>Ga0070698_100004122_pt1 | contig 15978 bp, 21 predicted proteins | sample KBSK1502metaG_FD_65477 | JGI IMG/M metagenome (GOLD analysis project Ga0070698, IMG submission 65477) | Corn, switchgrass and miscanthus rhizosphere microbial communities from Kellogg Biological Station, Michigan, USA - KBS K1-50-2 metaG | ecosystem: Host-associated > Plants > Roots >...
GTGGACTTTGGCAGGCTGAGGAAGTCCGCAATCTCGCGAATGCTCGCGCCCTCGGCATGCATAGCCCGGATGGCGGCGATATCCTTGGCGTCGAGCTTTCGGCTGAAGCGACCTTGGGAGTTGCGGGAGGTGTTCACGACCCCACTATACCAGAAACCTGCGTAAGTGTCCAATGGTGTTTTGAACCGCCGCTCAGAAAGTGTCCAATGGTGATTTATGGGGTGTCCAATGGTGCGGGAGGTAGGCGTGCGAAAGTGTCCAATGGTTGAGCCTTCTTTAGCACAAGGATGGATTTTGGCGGGGACACGCGCGGAGACATCGTTGTGGACACGTTCTTTCACACGGAGGATTTCTTTGTTAGGTACACCCATTCCCGTCAGGAGGTAGGCCGGGGGTACCCCTACCCAGTGGTCGGGCAAAAGTCCAAAGGGGACCCTACTAACTCTTCTATTATCAATAAGATGTAAGAGCATCAGGAGCGCGTGACCTCAGCCGAGTCGAGCAGGGCCGGGCTCACACCAGTTAGAAGGACTGGCCTGATTCTGCGAGTGTCGGACGGACTTTGCGAAGCTTGCGACAGTCAGGGAAGGCGCGCGGGATTTTCTGCTAAGTCGTTGAACGCATTGCGCCTCTCGCCATACGGATGTTCTGACTCCGTACCTCCAGGAAGCCAAACTCGACGCCAAATCTTCTTCGCTGCAGATTCGCCAAAAAGGCCGAATTCGAGGGGCGAAAGTACACAAAATGTACGAAGATAAAGCGAATATTTCCGTCTATGTGTTGATTCAAAAAGGGTTGCAGCGTTTTATTGGTTAACATAACAAGGCAAATCGGACGCTAACAGCTTTCGGTTTTGTTTCACTTCGCGGTCGCAGCATGAGCAGGGACGGAGAGACGCGAAAATTTGAGAGACTGTCGGAAAAATTTCGCGCGCGACGAAAAATAAATTGAACTTCAGGATTGGAAGCGCGGGGCTTCATTTCAAAATCAGGTGATTCTGAGAGCCGAAAAGCGGATTTCTGGACATAAGAGAATCAGCAAGTTAGCGAACGCATTCGGCGAGGGATTTTGAAATAGGGGTTCTGTGTCGCGGTCGGAGAAAGGCGCACAAACTCTCGCATGAAAATGTTTTTCAAAAGAGAAGAGGATATTGTCTGACGTACCGTCTTTTCCTGCGCAGTCAATCTAGCACCGAATCTGCACCCGGTTTCTATCCCGGCGCCTGCGAGCGATTCCCGCGTCAATCCGTGCTTGCTCCCTGCCGCTTGCTTACCGGCCTCTCTTCCGGCAAGCCTGCACCAACTGTCGCAAGTTCTGGCACTTCACGCCCTCGGAACGCGCAGTCTTCATCGCAGCATTCAGTTCCTTCTTAGTGATACCTAGCTCGTCGAACACGCGCTCCTTTGCTTCTTCCTGTTCGTCTATCACTCTGTATTGCTCCTGAAATTCTTGCGGAGTGGCGATGCCCACCCGCCGTTGCGTGTATGCGCGCCGGTAGTCGAACGCGCGGCCGTCGAACGGAATGAGCACCGCAACCTCCCCGTCGTTTTCTATGACGACTGCAAGTTTGGTCGCCATGCATGGCCTCTGGGACCTTTGTTGAACGAGGGTTTCTAGGGCTTTTTCATCTATCCCTCGCGCTTTCGGTGGCTGGTGCGGCTGGGCTCGGTCGATTGCCATTACCCAAGAGTTGGCGACGCTGGCTATTCGACGAACATAACCACACTTCTACTCGATAATTCTCGGTTCCCGGCGCCTCAAATCGTGTCTTGCGTCTGCGCGTTTCGTACTCAACTCGTAAGTCGTTCATTCCGCGACCGGCCTCGCTCCGGGCAAGCTCTCAGCTAACGCCGTCTGTCTGAAGTCCGTCTCCGCGCTCTCATCTTTCCCGGTCAATCTTTCTCCCAGCGCTCTCGCGTCAATCGGTCTGTCTCCCGGCGCCTCGCGCGTCCTGCCTCTCTCCCTCTCTCCCTCCGCGTTGAGTCAGCCGCTCTTCTTCTTCCGGGGCTTCCTCCTAGGCGTCGGCCCTGAGACAATCTCGCCGGGCAACTGTTTCATCAATGGCTCCTCGCAGTCCGGGCACGTGATACGGTAATCGCCCATCTTGTCGGGCTTTGGAGCTACTTCCAGGTCGGATTCCTTGCCGCAGTGAGGGCACTTCATGGGAATCGTCTTAGTTTTCAGTCTTTCAGCCATTCGGCCGTTCCCTATCATTCGCGCTGGGTTCCGCGCTATTTCTTCAATTCCTTGATGTCCGTCTGTCACCTATCAGGCCGAGCCTTGCCCCTCTGGCCTTTGCATCACGCGCGCTATCTGTTGTTCCGCGTCCCCAGGCATGCGACCTTCGGCATCCCGTTCCGATTTTAATTCGCGCGGGGTCCGTAAGCTGCTAGCGATTTTGGTTTCCGCTACGCGTCTCAAATAGAATTTCCGAAAGCGTCTCATCCTTCCAGCCTCTGCTTTCCCGTATCATCTTGCGGACGGGCGTCTGAATTTGGGAAGGCGCATTGCTGATGTATTCATGAGCCCGGTCGTAGGCTGCCTTTGCCTCGTCTCTGGAGCGTTCCAATTCACCGACATACTGAACCGCATCCTCGCGTGTGAATTGCCTATCTCGCCGATGCGGCCAGTTGCTGGTCAGCCCCGTCCAGATCGCGGCTTGAACATCCAGGCGGTCCTTGAGCCATTGCTCGACTTTGCTGGCAACCCTTGGGTCAATCTTCCCTTCTTTTTCTCCTTCTGCGGTTAGTAGATGTATGTTCTTTAGATTCTTGGTGCCCTCTCGTGCGCCGAGGTTCTCCCGAGCTTGTTGCACAGCCTCAAATTGGCTGAGCGCCCAATAGGTAGGTTGTTCAGGCGAACCGGGATGAATTACGAGGGTCAGGCGTCCATCACCGGATATGCGTGCGAACTCAACGGGTAACGCAGGTCCATCGGAGTGCCACCGGCTCTTGATTCGGAGGCATCCGGGGCACCATATCAGAGAGCCCCAACCAATCACCGCTATTTGCATGCCAATGGGATTATATCTGGTCGGAACGCTTCCGGACCCTTGCCGTCCGGTTGTCCACTCTCCGGACTTCCAGCGCGAACATCACGCGGCGGCCACTTCCGCTGCAGATTGAACCCAGTAGCGCGCGGTCTCCCGGTCCACGTAGAATTCCGCCATGACGGACGCAATCGCGCCTCGAATCAATTCCTTGGACCGTTCATACATCGCGTGCTGGTTCTTGGCACGCTCAAGGAGTCGAAGTGACTACACAAAGGTTGGCGCTGTCGGTTGTTTCCTTTTTGCTTGTGTGTGCTTCTCAGATTAGACCTCAAGCTCAATCAACCATCCTTTGGTAGACCGAGACCGGTGGATGAGTTTTTTCTGCCCCCACGGTCGCGGGGGATTTGCTTTTCGTTGGTTCTTGCAGTGGCTTCTTCCGTGCCTTCAATAAAAATACAGGCAGGCTGGCTTGGGTTTATGACACCAAGCAAGACGGTGCTCCAGACGAGTTCCACGGAAACCCCTCGGTCACACCGGACCTCGTCATCGTTGGCAGTGACCATCGTACGCCTTCGGCAACAGCTTTCATCTACGCCTTTGAACGAGCCACAGGTAGATTACGCTGGAAATACCCTGTAGGAAGCGGAGCCATGTCAGACATTTTGAGTGATGGCTCCAGCGTGTACGCTGTGACCCTGACTGACGAAGTGGTCTGCCTTGATATTGTGACTGGAAGAGAGAATTGGAAACATCCCACCGGTGTCACCAATGACGACTTCCTCGTTACGTCGAACCCTGCTTTGTCATCGGGTCGTGTTTTCTTTGGCGGCATGGACGGTGCAGTGGCTGCGCTAGATGCGAAATCAGGCAGGGTGATGTGGAAACGCGACCTTGGAGCGCGAGTCTCCACCTCGGTGGAAATCCTGAACGACAGCGTCTATGTGGGTACGATTGTTGGCCGCTTGTATTGGTTGGCGTCTAGCACAGGGGCAATACTTTCCCAGTATTCGCTCGATGCGCCTCCTCAAGGCAGGTTAGTCGTCACGGAAGATTCAGTATTGGTTCCCCTGGGCCTCCAGTCGGTCCTTTGTCTTGACGCGAACCTAGAGAAATTACGATGGACTAAGAAGGCCGCGAAGGAATGGACCACTGCGCGACCTTATCTGTGGCGCGACGCTGTCCTGCTTGCAGACCACGGAACCCTCTTTGCCTTCAAACTGAGCGACGGAAGCGATGTGTGGGCGCATGATTTTGCCAACACCGTTCGCGGAATCGGGAGTGAGGGCAACACGCTGTATGTTGGAACATTGAAAGGAACCCTCTACGCTTACGCACCGTCGGCGCCATTAACCAATAGTCGCTAACAAGAACCATGTTAAAAAACAGAGTGTGAGGCTTTTGCACCTGGAAGGACTGACTGTCTGGACATGACTGCCCGACGAATAAAGTACTCACCGTACCTGGATGCATCACAGCTTGCCGAACTTCAGAGCGTTTCAAAGCGCACGAAAATTCCGGCGGCTGTGATTGCTCGCGAAGGAATCGAGTTGATACTGAAGGAGTACCAAAAACGCGGTTCATCGCATGTTCTGGCCACGAGCGAGTACGTTGAAAACCACTAGCATGCCCGCGATAAGTCCGGCGACTAGGAACAGCCAGGATGCAATCGAGGCCGCGCGATAGAAACGACTCCCTAAGCCAACAAAGAGGTTTATTCGGGGCGCAACAACCCTTAGAACAAAAGAGAGAACTATGAGCAGTGCAGCCAAAACGGCCCGCAGCTTTTCCCCACTTTGCATCATGTCCTCTCGGTATTGGCGCCGCCCTTCCTCGTCAGTGTTTTCGCCAGCCCTCATCCGGACGGCGTTCCGATTTCTCCCGCTGTCCGCCGGGCTCAGTCTTCTATACAGATAACCCACTTCGAGTGCATCAAACTCGTGTCGGGTATTTCCACCAGAGTTGTTTCCAAACCAAGCTGGTCCTTCAGTCTTTGTTGAGTCACTTCGGCGGCAGGTCGATAGTCCGCCGTCGCATCGTCCAATTCATCGACCCACTCAATGGCGCTTCTAATGTCAACTACGTGCCGTTCACTAACGGTTGAACCGACCTCCGGTCCGAGTCGGAGATACCTTTTCATGGCATTCAATACCCCTGAGGAAACGGATTCTACTACTCGACGCCGCTTCCGGCCCGCAAGTGTTTCGCGGGCCGCGATACCGGTGAAAGCGTCGCGCTATACTCCCTCTGGGGTGCGATTATGGAAACGAGACAACCAACCGAGCCGAGAATGAATTGGAACGCTTTGCCTCGCAGTTAGCCTTCCTCCTGAAAGCTTACCACGATGCTCGTGACAAGGACCCGGAAGGTCGGGACACTGAATTTTGGCGTGGCAACATTGCCGGATTCCGTACTGGTATCGAGGCGTTCTACGGCAACCCGCAGACAGTTGAGACTGTGCTTGACTATCTTCGGCAGATTACGGGTCTAAAAACCCCCGAGAGTTCGTCCTAACGGCGCCGCCAGTTCGCTCGATGTAAATCATGTTCGCTTCCTCCATTTCAGGCGCTGAGTCAGCGCATCCTTCAAACTCTTTAGGCTCCGGCCTGCTCAGGGCGCCGGGTGTGCGCGAGGCTGGGCAGTGGAAGGTTGAAGTACGTGAATACCAGACGCCCGAACCTATCGTGAAAGGGAAGAGAAAATGCGTCGAATGTAGTCGAAGCAAGACTCTGGGCGCGTTTCCGAACCCGCGCGCTGCGGTTTGCTCAGTTTGCCGTCGCCAAGCACGGCGGAGGCAGGCAGGCTAACCCGTCCAAAGGATGAAGGGTCAGGACGAGTACCCAAGATTATCCGACGCGCGCTTCACTAGCTCAGCCCTGAGGCGAGTTAATTCGCTAATCCCCAAGATGTTTCGGAATCCTTCGATAACCTTTTCAGCCGCGAGGTCTCTTGTGACTGCCTCGCCTCGCCAGTCCTCCCAACCCATTACTGCCGCGAAAGTGCTATATGCTTCCTTGATAGGACCGCTTCGGTCTTCGTCAGCCCGAAGCTCACCTAATAGCCAAGCGTTCGCGCCAATCTTGCGCAGGGCGCGTTCAAAACTGAGCAGCTTCGTCTCAACTTCCGGAGTCAGCCAGACAGTACGCTTAATCCGAATGTCCATCAATGCGTTCGCGTTCTGCAGCACGTCTGCGTGCGGCCCGCGTCTGAACAATGTCTCCAGCGCACCGTTTACAGCTTGGGTGTACTCTTCGCAAAACTCAACGTGCTTATCGAAGGCAACATTCGCCATGTGGGACGTTGCACCGACAGTGAAACGATTCTTCGCTTCCTCCAATCGAAGCGCCCTTTCATGCGCTATGTTGTCGCGTCCGAGTTGAAATAGTGCGCCGAAGAGGGCAATGATAGCGGGAATGCTCGCTAACTCGCCGACGATGCCAACGGGAAAGAAATGGAACAGAATGGCCGCCGCCAGGGAAGCCACGAAGATTACGGCCAGGCTTGTGTAGACTGTTTTGGCGTTCACACTAGGCTTGATGGATTTTACTCCCGAACGTGCATTCTCGCGAATAGTCCGGTTGTTCGTAAAGTGGACTCAAAGGGGTTGAAAACCCTTGTGCTGCTCAGCGAACATCTGGCGGGAGGACTCGGCGTCATGAACCCGAGAAACAAGAAGAAGAAAAAGCTTGCCTTGAGCGCGCGCGGTTCGAGTCGGAGTAGCGGAGCCGCTCCGAACAGGCCACGCAAGCCCCGGCGTAAAGGCCGACGTGGAGGTGGAAGAACCGTCTGAGCGCGCGATTATCCCCTATTCAAAGAACGTGCAACCCCTTGAGCACGAAAGTCCTACCTCTAATTAACCAGTAGGCGATGAGGCCTCGATGACGGATGAAGAGTTCATTGCCGAGATTGAGAAGCAGCGAAGTCTCATGATTGCAGTCGCTACCGGAGGGCCAAGGATTCAAGAAGTTAACGAGGAGTTCGTGCAGCGCAGGGAGCGAATTGCTACGGAACTCCGGCGACGTAATATCGAGGACCCAAATCCTCACGGTGACCTCTGGGCATGGTACGGGCGCTGGTCTGCTGGCGACATGCCGGGCTGGGCGTCCCGTAGGGTCTATCTTTCCAAGATGTATCAGCCATTGATTGACCGGGTCAGGGCCGGACCGAGCGTCACCGGCGCCCAGGTTTTTGAGGAGCCAACCGGCTGGCCGCGAGTGGACCGTGGAATTTACGAAATTCGCCGAAGGCTTGAGCAGGCAGAGACTGAAGAGCAGTTTCAGGCAGTCGGGCTGCTGTGCCGCGAGGTACTGATTTCGTTGGCACAGGTGGTCTACGACCCGCAGCGTCACGCATCAGAAGACGGGGTCGCCCCCTCTGAAACAGATGCGAAGCGGATGCTTGACAGCTATGTTGCGGCAGAACTTCCCGGTGGGCCCAATGAGGGAGTGCGCCGTCACGCCAGGGCTGCGCTTTCTTTAGCAAACGACCTCCAGCACCACAGAACGGCTGGTCGTCGCGAAGCCGCGCTATGCGCCGAGGCTACTACCTCAACCGTGAATATCGTGGCTATTATCTCGGGGCGGCGCGACCGAACAGACCAAGATTCCACTCGCGCATATTTTCGAGATGCGCAAAGGGAGAATTTCTAAAGAGACCGCCTTCGAGATGTGGAAAGTCCTCTGATTGACCTGCTTCGATGGCCTGACGCTGGTAAGGACGAAGGTTCACTCATATGCTTGGCCGGTGACGGGTTTTCCCCTGAATCGGGCGTCACAGAACACGCAGGATTGTTTTGTCTGGCTGTGTCTTTTTGCCCATAACAGACAAGACAGACAGCCAAAAATTGCCTCGTGAAGTTTGTCTGTCTGGGGCACTTTTACTTATATAAGTGCCCAGACAGACGGACGGAGCAGACAGACGCGGAAGATGGATTATCCGACAAGGCTTGTAGTCTCTTCTGGCGTCAATTCCTCAAACATCCCCTGAACACGGCCATCTGCTTTGTTGGTCTTGGCAAGGATGTTCTTCAAGTTCCTTACCCGGTCTTTATTAATGCCGGTGATGTTTTGGAGTTCACGCAAAGTGGCTCGCGGATTCTCTTTCACTGCCTTGCTGACTTTGGCGAGGTCGTTTGCTTGCTTTTGCTCTCGTTCCTGATTCTTAGTGAAACACTGTTCTGTCACCATCTTGAAGTCGCCCTCTTGGTCAATCCACGGACGGCCTTGAATTTTGAACGGCGGGACCGGCTCGAAGTCCCGTGGCTTAACGCAGCGAATGCCTATCTCGGTTTTGGAATCGTCCAACATCCGGACGTAGTGAACGATGTCGGCGATTGCTCCGATATCGCCCGCGCCGCGAAGCGTATCCTCTAGTTCAACGCTCAGCCACTCTTTTTGTGCGGTTGCCTTTGGCGAGTGGTGGATGGCGACGACGGCCAGCGCGCCTTTTTGACGAAGGCTAACAAATGCCTTCGCCAGGCCATTTGCATTCTCGCTGTTGTCGTTCTCAGATTCTGCGTCCGAGAAGCGGATGGCCGTGTCGAGGAAGACGATGGAATAGCCACTCTTGATTGCTGCCGCCAGGTCCGGGTCATCCAGCCGCATGATGCCTTGCTGGATGGTCATACAGAGAAAGCCGTCGTCGGGCATTTGTAGTGCCTCCAGTCGTTTCCTGAAGGCGCGTTCACCCATTTCAGGCACGAGGTACAGAACCTTTTGTTTCTGAGGCACTGGGAACCGTCCTAAGAGTTTCTTTCCCGTTACAAGAGCCTTGGCGATTGACAGAGCGACCCACGTTTTTCCGTCGCCTGAGTTTCCGCCGATGAAAATGTTACCTTCATGCAAGAACTGCTCGATTAGAAAGACAATTTCGCCTGGCTCCATCTCCGACCGACTACGGAATCGCAGCCGCCATGCGGGAGGACGGTTAACGGCTTCCTCGGCTAGTACGCTCAGCCGTTCGGAAAATGACGCGGGGTCTGCTGTGTAAAGTTCACCTATGTCTTTATGACCGACTCGCTCTTTTGAGTCCGCACCCTTCTCGAACGGCCAGATAACCCGAAAGGTCTTGTATCCGGGGAGCACTGCTTGAAATGCCTGAGCGCAGTCGTTTCCAGCAGAGTCTTGGTCGAGCGCCAGAAAAACGCGTTCCGCATCATTAGCGAGCTTTTGGAGCTTCGCGACATCGAACTTGAACGAACCGTCCTTGCTAAGACAAGCCGTCGCGCTGCTGACCGAAATGGCATTGCGGCTAAGAGCGCGCATCATTAGACAGTCGAGTTCTGACTCGACAATCCAAAGGTCAGGATTGAGCCACAACGTCTCCTCTGCCTCTTTCAGACCATAGAGGAGATGAGCCGATGGCGCGCCTTTCAAGTGCCGGAACTTGTCCTTTTTGGTCTTGGGCGAAAGCGACCGCATCTTGACGACCGGCTGTCCGCTTTCCGAGTCGGAACCGTAAGGGATGACAACGCACTTACCCACATCTGGGTCTGGAAAATCCACTACGCCCAAACCGGCCTCGCGCGCTTCTTCGATTAGGATGCCACGCGAGGTCAAGAATGTTTCGGCTTCACCAAGGCGCAGCATTGCTTTTTGTGCATCGTACTGGAAATCCGTTTCTGCCTGTTCCTCAACTGCAAAACCGGTCTCCGCTGCGACCATCTTTAGCGCTTCGAGGAATGAGACCTTCTCGGTTCTCTGGACGAAGGTAAGCACGTCCTGCTCGCCCGTCTTGCAAGGGAAACATCCCCACTTCCACTCGCCGTCCTTCAGGTACACGTCGAGCGATGGCTCGCTGTCGCCGTGCCAACGGCATTTAGCAGCGTACTTCTTCGAGCCGCTCTCTTTGAGTTCAGGCAGGCGCTTTTTGTAGGGCTCGATTCCGGCGTGTCTTTTGACCTCATCCGCATTCAGACGAAAGTTACTCATCCGAGAGCGCTCCTCTGAAGATGTCCCGCCAAGGTTGCGGACACACTCCTGTAGTCCGAATCTCAGAAATGATTGCTTGTTTCACGGCCTGCCATTCTCTATCGGTGAGGCTTGCTATCAGGAGCCGAGCGTATAGCCGTCCGCCGGGGCGGATGTCCTCTGGCTTGATTTCGGGTTCCGGATTCACGCTGCCTCTCTATGTGCGGCGTCAATGTCCGCAAGCTGAACGACGTGGTCGAGGCCCCAGGCCCGCAAGCGGAGCCTGTCGAAGCCAAAGGCGGCAGCCATCTGGAACAGCGCCGCCGGGTAGCAAATTGGAAGTTGAAGCGTTGAGCCGCGCAGGCGGCCGACACGCCGACCGCTCGGCAGTTCGTAAACATCGCGCGATTTCCGACCGCGAACGACGAAGACCCGATTGCCGCGAACGACATAAACTTCGCCAGGCTGCACACCATATGACTCGGCCAATTGCTTCTGAGCCAGCAGTTGTTCGGCGCGCATCACGCGACCTTCTTCGCTTCCTTAGCTTCAAGCTCGCAAGTAGAGCAGAGCGTAACCAACCTTTCCTCTTCTTCGGCGCATGGTCCGCACAGGTCCGCGTCGCACTCCATGCAGAACGTCGCATCGGAACCCAGCAGTTCTCCGCAGTCCACGCAGATTTTTGTATTCGTCCCGGTCATGGCGTCTTCTCCTCGGTTGGGATTGCTTGCCTCAAAACTTTTGCCCAAATCATCGTCACCATCGTCATGCCGCCTGGGGTTTCGGCACTGCGAAAACGTAGTCGAGGCGAATGAAGCGCCCTCGATTCGTGCGGCCCCGCTCGACGCGAATGCCCCGTTTGTTCAGGTTAGGTTCAATGCGCGCAAGTTCCGCCGATAATTGATTCGCCGACTTGGGAAAGCGTGGGTGTTTCTTGACGAGCTTCTGCGACCCGTTCTCGTGTGCCTCTACGTACGTTGTGAGTAGCTGCAGGAGGCGGAGGGCCGTGCCGTCAAAAGTGCCATACTCGGTCAAGAATGCCTGGAGTGTGTTTGCAATTGGGGACGCATCAAGCGCGGAAAAATGCGCTTCCTCGATATTCGCGTTATAGGCGGAAAGGAACTCGCCCGGTTTGAATCCCAAACTTTCCTCAACTGCAACGCCCCATCGAGCGAAATCAGCCATTCGAGGCGATTGGGACAGCTTGACATCCTTCACCTTCCGGAGTCCTGCGACGAGGACACTCAATAGTCCACCGAAGATTTGCGGCCGTAGATTGTCAAACTCCTGCCGAAAGGTCTGTTCGTCCCGCCGCTGCTCCTGGGCGATGGGCTTGACGTGAATTAGAATCGAACGGTCGAGAAGGTCGGGCCGGAGCGCAAGTTCTTCGATGCCATTAATCGCCAGCGGTCGGCGATACGTGAAAATCATTTCCTCATCATTTGTATAAAGTTCGCGAGTCCTGAAGGAGCCGCCCGTCGCAACTCTGCACATAATGTCGGAGAGTTCTGGGGAGATTTCTGACAAGTTATCCATTGCGATTAGGTGTGAGTTCGTAGCAGCAATCGCAACGTCGCGTTCCGACTTGGGTGTTGTCGTGAGTTCGGCGACAGACGGGTCAATTAGCGCGCGGAGGATTCTGGTGATTGTGCTCTTGCCCGCGCCCTGGACGCCCGAGATTGCAAGCACAGGGTACGGACCGGTCCGAAAGGCGAAAGTTAGCCAGGACAGTAGCAGAACGATACTCTCGTGCTGGATGTTCAGAAAGCGGCTTACCTCTTGAATGTTTCCGCTCTCGACTGGAATCGGAAGAGCGGTCATACCGGTCGCGCGGCGGAACTTTACGGGCGGCTCGTCAAGCACTCGCCAGCCGTCTTCCGTGACCTCAACCGCCTGCCAGTTGTCGTTGCACAAGTCAATGTATGTTGCGCCTTCGTGCTCGGCGACTCGGACGTAGACATTCTTCCTTTCGCCGCGACAGATTGCAGTCATCTCGAATTCTTCAATGCATTCCTTTACAAGCTTGGATGGCGGCGCAAATTGGAGAAGGTCGTACAGCGTCTGCATGACCCAGAGTCGAAAGTCGCGAGATTTGACACGCCATGTCTCGCGGTGACCCTCCACGGGCACAGTGGCGTACGCCTTACGATACTCGTCGTGAAAAAATTCCAAGGACGCGGCACGCGCCTTTTCCTTCGTTGCGAAAATGGCCGCTTCGCGCTGTGCGGCGTTCATACCATCACCCGCTGAAGTTGTTGTCGGAGTGACGGCAGCGATGCCGTGCTAGAACTGAACGTAAAACGCACCATCCGGTTGGGTTGGCAACCATGCTTCGCGCGACGCACACCTGGCCTGCCACGGTCGGCGCCGCAGAGCCCGAGGATTTTCCGAAGGTCGGCTAAACAATTGCGCCAAGCGTGCGTGTCGGAGGGCGTTGAGGGAACAACAAAGATGCGCCCCCGAACTCGGTAGACACAGTGCTTGCGCTGGCGAATGAGGACGGCACTGTACTGGCGGAGCAGGTCGAAGACCTGGGTCTGGGCGCTCATGCTGCTTTTCGCTGCCCTGTCGCCGGAATCACGCTCGCATCAATGAATTGCTGAACATCACTGCGTTTCAGCATGACCTTGCCTCCGATTTTGTGGAACGGTAGTCGCCGCTGGCAGCGCCATGCACGGAGCGTGCTGACCTGTATACGGAGAAGCCGGGAAGCTTCTGGCAGTGTCAGTAGTTCACTTTCTGTAGTTCCTGTCGCCATCTTCATCCTCGTTCGCCTCCATTGACAACATTACATCTTCTGTGGTGTAATTGTCTAGTTGTGAAAACGATTACGCAGGTTTTGACAAAAGCCGATTACACGATGCAGGTCTCGTTTGCGGTCGGCTACTTTGGTTCAATCCCGACTAAAGTCGTCCCCTGCCCAGAAGGCGCTCTGATCCTGGAAGTAAAACACCCTCTAGAATGGACCGATGACACCGCACGGCCCCTAACCGAGCGCTCGGGGCGCGTTGTCGGCCACGAAGGTGTTCTGTCTGAGCCTCGCAAGTGGCCTGACCCTCCCCATGTAGCCTTAGCGAATTGGCAATTCGACAGCGCGGAGAGTGTTTGTACTTTTGTTAAACGCTACGGTGTTCTGCTGTTCGACGGCCAAGTGCCAAAGGTAATCCGCCCGAGCGACCTGCGTGTGTATCAGGAAGCCTTGCGAGCAGCGTGGCGAACGACTTCTGAAGATGTCAGCCCGCGTGATGCTAGCGAGGCAGTTCGAGTCTTGGAGAAGGAATTCTCTCTTGACGACCTGCGAAGTCCTTGGGGCAATCAGAATTACTTCATTCTCTACGAACCCTGGTCGCTGGCCTGTTTCTTGTTTCTACGCGACCTTGCAAAAGGGGACCTCGCGGTATGTCTGAATCTGAATTGTGCCAATCCGTATTTCATCAAGGCGAGAAGTGACCAACAATTTTGCTCCCCTGAATGCAGAAATACTGTAAACGTCCAGAGGTGGAGAAGCATGCCAAAGAACAAAAAACGGGAACGACTTGCTCGACAGAAGCGAGAGGGAAAAGCATGATTTACAAGCGCGGGAAGGTTTACTGGTACAAATTCATGTGGCAAGGCTCCCTGGTGCGGGAGTCAACTAAGCAACGCAACGATAAGGTCGCGCGATGCATGGAGTCCGCTCACCGGACATCACTCGCAAAGGGCGAAGTGGGTATCCGAGAAAAGGAGGCTGCGCCGACACTCGCGGAATTTCTCAAGAAGGACTTCCTGCCCTACATCGATGAGAACTTCAAGCCGAAGCCCGCGACTGCCCGCTACTATCGAACAGGCGCGAAGAGCCTCGAAGACTCAAAGCTGTCCACCTTGCGGATTGATGAGATAAATGACCAACACGCGCGGCAGTATGCCTCACGTCTCCCAAACCTATCGCCCAGCACAGTGAATTGTGGGCTCAGAACCTTGCGGCGCGCCCTGTACCTTGCAACCGAGTGGGGCCGAATGGAACGTAGGCCAAGAATCACGCTAGCAAAGGGCGAACGCCAGCGCGACCGTGTGCTAACCGATGTAGAAGTGGACCGGTATTTGGAAGCATGTGAACAGCCCTGGAAGGACTGCGCCATGATTATGCTCGGGACGGGAATGCGTCCGGGCGAAGTCTTCGCGCTAAGGTGGGAGAGCGTTTTGCTCAATGATGATGACACGGGTCTTTTGCAGATAACGGAGGGTAAGTCGAAAGCCGCACGCCGAGTGCTGCCGATGGTTCCGCAGGTGTTCAATGTTCTGGAGGCGCGCTGGACTGAGCAGAACCGTCCAGATGAGGGTTGGATTTTCCCTTCGGGTTCTGCATGCGGCCACTTTGAGGGAAGTACGGCAAAGGGCTTTCATGCTCGCGCATTAAACAAGATTAACAACTCCGAGGAGGTCAAAAAGAAGCAGCTACCGGAGCTAAAGCGGTTTGAGCCTTATGTGCTGAGGCACACGGCTCTAACTCAATTGGGCGAAGCGGGCTGCGATGCCTTTACGTTAGCGCGCATCGCCGGGCACAGTTCAATCACAATCACCCAACGGTACGTACATCCTCAAGCCGAGGCTATCGAACGCGCCTTCTCAGAACTCTCGCGTGGGCACAAACGGCTTGCAAGTGGGCACAAAACTGGGCACAGTCAAAAATCGGCCCTATTAAAGACAGAAAAAAATGTCGCGCAACTGCTTCAACGCTAAAGAGATAAGTGGTGAGCCGGGCAGGACTCGAACCTGCAACCCGCTGATTAAGAGTCAGCTGCTCTACCATTGAGCTACCGGCCCGCGAGACAATCTAAAATTTTACACATCACCTGCGACTTTGTCGAACTTGCGCGTTTCACGCAGAGCTGTCAGATGTTGTGAGATATGACGTGAAGAACACTCAGCCTCGCAGCACGGCCACCAACTCACGCGCCACTTCCCGCGCGTGCGGCAACTGTTCTGGCTCAAAAGAAATCGCCGCCACGCGCGGATGGCCGCCACCCCCAAATTTCTCGGCGAGCGATGCCAAATTCTTGTTCGCTGTGGCCTGATTCCAAGGATTGGTGCCCAGCGAGACCTTCGCCCGCATTTGCGATGCGCTCACACTCACGGAATAGACGCACTCCGGATGCAACAGGTATGGAATAAATTTGTTGTAGCCTTCCAGGTCAAGATCGCTTACATCGAAGAAAATTACTCCCTCACGGGCTTCGCAGCGATCGCCAAGTATCTCAATAGACCGGCGATGCCGCTCCAACAACGGGCCCAGATGCTTCGTCACTAGGGGCAGTTGGATCATTTCCGCCAACGGACGATACGCCAGCTCCGGAATGATTCGAGCAGGCAGATCGTTTTCCGGCGCCGCCTCGATTACCAGCGCGAGTTGCGTTGCTGGCTCGGTTAGCTCGACGGCCGATTCCGGTGTTGGATACTGCGCTCCATCGATGATGTCCCCCCACTGAATCAGCTCTGAAAGCGGACCGGTGTTGAATCCAAATTTCTCTCGTGTGACCGTGGCGATCAGCTTTGTGCACGACTTGAAATCCGGTTCGTAGAACATATGTGGGCCCGGCTGTTTTCGGAAGTGCTCGGCATCCTGAGGACTTAGAAACGCGCTCTGATGATGGTCGAACCACCACGTCACCTTGGGTGAGTTCGAGTATTTGAAATCGACGATTACATTCTCGTCGCCGTCGAACAACCCATCTTCCCAAGGGGGCACGGCCCGGTGGGTCATGCCACTAAAACAAAACTCTGCCGTATCATCAAAGCATTCCCGGTAAAAGCGATAGAAAAGTGCAGCCGAGGCGGTCCCGTCAAAGCAGTGATCGTGGAAACATAGTCGTACGCGAGTCATGAGAAACTGGGTGCGCGCCCTTCTCTACCTCTAGCGAGAACACTGTAAGGACAAAGCCCTTCACAATGCGACGCGCCATTCGGAAAGTCAAGTGGAAAGCAGGACGGGGGCGTACGTCAGCAGAATGCCGCTTTCGAAAAAAGGTGCGAGATTGCTCTTATCCTACTGTATTATATACGGCAGGAGGATTGAGGCATGGACAATCTCACCCCTGCAGTTCC
>Ga0070698_100004123_pt1 | contig 15974 bp, 11 predicted proteins | sample KBSK1502metaG_FD_65477 | JGI IMG/M metagenome (GOLD analysis project Ga0070698, IMG submission 65477) | Corn, switchgrass and miscanthus rhizosphere microbial communities from Kellogg Biological Station, Michigan, USA - KBS K1-50-2 metaG | ecosystem: Host-associated > Plants > Roots >...
TCCGGCCGGTGCCGGCGGCGGGTGTGGCCCGTCCTGTGGTGGTGCCCACGCGGCGGCTTCGGCGAACCGCCGCCTGGTCCTGGCGGGGGGCTCCCGGGGGAGGCACCGGCCGGGACGATCCCGCCGCTGGCCCCCGTCACGGTCCCCACGGCGCCGGCGACGGTCCGCGCGGCGCCGCTGGCCGTCTGGGCGACGGCGCCGGCGGCCTGCCCGGCCACGGTCGTCACCTGGCTGGCTGCGCCACCGCCGGCCGTAGCAGCACCGCTTGCGACGGCGGTGACGGTCCCGGCGGTGTTACTCGCGGCGGCGCTCGCCTGCGTTGCCACGCCCGCGGCGGTCCCGGTGGCAGCGGTCACGCCGGGGCCCGCCCCAGGGGTCCCGCCCGCCACGGCCGCGTGCGCGGGCTGGCTGGCGAGCACGCCGATCAGGAACAGGACCCCGGCAAGGAAGGCGAGCAAGGCAATACGGGTCACCAGGCGTCTGCCCAGAGGTGCCTCATCAAGGCAAAGAACGCTCTGCGGCGCGATGATGTCCACTTCGGTCCCCGTATAACACATCAGGCAAAACTGCGTTGCAGCATAACCGGCGACACCCGGGTTCAAACATGAGGAGGCAATCTTTTTCTGCCCGGTTTCGGGGGAGCCGGGCACAATTACGAACGTGTTTCGCGCGTCAGGCAAATAATGACAAATCTGATTGTTTCAAGATATGAGTGGGGCGGGGCTGGCGCGTTCTGCGAATTAAAGCCGGACCGCGAGGCCGAGGGTCAGCAGCGCGCCGAACGCGAGCTGGAGCCGGCCGGTCCGCCCCAGCGCGCCGATCAGTGCCGGGCCTGCCGCACCGGCCCGGACCTGCTGGACGGGCACCAGCGCGAGCGGCAGGGCGGCCAGGGTCAGCAGCGCCAGCGGCCGCACCACGCCGATGGCCGCCGCCACGGCGAACGGGACGAGCGCGCAGCCGGCGTAGAGCGCGCGGGTGCGCTGGTCGCCGATGCGGACCGCCAGCGTGCGTTTGCCCGCCGTGGTGTCCGAGGGGATGTCCCGCAGGTTGTTGACCACCAGCAGCGCGCAGGCAAGGAGGCCGACCGGGACCGACGCGGCGAGGGCGAGCCACGTCAGCGCGCGGACCTGCACGAAGGCGGTGCCCACGACGGCCGCGACGCCGAAGAACGCGAACACCGCGACCTCACCGAAGCCCCGGTAGCCGTAGGGATGGCTGCCGCCGGTGTAGGTCCAGGCGGCGGCCACCGCGGCCGCGCCCAGCGCCAGGAGCCACCACGCGGTGGTGGCGGCCAGGACGAACCCGGCCGCACACGCGACGGCGAAGCTGGCCAGGGCGGCGCCGCGCACCTGGCGCGGCGGCGCAAGCCCGGCCGCGACCAGCCGGACCGGGCCCACCCTGGCCTCGTCGGTGCCCCGGATGCCGTCGCTGAAGTCGTTGGCGTAGTTGACGCCGACCTGCAGGGCAAGCGCGACGGCCAGCGCGAGCAGGGCGCGCCAGGCCGAGAACCGCCCGTAGCCGATCGCCACCCCGGTGCCGACAGCCACCGGGACGAGCGCCGCGGGCAGCGTCCTCGGCCGGGCGCCCTGCAGCCAGTCCCGCGCCGTTGCCACTAGCCGTGGAGCAGGCCGACGTCGCGGACCGCGCCGGTGGAGGCGGACGTCGCCAGCGCCGCGTAGACGCGCAACGCCTCGCTGACCGGGCGCTGCCGGCCGGCCGGCCGGTAGCCGCCCAGCGCGGCGAGCAGCCGTTCCCTGCGCGCGGCGAGCTCGGTGTCGGGCACGTCCAGCCGCAGCTCCCGGTGCGGGATGTCGATCTCGATCGGGTCGCCGCTCTCCGCCAGCGCGATCAGGCCGGCCGCCGCGGCCTCCGGCGCGACGTGGCAGACCGACAGGCCCGACGTGCCGCCGGAGAACCGGCCGTCGGTGATCAGCGCGCACGCGCGGCCCAGGCCTTTGCCCTTGAGGAAGCTGGTCGGGTACAGCATCTCCTGCATGCCCGGGCCGCCGCTCGGGCCCTCGTATCGGATGATCACCACGTCACCCGGCTTGACCTGGCCGCCCAGGATGCCCTCGACCGCGGACTCCTGGCTCTCGAACACGACGGCCGGGCCGGAGAACCGCCACAGCTCCTCAGGCACACCGGCGGTCTTCACGATCGCGCCCTCGGGCGCCAGGTTGCCGTAGAGCACGGCGAGCCCGCCATCCGGGGTGTAGGCGTGCGCGGCGTCCCTGATGCAGCCGCTGGCCCGGTCCGCGTCCAGCGCCGCCCAGCGGGCGTTCTGCGAGTACGGGCGGATGGTCCGGACCCCGCCCGGCGCGGCGTGGAAGAGTTCCGTTGCCTCGGCGGTCACCTCCGGTGAGCGGATGTCCCAGGCATCCAGGAACTCGCGCAGCGAGGAGCTGTGCACGGTGTGCACTTCCCTGTTGAGCAGCCCGGCCCGGTCCAGCTCGCCGAGGATCGCCGGGATGCCGCCCGCCCGGTGCACGTCCTCGACGTGGTAGCTGCTGCTCGGCGCCACCTTGCACAGGCACGGCACCCGGCGGGACAGCTCGTCGATCTCCTTCAGCCCGAACCCGACCCGCGCCTCGTGTGCGGCGGCGAGCAGGTGCAGGATCGTGTTGGTCGAGCCGCCCATGGCGACGTCCAGCGCCATCGCGTTCTCGAAGGCGTCCCTGGTGGCGATCGATCGCGGCAGCGCTGACTCGTCGTCGCCGGAGTAGTACCGCTTGGCCAGCGCGACCACGAGCTGGCCGGCCCGCTCGAACAGGTCCCGGCGCGCGGCGTGCGTGGCGAGCGTGGTGCCGTTGCCCGGCAGCGCCAGGCCGATGGCCTCGGTGAGGCAGTTCATCGAGTTGGCCGTGAACATGCCGGAGCAGGACCCGCAGGTCGGGCACGCCGCTTCCTCAAGCTCGGCCAGCCGCTCGTCGGACACCGAGGGGTCCGCCGAGGCGACCATCGAGTCGATCAGGTCGAGCCTGGTGACGTCCGTGGCCTGCCCGTCGGCGCGGACGACGCCTGCCTCCATCGGGCCGCCGGACACGAACACGGCCGGGATGTTCAGCCGGAGCGCGGCCATCAGCATGCCCGGGGTGATCTTGTCGCAGTTGGAGACGCAGACGAGGGCGTCGGCGCAGTGGGCGTTCACCATGTACTCGACCGAGTCGGCGATCAGCTCGCGGCTGGGCAGGGAGTACAGCATGCCGCCGTGCCCCATCGCGATGCCGTCGTCGACCGCGATCGTGTTGAACTCGCGGGGCACCGCGCCGGCCTGGTAGACGGCCTCGGCCACGACCTGCCCCACCTCGCGCAGGTGCACGTGCCCGGGCACGAACTCGGTGAAGCTGTTGGCGATCGCAACGATCGGCTTGCCGAGATCCTCGCGGGCGACTCCGGTGGCGCGCAGCAGCGCGCGGGCACCGGCCATGTTCCGCCCGTGCGTGACGGTGCGGGACCTCAGCGGCGGCATGTTCCCTCCAGGCTCTGGAAGCCTTCAGCGTACCGGGGCCCGCGCCCGCCGTTATGCCAGTCAGCCCCGCGGCGGGCGGGGCGGGCGCTGCCTGCCGGCGCGCCGGATCGTCCGCCGTGGGTGACGGCCGTGAGCGCCCGGGCCGGTCAGTGCCCGCGGGGTCAGGGGGCGGGGCAGCCGGGGACGAGCCTTGCCGCCGGGAACGGGCGCGGGAACGCCGGCGGCCGGGCCACGTCCCGGTGCCTGGCTCGCTGCCTGGCGTGGCGCCGGGACCAGGCTGCCGGGCGCGGCCGCGGCCGTCACCGGGCGCCGGCCCTGTGCCCGCAGGCGCAGCGCGCGAGGCGCCGGCCACCGGGTCCGCCATGCCACGGCGACCGTGACAGCCAGGAGGGCTATGCACAGCGCCTCCGTCAGCCCGAAGACCGCCCGCGGGCTGAGGTGTCCCACCCCGAGCCCGGCAGCGAGCGGGCCAAGCACCGCCGTTGCCGCCCACACCCCGTTGAGCAACCCGACCACCACGCCGAGACCGGCGCCGGTGTGCGAGGCTCCCTCGGCAGCCAGGGGGTAGCTGACCGTCCACAGGATCGACCGTGCCGCGGTCGTCCCGCACAACATCGCGACAAGCGCCACGGGCGCGGTGGTGAGCACCGCCGGTGACAGGGCGGCGGCGAGCGCGAGCATGCCGCCGCATACGGCGGCCATCCGCAGCGCCCGGCGGCCGGCCGACGCGACGAGCATGCTGCCCAGCGCGAACAGCATCCCGGCGACCGAGAAGTCCAGGCCGATACGTCCGGGAGAGGCCCCGGCGGCGTGCAGTTCGGCCGGGACCAGCAGAGCGGTCACCCCGGTCGTGACGCCCGCGGCGACGATCGCGGCGGCGGTGCAGATCACGGCGCGATCCGAGAGGGCGGCCCGCAGGCTCGCGGCCACCGGCGACGGGGGCGCAACTGGGCCGGCCGGCGTCCGGAGTGCGAAGAGCCCCGCGGTGATCAGGGCGAACCCCGCGGCGGTGGCGAGCGCCGGTGCCGCGAGCCCGAAGTACTGGACCAGCGCACCTGAGGCGGCGGGCCCGGCCACACCGCCGACGCCGGCGCAGGCAACCGACCCGCCGAGGCCCGACCCTCTCCCCACCGTGCCAGCGATCCAGGACAGCCCGGCGGTCCACACCACCCCGTAGCCGACCCCGAACGCCAGCCGCGCGCCCAGGAGCAGGGGGAAGCTGCCCGCCAGCGACTGCGCCAAGAGCGCGGCGGCCATCAGCAGGCCCGCGCCCAGGGTGAGCCGGCGCGCGCCGAGGCGGTCGGACAGGGCCCCGGCGGGCACGCAGACGGCCAGCATGGCCAGCCCGGTCGCGCCGAGAACGATGCCCTGCTCGAACCCGGAGAGACCAAGCCGGTGTGCGTAGACCGGCATGACCGGCACGATCGCGAACTGCGCCGCCGCACTGGCCAGCACGAGGCCGTAGATGAGGATGCGGAAAAGCCTGTCCCTTGGCTGGCTTCCGGCGGCCGACGACATGGTGCCCCCTCGGTGTTGTGCAATCAATCGGCGCGGCCAGCTTATTATGCGAGAAAGTTTTACTAAAATGAAATAATGAGCCAAGTACGATCGATAATTCAGATCAAAACTGGGCTGGGCCTGCGCGAGCTGCGAGCGGTCCTTGCGGTGGCGGAGCTCGGATCGTTCCGGCGGGCAGCGGCCGGCCTCGGGTACACGCAATCGGCGCTCTCGCACCAGGTGTCGGCGCTCGAGGCGGCGATCGGCTGGCCGCTCTTCCACCGCCCGGGCGGACGCGCCCAGGTGCGGCTGACGCCCGCGGGCGAGGCGGTCTGCCGGCGGGCGCGGCGGGTGCTGAGCGAGGTGGAGGCGATGGCCGCCGACGCCGAGGGCGCGGAACGCGGTGAGCGGGTGCGAGTGCGGGTCGGCGTCTCCCAGACGGCGGCGGCCGAGATCATGCCGGCCGCCCTGCGCGCCTTTCGCGAGGAGCATCCGGGCGTGGAGGTGGTGCTCAGCGAGACGGACGACGCGAAGGGCGCCCGGGATGCGCTGCGCCGGGGCGACCTCGATCTCGCCTTCTCCTACAACCCCGAGCCGGACGAGTTCGTCGAAGCCGTCCCGGTGCTCGAAGACTCGTGGGTGATCCTCACCCGGCGCGACAGCGAGATCGCGGAGCTGGAGAACCCCGGGTTCGACGTGCTGGACGGGCTGGACGTGGTCGCCTGGACCCGTACCTGGATGGCGCAGCTCGAGCTCGAAGACGCCTGGCAGCGGCTGGGCATCGCGCCGAAGATCGTCTACCGCACCGATGACAACCTGGCGCTTCAGCGGCTCGTGGCGGCCGGGCTCGGCCACGCCTGCATCGGGCGCCTGGCCGCGCGGCGCGCGGTCGATCCGGCGCTCACCTGGCTGTCGCCCCGCGAGCCGCTGGCCCTGCGGGAGCTCGTTCTGTGCTATCCCCGGCGCCGCCGGATCTCCGCCACGGCCCGCGCGCTGATCACGGCCATCCGCGCACAGGCCGCCTGAGAGCAATAGAGGTCAGAGCGCTGCGGGGAAGACCTGGGCGGCGATCGCGTGGAGGGCTTCGGTCTGCTGCTCGTCCAGCCGTACCCGGTTCCCGCAGGCCTCGCGGCGCAGGTACTTGCGGAGCCGTCGGCCGCAGAACACGTCCACGCCGTTGATCTTGATCATGATCCAGGGCACGGCGGGCCCGTAGATCACCATCGCCGGGCGGACGGCGACCGCCTGCCCGAGGGCGGGGCCAAGGAGCCGGCCCACCTCGGCGGCATCCCACCGAGCGCGCTCGAGCCGGGCCGCCTGGTCGAACGGGCCGTGGAACAAGCCGCCGCCGCGGGTGGCGCGGACCGGCAGCCGCCGGTCCCAGACCTCCGAGCCGACCGCGTAGATCCCGCCCGGGCCCACCACGAGGTGATCGATCACCGCGTCGGTGCCCGGGATGGCGCGCGCGTGCAGGGACAGGTAACCGGAGGGGCCGAGCCGGGCCAGGCGCCGCCTGGTGCGCCGCTGGGCCGAGCAAGCCCGGACGGATGGCGGGATGACCGCTGAGGTCCTAGCCCGGTAGAGTCGATCGGCGCCGCCGGCCAGGGCGGCGGCGGCCAGGCCGAGCCGCCAGTCGACCAGGACGCCGAGGGCGACGCCGGCCACGGTGCAGGCCGCGGCGGTCCGCACCCACCGGGTCAGCCGGGGATCACCGGCCAGGTTGGCGAGCGGGGCCCAGGCGGGCGAACCGCGCCGGCAAAGCTGGCCCAGGATGCCGGTCATCTCCGGCACGGCGACACCGGCGCGAGCGCCCCGGACTGCCAATCCGGCCGGGACCGCCAGTTCTGCCGGGACCGCCAGCCCGGACGCGGGCCCCAGCACCGCCAATCCCGCTTGGCGGGCGTCCAGGGCTGCGACCGGCGTCGCGGGAGCAACGGGTGCCAGCGCGGCGATCGGCGTGAACGGCACCAGTGGCATGGTGTGGTCCAGCGTGTCCGGCTCCGGGGCCTGCGCCCGCGCCACGGCCTGTGGCCGCTTCAGGGCCTCCGCCGGCGTCAGCGCCGCAAGCGCCCCCTGGCCGCCCGGTGGGCCTGCGCTCATTGATCTGGGCTTGCCATGGACTGGTCCGGTTACCCGATTCACCCCCTCAGCGTAGTCGTTCGACTACGGAGTGCGAAGACGGCCTGCACGATACGGCTCGGTGTGCTGGTCCGGCGGGCGCGACCACACCCTTGATGGACCCGCGCGGGCGCAGCGGCTAGCGTTCTGGGTCGTGACCCAGATTCACGACCTGACCGTCCTGGAAATAGCGGCCGCGATCCGCAGGCGCGAGCTTTCCCCCGTGGAGGTCACCGGCCACTACCTCGACCGCATCGAGGCGCTCAATGCGGACGTCGGGGCGTTCTTCACCGTCACCGCCGACGCGGCCCGCGATCAGGCCGCCGAAGCGGAGAAGGCGGTCGTCCGCGCCAGCGACCCCGGCTCGCTTCCGCCGCTGACCGGCGTGCCCATCCCGATCAAGGACCTGAACATGGTCGCCGGGGTACGCCAGACCCTCGGGTCGCTCGCGTTCGCCGACAACGTCCCCACCGAGGACGATCACGTGACGGGCGCGCTGCGGGCGGCGGGCGCGGTGCTGCCCGGCAAGACCGCCACCCCCGAGTTCGGCCTGCCCTGTTACACGGAAACCGCGATCGGGCCGCCGGCCCGGACGCCGTGGGACCTGTCCAGGTCGGCCGGCGGGTCGAGCGGCGGTGCGGGCGCGGCGGTCGCGGCGGGCCTCGCCCCCGCGGCGCAGGGCAGCGACGGCGGCGGGTCGATCCGCATCCCCGCCAGCGTCTGCGGGCTGTTCGGCATCAAGCCGACCCGGGGCCGGATCTCCAAGGCCCCGCTCGAGCCGGACCTGGCCGGGCTGAGCACCGGCGGCCCGCTCACCCGCACGGTCGCCGACGCGGCGCTGCTGCTGGATGTGATGGTCGGCAACCGGGACGGCGACATGTACACCCAGCCACCGCTGCCCCCTGGCGAGACGTTCCTCGGCTACGCGAGCCGGGACCCGGGGCGGCTCCGGATCGGGCGCACCAAGACCCACGCGGTCGCGGACGGGATGGTCCACCCCGACTGCGCGACGGCCTACGAGGACGCCAGCGCGCTGCTCGCCAGCCTTGGGCACGAGGTGGTCGACATAGACCCGCCGTTCGGCCCGGACGTGGTGCCCCCGTTCGAGACCCTGTGGTGCGCGCTGGCCACCCTGGTCCCGCTGGACGCCGCCCAGGAGGAGGTGCTCCTGCCGCTGACCAGCTACCTACGGCAGCGCGGCAGGGCGCTGAGCGCGGCCGACCTGATCTTCGCACAGGCCTTCCTGCAGATCATCGTGCGCGGCTCTTGGCAGCTTCTCAACGAATACGACGTGGTACTCACGCCGACGCTCGCCCAGCCGCCCGCCCCGGTGGGCTACTTCGAGGAAGTTGACCCGCCGGAGAATTTCGAGCGGCAGAAGCGGTTCACCCCGTTCACGGCCGTGTACAACGTGACCGGGCAGCCCGCGGTGAACCTGCCGCTGTACTGGACCGCTGCCGGGCTGCCCATCGGCGTCATGCTGGCGGGGAAGATGTGTGACGAGGCCACGCTGCTCTCGCTGTCGGCCCAGGTCGAGGCGGCCCGCCCATGGAAGGACCGGCACCCGCCCTCGTGGTGATACCCGAGCGGCGGCGGGGCGCCGGGGACGGCACAGGCCGCAGCAGTGCCCGCGTCCATCCACCGGCCCTCACCTGGTCGGCCGAACCTGGTTAGTGCGCGAGCAACCGAAACGGCGCCGGGCGCATCCATATGGCATAGGGCACATGGCCAACGGATGCCTCGTCGCGATTCTGATGAACCACTGACCTGGGGGACAATGGACTGAGTGGTGCCCCCCGAGGACCCGGGGGCACCACCCGCTCTGCCGGTGCCCCACACTGGGTCAGGTGACGGTGCGGCGTGGCTGACCGGGGCGGGACGCCCCGGGCAGCGGTTGCCACCGTCTTCGTGATGCTCGGGCTGGCCGGCGGAAGCTGGGCGGCGCGGATTCCCGCGATCAAGGATGCGCTGCACCTGTCGCCCGGGATCCTCGGCCTGGCCCTGCTCGGGCCGGCGCTCGGCTCGGTGCTGGCCATGCCCGCCGCGGGCGCCGCGCTGGCCACCGTGCCGCCGCGGCGTATCGTCCAGCTCGGGCTGCTTGCCCTCGGCGGGCTGCTGCCGGTGACCACGCTGGCGTCCTCGCCCTGGCAGCTCTTTGCCGTGCTCGCCGGCTGGGGCGCCGGGCTCGGCGTGGTCGACGTCGGCATCAACACCGAGGCCGCAGCCGTCCAGGACCGGCTGGGGCGCAGCGTCATGTCCGGCTTCCACGCCGCGTACAGCGTCGGCGGGCTCGCCGGAGCCGGGCTCGGCGGCATCGCGGCCGCGTCCGGCGTCGCGGCTCGGACGGACTTCCTCATCGCGGGCGCGGTAGTGCTGGTCGCCGGCGGGGCAAGCGCGCAGGCGTTCACGTCGCGGCCGGTCCACCACGCCGCGGAGCAGCCCCGGCCGTGCCGCTGGCCGCAGTGGTCCTGGGCGCTGGCGTGCCTGGCGGCGATGGCGTTCGGCAGCTTCCTCGCCGAGGGCGCGGCCAACGACTGGAGCGCGGTCTACCTGCACACCTCGCTCGGGGCGCCGGTGGGGCTGGCCGCCGTCGGCTACACGGTCTTCTCGGCCACCATGGCCGGTGGGCGGCTGGCCGGCGACCGGCTGGCCGACCGGATCGGCCCGGCGCGCCTGGTCCGGCTGTCGGCCGGGGTGGCCGCGGGCAGCTTCGGCGCGGCGCTGCTGATCGGCCGGGTGTGGGCCGGGATGGCTGGGTTCGCGGTGCTCGGCGCCGGGCTGTCGGTCGTGGTGCCGCTCGTCTTCAGCGCCGCCGCCGGGCGCGGCCGGCCCGGGCCCAACCTGGCACTGGTCACCTCCAGCGGATACCTGGGCACGCTCGTCGGGCCGGCCATCATCGGGGGCCTGGCCGAGGTCGTCGGTCTGCCGGCCGCCCTGGGCGTCGTCGTGGTCCTTAGCGGCCTGACCGCGATCCTCGCGCACGTTGTCCTGCCCAGAACCACGCCTGCGGCGGGTCCGCGCCCGCCGCCGCAGGAGGTATTGCTCCGGTAGATAGTCAGGAGTTGTTGGTTTTAGAATTACTGGGTGAGTGAGTTCAGCGTGATCGCGGTCCTTGACGACCCGGTGCGGCGCCGGCTCTACGACTACGTCGCCGGTCAGGCGGACGGCGTCAGCCGGGCCGAGGCCGCCGAGGCCGTCGGCATCCAGCGCACGCTTGCCGCCTTCCACCTCGACCGGCTCGCCGAGGCCGGGCTGGTGGACGTGTCGCTCCGCAGACCAGCGGGGCGGACCGGGCCCGGCGCCGGGCGGCCGGCCAAGCTCTACCGGCGCGCGGCGGCCGAGCACCAGGTCAGCGTGCCGCCACGGGACTACCGCGGCGCCGCTGAACTGCTGGCGGAGGTCGTCGACGTGACCGGCGCCGAACCAGAACTGCAGCGGTCCGCCCGGAGCCGCGGCGCGGCCTGCGGCCGCCTTGCCCGGCGGCAGGCCCCCCAGGCACCCGACGGCGACCTGGTCACCGGCGCGCTGGAGGCGCAGGGCTACCAGCCCTACCGCGACGGCGCGGACTTCCGGTTGCGCAACTGCCCGTTCCACGTGCTCGCCAGCCGGTACCCGCCGCTGATCTGCGGGATGAACCTTGCCTTGGTGGAGGGCCTGCTTGAGGGCGCCGCGGTGACCGGGCTGGAAGCCAGGCTGGACCCACGCCCTGAGGAGTGCTGCGTAACGCTGCGGGTCTCCGAGGAACTGCCCAGCTCTAAAACTAATGAGTCTTGACATACTTGCTCGCGCGATGGTCTGATGGGCCGGTGACCGGATATCACCTTGCCCAGCTGAACGTCGGGCTGGCGCGCGCCCCCACCGACGCCCCGGAACTGGCTGGCTTCATGGCGGGGATCGAGCCGGTCAACGCCATCGCCGACGCCGCGGCCGGATTCGTGTGGCGGCTGCAGGACGGCGACGGTCCCGGCGCCACCGGGTTGCGGCCGCGCGGCCCCGACTTCATGGTCAACATGTCGGTGTGGGAGTCGCTGGAGGCGCTGCGGGACTTCGTCTACCGCAACGGGCCCCACCTTGACTTCATGCGCAGGCGCCGGGAGTGGTTCCACCGGATGGCCGGGGAGCACCTGGTCCTGTGGTGGATCCCGGCCGGCCACATGCCCAGCCTTGATGAGGCGCTGTCCCGGCTGGACCTGCTGCGCAGCGCCGGCCCCGGTCCCATGGCCTTCACGTTCCGCGAGCCCTACCCGGCGCCCGCGGAGCCCGTGCCCGCGGAGCCCGTGCCCGCGGAGCCGGCCCGGCTCTCCTAACCCGCGCCGCACCGCGCGTCTTCAGCGCGGGATCATGGCAGGGTGACCAGCGCACAGCTCAGGCACCGGGCCGAGGCGCGGGGCGTGACCACCTCCTACCGGGACTGGCGGGGCCGCCGAGCGCAGGTGAGCGACGAGACCCTCCTAGCCGTCCTGGACGCGCTGGGCGCTGAATCAGCCCTGCCGGCCCCGACCCCGCCACCCGGGGCGCATCCGTCCTGGGACCCGGTCGCGCCGGCGAGCCCCCGGCGGGCCTGGGGGTTCACGGTCCAGCTGTACTCGGTCCGCTCCCGCCTTTCCTGGGGCCACGGCGACCTGCGCGACCTGGCCGACCTGGCCACGTGGAGCGCGCGCGAGCTCGGTGCGGCCTTCGTGCTCATCAACCCGCTGCACGCGGCCGAGCCGGTGCCGCCGCTCAGCCCGTCCCCGTACCTGCCGATGAGCAGGAGGTTCATCAGCCCTTTGTACCTGCGGGTGGAGGACATACCCGAGTACGCGCTCCTGCCAGCCGGGCAACGCCGGCGCATCGCGGACCAGGCCGCCCCGCTGCGTGCCCGCAACGCCAGCGACGACCTCATCGACCGGGACGCCGTCTGGGCGGCGAAGTGCGCCGCGCTGGAGATCATCTACGGATGCCCGTTGCCGCCCGCCCGCCGGGCCGCGCTGGAGCGGTTCCGCATCGCCGAGGGCCAGGCGCTGGACGACTGGGCCACCTGGTGCGCGCTGGCCGAGGTCCACGGGCCCGACTGGCGGGCGTGGCCAGATGAGCTACGGACCGTCCGTTCTGCCGGTGTATTGAAAGAACGGGAGCGGCTCGGCGGGAGAGTCGCGTTCCACGCCTGGCTGCAGTGGGCGGCGGCCGAGCAACGGGCCGCGGCGCAGGCGGCGGCCCGCGCCGGGGGCATGAGCATCGGCGTGATCGGCGACCTTGCGGTTGGCGCGCACCCCGGCGGCGCCGACGCCTGGGCGCTGGCGGGCGCGCTGGCCACCGGGGTGAGCGCGGGCGCGCCGCCGGACGAGTTCAACCCGCGCGGGCAAGACTGGACGCTGTCCCCGTGGCACCCCGGCCGGCTGGCGGCAGCCGGCTACCAGCCGCTGGCGGACCTGGTCCGGGCCGGGTTCCGGCATTCGGGAGGGCTACGCGCCGACCACGTGATGGGGTTGTTCCGGCTCTGGTGGGTGCCCCGCGGGATGGCGCCCGGGCAGGGCACCTACGTCCGCTACCGGCACGAGGCGATGGTCGGCGTGCTCGCGGGCGAGGCGGCCCGGGCCGGGGCGCTCGCGGTCGGCGAGGACCTCGGGACCGTGGACCCCTGGATCCGCGACTACCTGGCGGCCCGGCGGGTGCTCGGCACGTCGATGCTCTGGTTCGAGCGCCTGCCCGACGGCAGGCCGCTCCCGCCGCACCGGTGGCGCCGCGACTGCTTGGCGACCGTCGGCACCCACGACGTGCCGCCCGCCGCGGCGTTCGTCACCGGCGAGCACGTGGCGCTGCGCGTCCGCCTCGGGCTGCTCACCGGGTCGCTTGAGGCCGAGCGGGCGCGGGCCGCCGCGGCTATGTCCGCCTGGCGGGCCGCGCTCGCCGGCCAGCGGCTGCTCGACAGCGACGCCCGCCCCGGCCCGGCGGAGGTCACCGCGGCGCTCTACGGCTACCTCGCCCGGACACCGGCCGCGCTGATCGGGGTGTCGCTCGCAGACGCGGTGGGGGAGCGCCGCCCCCAGAACTTGCCAGGCACGACGGACGAGTACCCGAACTGGCGCGTTCCGCTCGGCGACGGCGACGGCCGGGCCGTCCTGCTCGAAGACCTGGACGCGCACCCGGGCGTACGGGAAATCGCGCAGTCGGTGACCTGCGCCTGACCACTAGGAGTGTCAGGTGGCCTGCCGGTCCCTTTCCTGGCAGCGCAGGGCCCGCCGCACCCCGTCCCGGCCCTCCACGAGCAGGCGGAGCATCCCCGGGGGCGGGTCCGTCTTGGCGATGAGGTCGCTGGTGGCGGCGATCACCGCCGGGCTGTCCGTTATGGGATAGGCGTAGGACACGAACCACCGGGCCATGTCCGAGCTCCAGTCGCGCCAGATGTCCGAGACGACCTCGAAGTACCGCTCGTCGAAGGGGGCGAGCAGGGCGGGCTGATCGGGGTCCTCGAACCCGGCGAGCACCGCGCGGAACATGGCGTTGGGCAGCGTGCCGCTGGTGATCTGGGCCCAGGCCGCCTCCTTGGCCGCGGCGCTGGGGACCGAGGCGCGGCACGTCGCCGCCTGGCGCTCGCCGGCGTCGGTGGCGTCCCTGGCGAGCTCGGCCTCGATCTCGGGCTCCCCGGCCGCGCCGCGGCTCACGAGGCGCTGGAGCAGCTGCCACCGCAGTTCGGTGTCCACGCTGAGGCCGTCCACCGTTGCTGTGCCGTCCAGGAGCCCGGCCAGCAGCGCCAGGTCATCCGGCAAGATCGCCACCGAGGCGAACGCCTCGGCGTAGGCGAGCTGGACGTCGGAGCTTGGTTCGGCACGGTCCAGCAGGCCGCGCAGCGCAGCGGCGACGTAGCCGAGCCCGGTCTCGCGCCACGCCGGGTCGGCGTAGCGGCGCAGGGCCACGTCCGCCTGCCGCAGCAGCGTCTGCGTCACGGAGATGTCGGTGATCGGGGCGATCCCGGACATCACCAGGCGCACGTAGTCACGGGCGGCCAGTTCTCCGTCGCGGCACATGTCCCAGGCGGCGGCCCAGCACAGCGCGGCCGGCAGGGAGTCGGTGAACTCGCCGATGCTGGCGAGCAGCGTGGCCATCGAGTGCGGATCCAGCCGGATCTTGGCGTAGGTGAGGTCGTCGTCGTTGATGAGCACCAGGTCCGGGCGGGTCTCGCCGGCCAGCTCGGTCACCACGGTCCGCTCGCCGGACACGTCGGTCTCGACCCGGCGGCGGCGCACCAGGCCCGCCGGGGTCCGGTCGTAGAGCCCGATCGCGATCCGGTGGTCGCGCAGCACCGGGTGCGCCTCCGGGGCCTCCTGCCGGATCGCGAACTCGGTGAACGTGCCGTCCCCGGCGAGCGTGTACTCGGGGCGCAGCGTGTTCACCCCCGCCGTCTCCAGCCACTGCTTGGACCACCCGGCCAGGTCCCGCCCGGAGGCTGCGGCAACCGGCTCCAGCAGGTCGCCCAGCGTCGCGTTGGACCAGGCGTGCTGGCTGAAATAGCGGCGCAGCCCGGCCAGGAAGTTGTCCAGCCCCACGTAGGCGACGAGCTGCTTGAGGACGGCGGCACCCTTGGCGTAGGTGATGCCGTCGAAGTTGACCTCCACCGCCCGCATGTCGGGGACGTCCGCAGCGATCGGGTGCGTGGAGGGCAGCTGATCCTGCCGGTACGCCCACGCCTTCTCCAGCTGCGCGAAGTTCGTCCAGGCACCGGGCCACCGGGTCGCCTCCGCCTGGGCGAGCACGGACGCCCAGGTGGCGAACGACTCGTTCAGCCACAGGTCGTCCCACCAGCGCATGGTGACCAGGTCGCCGAACCACATGTGCGCCATCTCGTGCAGGATCGTCTCGGCGCGTGCCTGGCGGCGGAAGTCGGTGACCCGGGACCGGAACAGGTAGTCCTCGAGGAACGTCACGGCACCGGCGTTCTCCATCGCGCCCGCCTTGTACTCGGGCACGAACAGCTGGTCGTACTTGCCGAACGGGTAGCGCATCCCGAACTTGGCGTTGAAGAAGCCGAACCCCTGCCCGGTCACCTCGAAGATCTCGTCCGAGTCCAGGTACTGCGCCAGGGACTGCCGGCAGTACAGGCCCAGCGGGATGCCGTCGCAGGAGCTCCGCACCTCGTGGTAGGGGCCGGCCGCGACCGCGGTGATGTAGGTGGACATCACCGGCGACGGCGGGAAGTGCCAACGGGCGATCCCGGGCCCGGCGTCCGTGGGCTCACCGGCGACATCCGGTGCCATGTTAGAGATCACCCGCCAGCCGGCCGGAACCGTGACGGTGAACTCGAAGGTGGCCTTGAGGTCGGGCTGGTCGAAGCAGGCGTAGACGCGGTGCGCGTCGGCGGTCTCCAGGTCCGTGTAGAGGTACACCCCGCCGTCCACGGGGTCGGTGAACCGGTGCAGCCCCTCGCCGTTGCGGGAATAGGCGCACTCGGCGGTCACCCGCAGTTCGTTGTCGGCCGCGAGGTCCGCCAGGGTGATCCGGTCGCCGTCGAAGGACTCCAGGCCGACGGGGTCACCGTTGAGCGTGATCGTGCTCACCGCTGGCGCGGTCAGCTCGGCGAAGGTGCTGGCGCCGGGCCGGGAACAGGCGAAGGTGACCGTGGTCACCGACGTGAATGTCGTCTCGCCGCCGGTGAGGTCGAGTTCCACGTGGTAGGAGCGGACATCGACCAGGCCGGCCCGGTCGTTTGCCTCGTCACGGGTGAGATTGCCTGCCACGTGGTGGTCCCTTCATCCGTCTTCAGCCACGTCGTGGGTGGCGCCGTTGTCCCGGCCCGGGATCTCCGGGCTGTGGGCATCCTCGCATCTGGGGCGCAATGTCATCGATGGCGGGCCGGTTGTCACGCAGCGGCGTGCCCATGGCAAGGCCGACTGCACCAAGTTCCCCCCTGCCG
>Ga0070698_100004125_pt1 | contig 15972 bp, 11 predicted proteins | sample KBSK1502metaG_FD_65477 | JGI IMG/M metagenome (GOLD analysis project Ga0070698, IMG submission 65477) | Corn, switchgrass and miscanthus rhizosphere microbial communities from Kellogg Biological Station, Michigan, USA - KBS K1-50-2 metaG | ecosystem: Host-associated > Plants > Roots >...
ACGAGCCCCGCCAGGAATCCGCCGATGACCAGCATGAAGAGGGAGTAGAAGAGGTACTGCTTGCCGATGACCTTGTGGTCCGTCGAGAAGATGTACTTGCGCCAGAACGAAGTCGGCGCCGGATGGACGCCGTGAGGCAGCTCATGGACGACGGCCGGCGCGGCCGGAGCCGGCATGTGCCCGGGCGATGGAACGGTGCTCATGACGGTTGTTTTCCCTCCTGTGCGGGCGGCGCCGCGGGAGTCCTGTCGGCGGGCGGAACCGAGACCCTTCCATCCGGCGGCGGACTGACGCCGGGCGCCGGAGGCGGGACCTTTGCGGCCGCGGCCGCGGGAGTCGGCGCGGGGCCACCCGCGGCAGCGGCCGCGCCCGGCGGCGGGGCGCCCGCAGCCGCCTGCTCGGCGAGCCATTTCTGGAAATCCTCCGGCGACTCCGCGACCAGAAAGCCCTTCATCCGGTAGTGCCCGAGGCCGCACAACTCGGCGCAGGCGATCTCCCAGTTGCCGACGTGGGCGGCGTCGAACCAGACCTTGGTCGTCATGCCCGGCACCGCGTCCTGCTTGACGCGAAACTCGGGGAGGAAGAAGGAATGGATCACGTCCTTGCTGTGGAGGCTGACGACGACCTTCGTGCCGACCGGAAAGTGGAGCTGATTGAGCGTCAGGATGTCGTCGGGCGTGTTGAGCTTTCCGTCCGGGCCCGGATAGCGGATGTTCCAGGCGAACTGCTCCGCGGTGACCTCGAGCTGCATCGCGTCCTCGGGCATGCGCTGCTTGATCTCGGCCCAGACGCGCCGCGAGAGCAGGGCGAGGACGACGCAGATGATCGCGGGAACGATCGTCCAGATGACTTCGAGCCGGTTGTTTCCGTGGGTGTAGTGAGCCCGTCGGCCTTCCCGATGCCGGTAGCGGATCAGGAAGTAGACCAGAAGCACCTCGACAACCACGAAGATGACGCCCGTGATCCAGAGAATGAGCCGGAAGATCCGGTCGATCTCCTCGGCAAAGCTCGATTCCGCAGCCGGCAGCTTCAGCCAGAAGGGAAGGGCTCCCGCCAGCGCCGGCAGGAGGGCCACCGCGAGCGCGAGCGCCCCGGTCCGGAGTCTGTGAGGGGCCGTCAAGCCCGGCACCCGCCTCGGCTCACCCTTTGAAGCCGAAATCGACGGTCTTCGACTCGGAGCCGGAGATCGTGACGTTCTGGTCCTGCGATCCATATTTCTCCTGCCACGCCTCGATCACATAGGTGCCCGGAGGCAGACCCTTGATCTCGAAAGTGCCCTGATCGTTGGTGACCGCGTAGAAAGGATGGTTGAAGACGCCGCAGTACGCGCCCATCCACTTGTGGACATCGCACTTGAAGCGCAACGGCACTTCGGGCTTGTCGAACTTCTTGATCGTTTCCATCTTCTGGAAGGGCTGCCCGATGTTGAACTCCGCGTTGATCTTGGGAAGAGCATGGATGTTGTGAAGGGTCCCGTCGCTGTTGAGGATCTTCAGCGGCTGGCCCGCCTGGATGCCGAAGATGTGCGGATGGTACTGGCAGCCCCTCTGGTCCAGGGTAATCGCCTCGGCCGGTGCGGTGTAGTTGCCGGTCACGCCGGATTTGACGAAGACGAGCACGTCCTTGAGCGTGCCGTTTCCGTTGACCTCGACTTCCTGCGCGTAGACCGGGGCCTGGTGCGCCGCCTTGCAGTAGGCATCGGCGTCCATTTTCAACTGTTCCATCTGGGGAGCTCCCCCCGTAAAAGCGACCTTGCCTGTGACCGTCGCGCCGCCGGCGGCGGGAGCGCCTGCCGGCGCCGCGGAGGTGGCCGGCGCCGAGGAGGTCGAGGTCGTCGCGGCGCTCTTGGCCGGGGCTTCCTCCTCTTCGTCCTCTTTGCCTCCGCATGCCACGAACGATAGTGCAAAGGCGGTCAACAACAGGGCATACCATGCGCGTCTTAGCATCCAAGATCTCCTTCGAGTCATGTCGGTTGCCGGTAATTTCTGCGGCGCTTCCGAGGACGAGCCGGGAAAGCCCCGGGCGCCGAAACCAGTGATCATCTGAACCGCGGGATCATATCAAGGAGAACTGGTTTGATCTATCGTCAGGATGTGTCCCCAGCAACTCTCGAGGCGGAGAATCTCTCGAAGTCGTACGGGCGCACGGCGCTCTTCTCCGATCTGACCTTTCGGGTGGAGTCCGGGTTGACGGCCATCCAGGGAAAAAACGGGAGCGGCAAGACCACCCTCTTGAAAATCCTGGCTTCGCTCCTGCGACCGGGTGGAGGCTCGGTCCGGGTTCGGCGGAAGGACCGCGAGCTCGCCGGAGATGAAAAGCGCCTCGCGATCGGGTGGTCCGGCCTCGATCTCGCTTTCTACGAGGACTTTTCCGCCCGCGAGAATCTGATCTTCTTCCGCCGCGCCGCGGGAGGGATCGCTCCCCCGGAAGAGATCGACCGGTTCCTTGCCGCGGTCGGGCTCGCACTCGCGGCCGACCAGCGCGTGGGCGCGTTCTCGACGGGAATGAAGCAACGACTGCGCATCGCCTTTGCGCTTCTCTTCGATCCGCCCATCCTCCTGCTCGACGAGCCGATGGCAGGTTTGGACGCCGAGGGGAGAGAGATCGTCGCCGCCGTCATCGCCGATCGCCGCCGTTCCGGCGCCGTCGTCCTGGCGTCCAACGACGAGAGGGATTTCGTCGAGCCGGAGCAGATCGTGCGGTTGGGACGATGACTTCGCTCCGAGTCCCCCCCTCTCCCCATCACCCCCTCCCCCACTCAGGAGCTGAGGGGGAGAGTGGGAGAGTGGGCGAGGGGGAGAATCGATCGAGTTCTACTCTCTCTCGAGCCTGGGCCGTCGCCGCCAAGGACGCCGCCCAGGAGCTGCGCCGGCGCATCGCGCTGGCCTCGGTCTTCTTCTTCGCGGCCACCGCGTTGACGCTGGTGTCGTTCGCGATCGGGCCGATCGGCGTGCCGCTGGAATCGCGCGCGGCCGTCACCTCCGCGCTCCTCTGGATCATTCTCTTTTTTTCGGCCGCGACGGGACTCCCCCGCGCGTACGTGAGAGAAGAAGAGACCGGCACGGGGCTGGCCCTGCGCCGCGTCGCTTCGGCGCCGATCGTGCTCGCCGGCAAGACCTTCTTCAATTTTGGACTCTTCCTCGCGATTGCCGCCGTGGCGGTGCCGGCCTTCACGGTTCTTCTCGAGTGGCGGATCGACGCCCCGGGGATCCTCGCGCTGGTGTTGGTGACTGCCGGTTTTGGGCTCTCCGTGGTCTCCACGTTTCTGTCGGCGCTCGTGGCGCGCGCTTCGCAGAAGAACGTTCTCTTCGTCGTGATCTCCTTTCCCCTGCTCCTTCCTCTCCTGCTCTCCGCCATCACGGCAACGGTCGAGGCGTCGCGAGGGGGCCTACCCGGCACCGCGTTGCGAGTTCTCATCGCATACGATGGAGCCGCCTCGTGCGCGGCATATCTTCTCGTCCGCGCGGCATGGGAAGACTAGCTCACAGCTCTCAGCTTTCAGCTGTCAGCCAAGCCGGAGCCCAGGAAGCTGAAAGCTGAAAGCTGACAGCTGATAGCTATCGGATAATGACCGCGATGAAGGTCCTCAAATGGCTCCTGCTTCCTTACATGGCCGTCTTCATCGCGGCGGCGTTCCTCTGGCCCAAACCGGCCGAAGGGTTCCTCGGGGAGTCCTCCCGGATTGTGTTCTTTCATGTGCCGTGCGCGTGGACCTCGACTCTGGCCTTCCTCGTGGCGGCGGCCTACTCGCTCGCCTACCTGGTTCGCCGAAACCCGTGGCATGACGAGATTGCCGCGGCTGCCGTCCGACTGGGTCTTCTCTTCGCGGTCCTCGCCTTGATCACCGGATCGCTCTTCGCGAAAGTCATGTGGGGGTCCTACTGGAACTGGGACCCTCGGGAGTCCTCTTTCCTGCTCTTGATCTTCCTTTACGGCGCCTACCTTTTCCTCCGCGCTGCGGTGGAAGATCCCGAGCGTCGGGCGTCGATGGCCGCTGCGTATGCTCTCTTCGCCGCCGTATTGATGCCGTTCCTGACGTTCGTCGCACCGCGGTTGACGGCCTCACTCCACCCGCAGACCGTCATCAATCCCCAGGGAAAGATCCTCATGGACTCGCCGACGAAAGTCGTTTTCTTCGGCGGCCTCCTCGGGTTCTCCTTCCTGTTTCTCTGGATGCTGTCCCTGGAAGCCCGGACCGCTCGCTTCCTCCGACGTCAGCCCTAACCGTCTCGTCGAGATGTCTTCCGTGCTCCCGTGCCTTCGCGGCGCGCATAGCCCGTTTCTCTGGATCGAGGCGGAACGTCTCCGGTGTCTACGGCTTCCCGCTCGGCGGATACGAGTCCTTGAAGACCAGGAGCCTTCCCTTCTGCGGGTCGCACACGTACGCGTTGCCGGAGGGATCCGCCACGACGCAGTGAGCTCCCGCCGCCGTCGGCACCGTCCCGAGAAGCGACAGGACCCCGGTTGGCGAGACCGCAAAGGTTGCCATCGTCGCGCTCTTCCCACCGGGGAAGTAGAGATGTCCGAGCTTCGGGCTGTAGTCGATGATGTCGACACCGTCTCCCGCGGTAGCGGAAGAAAGCGGACGGCCGTCCGCAGCATTCAGAACCACGGCTTTTCCCTCCCCGCAGCCGACGAAGAGAAACCCGCGCTCTTCATCGAGCGCGATCCCTCGCGAGCCTTTGCAGCCGTTGGGCCAGGTCGCCACGATCGCTTTCGTCTTCAAGTCGATCGCGACCGTGCGCCCGCCCCAGAGATGGGAGTAGGCGCGGCCTCGCTTGGCGTCAATGACGAGGGACTCAGGCCCTCCCTTGACCTCGATCCTGCCGGCGGCGACCGGTGAGCCGGGAGTCTTTCCTTCCACGTGGAAGATCTCGATGCGCTCGGCGTCGGGTTCGGTGACCCAGATCTCGCCGGTGGGCGCGGCGAAGCGAACGTAGTCGGGGGAAGCGGAGAGCTTGCCGCGCGAGACGATCTGCCGGGCTCGCGGATCGACGACGGCGACCTCCTTGGAGTCTCGGTCCGTCGCGAAAAGGAAACCGCGCCCTTCGTCGGCTGAAGTTGTCCCTTCGCCATGGCCGCCGCCGAACTTCTCTGTTTTGTGAAATCCGCCGATCGCCGTGACCGCTCCTGTCCGGGGATCGACCAGATCGAGCGCTCCCGTTCGTCCGGCGGGGACGAGCAGCGCGTTCAACGAGGGAGCGAAACGCAGATCGTCGAAACCGATCCCTCCGGATCCGCCCGGAAGGTCGATCGAGATGGGGCCGCCAGCCTGGGCTGCGAGAAAGAATGCCGACAAACTGGCGAACAAGGCGAGCGTGGTCCGTCTCATGGATTCCTCCCCGGTCGATTCTCTCTCCTCAGTGGGATGCTTCAGTAGAGTCCCGCGGCGGGCAAACGGCAGCCGCCCCGAAGCTCTTTCAACAGGAGCCGGACGAGGGCAATCCGGCCACCCTCGATACGGGGTGTCGGGTCGTCGCGACGCCGAGGGCGCTCCTCGTCCGTTTTGTGATGGTTTTGTGATGGTCGAACACGGATCTGTTCGAGGTCTCCGACGGCCACATCCGCATCGGCTGCGAACGGTCCGGCACCCGCGTGACTGTCAAGTTCCGTAATTCGTTTGACTTGTGAGCGGTCCTCAAAGGCCAGGCGCACGGGGCGAGGAATCTGGAGACGGCCCGGGATTCTCGCTACAATCTGACCGGACAATTCCCGTGACACGTCTTTCGATTCCGCTAACTCGTTTTGGCGAGGTCCCCTCGCCTTGCGGCGCGATCGGGCGGCCATGACCGGCCCCACGAAGCCGGTAACCCCGACGCAGGGCGCCAACAGCCCGGGCCTGGAGACCTGCGAGCGTTGCGGCGCCGTCTACGCGCCCCCGATGGAAAACTGCCCGGGATGCGGCACTCCTCTTCCGGAGCGGGCCGCCCCGATGGGGCCCGGCACCATCCTCGATGGGAAGTACCAGATCGTCAAGCTCCTCGGGTCCGGGGGGATGGGAGACGTCTTCAAGGTCCGCCACATTCAGTTGAACACGGTGCGGACGATCAAGGTGCTGAGGTCGAGTCTGCTCACTGACGACTGGTACCGGAAGCGCTTCCTGCGGGAAGCCCGGCTGGCCACGCAGGTCCATCACTCCAACGTGGCCATCGTGCACGATTTCGCCACGCTTCCCAACGGCTCCTACTACATGGTCTCCGAGTTCATCGACGGGTTGACCGTACGGCAGTGGCTCAAGCGCTACGGTCCTTTCCCGCTGGGTCTGGCCGTCGACGTTGTTTCGCAGGTCCTCACGGGGCTCGCGCATTGCCATCGGCGCAAGTTGCTGCACCGGGACATCTCCCCGGACAACATCATGATCGCGGTGGACCCTGAGGACCGGCCGGTGGCGAAGATCATCGACCTGGGCATCGCCAAGGACGTCGCAGGAGCCGCGGCGGACGCGACGCAGACGGGTCTCTTCATGGGGAATCCGAAGTACTGCTCGCCGGAACAGCTGGGGCAGTTGAAAGAAGGGGAAGAGCTCGACCCCCGGACGGACCTCTACTCGATGGGCATGGTCCTCTACGAGATGGTCACCGGCTCCGGTCCCTTCCAAAGCAACACGCCTCACGGATTCTTCATCAAGCACCTGACGGAAGCGCCGCCCTCCTTGAAGAAGGCCAAGCCGGACACCATCTGGCCGGAAGGGTTCGAGCCCGTTCTCCTGAAGGCCCTGGAGAAGGACCGTGCCCGCCGGTACAGCTCCGCGTCCGAATTTGCCGACGCCTTGCGCCCCTTCGCAATCGATTTGTCGCGTGGTCTCGAGGCCACGTTCGGTCTGAAGCTGGATCGCCCGGAGGCTCGGGATACGGAGCAGACCGATCGCATTTCGTTTAGAGAGGACGGCACGCCGGTCCGCGTCTCGGAGTCGGGAGCCGAGGCGCAGGATCGGACTCAAAAGCACGCGTCCCAGCGAGAGCTCGAGCAGCTCGTGAAGAAAGGAGCGGAAGACCGGGATTGGGCGAGCTGCGAGGCCGACGGATCGGAGGATGCCTGGCGCGGCTTTTTGAGCCGCCATCCCGACTCGGCTCGCCGCGAAGAGGTGCTTGCGCTTCTCTCGGAGCTCCAGAACTTTCAGGAGGCATCCCGGCTCGATTCTCGGGCGGTCTGGCAGACGTTCCTGGCGAGCTGGCCCCAGAGCCGTTATCGAGAGGAGGCGCTCCGGCGCCTCGAGCAGTCAAAGGAAAGAGAAAGCTCCGCTCTGGAGCAGGCTCGTTCCGCGGGCTCCGCGCAGGCGTATCGGGCGTTCCTGAAGGACTACGCGACCTCTCCCCTTGCCCCGAAGGCCCAGGCGCTTCTGGAAGAGCAGCTCGGGTACGAGGCGGCTCTGCAGAAGGACACGGAGCGGTCGTGGGCGGAGTTCCTCGATCACTGGCCTTCCGGGGCACACGCCGCCTCGGCGGCAACGCGCCAGGAACAGGTGCAGCGCCGAGAGGGGGAGGCTCTCCGCAATGCGATCCGGGAACGGACTTCTGCCGCGTTGCGGAGCTTTCTCGACAAGTACCCCGACTCAAAGAGCCGGCTGCAGGCGCAAGAGCACCTGCGCGAGGCGACGGACTACGAGGCAGCGAGCGCCGACGGATCGGAAGAGGCCTGGCGGGGCTTCCTCGACAGTTATCCCGAGTCTGCGCGCCGGGAGGAAGCCAGCCGGATGCTTTCGGAGTCCCGCAGTTTCAAGGAGGCGGCCCGGGTCGATTCGCGCGAGGTCTGGGAGACCTTCCTCAAGAACTGGACTCAGAGCCGCCATCGAGGCGAGGCGCAAAAACGATTCGAGCAGGCGAAGCGGCGAGAGGCGGAGGCCCTCGAAGCCGCGAGCGCGAAGGGCTCCGCTGCCGCGTTTCGGGCGTTTCTCGAGAAATACGCCGGCTCTCCTCTGGCAGGGAAAGCCAGCGCTTTGCTGGAGGAGCAGCTCGGGTTCGAGGCCGCGCAAGAGAAGGACGCGCAGGGGTCGTGGGAAGACTTCCTGCGCCGCTGGCCCTCCGGCCGCAACGCCGCCGCTGCTGGAAAGCGCAGAGACGAGGCTCGGCGCCGTGAGGAAGAAGCGTTGCAGGGTGCGATCCGGGAGGGTACATCCGGCGCGTTGCGGAAGTTTCTCGAGAAGTATCCCGAAGGGGCGGGCCGGCCTCGAGCGGAAGAACAACTGCGGGAGGCAGTCGCGTTCGAAGCCGCCGGCATCGATGGGAAGGCGGGCTGGGAGCGCTATCTCGCAAGCTATCCCAAGGGGGCGCACGCCGAGGCGGCTCGGGCGAAGCTGCATCAGCTGGAGACCGACGCCTTGCTCGTCCAGATTCAGGAGCACGAACGCAGGCAAAATCCGGAGCAGCTGGAGCGGCTGATCCAGGCTCACCCTGCCTCCCACCCGGCGGGAGCGGCGGCGCGAGAAGCGCTCGCTCGTGTCCGGGAAGCGGTGCAGCGAAAGAAGCAGGAAGAGGAGGAAAAGACCTGGCAATCCTGCGAGGCATCGGGCACCGAGCAGGCCTGGCAGAAGTTCATCGAGACCTATCCCGATTCGTCCCGCATCAAGGCGGCTCGCAAGAAGCTCTCCGAGGCCAAGGCCAGAGCCGCAGAGAAAGAGCGTGCCCGCTCCGCCGAGCCAGCGCCGACACAGCCGGTCGTCGCCGACGTCCCACCGGCAGTCCGGTTGCGCATGCCGGACGAGAAACCTCTGGAAAAGACGGTGCTGTTGACGACCGCGGCTGTCGCGCCAGTCCCGGGAGGGTCTGAGGTCGACAAGACCGTCCAGCTGTCCACCTTGGCCCAGAAGCCGTCCGCCGTTCCCCCGAGCGCCGCGGAGCCCGTGGCCGAAAAGGCAGTCACGATGCCGGCCAGTGTCGAAAAGGTTGCGCTCGAGCCCACGCTTGTGCCGCTGCCAGCGCCTCTCGCGCCCAAACGGCGAGGAGCCTACATCGCGGCGGCAGTAACGGCCCTGCTGGCGGTGATGGCCGTCGTCTGGCTGACGCGCCACAAGCCCGAGGCAGGACAGACCGGAGAAAAGGACTCCGGGCGCAATATCGCGACCGCCTCGAAGACGGACACCGCGGCGCCGCCGACTGTGGTCGCTCCAGCGCAGGTCGGCCTCCTGGTCATCGACGCCGTGCCGTGGGGCCAGATCGACCGCGCGCAGGATGTGGGCGGGAAGAATTGGTCCGGCGGCCCGGAGGTCTATACGCCGCTGGCCCTCGCCGTCCCGCCGGGCAAATACTCCGTCATCGTCACGAATCCCGGCTTTCCGGGGAAGCGTCTTTCTCTCTCGGCGGAAGTCCGTCCGGGAGAACGGGCGATGTGCGTCGGCCGGTTCGCGCCGATCGATGCCAAAGCTTACTTCGAGACTCAAGGGTGGAAGCCGTGACGCGTTTTCGCTCGTTCCGAGGGAGCCTCTGGCTCGTGACCGCGGTGATGCTTGCCCTTGGCCACGCCACGGCGTTCGCCGATTACCGCGAGAGTTACGAGAAGGCAATCAAAGCGGTCGACCAAAATGACTGGGGCCGGGCCTTGGAGTCGCTGCGCGCGGCCGTCACGGAGAACTCGGTCGAGGGCAAGCGAATCCTCATCTACGGCATGCGGTACAAGCCCTACCTGCCGCATTACTATCTCGGCCTCGCCTATTTCAGCACCGGCAATTGCCCGGCCGCGACGAAGGCTTGGGCCGAATCGGACAGACAGGGGCCGGTGCGGGAGACGGCCGAGTACGGGACTCTGGTGAGGCTCCGCGAGCTCTGCAATGGACTCCTGATCCGGGTACCCGACTCAACGCGGATCGCAGATCCGGGGCTTCTCGTCATTGACGCTCTTCCGTGGGGCGTGATCGATCGCGTGGAGGATTCCGCGGGCAAGAACTGGGTGGGCGGCGCGGAGGTTTACACGCCCCTGGCGATCGCCGTCCCTCCCGGGAAGTACTCCGTGGTCGTGACCAGCGCCCGTTTTCCGGGAAAGCCGCTTTCCCATTCGATGGAGGTCCGCTCGGGAAAGACAGCGATGTGGGTCGGCCGATTCGAGCCGATCGATCCGAAGGCCTACCTCGAGACCCAGGGACGGAGGCCATGACGCCTCGTCGTCGGATTCCTGGCTCTGTCGTAGTCGCGGCCGCGGCCGCGGCCATATTCCTCCTGGGCGCCGTCCCTGCCTCCGCCGACTACCGAGCGAGTTTCGAGAAGGGCATCAAGGCGATCGACAACAAGGATTGGACCGGAGCCATCGAGGCCCTTCGCGGGGCGGTCGCCGAGAAGTCGGTCGAAGGCGAGCGGGTTCTCATCTACGGCATGCGGTACAAGCCCTATCTGCCTCACTACTATTTGGGTCTCGCCTATTTCAATACGGGCAACTGCGAGGCCGCCGTGAAGGCCTGGGCAGAATCCGAGAGGCAAGGGCCCGTTCGCGAGGCGGCGGAGTACAGGACTCTCCAGAGGCTGCGGGAGCAGTGCCGGGGACAGGGAATCCGGGAAGTCGAGCCCCCGCAGCTGCCGACTCCCGCCCGCGGGCCGGATCTCCGGCAGACCGTCGCAGAGGCGGAAGCCGAGATCAAGAAGAGCGAGAGCGCCGCGGCCGCGGTGGTCCGGATGCGCAGCGAGCCGGAGAACGCCAGGCTGTGGCAGTCCGATCCGGCGTTGCGGCAGAGCGAGAGCAAGGCAAACCTGGATCTTTCCTCGGCGCGGAACGTCCTGGCAGAGGCGAGGGCGGCAAACGACGCGGCGAGGATCGCCGTCGCGCGAGACAGCGCCATTCGAGCGCGCCGGGAATTCGAGTCGCTTCAAAAGCTCGTGACCGACCGCCACGACAGGCTCGCGCGCGAGGCTCTCGAGAAACAGACGAAGGAGAGGGATGCCGCCGAGAGGCGAGCGGCGCTGGAGAAGCAGGTCGAGAAGGAGTCGAAGGAGAGCCAGGCGAAGGAGAAGACTTCGGCCGAGAGATCAAGGGCGATTCTCCGGGAAGTTCGCCAAACGGCCCAGGAGGCCAGCGGCGTCCTGGCCGACGCGCGCCGCCGCCGTCCCCTTCCAGAACAAGCCCGCAAACTCAGGGCGGATCTCGAAAAGGAGTTGAAGGAGGCCCAAAAAGCGACTCCGAACACGCCGCCATCGGACCTGACGAGGCTGCGCGAACGAATTGAGAAGTCGGCGGCGAGCCTCCGAATCGCCCTGAGCCGGCCTCGAGAGGTCACGACACCTCCGGCCGATAGGACGATCCCGCCCGCGCTTCTCGCGGCTGCGGCCGCGTACTTTGAGGGGGACTACGACAGAGCCGCCAGGACCCTGGAGAGCGCGAATTTCCAGCAGCCTCGCGCAGCCGCGCAGGCCAGACTGTTGCGCGGCGCGGCCCGTTACGGAATCTTCGTGACGGGCGGGGAAAAGGACAAGCAGCTCCGCGAGAGAGCCATCGAGGACATCCGCGAATGCCTTCGGCTGGATCCGAACATCGTCGTCAGTTCCGTCGCCTTCTCACCCCGGTTTGTCGAGTTCTTCAAGCGGAGCAGCTCACAAACCGGAGGCTGAGCGGATTCAAATTGCCCGGAGGCCTCGCCGGAACGACCGCTAGTACCGGATCACAGCGGATAGGGCCCCGGTCCGCACCGAGGTCGCGATGTCGGCCGCGGCATCGAGCTGGAGATGCTCGCCGAGAGTGAATCCGAGGCCGCCCGTGTAGTGGTACTCGTTCTTGCCGGGCCGGAAGAGCAGGATCTGCCCCGTCTTGAACGCCGCGGTGTTGGCATCGTCTGTCGCCAGCACCTGCCCGGTGAAGCGGACCCGGTGATCGGGATCCCGCCACGCTCCGGCCCGCAGGGCGAGAACGTTGTTGCTGAGAGGGACGACGTACTGCACGCCGAGCCGATACACGCTGCCGTCGTCGACACGATAGTCCTTCGTAGGGGCGGGGGCGCCGGCGGCGAAGACGTTCAAGAATTCATTGGTGAGCTGCGAGTAGCGGACGCGGTTGAAGTCGAAGGAAGCCGTGAAGAAGTCGGTCGGCCGCAGGGTCAGACCGACGCCGTAGGCGTCCGGCACATGGAACGTCCCGGTGGTCGACCCGAAAGTGGTGGCGGTCGCGAGGAAGACCTGATTATGGAATTTGGGCCCTTGCCGGTAGACCGCGCCGATGGAGAACTGACGGCTGGCCTTCCAGAGCAGGCCCGCGTTAACCGTAACGTGCTCGTTGGCGCTGCCGTCAACTCCCTCGATCTCCATAGGCGTCGCGTAGCTGGCTTTCTCGAAGCCGGTGAAACTGAAGCGCGTGACCCGGGTCCTCTGGACGTACTGGGAGGACGTGGCGCCGATGCCCACAGAGAACCCGCCGAAGCGAACGGCGAAGGAGGCGCCGTAGTCGATGATCTTCAAGTCCAGCGAGGCCTGAACCGGGAAAAAGCGTTGGAGTGGATAGTTGCTCTGGGGGCCGAAGAACGCCCCGTTGGTCTGGAACTTCGTCTGGAAATCGGCGAGCTCGTGGCGGTAGACCGCCACCGCCCAGCGCTCCTGAGGGTACACGAAGGCGAGGAAGGAAAAGCTCTTCGTGCTGTCCTGGGTTCGGTTTCGGACTTCTCCCGCGACCGTGTCCGTGCCGTTGCCCGTGGGAGCGCCGAACGCGTGCCCGCTGTCGAGAAACTCATTGCGGTATTGGAAGTACCGGCCCTCGAAGGAAAACTCGGGCTTGGAGAGGTTCGTCAGACCAGCCGGATTCGTGTAGGCGGCCGTTGCGTCGTCGGCGAGGCCGATGAACGCGCCGCCGAAACCGAGGCTGCGCGCGCCCGGATTGGAAAAGTTGAACTGAACGGCGGCGTTGATTTCGGAGTTGGTCTGTGCGAGGACGGTGGTTCCGGTGGCGACGAGAAAGAAGAGCCCGAGGACCTGGAAAACCTTGAAGCGGTGCGCCATTTGCGCCTCCTCATCCGTGTTTGCCTCTTAGACCTCAAGCGGAGAGTTTTCGACCGTTCAGAAGGGCTGAATCGCTGATGGTCAATATAGCAGAAACCTAACTTCCGGCGCGGATCGATGGTGAGCGCGCGCGACCCCAGCCCTCTCGGAGTCGGACCGTGGAGGGAGGATCCCGCCGGAGCTGCGACTCAGCCGATCCGTACGCGGAAACCGGTGTCGCCGAATTGCACGTGGTCGTCATTGGCGAGGGGGTGCTGCCCGGTGATCTTCTTTCCGTTGACGAAGGTACCGTTGGCGCTCCCGAGATCTTCGACCACAACGGCACCGGCGGTGACATGTAACACCGCGTGCCGGCGGGAAATCTGGGGCCCCTGTATGTAGATCGAGCACTGGGGCAGCCGGCCCACGTCGTGGTCTCCGAGACCGACCGCGAAGCGTTCGGTCTTTCCCTCGAGAGAGACGCGACGTGAGGGAACGGATTGCGCTGCGGGAGCCGGCTTCGCGGAGGGAGCGGAAGGTGGCGGCGATGGCTGCGCGGGTGGTTTTTTCGCGGGCTCCGGGTTCGACGCGGGAGTCGCCGAAACGGATGAAGGCGAGTCAGTCGGAGCGGTCGGCTTGGGCGGCGTGGGGAGCGAAATCTCCCTGGGTGCCGCCGGCTTGGGCGGCGTGGGGAGCGAAACCTCCTTGGGTGCCGGCTTGGGCGGCGCTGGGAGCGAAATCTCCTTGGGTGCCGCCGGCTTGGGCGGCGTGGGGAGCGAAACCTCCTTGGGTGCCGGCTTGGGCGGCGCTGGGAGCGAAATCTCCTTGGGTGCCGCCGGCCTGGGCGGCGTGGGGAGCGAAACCTCCCGGGGTGCCGCCGGCCTGGGCGGCGTGGGGAGGGAAACCTCTCTGGGCGCCGGCGGTTTACGGACAGGCTCGGCCGGCGCCGCTTTCGCCTCCTCTTGGCGGTGCGGCGCGGCCGAAGGCTTGGCGGCGGAGGATTCGTCCTCTACCGCGGGCCGCGGGACCGTCTTGCCACGCTCTCCGACTCCTTGGACGACCTCGTCGAAAACCGCTTTCTCTTCGGGCGACCACTCGATCCGCGTCTTCCAATCCGTCGGCAGCAACGGCTTGACGGCGGACGTGGGCGGGGAGATCAGGGACTCCTCACCGATCTCGATGGGCCCTCGATCGATGCGCACGCGGTATGTGCGGCCCCCACCCAGGCTGATCTCGTCGCCGTCGGAAAGCGCCTTGGAGTCGATCCGCTCGCCATTGACGAACGTCGCGTTGGAGGATTGCAAGTCGATGACCACGAGTTGAAGGCCGCTCCGCTCCAGGCGCGCATGGGACTTGGAGACCAGGTGGCTATCCACGACGACGTTGCTCGCCAGAGAGCGGCCGATCGTGATGCTCCCCCGGGGGATTTCCCGCCGCGAGCCGGCTTCCGGTCCATCGAGGGCCAGTAGCCACGCCGATTGGATTCCGGACTGTGTCGCCCGCGCCCTTGGAATCTGGCGCCGCACGAAGATGAGGTCGGCGTACCTCCCAAGAGTGACCACATCGAGGTGCGCGAGGCGCTGCTTGCGGACGAGGCGGCGACCGTTGAGAAAGGTTCCATTGGATGAGCCCAGGTCCTCGATCCAATACGCCTTTCCATCGAAAGAGATCCGCGCATGGCGCCGCGACACCCCTTCGAAGGGAACGGCCACATCGTTGGTCCGATCGAAACCGACTCGAACCTGGGGCCGGTCCGGGAAGGGGAAGTTGCGCTCTTCTCCGGAGCGATAGAGAAATGCGGCCGGACTCAGATTGGAGGCCATGGGTCCGTCGGTGGATGATAAGTATGACATTCCGCGCAATCGGTACGGCTCTGGCCGGAGCGATGACACTTCTGGCAGGATCGAACGTCCGGGAGATTCACGTCTTCGGCCTTCTTGCTCTCCGGAATACCGGTGTGGCAGCCCTGACAGGGAAGTTGCTGTGTGTGAGGGAGGTGGTTGAAGGTTGTTGCGGAAAGGACGGGAAACACGATCCGCACCGGCCTCATCCACGGGCCATCGTAGATGTGACAGAGAGTGCAGGGGGCAGTGACCGCGGTGAGCGCGTCCAGCCGCGCCTGTTTTTGCTCGGCCGACAACGTCTCGACCCGACGGCCGCCTCCCTCGAGGTTCGCGAGCGCCTGATTGAGCAGGCTCAACTCCCGTTCGATCTGGCCTTTCGTGCGTGGCCGCAGGCTCGCGCGGGGCGCCCGACCCAATTCTCGCTGGGCCCGGACGCGATCAAGGGCGCGCTCGAGGCGGACACGATCGGAGGAGCTTCCCGGGCGCCCGGAAAGCGCCGCGGCTTCCGCGGAGATCCGGCGCTGCTCTCCGTCGAGCTCGCCAGCCGTCAGCGGGGCGCGTTGAGCCGCTGCCAGTTGCGCCGTCAGATCGGCGATGCGGCGCTCCAACTCCTGGCTTCGCGCCGTCTTTCCTTCGGGATCGACCTCTCTGGCCGTCTTCCAGACGTTGAAGAGCACCCACGGGTCTTTGTGAACCACTCGCGTGACCTTCACGCGTCCTTGCTCATCGCGTTCCACCGGCGCCGACTTTGCCCAGGACGCGTCGGCGTTTTGAGGGAGGACGGCGGCTCCCGGAGAGAAGACGTCCGTCGGGCCGAAAGATCCTCCCTTGAGGTGGCAACTCGCGCAGTGCAGGTCGAAGTTGATCGGCCGGTAGGTGCGCCGATCGGACGTCGGTTCGTGGCAGGAGGCGCATTCGTCCAGCTTGGCCTCCCGAATTTTCTTCAAGTGCAACTTGTGCGAAAACTGCATGCCCTCTTCTTTTTGGGCTCCCGCCTTGACGAGGGCGAACTCCGGGTGCTTGGAGAGAGAGGAGAAGTGGCAGTGACGGCATTCGCGGTCATCGAGCGGCGAGATGTCGAAGTTCCGACCGCGGTGATCGGTGTGACACTCGACGCAGTCCAGGATCGCCGCCTTGCGAACCGCGGCCGCGTCCCGCTTGGCGAACCAGACGTGTCCCGCGTTCTCATAGCGAGTCGTTGCAGACGGATCGTGGCAACGTTCGCAGCGCGCATCGACGACCCTCGG
>Ga0070698_100004126_pt1 | contig 15972 bp, 12 predicted proteins | sample KBSK1502metaG_FD_65477 | JGI IMG/M metagenome (GOLD analysis project Ga0070698, IMG submission 65477) | Corn, switchgrass and miscanthus rhizosphere microbial communities from Kellogg Biological Station, Michigan, USA - KBS K1-50-2 metaG | ecosystem: Host-associated > Plants > Roots >...
CTACTGGGATGACCAAGGGCAGGTGGAACAGATGTTCCCTTTCACCAAGAACGGTCGCCAGTACGTCGTCAGCACGGACGAGAGCGGCGGCGCGGGGGGCGCTGGGGGTCTCAAGGCCGCGTGTGACCGGGGCGCATCCCCGTATGGTTATCCGCAGATCGTCGACATCACGGACGAAACGAAACCTAGACTGGTCTCCAAACTCCGGCTCGAAGTGAACGACCCCGCCCGTTGCCGCGCGCTCCTTACCGATCCGCCGGACACCGGCGGCGGAAGTCCCGTCTACAACGCTGAGCGGTGCAACGCCGACCGAGCCAGCAATCCGAACATGCTCGTGTGTGGGTTTCAAAATGGAGGCTTGCGGGTGTTCGACATTCGCGATCTCTCCCGCCCCAAGGAGATCGCGTATTTCAAACCGCCGGCGGTGCGGAAGGCTTTCCTTCCCGGATCAGGGAGTTGGACGCAGGCCGTTGACCGGACCTACGACAAGATATCCGGCTTCGCGCGCTTCAAGAAGGTACCTGCCAACGGGACGCGCGGGCGCGAGATGCAGATCTGGTTCGTCAGCGACGGCAACGGTTTTCAGGTGGTCCGCTTTAGCGATGCGTTCACCGCGGCTCACAAGGATTTGTTCGACGACGCGGGCGACTGAAGCCTCAATCTCGGGTCGGCGGGTGAAATATTGAGGATCAAAATCAGTGCGGGTACATCTCGTCTGTCATTAATCGACAAGCGGCTGCAGCCGACGGCGCGAGCGCGAAGACCCCGGCCGTAGGGACAAAATGGGGACAATTGGTTGTCAACGGCCCTGCGGACGCCACCCCGATCAGCAGATTCCTTCAGTGTTGTAGGTTCTTAAGAGGTCGTTGACAGTCGAACTCTCGTCTTTGAGAGTAGCCGTTCGTAGGGTGAACTTCGCGCCGCAAAACTCGCAATGGTCGTGATCCCAATTCGGCCTTGTGATGCTCCAGCGCCGCCGGTACAGCGTAGCGGCCTGTAGGTACCGCTCTTGCCCCTGAAGTCGCTAATCGGAGTCTGTCATTCATCGCGCCTTCCGCTTCGCCGCCTTCCGCTTAAGAAAGGGATCACTTTGCCGGTTGAGCCGGAGCAACCACCACGATAGGGAACCAGAAGTCCCAACCCGCCCTAAATCTCGACACGAGTGGAGTCGGTATGCCGCTCAATGGCGATAGATTCATATAGTCGATCAAGCAACCACGAGGGAGGGGCCAAACCGCGGCCTGGCGTCGGATCGCGATCTCGTCGTTAAACCCTCTTCTCTCTCTTCGAGCTCCTGTTCACGAATCGCTGTCTGTAGTTCGTGGTGCCACGCCAGATAGTCGTTAACCCCGTAGATGACGAAGGTCACAAGGAAATAGCCGATGACGAATGCGGCGACCCGAAGTAACGCTTGCTGATTCGACGTTGTAAATTCGATACCCAACGCCGAGATCCTTGTAGGAACAACGCCCGCATGCACGAGTACAAGCGCGGCAGTTGCCACCCCCAGGAGCGAACGTCTTTCCTTGCGGGTGACCTCAGTTAATGGATCGCTCAGGCGAACTCGGAAGGGTCTCGGCCCTGCTGGCGCTGTGGTCTTCGCCATCGGCTTTGTTGTGACCTTATGGTGACCTTTTAGACGTGTTCTTCTACTGCACTCACAAGGTGAATACCCAGTTAAATACCTGTAATGTCAAGGTTTAGTGAGTGGTGGCCAGGGACGGAATTGAACCGCCGACACCATGATTTTCAGTCATGTGCTCTACCAACTGAGCTACCTGGCCGGATCTGAATTCAGCGCGCCATCGCTTGTTGCACCGGGCTGTCGTGCGGCGCAGCAGTTTCAGGTACTGCTCTACCAATAAGTACCCGCGCTCGGTGCACGCTCGCGCGTGATTCGCAGAATCCGGAGTATAACATGCGATTTCGAGCGGGTACGCTCGTTGAAATAGCCGTCACCGGGTATGTCCACAACCGCTGAAGGCCTCTCGTTTCCCTATCGTCCCTATCGCCCGCTCTGGCGGCGAATGCTCGGTCCGGTCATCGGCTGGGCCTTCGTGACCACCGCTCTTGCCACGCTTCTACGAATGGCGCTGAAGCCATCGATGCCGCGCATGAGCGAGCAATGGCTCCTCAGTCACCAGACAGAATTCAACCGCCTTGGCGACTGAACTCGGGTAGTTTGACCCGAGCGCGCGTAGCACGTAATCTGGTTGGAATAACGTTCCATCCGAGGAGTTGCTGTGCGCCGAGTGATTTTAGTAGTCGTCGTGATGATGTTGGCCGCCTGCTCGAGGGGCAACGCCGCCGACGCCAAGCCCCAGGCCGCGCCGGCTGCCGCAGTCGCAGGGTCTCAGGCCGCGCCAGCCACACCCCCCGCGCCTGAGCCACCGCCGGCAAAGCCGGTTCCAGCACAACTCCCCGATGTCGTCGCGCGGGTCAACGGCGAGGCGATCAACAAGGCGGATCTCGAAAACGCGGTTAAGGGACTCGAAGGGCGCGCCGGAGGGCCGGTACCTGCCGACCAGCGCGACCGTGTCTACCGCGGCGTGCTCGACGACATGATTGCGTATCGACTCCTCGTGCAGGAAGTCAAGACGCGCAAGATCGTCGTGCCTGAGTCCGACATCGATGCCCAGATCGCGCAGATCCGCGGCCAATTCCAGACCGACGCACAGTTTCAGCAGGCGCTGGCGACGCAGAAGATGACGCTCGCCGCGGTGCGCGACGATGCGCGATCCGAGCTTGGTGTCGAGAAACTGGTCGAAGCCGAAATCGCCGGCAAGATCGCCGTCACGCCCGAGGCGGTCACCGACTTCTACCAGAAGAATCAGGACAAGTTTCAGCAGGGTGCTCGCGTGAAGGCGAGTCACATCCTCATTGCGGTACCTGAGAACGCCGACGCCGCAGCCAAACAGCAGGCGAAGACAAAAGCCGAGGCGGTTCTGAAGGACCTCAAGGCCGGAAAGGACTTCGCGGCCGCGGCGAAAGAGAGCTCGCAGGACCCAGGCAGCGCACCCAGCGGTGGCGACCTCGGCTTCTTCGAGCAGGGGCAGATGGTGCCGCCATTCGAGCAGGCCGCGTTCGCCCTCAAGCCGGGCGCCATGAGTGATCTCGTCGAGTCGCCGTTCGGCTTCCACATCATCAAGGTTGCCGAAAAGCAGGACGCGCGCGTGGTGCCCCTCGAGGAAGCCAAGCCGAAGATCGATCAGTTCCTGAGCGGCCAGAATCGCCAGACGCAAACCCAGGCGTTCGTGAGCACGCTCAAGGCAAAGGCAAAGATCGAAATCCTTATGTGAACCTGGTGTTTACATGAACCGGGTGTTCACGCTTCTCAGTTCTTTGTTCTCAGTTCGTGTTCAAGTTCATGTTCGCGGTGAACCTGGCCGCGCGGCGAACCTGAACACGCAACGAACCTGAACACCGCAACGAACCTGAACACGAACTCAGAAGTGAGAACATAGAAGCGTGAACGACAGTGTCCGTCTGGACATCTGGCTGGACGTCGCCTGCCTCTTCAAGACCCGCTCTGAAGCGAAGCGCGCCTGTGAAGGCGGCAAGGTTGAGATCAACGGCGAACACGCGAAACCACACCGGGTCGTCCGCGAAGGCGACCGCGTTCGCATCGGCCGTCCCTTCGGCCGCCACCAGGACATCATCGTCCGTATCGCGATGGACCAGCACGTCAAGAAGGCCGAGGCCAAAGTGCTGTACGACGACGTGACGCCGAGGCCAACGCCGGAGGAAATCGAGATGCGGCGGATGGAGCGCATCTATCGCGCCGCGTCACAGGCGGCCGGGACACCCGACCGGCGCCGGCGCCGCGAAATCAGGCGGGCGAAGGGAAAAACCTGAACCGCGATTTTCGTGTTCTTCATGGTTATCCGCGTTTCCGATTTACGATGAGCCGGGATGCCGCGGAACCAGGAAGTCATTCGGCAGTGGAAGGTGCTGCACGCGCTCGAGTCGTCGCGCCACGGAGCGACGATCGATGCGCTCGCCGACGACCTTCATGTGACGACGCGCACGATCCGCCGTGACCTGGCGGCGCTCCAGGAGGCGGGGTTTCCCCTTTTCGACGAGCGCGACGAGGACGGGCGCGCGCACTGGCGTCTCGAGGGGCAAGCATTAAAGGGGCTCGAAACGGGCTTCACGCTCGCCGAGATCTGCGCGCTCTACCTGAGCCGGAACATGCTCGAGGCGGTTGCCGGCACCCCCTTTCAGCGCGATCTGACGCTGGCGTTCACGCGTCTCGAGAAGATGCTGTCGCCGAGAATGCGGCAGTTTCTCGATCGTCTGCCTCAGGTGCTGGTCGCCAAGGCTGGGCCGCGTGCCCGCGGAGCCGATGCGTCCCCTGACATCGTCGCGCGCCTGCTCGAGGCGACTCTTCATTACCGCGTCGCGACCATGAAATACAACTCGGTTTCCAGCGGGCGGATGAAGGACTACGTCATCCATCCGTATCGGCTGGCATTTGCGCAAGGAGGGCTGTATCTTCTGGCCTACGTGCCGGAATACAAGGACGTGCGGACGTTTGCGATCGATCGCATTGCCGCGGTCTCACTGGACAAGCAGACCTTCACGCCGAACCGCGCGATCCCGGACGATGTGTTCGGCAATTCGCTGGGAGTCAACACCGGCCCCGCGTCGAGGGTCGACATTGCCTTCGACAAGCGTGTCGCGCCGTACGTCCGCGCACGGGTCTGGCATCCGTCACAGACGCTGCGCGAATCAGACGAAGGAGGCCTCGTCCTCACGCTCGACGTCTGCCACGACGCCGCGCTGCGAAGCTGGATCCTGAGTTGGGGCGCCTCCGCCCGCGTGCTGTCGCCTCCCTCACTTGCCGCCGAGATCCGTGCCGATCTCACCAACGCAACCGCTCAATATCAAGGCTGACGTGCCCAGACGACCGCTTCGCCTAGCGCTCCTCGTGGTCTTCGCACTGCTGTTCCTGGCCGGACCGTCGCTCCTCCGTTTCTACACCGACTGGCTGTGGTTCGGCGAAGTCGGCTATCGACAGGTGTTCACCACGATCGTACAGAGCGAGGCGTCTCTCTTTACGATCGCCTTCGTCGTATCGGTGATTTGGCTGATCTTCAACCTGCGGCTCGCGCTGGGATCGGTTGGCGAAGGCCGGCCAATCTTTACGACGCAGCAGGGAATGGAAGTGGCACTCCCCGGCCGCCAGCAGCTGCGGACGATCGCATCCGCGATCGCGATGTTTCTCAGCGCGCTGATCGGCCTCTTCGCCTCGTCACAATGGGAAACATGGGTGACCTGGCGCAACGCGGTCCCGTTCGGACAAGTCGACCCGATCCTCGGCCGTGACGTGTCCTTCTACGTCTTCACCATTCCATTCATACAGTTCGTGCGTGGGCTGGTGCAGACGCTCGTCGTGCTGGCGGCGCTTGGCGCGGGGGCGCTGTACCTGGTGTCAGGCAGCCTGACATCAGGGCTTCCGTCGCTGCTGTCGATGACGCCCGCGGTCCGTCGCCATCTGGCGCTGCTTGGCGCGGTGTTCTTCATCCTGCTCACGACAGGCGCCTGGCTCGGGCGCTACGAGCTGCTTATTACGGCACATCCTGCGGGCGTGATCTACGGCGCGGCGTATGCGGATGTGTACGGACGGCTGCCGACGGCGCTCGTGCTGACGGCCGTCTCGATTCTCGGCGCGGTGCTCGCGGTCATGCACGCCTTCACGCGCCGCAACTGGCCCATCCCGGTGGCCATCGTCCTCTATCTCCTCGTCAGCATCGGCGGCGAGGCGTACAGCACGGTGCTGCAGCGGTTCGTTGTGACGCCGAACGAGCAGGTACGCGAGTCGCCGTTCATTCGGCACAATATCGACGCGACCCGCCGTGCATTCGGTCTCGATCGGGTCGAAGAGCGAGCGCTTTCGGGCGATGCCATGCTCACACGCGAGGATATCGCCCGCAATGCGGAAACGCTCGCGAACGTGCGGCTCTGGGATCATCAGCCGCTGCTCGATACGTTCGGCCAGCTGCAGGAGATCCGCACGTACTACGATTTCGCGTCGGTCGACAACGATCGCTACACGATCAACGGCCGCCCGCAGCAGGTGATGCTGTCTGCGCGCGAGCTCAACTCGAACAGCCTGCCGAATCGCACGTGGGTCAACGAGCGCCTGACGTTCACCCACGGGTACGGGCTGACGCTGGGACCCGTCAACCAGGTGACGAGCGAAGGCCTGCCGGTTCTGTACGTCCGGAATCTGCCGACCGAAACGGTCCCCGACTTGCCGCTCCAGGAGCCAAGCCTGTATTTCGGCGAGCTGTCGAACGACTACGTGATTGTTCGAACGAACACGCAGGAGTTCCACTATCCGCGAGGCGACGAGAACGTCTTCACGCAGTACGCGGGCACAGGGGGGCTGGCGCTCGAATCGCTCGCCCGACGGCTGATGTTCGCTCTCCGTTTCGGCGCCTATCAGATCGCCTTCAACGACGGCATCACCGGCGAGAGCCGCATCCTGTTCCATCGCAACATCGCCGAACGCGTCGACGAGATTGCGCCGTTTCTGACCTTCGATCGCGACCCGTACCTGGTGCTGGCCGACGGACGTCTGTACTGGATGTACGACGCGTACACCACGAGCGACCGTTATCCATACTCGACGCCGGCGGGCAGGGTGAACTACATCCGCAACTCAGTGAAGATCGTCATCGACGCGTACAACGGCACGACGACCTTCTATGCGGCGGATCCCGCCGATCCAATCGTCGCGACGTACAGCAAAGTGTTCCCCGGCATGTTCAAGCCGCTCGAGGAGATGCCGGGCGCGCTCCGCGCGCACATCAGATATCCCGAAGATATTTTTGCCTTGCAGTCGGCAGTCTTCGCCACCTACCACATGACCGAGCCCGCGGTGTTCTACAACCGCGAGGACCAGTGGGAGATTCCGTCGATCGACGATTCGACCGCCAACGCTCAGGCGATGCAGCCGTACTACACGGTCATGCGGTTGCCCGGAGAGTCCGCCGCGGAATTCATCCAGATGCTGCCATTCACCCCGCGCGCCAAGGACAATCTGGCGGCGTGGCTCGTCGCGCGCAGCGATCCCGAGCACTACGGCGACGTCCGCGTATTCCAGTTCCCGAAACAGAAGGTGGTGTTCGGGCCTCGCCAGGTCGTCGCACGCATCAACCAGGACCAGACGATCTCGCCGCAGATCACGCTGTGGAACCAGCAGGGATCGCAGGTTACATGGGGCACGCTGATGGTGATTCCAATCGAGGAGTCTCTCATCTACGTCCGCCCCCTCTACCTGCGCGGCGCAGGCGGCCGCATCCCCGAGCTCACGCGCGTCGTCGTCGTGTACCAGGATCAGATCGTGATGGAACAGACGTTCGAGCAGGCGCTCGCGAGGCTGTTCGGCGGCGACGCCACCGGGCCGCGCGCCCAGCCGACCGCAACTGCCACCGCTGCGAATCAACCGACCGCACCATCGGAGGGGCCTGGGTCCACGGCGGCAGGACCCGCGATCGCGCCGCCGCTCTCAGCGCTTGCGACCGAGGCTCAGGCGCACTACCAGCGCGCGATCGACGCACAGCGCGCGGGTGACTGGGCGAAGTACGGCGACGAGATCAAGGCGCTGGGGGCTGCCCTGGACAGGATGAAGGCGCGTTAGAAAATCCCAAATCCCAAATCCCAAATCCCAAGGAGCTCGGGGTCGAAGAACCTGCTTACGCGATTGTTACTGTGACGGAACACCGAGGCACTGAGGCACCGAGGTAAAACCAAATGAATGTCTCGGTGTCTCGGTGTCTCGGTGGTACGTCTCAGTGAGAACAGTCTAGCGCGCTTCGGTTTTCAACCACGCGCGCAAAACCTCCGCAACACTCCATGCCTGCGCGACGCAGCCGCGCGGCGTGTACGGCGGTTCGGCGTCGAAAATCTCGCTGATGGTCCCTATCCCAGCCTCGTTGAGGTGGGTTTCGAAGCCCGCCAGGCATTCGCGCGCGCCCGCCAGATCCCCCGGGCGCACCTTGAGATACGCATCGACGTAGGGGCCCACGAGCCAGGCCCAGACGGTTCCCTGGTGGTAGGCCGCGTCGCGCGATCGCAGATCGCCGTAGTACTGCGCTTTGTAGTCGCGGTGCCCTGGTGCGAGCGAACGCAGGCCGACCGGCGTCACGAGCCGCTCGCGCACCAGGTCGAAGACGGGACTCCACCGCGCCTGATCCAGCACCGGATGATCGAGTGATATCGAAAAGATCTGGTTCGGCCGGCACGCGGGGTCGTCGCCATGTTCGCCGTCGACGACGTCGTAGAGATAGCCGCCCTCTTCGTACCAGAACCTGGCGTTGAACGATTCGCGTGCGCGGGCTGCCGCTTCGTTCACCTGCGGTGCAAGCGGATCGCCCTCCTCGCGCAGCCAGTCGGCAAAGAGCGCGAGCGCGTTGTACCAGAGCGCGTTGATCTCCACCGCCTTGCCGCGCCGCGGTGTCACCACCCATTCGTCGACCTTCGCATCCATCCACGTCAACTGCATGTGCTCTTGTCCCTGCCTCAGAAGGCCGTCGGCCGGATCGACGCCGATGCCGAATCGGGTGCCTTTCATGTGGCACTCGAAGATGGACTTGAGCTTTGGCAGCAACTGCCGCAACGTTCCGCGATCGTTGGTCGCCGTGAGATAGCGATGGATGGCATGGAAGAACCAGAGCGTGGCATCGGCCGTGTGGTAGAGCCCCTCGTTGGTGCCTTCCGGAAACATGTTCGGGATCAACCCGTCGCGCACGTAGTGGCCAAACGTCCGCAGGATGTAGCCCGCCTCGCGCTGGCGGCCGGTGCAAAGCGTCAACCCTTCGAGGCTGATCATCGTGTCGCGCCCCCAGTCGGTAAACCAGTGGTAGCCGGCGACGACCGTGCGGACCTCGTCGCCCGCCGCGCGGGCGCGCGCGGCCTCCTCGATGCGACCCGAGGGCGTGATGACGAACTGATCGGCGGCAAGCACCAGCTCCGCGGCTATTCCGGCTGAGGGGGCGCGCTGCGCCGACGCCATGAGGCGCCTCCGCCGCTGCTCCTCGGCGTGAGGCAGCCCTGCGGGGTCGAGGGCGCCGATCGTCTCCCATGACTCGGTCGACGCGACGAGCGTTCCCGGCGCATCCGGCGCCAGCTCGAACCGGAAGTAGCCGGGTGTCCACAGGTCGCCGCAGCATTCATATCCACGGTTCTCTTCCAGCGCATAGACGGCGTGGTCGAACTTCTCCGGTATCACGGTAAACGCCTTGCCCGCGCCGTACACGAACATGCGCAGCGGCGGCAGATCGCCGCCGGGCGCAAGCTCGAAGCGATCACCCAGCGCGTACAGGCCGTACGGCGCCGCGACGGGATGATTCACCGGCGCCTCATGGAGGCGGAACGCGACGAGTGGCCGCAGCTCCAGGCGCACGGTCTGCTTCGAGAGCAGGCGATACGTGATGTGCGTCGTGTTCTGCATATGGGCCATCAACACGCGCTTCTCGATCTGGATCCCATCGACGTCGAACGTCCAGACCGGCAGGCCTGCCTCGAGCCGGAACGCCGTGAGCCACCGGGCCGCATCGAATTCCTTGCCGCCGGGGGTCTCGATCAGGTTGTGCAGGGAGACCAGCCGGCCATCCGGATAGCGGATTCGCTCCCAGAGGTAATTCAGCATGACCGTGCGGCCGAACGGTGTCGGGAGCGCGGCCACGAGATACGCGTGGTAGCGGCGTGTCAACGCCCCCGAGAGCGTGCCGGACGCGTAGCCGCCGAGTCCGTTCGTGACCAGCCATTCCTTCCCCACGAGCGAGCGGCGGCCTTCGTCGGTCGGCTCCCATCGGACCACGCGCACGAGTCCGATACCGGTTCCCGACACCCTCGACGCGTCAACTGTCACACTCTCTGCCATGACTTGGCCTATCCACGGCGCTTTTCAGTGTTAGCGGGCCTCAACTCCCAATCGCCAACCCCCAACTCCCAAGGTGATTCCCGCCCTCTTCGACCCCGAGCTCCTTGGGAATTGGAAGTTGGGAATTGGGAATTGGTCTAGCCTCTCGTCTCGGCACGCAGCACCACCGCCGCGTGACCGGGAATGCGCCAGCCGCTGTCGGACTCGATCTCCGGTGTGCCGCATCCCTCGTAGTCGGGATGCTCGCTCGACCAGCGCACGGTCCACCTGTGTCCGTCCGGTGGTGCCACAAGGGGCTCGGGGAACGCCGGCGCATCGACGTCGACACCCAGGTTCACGATCAGCAGGCGCTCGTCTTCCGCTCGGGACGTAAAATACCGGATCGCGAACAACTCGGCGCCGAGCACTGCGCCGTCGATCGCGGTACCGTCCTGCGCGCGAAACGCCGCGTCGGCCCGCCGCATGGCGAGGAGATCGCGGTGCAGGTGCACGAACGACTGGTTGGTCTGGCGCTCGTTCCAGTTCAACTTGCACCGCTCGAACGTCTTCGGATCGTGTGGCAGCGGCAGGCGCTGCTGCATGTCCGGCGACGCCAGGCTCGGAAACTGCTTGACGAACTCTGCACGTCCCTTCCGGACGGCTTCCGCGAGCTCGGGCTTGTGATCGGCGAAGTACAGGAACGGGCTCGTCGCACCAAATTCCTGCCCCTGGAACAGCATCGGCGTGGCCGGCATCAACAGCATCAACGTCGTGATGGCCCGATGGCGGCCAGGGGAGGTGTGAAAGCGCAGCCGGGTACCATCGCCGGAGTTAGCGATCTGATCGTGGTTCTCGATGAACGTCACGAACGAACAGGCAGGTAAGGCGTCGGTGCGGCTCCCGCGCCGTTGCTTCTGCCACGCGTACCGCTGTCCCTGAAAGAGATATCCGTACTTTGCGGCGGAAATGAGCTCCTGAGGTGCGCCTCGATGGTCCGAATAATAGGCGTCGCGCCGTCCCGTGACCGCAACCACGGCCGTGTGGTGAAAGTCGTCGTTCCACACTGCGTCCAGTCCGAAACCGCCATCGGCGGTCGGATGAACCAGGCGGGCCAGCTGTCGCTCGTTTTCGGCCACCAGAATGATCGAGCGTCCGCGCGCGGCCGAGCGGGCCCGGCACACGATCTCCGCGATGACGTGTGGCTCGGAACGATCGTGAATGTCCTGTGTCGCGTCGAGCCGAAGGCCGTCGAGGCGGAACTCGTCGATCCAGTACGCGGCGTTGGACACGAAGTACTCGCGTACGTGCCCGGACCGCGGTCCGTCGTAGTTCAGGCCATCTCCCCACTCGTTCGCATAGTGTTTGGCGAAGTAAGTGGAGGCGTATCGGCCGAAGACACAGCCATCCGGACCGAGGTGGTTGTAAACAACATCGAGGATGACGCCCAGACCGGCCGCATGCGCACGATCGATGAAGCTTCGAAAGTCATGGGGCGTGCCGTACTGATGTGTTGGCGCATAGGGAAATACGCCGTCGTACCCCCAACCGAACCGGCCCGGAAATTCCGAGACCGGCATGACCTCGATCGTCGTGATGCCAGACTCGACCAGCAGCGGAAATTTCTCAGCGGCTGCGGCCCACGTGCCTTCCGACGTAAACGTGCCTGGATGCAGCTCGTACATCACCTGGCCGGGTAGCTCCACACCACGCCACGCGGTCTGCCGCCAGCCGAACGTTGCCGGATCGACGACTTCAGACGGCCCGAACGGCCCGTCGGGTTGGTACCGCGACGCCGGATCCGCCAGCGGCTCGTCATCCAGAAGATAGCGGTAACGGGTGCCCGCACTCGCATCGTCAACGAGCGCCGAGTAATACCCGTGCTCTTCACGCTCGAGCGCGATGGTGCGGCTCCGCGCGCCGCGTTCGAGCTTCAAAGAAACAGTGCGAGGGTCGGGAGCCCAGACGCGGAAATGTGTCGAGCCGTCCGGTTGCGCCTCGGCGCCCACGGGCAATCGTCTGGAGATTGTGCTCATCCGTTTTGGCCGGCAGACTGCCGATCCCCACGTCTGTGCAGGGATAATGCCGAACCATGCGGTTCAAGCTCACTATTGAGTACGCCGGGACCCGTTACAGCGGCTGGCAGATACAGACAAACGCCCGGACGGTGCAGGGCGAGATCGAGCGCGCAATACATGAGTCGACAGGTATCCGGGACTTCGAGCTGTATGCATCCGGCCGGACCGATGCGGGCGTGCATGCGCTTGCGCAGGTCGCCCACCTCGACATCGACGCGACGGTACCGGCCGAACCCCTGCGGCGCCGGATCAATGAGGCCCTCCCTTCGGACATCAACGTCCTCGGGGTTGAACACGTGCGCCACAAATTCCATGCGCGCCACGACGCGATCGCGCGGAGCTACATCTACCACGTCGCCCGCCGCCGGACGGCGTTCGCCAAACAGTTCGTCTGGTGGGTCAAGGACGATCTCGATGTCGAGCGGATGCGCGCCGCGGCCGCCCGATTCGCGGGCCTTCACGACTTCCAATCCTTCACGGACGACGACCCTGACGAGAAATCAACACAGGTGCTCGTGGAACTCATGGAGATTCACGAGGACGGCGATCTGATCCTGATTCACGTCGAGGGATCGCATTTTCTCTGGAAGATGGTGAGGCGGCTCGTCGGCGTACTGGTGGAGATCGGCCGCGGCGGATTGTCTGAGACGGATGCCCTTGCGATGTTGAGCGAGCGGTCCGAGCTGCCGGCGCGCCTCACGGCTCCGGCATCAGGCCTTTTTCTCGAACGCGTCTATTACGAAGGGGATGCGCGGGACACGCCGGTTCAGTCGCCTGTGGTCATCGCGAGCGCGTGACTGGATTTCACTGCCACGTACCACCGAGACACCGCTCTGCCGCTGTGAGGCGCGGCATGTCCTCCGCAAAACCGGCTTAATCCGAGTAACCAAGCTTCGCCGCCGAGATCCGGTGCATGTCGGCCTTCGGCCGCTACGGTTTTGCCGAGGACACGCCGCGCCTCACAGCCGGCGATCAACGGCAGCCGCTTGCGCGTACGCAGCAGGGGCGGGCCCCTCAGACCCGCCCCCGTTCGAACTTGCTTCGAAATTCGAACTTCGACCTTCGAACTTCCTACGGGGCCGCACTCGCGGGCGGCGTCACGCCGTTCAGCCGGAGGTAGACGACCATCTGGCCATAGATGTCCTCGGTGTGGATCAGCGAAAAGTAGATGATGCGCACGCGACTGGCCGTTGGCCCCATGAAGCGCGGCGCCATCACGCGTTCGAGCAGTTGCTGGTCGTTGAACTCCTTGACCAGCGCCTCGCCGTAGTCGAACGACTGCTGCAAGGCGGTCATCACGTCAGCCTTCTGGCGCGCCTGCATGTTGATCATCGGCGCGGGCGTCTTGCCACCCAGCGCGCGGAAGAGGCCCGTATTGACCTGTACGATGTGCATCACCCGCTCGCCGAACGTCTGCTGCGGAGGCGTCGGCTTCGCGTCGAAATGATCCGCCGGCATGGCGTTCGCGGCTTTGATGATCAGATCCTTCTGCGCCGCCCAGTCCGCCTGAATGTCCCCGGCCAGCGACGTGCTGGCGGCCGGCGCCGGCATGTTTCCGCCGCGAGCCGGCATATTCCGACCACCGCCCTGGCCGCCTTGGGCAAACGACGTCGAGACAAGGGTCAGCATAAGGGCTGACGCAATACACAGATACACACGCGCTGATCTCATTAAGGCCTCCCTCGGAAGCTAGCGTAGCACGCGGACCCGACCAGCCTTCGCGCTCGCGCTTCGGTGATCCGCCGGGTCGGACCGCGAAAGCGGTCCGCCCAGCCAGCACTGGCCTGTCGGGTCGCAACGCGACCCGACTTGAGCGGAGGCGGAAGAGTCCGCGCCGCTCAACACGACGGCGTCCCTGACCCTGAGGCCTTCCTACTGCTTGAGCGCCGCCGGCGCTTGGGCCTTGGCGGCCGCTGCCCCAGCCTTCTCAGCCGCCGTCATCTTGTAGGTGCCGAGGACCTTGTGAATGTTTTCCGGGTCGCCTTCCAAGATCTGATACTTCTCATGGCACTCGTCGCAGGCAACATCAATCCGCTCCCCCGCCTCGCCAAGCGCGTCAGCGTCATGTCTCTTCGCGGCGATCAACGCGATATTGGCCGCTTCCTGCAGCTCCCGGGCCTTGCGGTTGAAATCCGTGTGATACGCCGCCGGAATCGCGCCCCCGACGCAGCGCTGACGCCCCTGCATCATCACAAGGTTCGGAGTTTCGATCAGCATCGTGGCGCTCGCAATCACCGCATTCCAGTCGTCGTCCGTCTGTGGTCTGTACTCGTGGACGCCCGACGCGTCGGTCACGGTGGCGACGGCGTTCCAGACGCCCGCGGCCGCCGGCATCATCATCGAATTCATGATGTCCTTGATGTACGACTTCGGCGACATCGTCGAGGGCCCGCTATTCTCGTTGGCCGGCGGTTTCATCGGCGGCGCGCCCGGCAGTTCGCAGGGCGCGACCGGCGGGGCCGACAACGCCGGCGACGCCGGCGGCGTCGTCTGGCCCGCCGTCACGACCCCGCCCACAAACAGCGACAAGACAATGAGAACGAACCAGTGAAATGTCCGCATCGTGTGAGCTCCAAAAAAGACCCAGCTAGCGGCGCGGACCCTTTGGGTCCGCGATTCAGCGTGAGATGATGATGGTCGCCACCTCCACGTCGTGCGGAATGACGAGCTCGTGAATGCTTGCACCCGGGGCCGGCTTCTGACCGGACATGAAGGTAAAGTCGACTGTCGTCGTCTTCCCAGCCTGCACATCAATCATCTGCGTCTGCGTACCCATCACTTCATGCCACGCCTTGACCGTCTGCTTACCGGACGGCACGTTGTTGATCGTGAACGTCCCGTCTGTGCCGGCCACCGCGTAGTACGGATGATCGACGATGCCGATGTAGGCGGTCATCCACGTATGGCTGTCGCATGTAATGCGGAGGATCTCGCCGGCCTTCAACTTGACCTCGAACGGCGGCCCCTTGATGAGTTGCGTGGTGTTGAAGTCGTTGCCCGCCTTCGACAGCGAGTGGGAATTGTGTGCGGTCGGGTCCTGATTCGTCACCCGCAGCGTCTGGCCGATCCGCGCGCCGAGCACGCGCGGCGCGTACATGCAGTCCTTCTGATCGAGCACCACCGGAGTCGTCGGCACCGGCGTGTCGGGAAACGAACCTTCTAGCGTGACCAGTACGTTTGCCATTGCGCCGTCAGCACCGACAACGAAGGTCGGTGCCGTCGGCCGCTTGCCGACGTACAGCTTGTTGCACCGGGGATCGGCGCCCATTCGAATGAGCGGGTTGACCGGCGTGGGTCCCATGTAGTGGACGTGGCCGACGATCGTTCCACCACCGCCCTGTCCTGCCACCGGGCTGCTGGTGGTCGCAAAAACGAAGAGTAGTGCGACACCAGCCACGAATGAGAACGTTGCGTTCCTATTCACGGGGTGCCTCCTTACTTCTTGAGTGCCGGTGGCTTCGCTGCCACGGCCTTCGCTGGCGCTGTCTTTTGGGCGGCTAGTTCCGCATCCCCGGCAGCCTTCTCCTCGGCTGTCAGCTTGTAGGTCCCGAGGACTTTCTTGAAGTTCTCAGGATCGCCTGCTGCAATCTGATACATCTCGTGACACGCGTCGCATGCCACGTCGATCCGCTCGCCGGCTTCCGAAATACCATCGACGTCATGCTTTTTCGCCGCGATGAGCGCGACGTTCCCGGCTTCGACGATCTCACGCGCTTTCTGGTTGAAGTCCGCTCGATACTGCGCCGGGATTGCGCCGCCGACGCACCGCTCGCGTCCGGCAACCATCAGGAGGTTTCCGACCTCGGTAAGTGCCACGGCGCTGAGATAGACCTTATTCCAATCGTCGTCGGTCACCGGTCTGGATTCATGGACCCCGGTTGCGTCCGTGACGTCGGCCACAGAGTTCCAGACCACGGTCGAGGCCGGCACGATCATCGAGTTCATGATGTCCTTCATCTTGGCCTTCGCTGATGGGCCGCCGATTGAAGGCTTACCCTTTACTGGGGCCTTTGTCGAAGGAGACAA
>Ga0070698_100004127_pt1 | contig 15971 bp, 17 predicted proteins | sample KBSK1502metaG_FD_65477 | JGI IMG/M metagenome (GOLD analysis project Ga0070698, IMG submission 65477) | Corn, switchgrass and miscanthus rhizosphere microbial communities from Kellogg Biological Station, Michigan, USA - KBS K1-50-2 metaG | ecosystem: Host-associated > Plants > Roots >...
GACGCCGACCGCTGCTTCTTCGTCGACGATACGGGCGAGTTCGTTCCCGGGGATTTCGTCACAGCACTGCTGGCGGCTTCGATCCTCGAGCGGGAGCCCGGCGCGAAGATTCTCTACGACGTCCGTGCGAGCTGGGCTGTGCCCGAGACGATCGAGCACGCCGGCGGCGTTCCGCTCGTCAACCGTGTCGGCCATGCGTTCTTCAAGCATCGGATGCGTGAAGAGGGCGCTGTCTTCGGCGGCGAGGTCTCGGGTCACTACTACTTCCGCGACTTCTCGCAGGCCGATTCGGGTGTCATCCCTTTCCTGCTGATGCTCGAGCTCGTCTCGAAGCGGGGACAGAAGCTGTCGGAGATCCTTGGTCCTTACGGCGACCGGTTCTTCATCACGGGCGAGCTGAACACAAGGGTCGACGACGTCGCGCTGAAGCTCCAGGAGCTGAAGGAGCGGTTCGGCCCTGAAGGGAAGGTGTCCCATCTGGATGGTCTGTCCGTCGACGCCGAGCGCTGGCACATGAACGTCCGGCCGTCCAACACGGAACCGCTGTTGCGCTTGAACCTCGAAGCCCTCTCACCCGAGCTCATGGAGCAGAAGCGCGACGAGGTGCTCGAGGTGATCCGCAACTGAAACAGCGTCCGCCGTTCAAGTTCTCTGCAACGACGCGGGTCGGCTTCTCGGATACCGACGCACAGGGCATCGTCTACTACGGCCGCTATCTGCCCTACTTCGACCTCGCCCGGGTCGAGTACCACCGCAACCTCGGGCTGCTGGGGATGGACATCGGCGAGGAAGGGCAGGAGTTCGTCATGCGGGCATGCACGATCGAGTACTTCGCCCCGGCTGTCTTCGACGATCTGATCGAGGTCTACGTGCGCGTTGCGCGAGTCGGCCGGACCAGCGTCACCTTCGAGCTCGCGGCCTACCGCGAACGCGACGACACTCTGATGGTCACCGCGACGCAAACGCTCGTGCTGGTCGACCTCGACGAGCGCAAAGCCGTGCCGATTCCGGACACGTATAAGGACGTGATTCGCGGTTTCGAGAGCGACACGCTGGAAGCATGAGCGCGTACACCAGCGCACTCGAGGCCATCGACCGCATCCTCAATCGCGGCGGCGACGCCGACGACGTGCTGCGGCAGGTCGTTGAGGCGCTTCACGACCGTATCGAGCACTACTCCTGGGTCGGAATCTACCTCGTCGAAGGTGAGGATCTCGTCCTCGGCCCCTGGCAAGGGCCGCAGGCGACGGAACACGTCCGCATACTCGTCGGGACGGGGATCTGTGGCGCAGCGGCGGCGAGCGGGACGACCGAGATCGTCGACGACGTCAACGCCGATCCGCGTTATCTCGCCTGCTTTCCGTCGACCCGCTCGGAGATCGTCGTCCCGATTGCCTACGGGGGCAAGGTGGTCGGCGAGATCGACATCGATTCTGATCAGCCGGCCGCGTTCGGTCCCCACGACCGCATCTTCCTCGAGCGAGTCGCCGACCTCATCTCGCCCTACTGCCTCGTCGGCTGGGACACGGGCGGCGAGGCCTGGTCTCCCTAACTTCCAGGGCGAAAGCTCCGCTTTCGCCCTGGGTCTGGTACGCCGCTTCGCGGGAACGTGCGCGGGCGAAGCCCGCGCACTCTCACGGGTTTGCGGTGAGCGTAGGTGCGTGGTCCGCGGGCGGTGGCGCCTTCCGGCGTCCCCACCCGCGTGAATACGCCTGCGGCTAGTGCCGCTGCGCTCGCACTAGCCTCCGGCCTTAGTGCTTCCGCAGGTCGGCGGGTCGTTCAAAACGCTGAACCCTTCTTCCGCCCAACGGCCGAAGCTTAGAGCGAGCGCAGCCGGTCTAAGCGGAGGCCGAACTGACGTGGGCGGGGACGCTTCAGCGCCTGCGCCCACGCGGAAGGGAACAATGGCCCACTCGCAACCCAACAAGAGCCCACGGACTCTGGCCGTGGGCGTTGACCGGCGAAGCCGGCGTAACTGGATGCAGCGCGAAAGCGAAGCTTTTGCGCCGGGATAAGCCGCGCGCCCGCTCGTTGTCCTCGGCACGAGCGGGCGCCGCAGCTGTGGTGCCCTCTCCCCCTGCCCTCGTTGTAGTCAGATTCCTGGGCGCGCGCCATCCCTGAGCTGAGGTACCTCGTTCGTTCGAGGGACGATCCCCCTATCGAGCGATGCCTGCGAAGTCGCTAGCTCGGTGTGACGCGGTACGCGTCGAAGACGGCTTCGATGTTGCGGAGCGCGTTGAGCAGGCCGCGCAGCTCCTTCACGTCGCCCACCTCCGCGACATACCAGTTCCTCGCCATCTGATCCTCGACCGTGCCGCCGTACGAGACGATGTTCGCACCGTGCTCGGCAAACGTCCGGGCCACGTCTTCCAGCAGGCGGGGGCGATCCCAGGAATCGACCGCGATCTGGACACGGAAGCTCTGGGAGGCTCCGCCGTCCCAGCTGACGGGCGTGAAGCGCTCGGGATTCCGAGCCAGCGCCTTCACGTTGGGACAGTCACCGCGGTGGATCGTGATGCCCTTGCCGAGCGAGATGTAGCCCACGATCTCGTCACCCGGCACCGGCGTGCAGCACCTGGCAAGACGAACGAGGACGTCATCGACGCCGTGCACGTTGATCCCGTAGTTCTCACTGCCGACCACGTGCTTCGCACGCGGCGCCTTGAGCGGGACGGCTGCTTCCTCGGCGACTTGCTCCGTCTTCAGGCGTTGGAGGACCTTGTTGACGACCGACTGGGCGGTGACCTTGCCCGAGCCGAGCGCGAGGTAGAAGTCCTCCGCCTTCTTGAAGTTCATGTCGCGGATGACCTCTGCCAGGACGGCGGAGCCGGCGATCTTGCGATACGGGAGCTTCGCGGCCTTCAGGGACTGGTCGAGCGCGTCACGGCCCTTCTGCTCCTGATCCTCACGTGTCTCCCGCGAGAACCACTGACGGATCTTGTGCCGCGCACGAGACGAGGCCGCCAGTGAGAGCCAGTCGCGGGACGGCCCTCGGCCCACCTTGGAGGTGAGGATCTCGACGAAGTCGCCGTTCTTCAGCCGGTAGTGCAGCGGAACGATGCGCCCGTTGATCTTGGCCCCGACCGTCCGATGTCCCACGTCCGTATGCACCGCGTAGGCAAAGTCGATCGGCGTCGCGCCCGCGGGCAGGGTCTTGACCTCGCCCTTCGGCGTGAAGACGTAGACCTCGTCGCTGATCAGGTCGGTCAGGAACGCCCGCTTGTACTCGCCGGGCTCGTCGATCCTGTCGGGCTGCGCCTCCATCAGCTGCCGAACCCAGCTCTGCCACGCCTCGTCCGTCTTCGGGCGCCGGCCGCCCTTGTAGCGCCAGTGCGCCGCGATGCCCAGTTCCGCGGTCTCGTGCATCTCGCGTGTCCGCACCTGAATCTCGAGGGGCCGCCCTTCGGGACCGATCACGGTCGTGTGCAGCGACCGGTAGCGGTTGAACTTCGGCATCGCGATGTAGTCCTTGAACCGACCCGGCATCGGCTTCCACAGGGAATGGATGAGCCCGAGCGCGCCGTAACAGTCCCTCGTTCCCTCGTCGCCTGAGCGCTCCGCGATCACGCGCATCGCGGTGAGGTCGTAGATCTCGTTGAACTCGCGGCCCTTCTTGGCCATCTTGTCGTAGATCGAGTAGAAGTGCTTTGCCCGTCCCGAGATCTCGGCGGGGATGTCGACCTTGTCGAGCTCCAGCTGCAGGATGCGGGCCGCGGAGGAGACATGGCTCTCCCGATCGGCCCTCCGCTCGGAGACCATCGCCTTGATCTCGGCGTACTTGCGCGGATGCAACGTCTCGAAGGCGAGATCCTCGAGCTCCCACTTGAGCGCGTGGATGCCGAGTCGATGCGCGAGGGGCGCATAGACCTCGAGCGTCTCTTTCGCCTTCTGTACCTGCTTCTGCTTCCCCAGGTATTCGATCTCACGGAGGTTGTGCAGCCGGTCGGCGAGCTTGATCAGGATCACCCGCACGTCCTCGGCCATCGCCACGATCAGCTTCCGGTAGTTCTCCGCCTCGGTCTGCTCCCTCGTCTTGAACTGGACTCGCGTCAGCTTCGTGACGCCCTCGACGAGCCTCGCGATCTCGTCGCCGAACTCGGCTCGAACATCCTCGAGATCGGCGTCGGTGTCCTCGACAACGTCGTGGAGCAGCGCGGCGGCGATCGTCTCGTCGTCCAGCCGCAGCTGTGCGCAAATCTTGGCCGCTCCCCAGGGATGGAGGACGAATTCCTCGCCCGACCGCCTCTGTTGCCCCTCATGGGCGTGCGCCGCAAAGAGGAACGCCCGCGAGATGAGCTCGCGGTCGACCTCGGGGTTGTAGGCGGAGACGTCGGCGATCAGCTCGTCGATGAGCTCCTGATGCTTCTCTTGAGTCTCAAGGACAGCCATAGCTTCAGTGTACTCCGGGGGTTCGGGGGCCCCTCCCCCGTTTCAGGGTCGCAACTCAAGGGCAGGAACCTTCGTTCCGATGGTGAATGGGACTTGTCCATGCGCTGGTATAGACGCCGACAGGAGCGCCGCACCGCTGTCCGCGCCGCGCGGCTGATCGTGGCTCTCGACGCGCTCGCCGGCTCCCGCCCGCGCCCTCGTCGGGTCCGCCGAGCCTCGCTGTCCGCAAGGCCTAGCTGATCGCCCGGAACGGCTCGGAGTACACGACCCGGCCTCGCACGGACCGGTCGTAGGCGCTCAGCGTACGAACCAGGAAGTGACGAGCAGACACTCCCGGCGGAGGCGAGAGTCCGAGCTGCTCCGACTCGCGGAAGCCGAACCTCACGTAGTAGTTCGGGTCGCCCTCGAGCATCACGAGCGGCTCGCCGCGTTCGTCGGCAGCTCTCAGGGCCTCGAGCATCAGCGCTGAGGCGATACCGCGTCGTTGCTGGGAACGACGGACGGCGAGCGGTCCGAGTTGGAGAACGCGCCTCGATCCCGGCTCGATCTCGACGTAGCTCATGAGCACATGACCGACGACATCCTCGTCGACGAGGGCGACCAGCGAGAGTTGAGGCAGGAAGCGATCCGTCGCGCGAATCGCTTCCACGAGCTCGGCCTCGGTCAGCCTGCCGAACGCGTCCTCACTGACCGCTCTAATCGCTTCGTAGTCGGCTGTGCTCTCGTGACGGATCCTCACGCAGCGCGCAGCAACGCAGGCTCCGCCAGGAGGGAGCGGAAGTGCTCCGACTCGAGTGGATGCCGCCTGGCTTCACCCGCCTCGAGCTCGAGCTCGTCGAAGATCGCCTGCGCTTGAGGATCGCGCTGGGAGGCCTGCCACTGTGTGCGCAGCCATGCGTACACCTCGGCGAAACGATCATCCGCATCGAAAACGCGGCGCACCACGAGCTGCGGCGCGATCGTGCCGTTCCACTGATTGGCCTGCAGACGGAAGGCGACGTCGTATTGTCCCGGGCGCCGGTACCGATCGAGCTTCGCTCCCTGGCCGAACGCGATCGCCCCGCCGGCATCGTGACCGTTGTGATGTACCCGGAAGCGAAGGTGTCGACCCTCGCCGACCGTCGCAAGGTCACCGAGCTCGCAGCTCGGTGCCAGCAGCGTAACGTCGGGATTGCCGAGCCCGAAGGGCGCGAGCCGACGTAATTCCTGGCAGAGAGCGAGCGTGAGCTTCGCGTCGCGCGGGATCACAGCGTCGATGACGGTGGCCGGCGTGAGGTCGTCGGTCGCCAGCGCTCCATCGGCCTGCGCCGCGAACGCGTCGGCAAACGCCTCGACGCGCTCAGGCAGGACTGAGAGCCCGGCGGCTGCGCGGTGCCCGCCGAACCGCTCGAGGAACTGGGAGCACGCGCCGAGGGCGGCATGGAGGTCGAAGGAAGGAATCGAGCGGCCGGAGCCCTTCCAAAGACCGTCCGTGCCCGCGATCAGGACGACCGGACGGTGGTAGCGCTCGACGAGCCGCGACGCGACGATGCCGATCACGCCCTCGTGCCAGTCCTCGCCCCAGACGACGTAGGCTCGGCGCAGCTGCCTCGGCTCCGGCCATTCCTCGACCTGTGCGATCGCCGCCCTGAGAATCTTGTCCTCGATCGCCTGGCGGTCCCGGTTCAGCTCTTCGAGCCGGGTCGCGAGCGCACGAGCCTCGTCCGCCTGCTCGGTGAGAAGCAGCTCGAGGGCAGCGCGGGGATTCCCTAGGCGTCCCGCGGCGTTGATCCGTGGAGCGAGCCGGAACCCGACCTGACCCGAGTCGACTGTGGCGGGATCGACGTGTGCGACCTTCATGAGTGCTTGTAGCCCGGGCTTCTGCGTCCGCGCGAGCGCGCGGAGGCCCGCGATCGTGAGCGACCGGTTCTCGCCCACGAGCGGAACGACGTCCGCGATCGTCGCGAGCGCGACCAGATCGAGATGCCTGCACAGCGAGTCGGCCTCGGGGCCCAGCAGAGCCTGGCCAAGCTTGTAGACGACCCCTGTTCCGCACAGCTCCGGGAACGGATACGTCGAGGGACGGGTCGCAACGATCGGGCAGGCGGGGAGCTCGTCACCCGGGCGGTGATGATCCGTGACGACGACGTCGAGGCCCAGCTCACGAGCGCGTCGAACCTCGTCGACGGCCGTGATCCCACAGTCGACGGTCAACACGAGACCGCACCCTTCTTCGGCCAGCCGCTCGAGCGTCTGACCGCTGACTCCGTAGCCTTCGTCGAAGCGGCTCGGCAGATGCCATTCGACGTCCGCGCCGAGCTCTCGCAGCACGAGCACCGCGAGGACGGTCGCGCAGATGCCGTCGACGTCATAGTCGCCGTGGACGCAGATACGCTTGCCAGCGGCGACGGCCGCACGGATCGACTCGACCGCTTGGGCCATGTTCCCGAGCTGGAACGGATCGTGCAGCGGCTGCTCGCCCGCGAGAAAAGCACGGGCCTGCTCGGGGTCGCCGTAGCCGCGCCGGACGAGCACGCTTGCCGTGATCTCGCTGAGGTCGAGCTCCCGAACGAGGGTGCTCGACTGCCGGTGCGGGCACGGACGGATCGTCCAGATGCCCTCAGACATGCACGACTACCGTACGAGGGGCGTCGGACGGCACCGACGTGCGCGCCGAGCTCTCGCTCGACGGAAGTGTGACGTTTCTGGATCACGGGTCCAAGGTTCGTGTCCGCGCCGGGTCTTCGAGCGCTACCAGCCGTGGCAGCTCGAGAGGCCGCCCGTGCGCGCGCGGGCGTCTGTGGCACGCTCAGCGCTACCTGATGTTTGTCCCGTCTATGCCACGCGGAAGGTCGGGTGTCCTATTGCTTCCTCTCTTCGGGCGCTTGGATTTCCACTCCGAGCTTGTCGGCCAGAGCCTCGAGGGCGATGTCCTGGGCGTGAAGATGCGTTTGGATTTCGAGAGCGTGGTGCAAGATGGCGTCAGCATCCTCGTAGGTTTGTTCGGCACGCTTGTCTGCCGCAGCCGCCTGCACGTTCTGACCGACAATGATGATTGGCAGCAACACAAGCTGCAGGAACGTCTGGGCAATCCAGGCGATGATGATGATCAGTTGGCCGGTGTTGAGGGCTGATGGCAGGCTGATCAGCGCGAGAATCGTGAACAAATAGGCGCAGAGCATCGTCCCTACGATCGCCGTGATCTTGACGGCGAGCCACGTGTCCAAACGACTGAAACGGCCCTCACTGAGTTGCGCGTACTGATCGACTACCTTGACCGGTCCGCTCAGCAGACGGCTGTCGATGCGAGGATGACGAACCTCCGTGTACAGACTCATCGGATTCTCCTTTGGGGCTAGCCGGTCACGTCAGCTGCCTGCGCAAACCTGACGTTGCCACGCACGGCGGTCGGCGCGCCTAGCTCGCGCAACGCGACGCCGTGCGTCTCAGAGAATCAATCGAGTGGCAGCATGAACATGATTGAGATGCCGTTTGCGGACCTCGAGCGGTTGCAGACCGCGCTCGGCAGCGTCCTCTAGCGGCTCCCCTCTCTAGGCAGCAGCCGCGTACGCGAACGGGTGCTCGAACACGTCGAGCGCCTTCTCGGCCGGGGCCTCGAGCTCGAAGCTCACCCCCGAGCGGCTGTCCTCAACGGCCACCGTCAACGCGTTCGTCAGACGGCTCCAGAGCAGCGAGACCTCGATCCCATCGGCCGTGCGGTGATGGAGCTCTGTCACAGTCGAATCGCTCATGACCATAGGGTCTCAGGTAGAGGGCTTTTGCGACACCCTGTCAGCACCCGTCCTGGCGTACGGTCTACCCCCGTTCTAACCGGCGGCTAATCCCCGGGTTTCCCCCGAGCCTATTCGCGCGGGAGTTGGACGCCGAGGAGCGTCAGCCCGACCAGGAGCAGGATGAAGGCGGTGGCGGCGGCGATCAGCAGCCGGGGGTGACGCGTGCGGCGCAGAGACTCCCAGCCAACGCGCCCCCAGAACACGAGCAGTCCGGCTGCGGCCGCGAGTCCGATCACGAGCACGGGCGCAAGCAGCACGGCCCGCGCAAAGGAAAGGTCGGTGACCCAGACGGCAAGGACGACAAGTGCCGTTACCAGGGCGGATGCAGCAACGAGCCTGATGCTCACGGGAGCAAAGGCTATGCTCGCCGGGTGGTGGAGGCGAACTACGTCTCGGGCGACGACTACGTCATCGAGTTCCAGGACCATCGCTTCGGCTTCAATGCGGCGGATTTCGAGCAGCGCGTGACGGCGGCCGCCGTGAAGCTCGGCCTGATCGCGGACAACGAGCTCGACGATGACGAGACGGCCGATCTCGTGGAGCTCGTTTGGCGGGACTGGATCGAAGAGCCACGCAGTGGTCTCGGCCGCTATCTCGTGCGTCACTGGGAGCGCGTGAGTCTCGTCAACGGCGAATCGCTCGTCTACTGGCTGAAGAAGCTCGTGTTCCGCAGTGCCTGGCTCGACCACCGCGTGAAAGAGGGCATCCTCGACGTGGCCTGGGACGAAGACGTGGCCGAATTCGCGTACCGCGATCCCAACGGCGATCGTGCGCTGCTCGAGCTCGCGCCCGTGCCATCGTGGCACGAGCTGCAGTTCCGGCGTTGAGCCGCGCCGGGCTGATCGCTGCCTACCTCGCGGCCTTGCTCGCGGTGGACACGCAGGTCGGCTTGTCCGGGCAGCTCGTCCTCGGGGGATTGACGTGGATCGTGCTGCTGCTTGCAGCTCGGCCGTTGCCCGCGCAACGCCGGGCCCAGGTCGCCGTTGTGATCTGCGCGGCGACCGTCGCGGAGCTGACCGGGTCGATTCTGTGGGGCGTCTACTCCTACCGCCTGCACAACCTGCCGACCTTCGTCCCACCGGCGCATGGCCTCGTGTTCATGGCCGGCCTCTCCCTCAGCGAATCCCTTCGCCGGCACGCTCGCGCACTGGTGGTCGCAGCAGCCGCGATCGCGTCCATTTGGGGAGCCCTCGGGCTGACTGCATTGCCGAGGCCAGACGCGGCCGGCGCGCTCGGCGTCCCCCTCCTGCTCGCCTTCCTGTGGCGCTCACGCGCTCGGGCCGCCTATGCAGGCGTGTTCCTCGTGGTCGCTGGTCTCGAGCTCTACGGAACCGCGATCGGCACCTGGCGCTGGGCAGCCGAGCTGCCGGGGCTCGGGATTCCGGACGGGAACCCTCCGAGCGGGGTTGCGTCAGGTTACGTCTGGTTCGACGTGATGGCGCTCCTTCTCGCTCCGAGGCTGCTCGCAGTGCTACGCAAGGTGCCCAGATTCGCCGCCACAGCCGCAGAAGCAAGCGGGTAGCGGTAGAGACACCCGTGGGGGAACCGGGTTCCCCCACGGGATGGACGGATGTGAGCTGCGGCCCCTCACGATCCTCCTGGAACTCAAGATCGACCCGGATCGTGCTGTCCGCACTCCCTCGAGCGAGTGAAAAGTGAAGCGGGGAGATGAACCACCTGAAAGGGGACGAATCAAGCGGACTCCCCGAGCCATGCTCTGCCCGTACCACACGTCCTCAATGGCTCTCAACTGCGGGGGGGCCAGCCCCGAAATTGCGGCTTTGGGGCGGACTTTCTGGAGCGGAACCTATGCGGTGGGTTCCGCTCCTTTCTTCATGTGGCGGCATCCTTCTGCGGAGGCAGCGCGAACCCTGGGTGGCGCTCTTCGTCCGCCGGCCTCAGCGCAATGCGCTTGATCGAGCCGACGGGGATGATCAGCTCCTCGGCATCGCCCTCCCCCGGCTGAACGGCGACGGTCAAGAAACCGTAGCCCGGCTCGCTCGAGAGCGACTGCAAAGTCAGCCGCTCGCCGTCGACGAGCTCGATCTCGACGTGCGATCGGTCGGCGGAGTGGCTATTCGTATAGCGCTCGATCTGGGCGACGATCCGCTGCACGAAGTCCGCGAGCGACGGCTCGGCGGCGCCAGGAATCCAGAGGTTGGGGCTCAAAAGAGCTTGGTGTCGTCCGCCGGCGTCCCGAGGTGCTGCCGGCCGAGCTCCGTGACGACGCGACCACGCGGCGTTCGCTGCAGGAAGCCGAGCTGGAGAAGATACGGCTCGTACACGTCTTCGATCGTGTCGGGCTCCTCGCCGAGCGACACGGCAAGCGTCGACAACCCGACCGGGCCGCCGGAGAACTTCCACAGGATCGTCCCGAGCAGGTCGCGGTCGATTCGCTCCAGCCCATTGCCGTCGACCTCGAGGAGGTCGAGCGCCTCGCGGGCGACCTCGGCCGTGATGACCCCGTCGTGCTTGACCTGCGCAACGTCACGGACGCGCCTCAGGATCCGGTTTGCGATCCGCGGCGTGCCGCGCGAACGACGGGCGATCTCGTCGGCCGCCTCCTCCGCGATCTCGACGTCGAGGATCCGCGCCGACCGCCGGACGATCCGTCCCAGGTCCTCGGGCTCGTAGTAATCGAGCCGGAACGTCATGCCGAAGCGGTCGCGCAGCGGTGTCGTGAGCAAGCCTGTGCGCGTTGTCGCCCCAACGAGCGTGAACGGCGGGAGGTCGAGCGTGAGTGTGCGCGCGGCGGCTCCTTGGCCGACGATGATGTCGAGCCGGAAGTCCTCGAGCGCCGGGTAGAGGATCTCCTCGATGGCGCGGTTCAGTCGGTGGATCTCGTCCACGAACAGGACGTCGTGTCGCTCGAGACCGGTGAGGATCGCCGCCATGTCACCCTTGCGCTCGAGCGCCGGCCCGGCGACGCAGCGGATGCCGACGCCGAGCTCCTCTCGGACGATGAAGGCGAGGCTCGTCTTGCCAAGCCCGGGAGGACCGACGAGGAGAACGTGGTCGAGCGCTTCCTCGCGAGCCTTCGCGGCCTGCAGTGCGATCGCAAGCTGATCCTTGATTCGCTCTTGCCCGACGAACTCACCCAGTCGGCGCGGACGCAGGGACTGCTCGAGCTCCTCTTCCTCGGGAGCGACAGCCGGCGCCAGAAATTGGGTACTTGTCGACACGGGCACTACGCTGCTTTTAGCGCTTCGCGGACCCGTTCCTCCGGGGACAGCTCAGGATCCGTTCGCGCCAGCGCCAGCTCCGCTTCGCCAACGGAGTAGCCCAGCTCCACGAGCGCGTCCCGCGCGACGAGGTGCGGCCGCGTGCCGCCGGTCGAGGCAACCGGTGCACGCTCGTCACCGAGCTTCTCTTTGAGCTCGAGCACAATCCGCTCGGCGGTTTTCTTGCCGATTCCGGGAATCGCCTGGAAACGGGCCGTGTCCTCGAGCACGATCGCGCGGCGGAGGTCGGCGGCCGGCGAGCCGGACACGATCGCGAGCGCGACCTTCGGCCCAATGCCGTTGACGGACAGGAGCTGGACGAAGAGCTCACGCTCGGCCGCCTCGACGAAGCCGTACAGCTGGAGCGCGTCTTCGCGCACGTGCAAATACGTGTGGAGCGCGACCTCGTCGGCGCCGTCCGCCTTCCGCACAGCAGACGGAGTCGCCGCCACGAGGTATCCGATTCCGCCGACGTCGACCACGAGCCCCTCGGGTGTGTTCGCGACCGGCCGGCCGCGCAAGCGCGCGATCACCCGGCCACCCGTAGCAACGGCGGCGCGAGGGCATGGCAAATCGCGACAGCGAGCGCGTCGGCCGCGTGTGTCGGCGTCGGGTCGACCTGCAGCCCAAGGATTGTCTTGACCATCCTCTGAACTTGTTGCTTTTCTGCGCGTCCGTAGCCGCAAACCGTCTGCTTCACGCGCGCAGGTGGATACTCAGCGCACTCGACGCCGACGGTCGCGGCGGCGACCATGATGGCCCCGCGTGCCTGTCCGACGGAGAGCGCGATGCGGGCGTCGGCGCCGACGAAGGACTCCTCGAGCACGACGGCATCTGGTCGATGATGCTCGATGAGCACGGCCACCTCGTCGAAGAGTCTCTTCAGACGCAGCTCTAGACGGTCCGACGCGGGCGTTTTCCAACACCCGTGATCGATAGCCATGAGGCGCCCGTCGCTTTCGTGGACGATGCCGTACCCGCAAGCAGCCGTTCCCGGATCGATGCCGATGACTTTCACGATCAGAGATTAGGCATCGACCCGGATGTTCCTGGGGGAGTGCCTAGACTGGACTGCCACCGGGTGGTCCAGACACTCGGGTTTCTTTTGAGTTGAGCAGGAAGGGCCGGCGCCCGGCGGGGCGCCGTCCGGTCCTTCCTGCGTCGCGGCGCTGGGATACGTCAGACGGCGACCGCTTCGAGCACGCGCTCGGGAATGTCGAAGTTCGCGTACACCTCTTGCACGTCGTCGTTCTCTTCGAGCTGATCGATCAGCCGGACGATCTTCTTCGCCGTTGACTCGTCGTCCACTTCGACCGTCGTCTTCGGCTCCAGAGCCAACTCTGCTGACTCCACCGTAAAGCCGGCCGCCTCGAGTGCTTCACGCACCGAGGTGAGTGCTTCCGGCGCCGCGACGACCTCGTACGTCGAGCCGTCGAGCGACACGTCATCGGCGCCGCCCTCTGCTGCTGCCAGTGTCAGCTCGTCCTCGTCCACGCCGGCCGAGGAAACGACCACGATCGCGCGGCGCTCGAACAACCATGCAACCGCGCCCGACGTCCCGAGATTGCCGTCGTTCTTGTCGAACGCATGCCTGACCTCCGAAGCCGTGCGGTTGCGATTGTCCGTGAGTGCCTCGACGATCACGGCCACGCCGCCGGGGCCATACCCCTCGTAGACCACCGTTTCGAACGCCTGCGCGTCGGAGTCCATCCCGGAGCCACGTGCGATCGCACGCTCGATGTTGTCCTTCGGCATCGAGTACGAGCGAGCCTTCTCGATTGCGTTCTGCAGAGCCAGGTTTCCCGCCGGATCAGGACCCCCCTCCTTCGCCGCAACGATGATCGCGCGCGAGAGCTTCGAAAACAGCTTCCCCCGCTTCGCGTCGGCCGCACCCTTCTTGTGCTTGATCGAGGACCACTTGCTATGCCCGGACACGCACCCTCCCCTCACGATTTGCCCGTACTTCGTCCAGGAACAACTCGTGCACGCGAGAATCAGCTGTCAACTCGGGATGAAACGAAGCGACGAGGATGCGGCCTTCGCGCACGAGCACAGGCTCGCCGTCGTGCTCTCCGAGGATCTCCACTCCGGGGCCGGTGGCGCGAACGCGCGGAGCGCGGATGAAGACGCCGCGCAGGGGCTCGTCCTCCCCGGCCAGCCGGACATCGGCCTCGAAGCTCGCCACCTGCCGCCCGTAGGCATTGCGGTCGACGTCGAGATCGATCAGCCGCAGGTGCTCATTGTCGAGGACGATCATCCCGGCGCAGGTACCCATGATCGGCCCAGTGAATCGTCTGATTGCTTCGTCGAGCCCGTACAGCCGCATCAGGCGCATGAACGTCGTCGACTCGCCGCCCGGAACGATGAGACCGTCGAGCCCGTCAAGCTGCTCCGGCTTGCGAACCTCGACGGGATCGGCCCCCAGGCGCCGCAGCGTCGCCGCGTGCTCGCGAAAGTTTCCTTGTAGGGCCAGGACACCGATCTTCATGCTTCGATTCTAGATTCGGGCTACAGGAGCTCAGCGGCCGGGATGACTGCCCGTCGACGCCGCGCGAGCAGGAGCGCGATCCCGACAAGGGCGAGCCCGGTAAGGCCGAAGACAAGCGGGCCCGCCCACTGGTGGCGAGGCTGTCCTCCGTAACCCCCGTCGAACGAGAACCCAAATGGAAAAAGGAAGACGAAGGGAAGGAACGCGCCGTTGATGTCGGCCCACTTGTCCGCGTAATGAGTGGCGGCCTGAAGGATGCCCCACCCGCCCAGAACGACCCAACTAGAGCGCCAGAGCCTGTCGCCGAGAGCGATGTAGATCAGGCCGGAGGCTGCAATCAGAATCCAGTCGAAATCGCCTTTGTGGAAGAACCACAGGAGACCGCCCCCGATCGTCAGACCTGCGACGACGTGTACCCAGAATGCTCGCACCTGCGAGCCTCTCGCATCGAGGCCTGCGGCGACGAGGAGGAAGATCACCCCCAACGCGATCGTCACGATGGCCGACCAGTCGCCCCCGTTCGAGATCAGGTCCGTCGTGAAGTACCAGCTCGCCGCGGCGATCACGAGGACGAGGAGCGGAAACCCGAAGATGCGGAGGGCGTAGGCCGCGGCGATCACGGTCAGGAGCTCGAGGACGAGCAACCAGAAATGGAAGCCTCGGAAGCCGGGCGAATCGACATGCGGGAGCCAGCCGAACCAGTTGAGGAGCGCGCCGGCGAAGACCACGAACGCAGCGACAGAGCTGAGCGCGAAGAGACCCGCCGTGACGAAATGCCCCCGTCTGCGAAACGCGGATGCGCAGACGGCGAGAACCGCAAAGATGAGCAGAGCCCAGACCACGAATCCCGCCGCCCCGTGCTCGGAAGACTGGACCGAGAGCAGTGAGATGGTGGCACCGAAGATGGTGAGCCCGCCCAGGTAGAGGAGGAAAGCGGCGCTCGACCAGGGCGCGCGAACTGTTTCCATCGCCGCCACTCTGGCGGCAGAGTCGGACGATCCGGCCCTTTACCAGCCCCGGGTCTCGAGCAGCTCTTCGGGCGCGAGCGACGCTGCCGAGAGGCCGCTCATGGCGTCGCCAAGACCGCGCGACACGCGCGCGACGATCTCGGCGTCGTTGTAGTGCGTGGTGGCTTCGACGATGGCCTTCGCGCGCTCGCTCGGATTGCCCGACTTGAAGATGCCGGACCCGACGAAGACACCGTCTGCGCCCAGCTGCATGCAGAGGGCAGCGTCTGCCGGCGTCGCGATCCCGCCGGCGGTGAAGGTGACAACCGGGAGGCGCCCATTCTCCGCCACCCAGCGCACGAGCTCGATCGGCGCCTGGAGATTCTTGGCCTCGGTGTAGAGCTCGTCGCTGTCCATCGTGCCGAGCTTCCTGATGGCACCGAAGACGGCGCGCATGTGGGTCACCGCATTGACGATGTCTCCGGTGCCCGCCTCGCCTTTGGTGCGGATCATCGCGGCTCCTTCCGCGATCCGTCGTAGTGCCTCGCCGATGTTCGTGCAGCCACAGACGAACGGCACGGTGAACTTCCACTTGTCGATGTGGTTTGCCGTGTCGGCGGGCGTCAGCACCTCTGACTCGTCGATGTAGTCGACCTCGAGGGCTTCCAGCACCTGCGCCTCGACGAAGTGGCCGATACGGGCCTTGGCCATGACCGGAATGGTCACAGCCTCCTGAATCTCGACGATCTTGTCGGGATCGGCCATCCGCGCGACCCCTCCTTCGGCCCGGATGTCGGCCGGGACGCGTTCGAGCGCCATTACCGCGCAGGCGCCCGCCTCCTCTGCGATTCGCGCCTGGTCCGCAGTAGTGACGTCCATGATCACCCCGCCCTTGAGCATCTCGGCGAGGCCGCTCTTCACACGCATCGTCCCGATCTCGACCATTGGGCCGATTCTAGCCGCAGGGTCGAAGCGGTTTCGTGAAGACTTCAGTTGTCTCGACCGGTCATTTCAGACGGACGCCGGGCAAAGTCCGGCGTCCTGATGTCGGCGCCGCAAGCGGCGCCTCAGCGGTTTCGTGAAGACTTCAGTTGTCTCGACCGGTCATTTCAGACGGACGCCGGGCAAAGCCCGGCGTCCTGATGTCGGCGCC
>Ga0070698_100004128_pt1 | contig 15970 bp, 15 predicted proteins | sample KBSK1502metaG_FD_65477 | JGI IMG/M metagenome (GOLD analysis project Ga0070698, IMG submission 65477) | Corn, switchgrass and miscanthus rhizosphere microbial communities from Kellogg Biological Station, Michigan, USA - KBS K1-50-2 metaG | ecosystem: Host-associated > Plants > Roots >...
GCGTGGCCGGCCTCGCCGAACAGGCCGGCGGTCGAGCCGACCAGGACGAGGCTCCCGTGCCCGCGCTGCGCCACTCCACGGAGGAAGCCGCGCGCGGTCAGGAAGGTCGCGGTCAGGTTGGCGAGTAGCGTCGCCTCCCAGCGCGAGAGCGGGAGCTCCCAGACGGGGACGTCCTCCTCCGGCCAAACGCCGGCCACGGCCGCGCAAACGTCGAGAGCGCCCGCCTCCGCGAACAGCCGGTCGGCCTCGGTTTCCTCCCGCAGATCGGCTTGCACGACCTGCGCGTCGCCCAGCTCGGACGCCAGGGCTTCGGCCCGTTCGCGCCCCAGGTGGTAGTGCACGACGACCTCGCAACCCTCGCCGGCGAAGGCCCGTGCGCACGCTGCTCCGATGCCGCCGGAGGCCCCGGTGACGAGCACGCGCTTCCCCGCCAGGCCCGTGTCCACGACGTGACAGGCTATAGCCGTGAAGGTCTTCGTCATCAGCGACATGGAGGGCATCTCGGGGATCGTTCGCCCCGCGCAGACCCACGGCGGCGACCCGCTCTACGAGGAGGGCCGGAGGCTCTACACGGGGGACATCAACGCCGCCGTGAGGGGGGCCAAAGCGGCGGGAGCGACCGAGATCGTCGTCATGGACTGCCACGGCGCGGGCAAGGACTACAGCTTCAACTCGCTGATCCCCGAGGAGCTCGATCCCGATTGCGATTACGTCGTCCAGGACGAGTGGACGGAGTACGTGGAGTTTCTCGAGCAGGGCGTCGACGGGGCGCTCTTCGTCGGCATGCATGCAATGGCCGGAACCAGCGACGGCGTGATGGCGCACACGGTCTCCGGAGTCGACTGGCAGAACCTCTGGTTCAACGGGAGGCTCGTCGGCGAGACGGGGATCAACGCAGCGCTCTGCGGAACCTGGGACTGCCCGGTGCTGCTCGTCACCGGGGACGAGGCCGCCTGCAAGGAGGGCAAGGAGCTCCTCGGCGACGGCCTGACCACCGTCTCGGTGAAGAAGGGCCTCGGTGCCAAGAGCGCGCGCCTGCTGCCGCCGCAGCGGGCCCGCGAGCTCGTCGAAGCCGGGGCCAAGGACTCGCTGTCGAACCTGAAGGCGGTCGAGCCCTACGACCCGGGCAAGCCGTGCGAGATCAAGGTCGAGTACAAGGGAACGACCTCGCCGGCGAAGCTGCGGTACCGCGCCGGGGTCGAGCTGCTCGACTCGCGATCAATCGTCTCACGCGCCGACGACTGGTGGACGGCGTGGAAGCAGTTCTTCTTCTGAGGCCATGGCGCTCGGGCTCCTTCATCCCGGCGAGATGGGTGCTGCACTGGGCGAGAACCTGCTCTCGGCCGGACATCACGTGCTCTGGGCCTCGGCGGGGCGCAGCGCGGAGACCCGCGAGCGCGCGGAGCTGGCCGGGCTCGAGGACGTCGTCACCGTGGAAGAGGTCGCTCGACGGAGCGAGGTGATCTTGTCGGTGTGCCCGCCGCACGCCGCGCTCGACGTGGCTCGCTCGGTTGCCGGGTTCGAGGGGATCTACGTCGACGCGAATGCGGTCTCGCCTGTCACCGCCCGGGAGATCGGGGGCCGCTTCGTCGACGGCGGGATCATCGGTCCGCCTCCGTTCGAGCCAGGGACGACACGCCTGTACCTCTCCGGGACGGAGGCGGAAACGGTTGCCGCGCTCTTCGAACGCACCGCGCTCGAGCCTCGCGTGATCTCGGACGAGCCCGGCGCGGCCTCTGCCCTGAAGATGGCGTATGCGGCTTGGACGAAAGGGACGGCGGCGATGCTGCTCGCGATCCGGGCGCTCGCCCGGGCCGAGAACGTGGAGGAGCCTCTGCTCGAGGAATGGCGGCTCTCGCAGCCCGAATTGGTCGAGCGCTCGGGCTCTGCGGCACGTTCTGCCGACAGGAAGGGCTGGCGCTGGGTCGCAGAGATGGAAGAGATCGCCGCGACCTTCGCGGCGGCCGGGCTCCCTGATGGCTTCCATCGCGCGGCGGCGGAGGTGTTTCGCCGCGTCGAAGCGGGGGTGCGCTGATGCGGCTGGAGGTCGTGGAGGGCGACATCGCCGCGGTCGAGGTCGACGCCGTGGCGAACGCGGCGAACGACCGACTCTGGATGGGCGCGGGAGTCGCCGGAGCGCTGAAGCGAGCCGGCGGCGACGAGATCGAGCGCGAGGCCGTCGCCAAGGGCCCGATCGCGCTTGGCACCGCGGTCGCGACCGGTGCAGGCGAGTTGAAGGCGAAGCACGTCATCCACGGCGCCGTGATGGGCCAGGACTTGCAGACGAACGCGGATCTGGTCCGCCGCACCACGAAGAGCTGCCTGGAGCTGGCTGACGAGATCGGCGCGCGGTCGCTCGCGCTGCCCGCGTTCGGCACCGGCGTGGGTGGCTTTCCGCTGCCCGAGTGCGCGGAGATCATGGTCGACGTGGCCCGGATTCACGAGCCGGCCTCGCTGGAGCGCATCGTCTTCGCGGTCTACGGCGACGAGGCCCGCGACGCGTTCGAGGCGGCCCTTGGCTGAGATCGCGCACGAGCTGGCCGAGCAGGTTTCGTCGGCCGATGCGGTGCCGGGGTCCGGCTGGGTCGCGGGCGTTTCCGCCGGGCTCGCAGCGGCGCTCGTGATGAAAGCCGCGTCCCGCTCGGGGGGCTGGGAAGGCGCCGAGGGGGCACGGGCGCAGGCGCTCGAGCTGCGCGACCGGCTGCTTGCGCTCGCGGGCCAGGACGCGCGGGCCTACGAGCGGGCCCTGACCGCGCTCGAACGCCGCGATTCGAGCCTTCGGCGAGCCCTCGTCCGAGCGGCCGAGGTGCCGCTTGCCATCGCCGAGACGGCGGCCGACGTCGCCCTGTTGGCGGCGGAAGCGGCGGAGGCGGCAGACGGGGCCGCGCAGGCCGATGCGTCGGCAGCCGCCGCCCTGGCCTCGGGCGCCGCACGCGCCGCGGTCCGGCTCGTCGAGGTGAACCTCGTCACGCTCCAGGACGACGAGCGCCTCGCGCGGGCGAGGCGGGCGACAGACGCGGCCTCGGAAGCGGCCGGGCGGGCCCTGGCCGCGCAGCCCTGACTTTCCTGATCGTCCTCTATTTCTTGACCGCCCTGGGCGTGACGCTCGCCGCTGCCGCGTTCTTCGCGCGCCGCCTCGATCGCGTCGGCCTGCGCCTCGGCCTGCCCGAGACCCTCCTCGGCCTCCTCACCGCGCTCGCTGCAGATGCGCCCGAGGTCTCGTCCGCGATCGCGGCGCTCGTGCGCGGCGCGCACGACGTGGGCGTCGGCGTCGTGCTCGGCTCGAATGTCTTCAACCTCGCCGCGATGGTCGGGCTCACCGCGATTCTGTGCGGCGGCGTTCGGGTCCGTCGCGAGGCGCTGGCGGTGGAGGGTGCCGTCGGCGTAGCGGCGACGCTCGTGGTGGGCCTCCTGATCCTGACGCTGCTCGACGCGTGGGTCGCGCTGGTGCTCCTCGCCCTCGTGCTCGTCCCGTACCTCGCCTTGCTCGCCGCCGGGCCGGCGCGTGCTCCGAGGCGGATGCGGCGGTTCTTCGGCGAGGCGCACCGCCCCGATCATGTTCTCGCCCACGGGGAGCAGGTGCTCGTGCCGGCTTTGACCCTCCTGCCCGCTCTCGCGATCATCGTCGGCGGGAGCACCGGAATGGTCGACGCGGCGCTCAGGCTCGCGAACCGCTGGAGCGTTCCCGACGTGATCGTCGGCATCGTCGTGCTCGCGATCCTCACGAGCCTCCCGAACGCGTTCACGGCTGCTCGCCTTGCCTTCCAGGGCCGCGGGTCCGCGCTCGTGAGCGAGACGCTGAACAGCAACACCGTCAATCTCGCCTTCGGTGTGTCGATCCCGGCGCTCTTCATCACCGTCGGCTCGACCTCCGCTCTGACCGCCTTCGACCTCGGGTGGCTGCTCCTGATGACCGCGCTCGTGCTGGCGGCGCTCGCCCGGCCGCGAGGGGTCGGGAAGTCTGAGGGCGCAGCGATACTGCTCCTCTACGCCGTGTTCGTCGTCGTGCAGATAGTCGCCGAGTCGACGTGATCCTCGCCCACCTCGACCTGGACGCCTTCTTCGCTGCCGTCGAGGAGCTCGAGGCGCCTGAGCTCCGCGCGCAGCCGCTCGTCGTCGGCGGCGATCCGCACGGGCGGGGCGTCGTCGCGACTGCGAACTACGTGGCCCGGCGCTTCGGGATCCACTCGGCGATGTCGTGCGCCGAGGCTCTGCGCCGGTGTCCGCACGCGGTCTTCCTCCGGCCGCGGCACCGGCTCTACAGGGCGTACTCGCGGACGGTATGGGATGCGGTGCGCGAGGTCGTGCCGACAGTGGAGCGGACCGGGATGGACGAGGGGTACCTGGACGTGGGGGAGGTCGCACAGGACTTCGGTCGGGCCCGCGTGGTCGCCGAGGCGGTGCAGGCCGCGGTGCGCGGGGCGACCTCGCTCTCGTGCGCGCTCGGGGTCGCCTCGTGCAAGGTCGTGGCGAAGATCGCGAGCGACCGACGCAAGCCCGGCGGCCTGACCGTCGTCCCGGCCGGGCGTGAGGCCGCGTTCCTTGCTCCGTTCCCGGTGCGCCGGCTTCCGGGTGTGGGCCCGCGTGCGGAGGAGCGCCTGCGCCGCGCGGGCGTTGCGACGATCGGAGATCTGGCGGCGCTCTCCGACGGTGCTTTGCGCGGCTTGCTGCCCGGCAAGCTCGGGCCGTTGCTGCGCGACCGCGCGCGAGGGATCGACCCGCGCCCGCTCGAGCTTTCGGCCGAGACGGTCTCGATCAGCGCCGAGGAGACGTTCGAGCGCGACATCGCCGAGGTCGAGCGGCTCCAGGACGAGTTGCGGCGGCTCTCACAGCTCGTCGCGGAACGGCTGGGCGACCAGACCGGCCGGACCGTCACGACGAAGGTGCGCTACCCCGATTTCTCGATCCGCTCGCGCTCGACCTCGCTGCCTGTCGGAACGTCCGACCCGGAGCGGATCTGGGAGCTGGCCTGCGCCTGTCTCGACCGGGCCTTGGCCGACCGCCCGGGCGCGCTCCGTCTGCTCGGCGTCGCGGTCTCGGGCCTCGAAGCCCACCGCCAGCTCGAGCTGGTCTGAGCGGCTAGTCCTCTTCCGTGCCCCAGCGCGCGACGTCGCGGATGCTGACGATGCCCACGGTATGCTCGTCCTCGACGATCGGGATGTGGCGGAAGCGGTTCTCGAGCATGATCTTGGCCGCCTCGGCCGGGCTGGCGTCGCGGGTCAGCGTCACCGGGTCGGCGGTCATCCACTCGCGGACGCGCGCCTCGCTCGTGTGCACGCGGCCGGCGACCGCCCGGGTGAGGTCGCGCTCGGTGACGATTCCGATCATCCGGCCGTAGTCGGAAACAACCGCCGAGCTGACGCCGAGCTCGACCATCTTCTGGGCGGTCTCGCCGATCGTGTCCTCAGGTGCAACGGTCAGGACATCGGTCGTCATCAGGTCGGCGACGGTGCTCACGGCGCGAGCGTAACAGGTGCTCGATTCGGCCACGCCCCGGTGTCAGACACCCGCGCGAGAGCGTGACGACCACGCTCGCAGCAGCTCGGCTTCACGGGCCGGGTCGAGCCCCGCCGTGCCGTACGGCGTCTCGGTGACGAGCTCCGCGCCGGCCCCGCGTGCCCAGGCGAGCGTGTCACGCGCGGTTTCCTCGAGAGGCCTGAAGGCGAGGCCCGAGGCCACGGCCTTCGCAACGCTCATCTGCAGGAACGCCGCCTCGTTGCTCGCGACCCAGAGCGGCAGCTCCATCCAGGGCCCGACGCTCTGCTCGAGGAGAAAGTCCTCGTCGACCCAAACCGGCTCGGAGATCCCGCACGTCTCGAGAGCCGTCGCGAGCGCAACGGGCTCGCCGGTCGCGTTGAAAGTCCCGGTGTGACGCCGCTCGCAGGCGTCCACCATCCAGCCCCCGAGATCGCGAACGTCGATGAACTGCGTGAGCCGGTCGGGCGGACCGGGAGCGAGCACCGCTCCGCCGAGCGACGCGCGCAGCGGCCAGTACGTGTAGCGACCGCTGCCATCATGCGGTCCGACAATCAACCCCGCGCGCACGTTCGTGTGCACGTCCGGGAAGACCTCGTGCACGACCTCCTCGCAGGCCGCCTTGAGCGCGCCGTAGTCCTGCATGACGTCCTCGCTCGCCGGATCCTCGAGCTCGACGGTCGGCGCCGACTCGTCGTAGCCCGGCACGTACGGCTCCGCGTAGACCGAGCCGCTGGAGACGAACAAGTAGTGCCCGACCGACCCGCGCAGCAGCTCGGTTGACTCACGCACGACGCGCGGCACAAACCCCGACGGGTCGATCACCGCATCCCACTCGCGCCCCTCGAGAGCAGACAGATCCCCGTCGCGGTCTCCGCGCAGCTTCTCGGCCTCCGGAAGCAGCTCCGGGTTCGTCTGCCCACGGTTGAAGAGCGTCACCTCGTGCCCGCGGACGAGCGCCGCCTCGACCGCCGCGCGGCCGAGGAACTTCGTCCCGCCGAGGACGAGGAGCTTCAGACGTTCTCCGCCGCGGACACCTCGGGCACCTTCTCACGCTTCGGGATAAGCAACGCGGAACGAGTCCACTGCGGCATCCACCAGTTCGCCGGCCCGAGCAGGCGCATCAGTGCCGGCACGAGCAGGGCACGAATCACCGTCGCGTCGAAGATGATCCCGGCGGCCAGGCCGATCGCGAAGAGCTTGATCTCGTAGCCCGGGCTCGACGAGAGCACGAGGAACGCGAAGAACAGGATCAGCGCCGCGCTGGTCACGAGCTTGCCGGTTCGGGCCAGGCCGAGCTCGATCGCCCGGTCGGTCGACCCCGTCTCGTCGTAAGCCTCGCGCATGCGCGTGAGCATGAAGACCTCGTAGTCCATCGAGAGCCCGAACAGGAACGCGAAGATCATCAGCGGGATCCACGCCGTAACCGCGCCGGTCGCCGAGATGTTCCAGAGCGACGAGCCGTGGCCCTCCTGGAAGACGAAGACGACGATGCCGAAGGCCGACGCAAGGGACGCGAGGTTCAGGATCGCGGCCTTCAGCGGCAGCACGATCGAGCGGAACGCGCGCGCCAGCAGGATCAGCGTCAGGACGAGCACGAAGGCGAGCACGTACGGGAAGTTCCCGTAGATCGCGTGCACGAAGTCGCGGTCGACCGCGGCGACGCCGCCAAGCGTCCCGCCCGTTCCCTTGAGCGTCTCGTTGGTTCGATCGATGATCCGCTGGATTCCCGGCGCGGAGCCGTCGATCGCCGGGAAGGCCTGGACGAGCGAAGCGCTGCCCCGATGCCAGGTCTTCGGAGCGACCGCTCCTGCGACACCGGGCACCGTGCGGAGCTTGGCAGCGACCTGCTGCGGGTCGCCGTTCGCGACCAGCACGTTGAACGGCTTCATCACCCCGGGGCTGATGTGCGCTGCGGACAGCGCGTCCCGGCCGACGATCGCGTCGCCGGAGCCCGGGAAGTTCTTGAGCTGCGACTCGTTCGGTGTCAGCTGGGTTCCGAAGCCGGTTAGGACGGCGACGATTGCGATCCCCGTCAGCGCAACGCGCCACGGGTGCCGGAGCACGAACCGCGACCAGCGGCCCCAGAGCCCGTCCTCGGGATGCCCGCGGTCGACGAAGCGCTTCGGGAGCAGGCGGACGCTGTTGATCCGAGTGCCCAGCACCGCGAGCAGCGCGGGAAGCAGCGTGATCGCCGCGAGCACGGAAACAGCCGGGATCAGCATCCCGCCGATGCCCATCGAGCGGATGAACGGCAGCGGCAGGATCACCAGCGAGAGGAGCCCTACCGCCACGGTCGAGCCGGAGACGATCACCGAACGCCCAGCGTGCGTCATCGTCTCGACGAGCGCCGTCTCGACGTCCTCGCCCTCGCGCAGCTCGTCGCGGAAGCGGAAGATCATCAGAAGCGCGTAGTCGATCGCGACGCCGAGGCCGACGAGCGCGATCAGGAACTGGACGATGATCGAGACGTCGGTCAGGTACGTCAGCGCCCAGACGAGCGTGAACGTGTTGAGGATCGCCGCGATCGCGACCGCGATCGGCATCAGCACCGCCGGCAGCGTCCCGAAGACGAACAGCAGGATGACCAGAGCGCCGAGGCCGCCGACCACGGCCTCCAGGAGCACGCTCGGCCCGCCGCCTCCACCGTGGGAGCTCGCCTCCTCGAGTGGGTCATGGCCAGTGACGTGCACGGTCGTCCCGGCGGGCAGGCCGGCAGCCGCGATTTTCCGCAGTTCCTTCGCGCCGCTCTTGGTGTCGAACTTCGCGAGCCCGGCGGGATAGACCTCCATGAAGGTCGTGTGCCGGTCCTTGGCGACGAATGCGAGGCTGCCCGTGGAGAAGTACGAGCTCGTCAGAGAGCCTTTGCTCGCCTTTGCGACCCGCTGGGTCGCGGCCCGGATCGCGTCGCTCTTCGTCGCGTCACCCGTCGTCTGGAAGACGACCACGTTGGGTGGGCGAACCCCGACGCCGAAGGTCTTCAGGGTCCGCTGGTTGGTCTCGTAGGCAGAGCGGCCCGGGATCGAGAAGCTCTGGAACCAGCGCTTCGACACCTGGCCTGCGGCGAAGCCACCGAAGAGCGTGAGCACGACCCAGATGGCGATGATGGCCTTGCGGCGACGAGCGACGACGTGAGCGAGACGGGCGAGCAAGCAGGACTCCTTTCGTCAGGTCAGAAGTCGGCTACGTTACAGACACTGAAAATTTTCTGCAAATGTAACGATCGGATTACAATCACGAACATGGGTTTGCGCGAGACCAAGAAGCTCCGTACGCGACAGGAGATCGCCGACAGGGCAATGGGGCTCTTCGCGCGCCGCGGCTTCGACCACGTCACCGTAGCGGAAGTCGCCGAGGCTGCAGGCGTGTCCGAAAAGACGGTTTTCAACTACTTCCCGACGAAGGAGGACCTGTTCTACGACGAGGTCCCGGCGAGGGAGGCGGCGATCGTGGATGCGGTCCGGAACCGCAAGCCCGGCGAGTCGATCGCGGCGGCGCTCGAGCGGCTGCAGGCCCGCGGCTCGGAGCGGCTTGCAAGCCCAGGTTTCGCGACCTTCGCTCGCATCATCGAGGAGTCCCGCGCGCTCCAGGCGAAGGAGCTCGAGATCATGTCCCGCTACACCGACGCCCTGGCGGGCGCGATCCGCGAGGAGCTCCGCGTCCACGAGCTCGACGCGAAGGTCGCGGCGAACGTGCTCGTCAGCGTCCAGTGGCAGCACTTCCGGAACGCGCGGCGTCACGCGCTCGCCGGCCGCCACGGCCCCGCGACGGCAAGGCGCCTGCGCTCCGAGCTGAAGCGCGCCTACAACTTGCTCGAACACGGCCTGGCCCAACTCGAGGACGGGAAAGGCTAGCCCGACTCCGAGCGGAAGGCGCAGCGCGGGTCGTGGTGGCAGGCGAGCTGCTGAAGCGTCTCGTGGAAGGCCTTGCGGCTCTTCGGGTCGAGCGGCGCGAAGAACTCGTCCTCGACCTCCTTCACGATCGCGCGCAGCCGGGAAAGCTCCTGCTTGCCGGCGTCGGTGATCGTGACGACGTGACGGCGCCGATCGTCCGGATCGCGCTGCCGTTCGACGAGCTCGCGCTCCTCGAGCGAGTCGAGTAGCGCGACAAGGCGGCTCGGGTCGAGCGCGAGTGTGTCGGCGATCATCGCCTGTGTCTCGCGCGCGGCCTCGCCGAGAATCGCGAGCACGCTGTAGTGGTACGGGTCAAAGCCGGCCTCTTCGAGCCCGGCCAACGCCTTCGCCTTGAAGCCCATGCCGAGCTTCGCGAGCAGAAAGCCGCTGCTCTTGAGGAGCTCCTTGGCGAGCCGCGGAGGGGCGGGGCGGGCCGGAATTTCAGTGGTCTGTACGGTCATCGGGAAATAAGTGTAGCGCGCTAGCGTTGCTCTGTGTTATCGTGGCAGATCGCAACGATTGGAGGAGCTAACGGATGAACGCTGAAATTGTCGCAAATCCAGCGGATGAACAGCAAGATCGCCGGCGCTGGGCCGCGCTGGCGGTGATCGTGGCGGCGCAGTTCATGGTCGTGCTCGACGTCGCGATCGTGAACGTCGCCCTGCCGTCGATCAGAACCGACCTGCACTTCTCGCAGGAGAGCCTCCAGTGGGTGATCACGGCCTACTCGCTGCTCTTCGGCGGCGTGCTCCTGCTCGGGGGACGCCTCGCCGACCTGCTCGGCCGGCGGCGCCTCTTCGTCGCGGGCCTCGCCCTGTTCACGGTCAGCTCGCTGCTCGACGGGCTCGCATGGTCCTCGGGCTCGCTGATCGGGTTCCGCGCGCTGCAGGGCCTCGGCGCGGCGCTCCTGTCGCCGGCGGCGCTTTCGATCCTGACCACGACCTTCCGCGAAGGCCGCGAGCGCAACCTCGCCCTCGGAATCTGGGGCGCGGCCTCGGGCAGCGGCGGCGCGGCGGGCGTCCTGCTCGGCGGTGCGCTGACGAGCGGGCTGAGCTGGTCGTGGATCTTCTTCATCAACGTCCCGGTCGGCGCCCTCGTGATAGCGCTCACCCCGTGGCTGCTCCGCGAGAGCCGTGCGGGGCTGCAGCAACGGACCTTCGACTTCGCCGGCGCCGCATCGATCACCGGCGGCCTGATGCTCCTGGTCTACGCGATGACCCGCGCCACCCAGCACGGCTGGGGGACCGCCGAGACGATCGGACTGCTCGCGGGCTCCGCGGCGCTGATCCTGACGTTCTTCGTCATCGAGCTTCGCTCGAAGGCGCCGCTGCTGCCGCTGCGGATCTTCCGCCTGCGGACGCTCTCGGCGTCCAACCTGAGCGGGCTCCTGATGGGCGGGGCGATCTTCTCCCAGTTCTTCCTGCTGACGCTCTACATGCAGGAGGTTCTGCACTACTCGGCGCTCAAGACCGGTGTCGCCTACATCGGCCTGACGCTCACGATCATCGCCTTCTCGGCGGTTGCACAGTCGCTGACAACGAGGATCGGGGTGCGGCGGGTGCTGCCCGCCGGCCTCGCCCTCTCGACGGTCGCGCTCGTGCTCTTCGCACGGCTACCCGTCCACGGCCAGTACTTCACCGACCTGTTCCCGGCCTTCATCATCAGCGGGCTCGGGCTCGCGCTCGCCTTCGTGCCGATGTCGATCGGCGCGCTGACAGGCGTTACGGCCAAGGACGCGGGGGTCGCCTCGGGGCTCATTAACACCAATCAGCAGATCGGCGGGGCAATCGGCGTGGCTGCAGTCACCACGATCGCCACGACCTTCACCAGCCACTACGTCAGCGGCCATGCGGGGACGACCGCGTTCTCGGGAGCCGCGCTGACGCACGGCTTCGAGATCGCCTTCTACGTGCTCGCCGGGATAGCGGCGCTCGGCGCGGTGGTGTCGGCGCTGCTGCTCGAGTCGAAGCCGCCGGAGACGGAGCTCGACATCGCACCGGACGCCGTGCCGGAGCTGGAGGCGGCAGCATGAGCGGACGGCGACAAGACATCGACGATCTCGTCCTGCAGCTCAAAGGACTCGTCCACGTGCGAGCGCTGCTCGAGACCCGCGGCGCCTCGAGCGCAGAGCTCGACGAGCACAGCGCCGAGATCGCACGGGTGCGCGCGGAGCTGGCGAATCGCGTCAAGCACTCGGAGCTCCTGACTGCTGCCTGAGTCCAATCACGTTCCGCCGGTCTCTCCCTGAGGGGCCGGCGGAATTGTGCTCCGAAATCCGTCGCGGCTTTTCTCGCCTCTTTGTCCGTCGCACGGAGCGCGGCAGTCGTTAGGTTTTCGTGTGGATCACTTGCGAACGGCCGATGCTTCGTCTATCCTCCGGCGCGGCCAAGTGCTGATCACGACCAACACCCGAACGTTCCTTGCCGACACGGCGTCGGCCGTCTCCGGCTTGCCGTGCTGGCACAGCTTCGACGAGAAGCGCCGGCCCGGCTACGTCGTAGCCCTCGCTGGGAGGTGTGCGAGCTAGCACCACAGCCGCATAGCAAGCCAGCCGAGGGCGACCCAACCGGGTCGCCTTCGTCGTTTGAAGGCAACAACAACGTAGGAACCAGAGGTGATGCTCAGCTTGAAGAAGACCTAGAACGAACCGAGGCCCCGCCTGAGAGAGAAAGATCGCTCGGCGCTTGGCGCTGAAAATGGCGCAGGAAATATCGTGTGAGCTTTTGCGTGCTCTTTGTCCACAAGCGTTCGAGACTCGGGCTCCAAAGCCCCTCCACGTAGGACGTCAATTACCGGCGATCCAGGGCCGAAGGGTAGGCGAGTGGCTTGGAAAACATCGTTCGGCCAATGCCGAACGTGTCATGTGGGCGCTTCTCTGATACGGAAGAGGCTGCTGGTTCGATTCCAGCCTCGCCCATTACGTGGCCGTACTTCAGCCGGGTAGTAACGGCGAGCACCCGAGGTTGTGAGCCTCGCAGTACCGGTTCGAGCCCGGTCGGCCACCCCAAGGCCTGCGGACGCTGAACATCCGTGAGCTCAACGGGCCTGGGGCCTCGCTGCGCCCTTGCCCCCTTCGACAGAGAGGAGGCGAGATGCATCTCCATCTCGTGCGGGTCGCTGTTCGGCCGAAGCCGGTGCGGCGCCCGAAGGTCGTGCGGCTCGAGGACCGCCGGAAGGCGCGTCTCGCGACCGCACCTCGCGACCGGCCGTGCCCGCCGCGGCCGGCTGCCTGAGGCATCGCTTGCGGTGCCTTCACGCGGATGTGGCGGAACGGCTTACGCACCGGTCTCAGAAACCGGGGGTCTCAGACCATGAGGGTTCGACTCCCTCCATCCGCACTCGCCCGCCCACGCCTGAGGCGGGCCTGTGGGGCGCCCCGCCGAGCTGTCCAGGCGGGGCGCCGGTGGCATTCCGACCGAAGGAGGAACCCACGATGGACCTGTACAACGACGACGAGCTCTCCTTTTGAGCCGACAAGCAAGCGCCGCCGCGGCTTCCCGTCCGAGACGCATGTCAAGCGCGGAACGCGCAGCGTCAAGGGCGGCGAGAAGGAGCTGCTCGAGCGCCTAGGCAACAACGATCCATGCCCATGCGGGTCCGGACGCCGCTTTCAAGAACTGCTGCCGCAACAGTGGCCGCTTTCGACGGCGCGGGCCGCGACGATTATTTCAGGGAGCGCGATTAGCTAAGCGCTCCGGGGCGGGAAGCCGCCCCCTTGCCCCCGTAGCTCAGCCGGAAAGAGCACCGGGTTTCGGCCCCGGGAGCAGAGGTTCGACTCCTCTCGGGGGCTCTCTCGCACGACACGACACCGTGGCCGAGACGGCGAGGCACGCGTCTGCAACACGCGTTTACGGCGGTTCGAATCCGCCCGGTGTCTTCCGCGACAATGAAAGGAGAGAGCGGATGAGCACGATCAAGACGTTCGGCTCCGTCGACGAGCGGAGCCTGAAGCAGCTCGAGCGGTGCATGGAGGCGGGCGACGCCGAGCTCGGCGTGCTCTGCGCCGACCACCACCCAGGCTACTCGCAGCCGATCGGCGGCGGCATCGCCTACGAGGGCTACGTTTCGCCCTCTGGTGTCGGCTACGACATCGGCTGCGGCAACAAGGCCGCGCAGACCGAGCTCACGCGCGCGGACATCGACGCCCTCGGCGGCGTTGACGCGGTCATGCGCGAGATCACGCGCCGGATCTCGTTCGGCATGGGTGTCCCGGCCCAGGAGCGTGCCGACCACCCGGTGCTGGAAAAGATCCGTAGCGCCGACTTCGCGCCGCAGCGCAAGCTGTCCCAACTGGCGGAGTCGCAGCTCGGCACCGTCGGCTCCGGCAACCACTACGTCAACCTGATGGAGGACGAGGAGGGCCGGATCTGGGTCGGCGTCCACTTCGGCTCGCGGGGCTTCGGCCACAAGACCGCGTCGGGGTTCCTCGCCCTGGCCGAGGGCAAGCGCTTCGGCGATCGCGCGGTCGAGGGGGAGATGGACTCGCCGCCGGTGCTCTTCGAGGTCGGCTCGGAGCTGGGTGACGCGTACGTCTCCGCGATGGAGCTCGCAGGCGAGTACGCCTACGCCGGCCGCGACGTCGTGGTCGGCAAGGTGCTCGAGATGCTCGGCGCCGAGGCCGTGCACGAGGTGCACAACCACCACAACTTCGCGTGGCGCGAAGAGCACTTCGGCCGCACCTACTGGGTGATCCGGAAGGGCTGCACGCCGGCCCGTCCCGGCCAGGAGGGCTTCGTCGGTGGCTCGATGGGCGACGAGTCGGTCATCCTCGAGGGCGTCGAGTCCGACGAGAACGAGCAAGCGCTCTTCTCGACAGTGCACGGCGCCGGCCGGGTGATGAGCCGCTCGCAGGCCGCGGGCCGCGTGCGGCGGCAGACCGTCTACGCGTGCTCGGACCGGGACTGCGAGTTCTCGGTCCCGGCCAAGGGCTACGCGGGCCAGACCTGCCCGGACCACCCGGCCGCGAAGATGCGGAAGTGGAAGACGGAGCAGGTCGTCCGCCCGGGCGTGGTCGACTGGCCGGCCGTACAGACGCGCCTGCGCGAGCAGGGCATCGTGCTGGTCGGCGGCGGCGCGGACGAGGCCCCGGAGGTGTACAAGCGCCTGCCGGACGTTCTCGCCGCGCACGGCGACACGATCCGGGTGAAGCACACGCTGCGCCCGGTCGGCGTCGCGATGGCCGGCCGCGACGTGCACGACCCGTACAAGGACTAGCGACGGGTCACCGGATAGAGGAGCGCGGCGGCCACGATGGTCGCCGCGCCTACAACCACCGATGAGTGCGGCAGCGTGAACGCGAGCACGAGGCAGCCGACGACCCCTGCGGCCGGGATGAACAGCTTCTGCCGCAGGGTCAGCGCCGAGGCGTTCGCGACCGCGTAGTAGAAGAGCACGCAGAAGGAGCTGAAGCCGATCGCGTTCCGGATGTCCGCGAGGGCGGCGACCACGACCACCACGGCGCCGACGAGCAGCTCGGCACGGTGCGGCACGCGGCGGCGCTCGTGGACCGCGGCCAGCGCGTGGGGGAGGTGCCGGTTCGCCGCCATCGCGAAGACAGTCCGCGAGACACCGGCGAGGAGCGAGAGCAGGACGCCGAGCGACGCGACCGCCGCGCCGACCTGGACGACTGGAGCCCAGCCGTCAAGCGAGCCGGCGCGCACGACAGCACGCAGCGGCGCCTGGGTCGACGCCAGCAGCGAGGGCGGCGCGGCCAGCAGGGCGGCGACCGCGACCACCGCGTAGATCGCCACGGTCAGCCCGAGCGCGAGCGCGATCGCCCGGGGGATCGTCCTTGCCGGCTCGGCCACCTCCTCGCCGAGCGTCGCGATCCGCGCGTAGCCCGCGAAGGCGAAGAACAGGATTCCGCCAGACCGCAGCGCGCCGAGCACGCCGCCGTGCGAGTCCGTGAGGTGCGATCCGTCGACCGTCCCGCCGGCGAGCGCGACGACGACGAATACGGCCAGCGTCGCCAGAACGAGCGCGACGATCGCTCGGGTGAGTCCGGCCGTCTTGTCGATCCCGGCCAGGTTCACGGCCGTGAGCGCGACGACGGCGCCCACGGCGAGCGGTCGCGCAGCGGAAGGAGCCGCGTAGTGCGCGAACGTCAGCGCCATCGCTGCGCAGCTCGCGAGCTTGCCCACGACGAAAGCGGACCCCGCGAGGTAGCCCCAGACGTCGCCGAGCCGGCGGCGCCCGTAGACGTACGTGCCGCCCGACTCGGGGTAGAGCGCAGCCAGCCGCGCCGAGGAGGTGGCGTTGCAGTAGGCGACGGCCCCGGCGAGCCCGAGCCCGATCAGCAGGGCCGAGCCCGCATAGCGAGCGGCTGGCGAGAGCGCGGCGAAGATCCCGGCCCCGACCATCGACCCGAGCCCGAGCACGACGGCGTCGAACGTCCCCAGACGCCGAGCCAGCCGGGAGGGCGCGGTCTCATTCACAGGTGCTCTGCCAGAGGGAGGGCGCAACGATACGTCGCAGAAGCGTCAGGATGCCCACGTGGGCACGGGAACCACGCTTGTCATTCTCGGCGCCTTCCTCGCGAGCGCGGTCGAGATGGTCGAGGCGCTCACGATCGTGCTCGGCGTCGGCGTGGTCCGCGGCTGGCG
>Ga0070698_100004129_pt1 | contig 15969 bp, 11 predicted proteins | sample KBSK1502metaG_FD_65477 | JGI IMG/M metagenome (GOLD analysis project Ga0070698, IMG submission 65477) | Corn, switchgrass and miscanthus rhizosphere microbial communities from Kellogg Biological Station, Michigan, USA - KBS K1-50-2 metaG | ecosystem: Host-associated > Plants > Roots >...
GAAATGGCGATCGAATGGGCCAAGATGCGCAGCACCTTCGGCGAGAAGCTCGCCAACCGCCAGGCCGTGCAATGGATGCTGGTCGACAACGAGATCGACATCCGAAGCGCCCGCCATTTCACCCTCGAGGCCGCCGAGAAGGCCCGTCGAGGACTTCCCTTCCGCACCGAGGCCGCCCTCGCCAAGCTGATCGCCTCGGAGGGCGGCGGCCGGGTCGTCGACCGCTCGATGCAGATCCATGGCGGCATGGGCATGACCAAGGACCTGCCGCTCGAGCGCTGGTATCGCGAAATGCGCATCCGCCGCGTCGGCGAGGGACCGAGCGAGGTGCAGCGCATGGTGATCGCGCGCGAGATCCTGGGAAGCAACCTGCGATGAGCCAGCCCCTTGCAGGCATAAAAGTCGTCGAGTTCGGCCAGAACCTGGCCGGCCCCTATTGCGGCCAGATCCTGGCCTTCCTGGGCGCCGATGTCGTGAAGGTCGAGCGGCCGGAGGGCGACGATGCGCGCAAATGGGGGCCGCCTTTTCTCGCCGGCGATGCGCTGGGCTTCATCGCGCTTAACCGCGGCAAGAAGTCGATCACCTGTGACCTCGCCGACAAGGCCGAGCGCGAGGCTCTGATCGAGCGCATCGGGTTGGCCGACATCTTCGTGCACAATCTGCGGGCCGACGTGCCGGCCAAGTTCGGCATCGACGGTGCTGCGCTCACCCGGCGTTTTCCGCGGCTGATCTATGCCGACCTGGGCGCGTTCGGCCACCTCGGCCCGTGGAAGGACCGGCCGGGCTACGAGCCGATCATCCAGGCGGTGGCGGGGCTGATCTCGCTGAACGGCGATCCCGCCGGCCCGGAGGCGCGCATCGGCGTCTCGATCGTCGATCTGTCGACCGGCATGTGGACGGCGATCGGCGTTTTGGCGGCGTTGGCCCGGCGCGCGGCCACCGGTCGGGGCAGCCTGGTCAACACCTCGCTGTTCGAAAGCGGGCTGATGTGGGCGTCCAACCATGTCGCATCCTATTCGGTGACGGGACGCATGGCAGAGCGTCAGGGCACCGGCCATCCCTCGCTCACGCCCTACCAGGCCTTCGCGTGCAGCGACGGGCCGCTGATGGTGTGTCCCGGCAACGACCGGCTATGGCGCAAGTTCGCCGAGGCGCTGGGCCATCCCGAATGGCCCGACGAGCCGCGCTTCAAGACCAATGTCGAGCGCATGCAGCATCGCGATCTGCTGCTGGGCATGATTGCCGGGATCATGAAGGGCGAGAGCCGCGCGCATTGGTCGGCCAGGCTCGATGCGCTGGGCGTGCCCAACGGTCTGCTCAACACGGTGCCGCAGGTGCTCGAGCTGGCGCAGACGGCCGCGCTCGGCATGTTCGCCAAGCCCTACGCCGGCTCAGGCGCGTTGTTCCACGGCCTGCCGGTCAGTTTCGACGGCGTTCGGGCGGGAGGATGCGACGTCGCGCCGAAGATCGGCGAGCATAGCGGCCGGGAGTGAACCCTAACTCGCGAAGCTCAGGCAGTATTCGCGGACGCGCTCCAGTGGAATGCGCGCATGGCTCTGGACGATGATGAATTTGCCGCCTGGATCGGTGCCGTTGGGCAGCTTGACCAGGCGCTCGAAGTCGTCGGCGCCCCACACGCAGGATTGCTCGGAGAACAGGTGCACGTCGGCGGCGTAGCAGGTGTTCCAGTCGACGTGATAGTCGAACAGGTTGCCCTTGAGTTCGGCGACGCTGGTGTAGAGCGAATACTCGGTCCACGGCACGCCGAGCAGCTTGCGCGCCTTCCACAGCAACAGCGACATCGTGGCGTCCTGCGCGCCGTTGGCGACGTGCTCCAGCGTCTGCGCCGCGAGCCTGCCGTGCAGCAGGTTGGGCGTCACCGACAGGCCGTGGCCCTTGCCATCGTAGCCCGAGCCCACGACCTCGGCGGCATTGCGCCACCAATCGTGATGCACCTTGGGTTCCCAGCGCGACAGGCCGCGGCGATCGTCGACGAACGTCGTCGCATCGAAGTCGCCGACGCAGCAGACGTCCGAATCGAGGGTCAGGTAGCCGCCGAAGCCCAGCACGGCCGGCACCTTGAGCTTGATGATCTGCTGCCGGTACCAGCCGGTCATCATGTAGAAAGGGCTGAATGGCGAGATGAAATCGCTCTCCCGCCGGACCGAGACGTCGATGTTGGGAAAGCGCGGCAAACTGGTGCGCAACAGGTGAGTATCGCCACCCGGCGAGACGATCAGCAGCTCGAACGGCTTGGAATCGCGCCAGTGCTTGGCCAGCGATTCGATCAACAGACCCGCGCGCTCCAAATCGCCCCGGCGCTGCATTTTGCGCAGAGCCAGAGGGAGAATGGCTTGGCGGACTTCGGAAAACATCGTCTTGGTTGGCTCTGAAAATACATGTGGTATCGCAAGCGTTCCACATCAATCGCTGGATGTCGCCGTGATTGCGACCTACCAGCGGCACAACGTCCCACACAGGCAACGGTTGATGAACTGCGGCGGATTGCACGAAAAAAGAAGCCGGGCCCTAAGGCCCGGCGAGTCAAACAGGGAGGCTTCACGTCTGGGAGACGTGGGATCAAGAGGATCCCGAGTTTCAACGCGATCAGCCGAAACCGCTCGTGTCGAAGACCTGACGCCAACCTATTCCTCAAGGGCGCCATTGCTAGGGGGGGATTTCCGGAGACTGGCATGCGATGAGCGCATGCCTTTCACTAACTGTGCAGTCCTGCGTATCCGCGCTAAATCCTGCGCATCCGCGCTAAAAACGTGTCTCGGCGACTTTCCGCAACAAGAAGTCGCGAAACACGGCAATGCGCTTGGAATGGCGCAGCTCCTCGGGATACGTGAAATACACATCGGTCGTACGGACATTCAGGTCAGGCAAGACCGTTTCGATCTTGGTCGATTCGCGGGCGAGATAGTCCGGCAACGAGGCAATGCCGAGGCCCGATTCGACGGCGCGGAAAATGCCGTAGACGTTGTTCACCCGCAGCACCACGACACGGCCCGACTGATCGACATTGCCTTCGCGCAGCAGCCAGTTGACGTCCTGGACCGGCGCCCGCGCATCCTCGCCAAAGATGATCAGGCGATGCTGGTCGAGTTCCTCGACCGTCTGGGGCTTGCCGTATTTCTGGATGTAGCCATGCGAGGCGTAGACATGGCTGCGCACCGTCAACAGATGGCGCTGCACAAGTCCGGGCTGGCGCGGCATCATCATGCGGATGGCGACGTCGGCCTCGCGCATGCCGAGATCGAGCTCGTTGTCCGACAGCACCAGGCTGACGTCGATATCCGGATACATGGTGATGAATTCGTGCATCTGGGCGGTCAGCCAGGTCGAGCCGAAGCCGACCGTGGCGTGGATCTTGAGCCGGCCGGCCGGTTTGTCCTGGTTGGCGCGCAACAGCGCCTCGGCCGTGTTGACCTTGCCCGCCATGTCGCGCGCAGTGCGATAGAGCAACTCGCCCTGCTCGGTCAGGATGAGGCCGCGCGCATGACGGTGGAACAACATGACGCCGAGCTGCTCCTCGAGCGCGCCGATCTGACGGGAGATCGCCGACTGGCTGAGCTTCAGCGTCTCGCCGGCATGGGTGAAGCTGCCGGCATCGGCTACGGCCTGAAAGATCCGCAGCTTGTCCCAATCCATCACATTGCCTCCTTGCCCGCGCTGCCGCCTACTCCGCGGCTTGCGCGAGGCGCCCTTCCTGGCGCGCCAACCATTTCTCCGCCTCCAACGCCGCCATGCAGCCGGTGCCGGCCGCCGTGACGGCCTGGCGGAAGATCTTGTCCTGCACGTCGCCCGCGGCGTAGACGCCGTCGACATCGGTGGCCGTCGAATTGGGCTTGGTGAGCAAGTAGCCCTCGCTGTCCATGGCGAGCTTGCCCTTGAACAGCTCGGTATTGGGCGAGTGGCCGATGGCGATGAACACGCCGTCAGTCGCCAGTTCCGTGGCGACGCCGGTCTTGACGTTGCTGACGCGCACGCCCTTGACCAGCGGCGCCGGCTTGGCCTCGCCCAGGATTTCCTGCAGCGTGTGATCCCACAGCACCGTCACCTTGGGATTCTTGAACAGGCGCTCCTGCAGGATCTTCTCGGCGCGGAACGCATCGCGGCGATGGACCAGGGTCACCTTGGTGGCGTGGTGGGTGAGATAGAGCGCCTCTTCGACCGCGGTGTTGCCGCCGCCCACCACGACAACCTCCTTGCCGCGGAAGAAGAAGCCGTCGCAGGTTGCGCAAGCCGAGACGCCGCCGCCGCGAAACGTCTCCTCGCTGGGCAGGCCCAGCCATTTTGCCGTGGCGCCGGTGGAAATGATCAGCGCCTGGGCTTCATAGCGGTCGTCCGAATCGCCGGTGCAGACGAACGGCCGCCGGCTGAGATCGACGTCGACGATGGTGTCGAAGAACAGCTCGGTGCCGACATGCTCGGCCTGCTTTTGCATCTGCTCCATCAGCCACGGGCCTTGGATGACGTCGGCGAAGCCCGGGTAGTTCTCGACATCCGTGGTGATGGTGAGCTGGCCGCCGGGCTGGATGCCTTGGACCAGCATGGGCTTGAGACTTGCGCGAGCGGCATAGATGGCGGCCGTGTAGCCGGCCGGCCCTGAGCCCAGGATGACTACTTTGCTGCGATGTGTTGCTGTCATGTCCCTTCCGCATCCCGCCAGCCGCATATCTACAACATATATGCAAACCTCTTCCGCTATGCACGGACGTTCTGAAATGCGGGCGCAATTGTTCACAGCAGACCGCCCCAATTTCGCAACTTTATTGCGTGCATGGCATGGTTCTGGCATAGACCGCGGCCAACGGAGGAAATCGGATGGCTCGCGCAAAGCTCGATCGAATCGACCGGCGCATTCTCAGCGACCTGCAGTCCAACGGCCGCATGACCAACGTCGAACTGGCGGAACGGGCCGGCATATCGGCACCGCCCTGCCTGCGCCGGGTGCGGGCTCTGGAGCGGGCCGGCATCATCAAGGGCTACCACGCCGACCTCAGCGCCGAAGCGCTGGGCTACAGCGTCTCGGTGTTTGCCCTGGTCGGCCTCAACAGCCAGGCCGAAACCGACCTCAAGGCCTTCGAGACCCTGATCGCCAAGTGGGACGAAGTGCGCGAGTGCCACATGCTGGCCGGCGAAGCCGACTTCCTGCTGAAGATCGTCGCCGAGACCTGGGACGACTATCAGAAATTCCTGACCACCCGGCTGACCTCGGCGCCCAATGTCAGCCACGTGAAATCGATGATGGTGTTTCGCACCGCCAAGCAACTTCCCGGCGTGCCGATTTCGGTGGAATGAAAGCTCTTGCGGGAAACGCTGTGTATTGTTAGCGTGGTAAAAATACACGCCGTTACCCTTTAGTGTCGCCAACCGTGGAGGCTCGCATGAACCACTTCATGCAATCGGCCCGGCTGCTGATCTCCGATCTCGCCTCGACCCTGCTGTTCCTTGCCGTCCTGCTGATCACCAAGGACCTGATCCTGGCGGTCGCCTTGGGCGTCGGTCTGGGGGTGATCCAGATCGGCTGGCTGATGGCGCGCCGCAAGCCGATCGACACCATGCAGTGGCTGAGCATCGGCCTGGTCATCGTCTCCGGTGCGGCGACGATGCTGACCAGCGATGCCCGCTTCGTGATGCTGAAGCCCACCGTCATCTACTGCATCGTCGGCGTCTACATGCTGCGGCCGGGCTGGATGAACCGCTACCTGCCGCCGATCGCCATCCAGACCGTGCCGGACCTCGCCTATATCTTCGGCTTCGTGTGGGCCGGGTTGATGTTCCTCTCGGCCGCGCTCAACGTCGCGCTGGCGCTCTCGCTTGATCCCGTGACCTGGTCGGCGACGATGTCGGCCTGGGGCATCGCCAGCAAGGTCGCGCTGTTTTTGGTGCAGTTTGCCATGATGCGCCTGATCGGACGGCGGCGCGCCCTCGCCGCCGCGGCCGCACCGGCGTCTACTTGATCAGGTCTCTTGCCGGATCGCGGGCCTCCAGGCCCGCTCTTGTCATCCTGAGCGCAGCGAAGGATCTCATGGCAGTTGCATGCAGAGATGAGGTCCTTCGCTGCGCTCAGGACGACTGACCATGAGCGGGCCTGGAGGCCCTCAGGCGCATATGAATGCGCCGAGTCCGGCAAGATTTCCTACTTGAACTGGACTCCCACGACCTCGTAGGAGCGCGCGCCGCGCGGCGTCTGGACCTCGACCGTGTCGCCCACGGTCTTGCCGATCAGCGCCCGGCCGATCGGCGAGGTCACCGAGATGCGGCCCCTGGCGAGGTCGGCCTCGTAGGGCCCGACGATCTGATACTTCACCTTCTCGTCGGTGTCCTCGTCGGCCAGCCGCACGGTGGCGCCGAACTTCACGACCTTGCCCGAGAGCTTGCTGAAGTCGATCACCTGGGCACGCGAGATGATGTCCTCGATCTCGGCAATGCGGCCTTCGACGAAGCTCTGGCGCTCGCGCGCAGCGGCATACTCGGCGTTCTCCGAAATATCGCCGTGCTCGCGCGCCGCCGCGATCCCCTTGATGATCGCCGGCCGCTCGACGCTTTTCAGCTGCTTCAGCTCGTCCGCGAGGACCTTCAGCCCCTCGGCCGTTGTCGGAACCCGTTCCATCGTCCAATCGTCCCCAATGAATCGTGCGCCGTCAACGGCCAACGCGGCCCCTAATCGGGCGGCTTCGCGCAAGGCGCCTCGACTGGCGGCTAGAACACGGTCTTGAAGTAGGATTGCAGGGGCGCCACGTCCAGGGCCCCTTCACTCAGCGCCGTGATGCCCTCGACCGAGGCCTTGGCGCCGGCAACCGTGGTGTAATAGGCGATTCTGTGCATCAGCGCGGTGCGCCTGAGCCTGAAGCTGTCGGTCAGCGCTACTGCGCCGTCGACGGTGTTGAACACGAGCTGCACCTTGCCGTCCATCATCAGGTCGACGATGTGCGGACGGCCTTCGAGCACCTTGTTGACGCGCTGGGCCTCGATGCCGTGGCGGCCCAGGAAGTCGGCGGTGCCGCCGGTCGCCACGACCTTGAAGCCGAGATCGATCAACCGTCTCACCGGCTTTACCATCGCGGCCTTGTCCTGGTCCTTGACCGACACGAAGACCACGCCGTTGAGCGGCACCTTGCTGCCGGCGCCGAGCTGGGACTTGGCGAAGGCGCGGCCGAAGTTCGAATCGAGCCCCATGACCTCGCCGGTCGAGCGCATCTCGGGACCGAGGATGATATCGACGCCGGGGAAGCGCGCGAATGGAAACACCGCTTCCTTGACCGCGATGTGCTTGCCGCGCGCCTTCTTGATGGCGAGCGATTTCAGGGATTCGCCGACCATCAGGCGGGCGGCATATTTGGCGATCGGCTGGCCGGTCGCCTTGGCGACGAACGGCACGGTCCGGCTGGCGCGCGGATTGACCTCCAGCACGTAGACCTCGCCGTCCTTGACGGCGTATTGCACATTCATCAGGCCCACCACCTTGAGCGCCCGCGCCATCGCCTCGGTCTGGCGCTCGATCTCGGCCAGGATCTTGGGCGGCAGGGAGTAAGGTGGCAGCGAACAGGCGGAGTCGCCGGAATGGATGCCGGCCTCCTCGATATGTTCCATGATGCCGGCGACGAAGACGTTTTGGTCGTTGTCTGCCAGCGCATCGACATCGACCTCGATGGCGTCGCGCAGGTAGGAGTCGATCAGCACCGGATTGGCGCCCGACACTTTCACCGCATCGCGCATGTAGCGCTCCAGGCCGTCGCGATCGTAGACGATCTGCATGGCGCGGCCGCCCAGCACGTAGGACGGACGGATGACGACCGGATAGCCGATCCTGTCGGCGATGGTGATCGCCTTGTCCTGTGACGTCGCCGTGCCGTTGTCGGGCTGGCTGAGGCCGAGCTTGTGGATCAGCTTCTGGAAACGCTCGCGGTCTTCCGCCAGATCGATGGCATCGGGCGAGGTGCCGAGGATGGGAATGCCTGCCGCCTCGAGCGGTTTGGCAAGTTTGAGCGGCGTCTGGCCGCCGAACTGCACGATCAGGCCTAAAAGCTCGCCGTTGCTGCGCTCGACTTCGACCAGCTCGATCACGTCCTCGGCGGTCAGTGGTTCGAAGTAGAGCCGGTCGGCGGTGTCGTAGTCGGTCGACACCGTCTCGGGATTGCAGTTGACCATGATGGTCTCGTAGCCGGCCTCGCGCAGGGCGTAGACGGCGTGCACGCAGCAATAGTCGAACTCGATGCCCTGGCCGATGCGATTGGGCCCGCCGCCCAGGATGATGACCTTGCGGCGACCGGTCGGCCGGGCCTCGCATTCGGCGGAATGCAGGCCGTCGCCCTCGTAGCAGGAGTAGAGATAGGGCGTGCGCGATTCGAACTCGGCGGCGCAGGTGTCGATGCGCTTGAACACCGGCCGGATGCCGAGGCCACGCCGCTTCCTGGCGACATCGGCGGCCGACTGGCCGGTGAGCTCGGCCAGGCGCTCGTCGGAAAATCCCTTCTTCTTGAGGTCGAGCAGGCCCTTGGCGTCCTTGGGCAGGCCATGGTCGCGGACTTCCGCCTCGATCTTCACCAGCTGTTCGATCTGGCGCAGGAACCACGGTTCGTACTTGCAGGCATGGGCCACCTCGTCGACCGAGAGGCCGAACCGAAAGGCCTGGGCGATCACCAGGATGCGATCGGGCGTGGCCCGTGACAAGGCGCCGACGATGGCGGTCTTTTCGGGCGCGCCCATGATGTCGATTTCGTTCAGCCCGGTCAGGCCCGTCTCCATCGAGCGCAGCGCCTTCTGCAAGGACTCCTGGAACGTCCGCCCGATCGACATCGCCTCGCCCACGCTCTTCATCGAGGTTGTGAGCAGCGCCTCCGCGCCGGGGAATTTCTCGAAGGCGAAGCGCGGCATCTTGGTGACGACGTAGTCGATGGTCGGCTCGAACGAGGCCGGCGTGGTGCCGGTGATGTCGTTCAAAAGCTCGTCGAGCGTGTAGCCGACGGCAAGCCGCGCCGCGACCTTGGCGATCGGGAAGCCGGTGGCCTTCGACGCCAGCGCCGAGGAGCGCGACACACGCGGGTTCATCTCGATCACCACCATGCGGCCGCTCGCGGGATCGACCGCGAACTGCACGTTCGAACCGCCGGTATCGACGCCGATCTCGCGCAGGCACGCGATCGAGGCGTCGCGCATGATCTGGTATTCCTTGTCGGTCAGCGTCAGCGCCGGCGCCACCGTAACCGAATCGCCGGTGTGGATCCCCATCGGATCGATGTTCTCGATCGAGCAGATGATGATGCAGTTGTCACGGCGGTCGCGCACCACCTCCATCTCGTATTCTTTCCAGCCGAGCACCGATTCCTCGACCAGCACCTCGCCGACCGGCGAGGCGTCGATGCCGCCCTGCACGATGTCGAAATATTCGTCGCGATTGTAGGCGATGCCGCCGCCGGTGCCGCCCAGGGTGAAGGACGGCCGGATGATGGCGGGCAGGCCGACATGGTCGGCCGCGCTCATCGCCTCCTCGCGGTTGTGCACGACCTCGCTCTTGGGGCACTCCAGGCCGATCTTGGTCATGGCCTCGCGGAACAGCAGGCGATCCTCGGCCTTGTCGATCGCCTCGGCGTTGGCGCCGATCAGCTCGACCTTGAACTTCTTGAGACGGCCGTCGCGATGCAGCGCCATCGCCGTGTTGAGCGCGGTCTGTCCGCCCATGGTCGGCAGGATGGCGTCGGGCCGCTCCTTCTCGATGATCCTGGCGACCATGTCGGGCGTGATCGGCTCGACATAGGTGGCGTCGGCCAGGCCGGGATCGGTCATGATCGTGGCCGGGTTGGAGTTCACCAGGATGACGCGATAACCCTCCTCCTTCAGCGCCTTGCAGGCCTGCACGCCGGAATAGTCGAACTCGCAGGCCTGGCCGATCACGATGGGGCCGGCGCCAATGACCAGAATGCTCTTGATGTCGGTGCGCTTGGGCATGGACTACCTGTCGTCCTGAGCGAAGCGAAGGACCTCACGCCCGCTCAAAAGAAGACCTGTGCAGCCAGCGCCAGATCCTTCGCTTCGCTCAGGATGACAGTGCGCTTCTCTTTTGGAGCTGATGAGCACTGTCACTTGCCCTTGCTCTTGTCGATCATCTCGACGAAGCGGTCGAAGAGGTAGTGGCTGTCGGTCGGGCCGGGCGAGGCTTCGGGATGGTACTGCACCGAAAAGGCCAGCTTGTCGGTGCAGCGCAGGCCTTCGTTGGTGCCGTCGAACAGCGAGACGTGGGTCACTTCGACAGTGTCGGGCAGCGATTCGGGAACGACGCAAAAGCCATGGTTCTGCGAGGTGATCTCGACCTTGCCGGTGGTCAGGTCCTTGACCGGCTGATTGGCGCCGCGGTGGCCGCGCTCCATCTTGCGCGTCTTGCCGCCAAGCGTGAGCGCCAGGATCTGGTGGCCGAGGCAAATGCCGAACAGCGGCACCTTCTTGTCGAGCACGCCCTGGATGGCGGGCACGCTGTAGCCCGCCGTCGCCGCCGGATCGCCGGGACCGTTGGACAGGAACACGCCGTCGGGCTTGTGGCGCAGGATATCCTCGGCCGTGGCGGTCGCCGGAACGACCGTGACCTTGCAGCCGGTATTGGCGAGGCAGCGCAGGATGTTGCGCTTGGCGCCGTAATCCACGGCGACGACATGGTACTTGGGCTTGGCGAGCTTGCCGTAGCCCTTGCCCAGCGCCCACTTGGTCTCGTCCCAATTGTAGGTCTGCTTGGTGGTGACTTCGACGGCGAGATCCATGCCGTCGAGGCCGGGCCACGCCTCGGCGAGCTGGCGCAGCTTGGCAATGTCGAACTTGCCGTCCGGCGCGTGCACGACCACGCCGTTGGGCGCGCCGCCGTCGCGGATACGCCGCGTGATCGCCCGCGTGTCGACACCGCAGATGCCGGGCAGATTGTGGCTCCGCAGCCAGTCGTCGAGCGGCTTGGCGGCGCGCCAGTTGGCAGGCTCGGTGATGTCGCCGCGCAGCACGACCCCGCGCGCGGCAGGATTGATGCTCTCGATATCCTCGAGATTGGTGCCGACGTTGCCGATGTGCGGAAAGGTGAAGGTGATGATCTGGCCGGCATAGGACGGATCGGTGATGATCTCCTGATAGCCGGTCATCGAGGTGTTGAAGCACACCTCGCCCACCGCATGGCGCGGCGCGCCCACGCCCTTGCCCCAAAAGACCGCGCCGTCGCCCAGCACCAGGGCGGCCGTGGCCCAACGCGGCGCGGCGTCAGTCGCGCCGGCGGTCTTAGGAGAAGTCATGCTGAATTTGCCCGTTCGTACGGCCCGCCGACCCCGCCCGGAGAGGCGACCGGCAAGCCGCGCGGCGTTGTAACCAAGCGGTCGCAGGGGGTCAAGGTGCTGCAAACTGCTGATTTATGAGCTTTTTCAATAGCTTATTTGCTTTGCCAACAGCGCGCCGGGCGATTAGTTTCCGGCCTTCGATCGATCGGGACAAAGGCCATGCTGCGCGACAAACTGAACGAGGCGCTGAAGGATGCCATGCGCGCCCGCGACATGGCGTCGGTCGGCGCCATTCGCCTGATCCTGGCCAAACTCAAGGAAGTCGACATCGCCGCCCGCACCGAGACCAGCCGCGAGGGCGTGGCCGACGAGCGCATCCTGTCGATGCTGCAGGGCATGATCAAACAGCGCAATGAATCGGTCGCCCTCTACGAGAAAGGCAACCGCCCCGACCTCGCCGACAAGGAAAAGGCCGAGATCGTCGTCATCGAGCGTTTCCTGCCCCGGCAAATGGACGATTCAGCGGTCGAGGCCGCCGTGCGTGAGGCGGTGGCGGCGGCCGGCGCCAAGACGGTCAAGGACATGGGCGGCGTGATGGCGGCGCTCAAGGCCAAGTACGCCGGGCAAATGGATTTCGCCAAGGCGTCGGCTGCGGTGAAGAAGGCGCTCAGCGGCTAGCGCGTACGCGCTAGCCGGCGGCGGTCCGCTTGATTTGATCCCCGTTATTCCCGCTGGCGTGTAAACGCGCGGATATACATCTTAGAGGATGGCCTTCCCCCCGGGCTTCCTCGACGAACTGCGCGCGCGCCTCAGCCTGTCCGATATCGTCGGCCGCAAGGTCTCGCTGAAGCGCCGCTCGGGCGCGGAGTATGCCGGCCTCTGCCCGTTCCACAACGAGAAGACGCCGTCCTTCACCGTCAACGACAAGAAGGGCTTCTTCCACTGCTTCGGCTGCGGCGTGCACGGCGACGCCGTGGGCTTCGTCATGAAGACCGAGGGCCTGTCCTTCCCCGAAGCGGTGGAGAAGCTCGCGCGCGAGGTCGGCCTGCCGGTGCCGCGCGCCACGCCCGCCGAACGCGAGCGCGCCGACCGCGTCGCCACCCTGCAGCAGGTCGCCGAGGAGGCCGCGCGCTGGTTCCAGAAGCAGCTTCGCCTGCCGGTCGGACGGCAGGGCCTGGACTATTTGCGCGGCCGCGGCCTCGACGAGGCGACCATCGACGATTTCCGCCTGGGCTTCGCCCCCGATTCACGCGACGGGCTTTTGGCCGCGCTGAAACGTGAAGGCGTGCCGGTCGACAAGATCGTCGAAGCGGGCCTCGCCATCCAGCCCGAGGACGATCGCGAGGCCTACGACCGGTTCCGCGGCCGCGTGATGTTTCCCATCACCGACCGCCGCGGCCGGGTGATCGCCTTCGGCGGGCGGGTGATGGGCGCGGGCGAGCCCAAGTATCTCAACTCGCCCGAGACGCCGCTGTTTCACAAGGGCGCCACTCTCTATTGCCTCGACCGCGCCCGCGTGGCCGCGACCAAGGACCAGCCGGTGATCGTGGCCGAGGGCTACATGGACGTCATCGCGCTGCATGGCGCGGGTTTCGTCGGCGCGGTGGCCCCCCTCGGCACGGCGCTGACCGAGGGCCAGCTCGGCGAACTGTGGAAACTCGCCGACGAACCGTATCTCTGCTTCGACGGCGACAATGCCGGACGGCGCGCGGCGGCCCGCGCCGCCGAGCGCGCGTTGCCGCTATTGCGCGCCGGCAAGAGCCTGCGTTTTCTCGCCCTGCCGGCCGGCGAGGATCCCGACAGCCTGATCCGTAGCCGCGGTGCCGACGCCATCCGCCGCATCCTCGATCTCGCCCGTCCGCTGTCGGACGTGGTGTGGGACATGGAGACCGAAGGCAAGGTCGCCGACACGCCGGAGCGCCGCGCCAGCCTGCAGCGCGCCGTCGAGCAACGCGTCGCCGAGATCGCCGATCCGGTGGTGCGCGACTATTACCGTACCGACATGCGCGACCGGTTCACCCGCCTCAGGCGTGCCGCGGCGCCGCCTTGGCAGCCCGGCGGACGGCGGCCGTTTCGCGGGCCCGGCCCCGAGCCCGCGCCCTTTGCCGCAGGCGCCGCAGCCCGGCGCGCCGGCGCCGATCTCGAGGGCTCGCGCCAGGAGCGGGCTCTGCTGGGCGCCCTGATCGAGCGGCCGGCCCTGCTGCACGTCCTGGCCGAGGATCTGGCGGCCTTGCCGATCGCCCATCCCGAACTTGCCCGCCTGCGCAGCGGCCTTTTGGACGCGCTCTCATTGGCCCCCTTCGGGGTCGATCCGGCGGTCGACGAGGCGCTGGCCGAGGGCAGCGCGGGAAATACCCCGCTTGAAGCCCGGCTGATCGAGGAACACCTGGAGCGCTGCGGACTGGGCCGCGTGGCGGCTTCAGCCCAGGCCAAGGCCCGGGAGGTGTTCCGCGACCATCCGGCCGATACCGAGGGCTGGGTCGGCCAATGGCGGCGGGCCGCCCGCCATCTCAGCCAGCTGACGGCCGATCCCGAGGAGCTGAAACGGGCCGAACAGGCCCTGGCCGAGGACATGAATGAGGAGAATTTGCGTCGCCTGCAGGCAATTCTGGACCGAATGCGGCGGGAAAGCCTCGAATCCGGAACCGGCTAGCCGAGTGCCTCGAATCAATGCCGAAAACCCCTATCGCTGCTTGAATTTAAACCCCATATAGTAGAAGGGTAGTTTGCGGGGCCGCCCTCTCCGCCTCCCCTTCTTGCAGCCCGAACCACGGCCAAAACCGGCCGTTTTATTCGTTTGTACAGCCAAGGATAAAGAATGGCGACCAAGACCGCCCCCGCCGCCCAGCCCGAAGCGACCGACGCCCGCGAAGAGGGGCCCGACGCCCCGTTGCTCGACACCCTGGGCGCCGAGCTGAAGAAGCTCGTCCAGAAGGGCAAGGAGCGCGGCTATGTGACCTACGACGAGCTGAACGCCGCCCTGCCGCCTGACGAGGTGTCCTCCGAGCAGATCGAGGACACCATGGCGATGCTGTCGGAAGCCGGCGTCAACGTCGTCGAGGCCGAGGAGCAGGAAGAGGCCCCCGCCGCCGTTCCGGCCGAGCCGGCCAAGACCGCCGTGGTTGCCGCCGAAGCGACCGGCGAGGACGAGGAGCTCGGCCGCACCGACGACCCCGTGCGCATGTACCTGCGCGAGATGGGCAGCGTCGAGCTTCTAAGCCGCGAGGGCGAGATCGAGATCGCCAAGCGCATCGAAGCCGGCCAGGACAAGATGATCGGCGGCATCTGCGAGAGCCCGATGACGATCACCGCGCTGCTCGCCTGGCGCGACGCAATCAATGAAGGCCGCATCCTGCTGCGCGACGTGATCGACCTCGAAGCGACCCAAGGCGGCGCGCCCGGCGAAGGCAAGGGCGTCATCGCGGCGCCGGTCCCGGGCGCTCCGCCGATGCCGCGGCCGGCGCTGCCCAAGCTGGTGCGGCCGGCGCCGGCGCCAGCGCCGGCGGTGAACGGCGAGGCAGGCGAAGTCGCAGCCACCGAAGGCGGCGAGGACGACGACGAGAACGCGCTGTCGCTGTCGGCGCTCGAGGAGAAGCTCAAGCCCGAGGTGCTGCGCACGTTGACGCGCATCGCCAAGGTCTATGTCGAGATGTCGAAGGTGCAGAACCGGCGCCTGTCGACCTTGAGCCGCGGCCAGAAGCCCAGCGCGGAATTCGAGAAGAGCTACGAGAAGCACCGCAAGAAGATCGTCGAGCTGGTGCGCACGGTGCACATCAACGCCCACCGCATCGAGCAGCTGAAGCTCGCGCTCTACGACCTCAACCGCAAGCTGATGATGCTCGAAGGCAGGCTGCTCAGGCTGGCCGAAGGCTTCCGCATCCCGCGCCAGGACTTCCTCGACAACTACCTGACCCACGAGATCGACCCGAACTGGCTCGACAAGGTCGGCAAGCTCTCGGGCAAGGGCTGGAAGGACTTCGCCAAGAAGAAGGCGCCCGACGTCGAGAAGCTGCGTGCCGAGATCAAGGCGATCTCCGATGCCTCGGGCGCGCCGATCTTCGAGTTCCGCCGCATGTGCAAGACCGTGCAGGACGGCGAGCGCGAGATGATGCGCGCCAAGAAGGAGATGATCGAGGCCAACCTGCGGCTGGTGATCTCGATCGCCAAGAAATACACCAACCGCGGCCTGCAGTTCCTCGACCTGATCCAGGAGGGCAACATCGGGCTGATGAAGGCGGTCGACAAGTTCGAGTACCGCCGTGGCTACAAGTTCTCGACCTATGCCACCTGGTGGATCCGCCAGGCCATCACCCGCTCGATCGCCGACCAGGCGCGCACCATCCGCATCCCGGTGCACATGATCGAGACCATCAACAAGCTGGTCCGCACCAGCCGCCAGATGCTGCACGAGATCGGCCGCGAGCCGCAGCCCGAGGAGCTCGCCGAGAAGCTCGGCATGCCGCTCGAAAAGGTGCGCAAGGTGCTGAAGATCGCCAAGGAGCCGATCAGCCTCGAGACGCCGATCGGCGACGAGGAAGACAGCCATCTGGGCGATTTCATCGAGGACAAGAACGCGGTGATCCCGCTCGAGGCCGCCATCCAGGGCAATCTGCGCGAGAGCACGACCCGGGTGCTGGCCACGCTGACGCCGCGCGAGGAACGCGTGCTGCGCATGCGCTTCGGCATCGGCATGAACACCGACCATACGCTGGAA
>Ga0070698_100004130_pt1 | contig 15968 bp, 13 predicted proteins | sample KBSK1502metaG_FD_65477 | JGI IMG/M metagenome (GOLD analysis project Ga0070698, IMG submission 65477) | Corn, switchgrass and miscanthus rhizosphere microbial communities from Kellogg Biological Station, Michigan, USA - KBS K1-50-2 metaG | ecosystem: Host-associated > Plants > Roots >...
CCGAGTACCCGCATCGTGACCTGGCTGGTGTTCTCCATGCAGTGCACCAGCCGGGGCGGCAGGTGCGCGCAGCTGCCTGCGGCCACCGGGTGATCGGCGCCGCCAGCGTGCAGCACGCCCTCGCCCGCCAGGACCAGCACCACCTCGTCATACGGGTGGCTGTGATCGGGTGCCCGCCCCGGCGGGATCTCGCCAACGAACTGAGTCGCCACCTGGCAGCCCCTGCCGGGTCCGAACAGGACCCGGAACTGGCGGTTCCCTGTTCTCTCGGCCGCGCAGTCGGCCAGGTCGCGGACCTGCGGGCCGGCCTGATCCGGCGGATCGCGGCGAGCCTTCCTTGCTGCCCCGGGCAGGGTTACCGCATCGAGGTACAGGCCGGCCGGCGCAGACCCGTTAATCCGGAATTTCGTGCCCGGCGGGAGCAGCAGTCCCTGGTCGGGGCGCAGCGGCAGGCCAGGCCGGCCGGTGCAGTCCAGCCGGCCGCTGCCGTCGATGACGAACCACAGCTCGCCGGCCGGGCCGGCCGTGCCGTCCAGCAGCGTGCCCGGCGGGATCTGCACGAGCCGCCGGGTGAAGCGCTGCCCGGTGTCCAGCACGGTGCGCACCCGTGCGCCTGCCGCAGTGTGATCAACCCGCACGTCGGCAGCCCTGACCACCGGGCCGGTGGTCATCCCGGCTGGCCAGCGGGGTGTAGCGGCGTGGGGACTTGTTCGGCCGCCAGCGCGGCCAGCACGTGGTTGAAGCGGTCCACCTCATCGAGGGTGTTGTAGTGCGCGAGGCCGATCCGCAGGGCCTCTCCCCAGGCGATCCGTTCGTGCAGCCCGGGCGCGTAGTAGCTGCCGTGGCTCCATACGCCGAACCCGCGCTCGGCCAGCGCCGGGCTGAGCTTTGCCGACGGGATGCCGGGGAAGTTGAGCAGGAACGTCGGCACCCGGCCCGCCGCGGCCGGCCGGCCGTACACGCGGGCGGTGGCCGGGAGCCCGGCGAGCAGCCGGTCGCTGAGCTGCCGTTCCCAGGCGGCGACCGCGGCCGGGCCGCCCAGGCTGTCGGTGTAGGCGAAGGTGGCGAGCAGGCCGCCGAGCAGCTCATACGGCAGCGTGCCGGTCTCGAAGCGGTGCCCGACTGGCTCCATCGGGGCGGGCCTGGCCTTGTAGGGCCGCCACGATTCGAGCAGCTCCCGGCGGCCGTAGGCGATGCCCAGGTGCGGCCCGCAGAACTTGTAGGCCGAGCAGAGCAGCACGTCGGCGTCGATCGCCCGCACATCCATCGGCTCATGCGGCGCGTACTGCACGGCGTCGACCCAGGCCAGGGCCCCGGCCTGATGGGCGAGGTCGCACACCGCGCGGGCGTCCACGATGGTGCCCGTCGCGTTCGACGCCCACGGGAACGCGACGACCTTCGTCCGCGGCCCGAGCTGGCGTTCAAGGTCCGCCAGGTCCAGCGTGGTGTCCGCGTGCACGTCCGCCAGCCGCACCGCGACGCCGAGGTCATGGGCCAGGTCGAGCCACGGCGCCACGTTCGCGTCGTGGTCGAGCCTGGTGACGACGATCTCGTCGCCGGCCCGCAGCTCGCGGCCGAGAGTGCGGGACAGCGTGAAGTTGAGCGAGGTCATGTTGGGCCCGAAGATGATCTCCTCGGCAGTGCAGCCCAGGAAACGCGCCGATGCGGCGCGGGCGTCGTCGACGATCGCCTCGATCCGGCGGCTGGTGGCGTACGGCGCGCCGGTGTTGCCGCTCGCCTCGCGGTAGACCCGGGCGACTGCCTCGGCGACCTCATCGGGTGTCTGGGTGCCGCCGGGCGCGTCAAGGTAGACGAAGTCGTCGGTGAGTGAGCTGAAGCGGGCTCGGACGCCGGCCAGGCCTGGCGGCGGCCCGGCGCTGGCACCGGCGCTTGCGCCGTCGCCTTGGCCAGGCACAATGCCGCCCCTGCGCTGGTCAGCGGGGGAATGGCTCATTGAGGTCAAATTAGAATAAAGCTGGCGGAAGGTCAACGGCCCGCCCGGCCCCGCGGGGCTTAGGCACCTCCCTGGGCCGGCCCCGGGCGGGCTCGCCGGGCGGCGTTCATGATCGCGGAGAGTTCCGGGGGTCCCCGCACCTGCAACCCTCCGCGATCACGAAGGCAGGACCGCCGCGGGCGGCGGACATCATACTGGGGGACGGCGGACTGGCATTCCGGGCAAAGGGCAGGTGCCATGCGGTTGCGGGCAGGCGTAGCGATTGACCTGGGCACTGTCAACACGCGCGTGTGCGTAGCCGGCCGCGGCCTTGTCGTCGATGAGCCTTCTGCCATCGCCGTTGACCGGGCAACCGGCAGCGTGGCAGCCGTGGGCGGCGGCGCGGATGCCCTGGCCGGGAAGGAAGCGCAGGACATCGAGGTCATGCATCCTGTGCGCGGCGGGGTCATCGCCGACCTGGACGCGTCGGCGGCCATGCTGCAGGCCCTCCTGCGCCGGGCCGGCCTGCATCGGGGCATGCTGCGGCCTTCGGCCGTGATCTGCGTGCCTGGCAGCGCCACCTCGGTGGAGCGCCGGTCGCTGGCAGCGGCGGTCGGGGCGCTTCGGCCGCGCTGCGCCGTGCGGCTCGTCGACCAGCCGGTTGCGGCGGCCACCGGCGCCGGCTTCGACCTCGCCGCCGGGGCTGGTGCCTTCATCGTGGACATCGGGGGCGGGAACACCGAAGCAGCGGTGCTCGCGGGCCGTCACGTGGTGCGCGCCCGGTCGCTGCGCCTCGGCGGCAGCGCCATGGACGAGGCGGTCGTGCATGCCGTCAAGTCCGAGCTTGGCCTGCTCATCGGCCGCAACGCGGCCAGGAGCCTGAAGATGACGCTGGGGCTCGCCGAAGGTGCGCCAGGGTCGGCAGAGACGGTCGGCGTCGACGCGGGGCGGCGGACGCCCCGGGTAGAGCAAGTGCCCGGCCGGCTGGTCGCCGAGGCGCTTGAGCATTCCGTCGCGGCGATCGTCGTCTCGGTGCAGGAAATGCTGTCGGACATCCCGCCGAACCTGGCGGCGGACGTGGTGCGGGGGAAGATCCGCCTCGCCGGCGGCGGGGCCTTGCTGCCCGGCCTGGCAAGCAGGATCGAGGCGGCCGCAGGCATCCCGGCCCTGGTGGTGGACGACCCGCTGCGGTGCGTGGTCCGGGGCGCAGCGGAGATCCTCGAGCACGGCGACGAACTCGTGGACAGGGCGACGGCGGAGTCATAGCGCCGGCCGAGCGGTGCGATCGGCGCGCCAGCACCAGGCACGCATGGGTACCTCGATCTGCTTGCCCGAGGGCGGCCTATCTTTGGGCAGGCATGAAACGGCCAGATGGTAGGGAGGCAGTCTCGTGGAGCCACCGCAGACACAGCCGGTCCTGTATGTCATTGCCTGCGGCGGGCGCCCGGCCGGGCAGCTCCAAGACTTCGTCGGCTTCGCGCAAACGGAGGGCTGGGACGTATGCGTAATCGTCACGCCGGAAGGGAGCAAGTTCCTCGATGCTGCGCACCTAGCCGAACTGACCCGGCATCCAGTGCGGGTGCACTACAAGCATCCCGATGAACCGGACGTGCTGCCGCCACCCGATGCCCTCGTGATCGCGCCAGCGACCTTCAATACGATCAACAAGCTAGCCAACGGTATCAGTGACACACTCGCGCTTGGCTTGCTGAATGAAGCAGTCGGCCTCGGTCTGCCGATCATTGCCGCTCCTTGGCCGAGCGCGCAACTTGCGCGTCACCCGGCATTCCAGCGCAGCGTTACGACACTGCGCGAATGGGGGGTCACGGTGATCCTCGATCCTGCCCGACTACCTCAAGCCAGCACGGAAGCTGCGGAGTTCCCCTGGGAAGAACTGCGCGCCGGACTGGTGAACCTCCGCACTACCGAGGAAGAGCCGGCTTCTCGCTGATGACGAGTGACAACACGTAGCTCACACGTCATCAAGATCGCCGCCCGGCAGCTCGCTGTCTTCTACGCTGGAGCTAGCACTCCCCAAGGAGGTGCCGCAGCCTTGGACGAGGCCACCATCGGCGCGAGGCTCCGCACGTTGCGCCGTTGGCGCGGCAAGAGCCAGGTCGAGCTGGCCGGGCTGGCCGGCCTGTCGCCGTCATTCGTGTCGATGGTGGAGACCGGCCAACGCCCGCTCGACCGGCGTTCGCACATCGCCGCCTTGGCCAATGCGCTGAAGGTCTCGGAGATCGACCTAGTCGGCGGGCCGCACCTAACACCCGATCCGCTCCAGTCTGACCCGCACATGGGCATCCCCGCGCTACGCGTAGCGCTTCAGACCAACATGCTCACCGCTCCGGCCGTTGATCATGCCCGCCCGCTGCCTGAACTCGTCCAGCTGGTCACGGCCAAGGTCGAGCCCATGCGGCGGACTTGCAACTACGTGGCGACCGGCCAGCTGCTGCCGGATGTGCTTGACGAACTGCACTACCACGTGGCAGCGCCGACGGACGAAGCCGCCGAGCGGCTGGCGCTCCAAACCCTCGTGGAAGCCTGCGTTTGCGCCACCTTCACGGCCAAGAACCTCAACTACACCGACCTGGCGCACCTCGCAGCGCTCCGGGCCGAAGAGGCAGCCATGCGGCTTGACGACCCGATCTACAAAGGCAAAGCCGACTTCGTGCGGCTGCATACGCTGCCGCGCGCTGCGTCCTGGACGCGCAACCTCACGGCCGCTGAGCGAGCCGCTGACGAACTACAACCACACGCCAGCGAACCGCTTGGTCTGGAAGTGCTGGGCATGATTACCTTGACCGCATCGTTGGCGGCTGCCTCGATACAACGCAGCGACACGGCATCACACTGGCTTGATGAGGCGGCTGGTATCGCTCGGCGCGTGCCTGACCAGCCCATGGACAACTGGCTATCGTTCTCCAACACCAACGTGAATATCTGGCGCGTAGCGGTAGGCGTGGAACGCGGCGATGTCGGCGGGACCGTGTTGGCGCTGGCGGAGCATGTCTCACTCGACAGCCTAGAACGACGGTCGTCGCGCCGGGCGGACTTCTTTGCTGATGTAGGCCGGGGCCTGGCTCGCGAACCGAGAACCGGAGTAGAAGCAGTGCGATGGCTCCGCAAAGCCGAGGATGTCGCTCCACAACGGATACGCAATAGCGGGCCGGCCCGACAGACGGTCGCCTATCTGCTGAACCGAGCAAGAGCTGCTGCTGGCGGCCGGGAACTGCGCGGCATGGCTGCACGGATGGGCTTGCCGCACTGACCGGAACCTCACGCTCCGGGCTCAGTTAACTTCACAATGGTGAACTTTCGCGCTGACTCGGTCCTTAGCTTTCTTTGCTCATGGAGCCCCATCACGACGAGCAGTTGGTTCATCTCCGGTGCCTTGCTGAGGAGTTGTGCAACCGGGGTTTCGCGAGTCACCTGCTTGACGCCGCTAGGCAGCCGTATATCAAGGTTGCTAACCCTGACAGTCCCGAGTTGACCGAGCGCGTGCTGTGTCGGCCCGCCGAGGATGGGTCGTGGTGCTTCTGGTGGCCCTGGCAGCAGTCGATTGGATCGGCAGACGACCTCGCGGCCGTTTCCAGAAAGATCACGACCGTGCTGCGCTCGGTCCAGGGCACGTCGTGAACGGCCGCACTCAGCAGGACCCGCGCCCATGACAGCCACCAGCCACGGCACGCCCGGCAACGAGGCGGACGGTGGACGCGGCGCGCCAGCCGACCAGCAGGGCTTCGAGCTGGGCATCTCCCGATTCGATTCCGGTGTCGCGCATCCGGCCCGGGTCTATAACGTCTGGCTTGGTGGGAAAGATCATTACGCGGCCGACCGGCAGGCCGCTGCGGAAGTCGCCTCCTGCCGCCCGCAGGTGGTCGCCGGGGCTCGGGCGAACCGGTCCTTCCTCGCCCGGGCCGTACGGTACCTGGCTGGCCGGCGCGGCATCCGCCAGTTCCTGGACATCGGCACCGGCCGGCCGGCCCCGGACAGCACCCACGACGTTGCGCAGGCCATCGCCCCCCAGGCCCGGATCGTGTATGTCGACAACGACCCGCTGGTGCTGGCGCACGCCCGCGCCCTGCTGACCAGCACGCCTCAGGGCGCCTGCGACCACCTCGACGCCGACCTGCGCGACCCAGCGGCAATCCTTCGGGAAGCAGCCCGCACCCTGGACTTCACGCAGCCCGCCGCCGTGCTGCTCCTGGCCATCCTGCATTTCCTGCCCGACGCCGAAGACCCGCAGGGCATCGTCGCCGCGCTCGCCGGCGGATTGGCGCCCGGCAGCTTTCTCGCGATCTCCCACCTGACCGGCGACTTCGCGCCCGGCCAGGTGACCTCGGGGGTGGCCGCCTACAACACCCTCGTCCCGGTCGGCATCACCCCCCGCAACCATGCCCAGGTCACCGCATTGTTCGGCGGGCTACCCCTGGTCCCGCCCGGGATCGTCCCGGTCACCGAATGGCGGCCCGCCGCCCGTGCCCGGTTCGGTCAGCCCGCCGACCTGTACGCAGGCCTGACCACCACTGGGCGGCCCCGGTGATCACCGCTTACCCAGGCTACGACGAGATCATCCTCACTACGCCCGACCGCCCCGGCTGCGCCACAGCCGCGCCTGCTCCCAGGTCGGCAGGCTCGCCCAAGTCATCGTCACCTACGGCGTGCTCGCCGACCCGGCTCGCGTGGCTGATGAAGAAATCGACCCGTTCCACGATCACAAAGCCAGCATCGCGCAGCGGGCGTCTCGCACCTGGATTTCTCCCGACACAAGTCTCGGCAGCAGGCAGTCTCGCAGTTCTGCGAGCGCCCGGGACTCGGCCAGTGCGGCGTCGCCGCGTTCTTCAAGTGCCTGCAGCACCGGACGAAGCCCGGCGGCGCGGCGCCGCGACGGCAGGACGAGCCGGACGGCGGCCAGCCGGGCCCGGCTGAGCTCGGTCTGGCCGGTACTGCCCTCGCCCAGTGTTTCGAGCACTGCCTCAGTGCCGAGCATGGCGATGCCTGCGCAGAGCGGATCGGTCTTGGCCGGGTCGAACCGCACGATGGTCAGATGCGAATCGGCGGTGCATGGCTCAGCGCCGGTCCACCGCGCGACCCGCCCGAGGGTGCCGACCCCGGTCGAGTTGACCAGGACATCGTGCTCCCTGAGCAGCTTCGGCGCGGGAACTCTGGCTGCCATCGTCCGGCGTGCCTGCGCCAGATTCACCCGGCCGGCCCGGATGCATTTCTGATTCAGCACGCTTAGCTGCGAACCATGCTCCGTGTAGCGCGGAGTAATGCCCCGGCCGAGGAAGCCGGCCACGGACCCTAGCTCGACCACGGCTGAGTCGCGGGCATTCGCGGCGGCCGCGAAATGCGCCCGGCTTAGCGCGCGGGCGGAGCTCGCGATCAGGTCATTGATTTCTATCTTGTCATCCAGCGCGCCGAGAATCTGGCCGACTGCTTGCTGGACAAAAAGCTCAGGTAGCTCGAACTCGAAGTCCATGATCTGGCTGGCGCTCAGGTGCGGTACTGCGGTGCCAGTCTGAACCCCGAAGACGTAGTCGGAAAATCTCGGGCTGCCGATGAGATACGTGAGAAATCGCTGGTCAAGTCCGGGCCGGGCGCGCAGGCGCGCCGTTCGCTGGACCAGGAAGCTCGGCACGTCGGCAGGCCGGAGCTCAGCGTACCTCAGCCCCGCCGCAATCCATGGACGGTCCATCGCGAGGACCAGGTCGCCGACTCGCAGCTGGTACTTTGCACAATCCGGGAGTTCTTGCCAGGGCCAGAATTTCGCGCCGTCCCACCGGATTCGGCCGGGCACTATGTTGTCGCCGCGCAGCAATCTGACGCTACCAGGATCAGCCGTGTATCCTGCGCTCTTGAATGGGTAACCGGTGGTTATCTCGACATTACTGCCAAGTTTTGTTAGTTCACCCTTTGTTAGTTCACCCATCGAGCCGCTCCAGCTGGGCGCGGACCGCATGATCCAGGCGGGCGGACTCGTCGAACCGGGCGTAAAGGTCCTTGCTGAGCCGGGCGATCTTGTCGGCGACGGGCTCGTCGTCTCCGTCGTTGACCACGGCGGCGCCGACGTAGCGGCCAGGGGTGAGCACATGGTCGTGCCTGCGGATCTCATCGGTGGCCGCCGAATAGCAGAAGCCGGGCACGTCCTCGTACCTGAGGCCTGCCGCGCGGGCAGACGGCGCTGCGCGCCAGGCGTGGTAGGCGCCGGCGATCTGGCCGATCTCCGCGTCGTCAAGGATCCGGTCGGTGCGGCTGACCAGCGTGCCCATAGAGCGGGCGTCGATAAAGAGCGTCTCGCCGCGCCGGTCGGCAAGCCTTGCTGGCGGCTGCGGCGCCTTGTGCTTGGTGAGGAACCACAGGCAGGCCGGGATCTGCGTGGTCCGGAACAGCTGCGGCGGCAGCGAGATCATGCACGCGACCAGGTCAGCCTCCACCATCGCCGCCCGGATCTCGCCCTCGCCGCCCTGCCGGGACGACATCGAGCCGTTGGCGAGCACTACGCCCGCGCTGCCCGATTCGGCGAGTTTGGCGACGATGTGCTGTAGCCAGGCGAAGTTGGCGTTACCGGCCGGGGGAGTGCCGAATCGCCAGCGCTCGTCGTCCGTCTTCCTGGCCCAGTCGGACATGTTGAACGGCGGATTGGCCAGGATGAAGTCGGCCCGCAGACCCGGGTGGTTGTCCTCACGGAACGTGTCGGCGCAGCGCTTGCCGAGGTCGCCGCCCACGCCGTGGATCGCCAGGTTCATCATGGCGAGCCGCCAGGTCCGCTCGTTGGACTCCTGGCCGTAGACGGCGATGTCGTCGCGGCGGCCCTGGTGCGCCAGGACGAATTTCTCGGCTTGCACGAACATGCCGCCGGACCCGCAGCACGGGTCATAGACCCGGCCCTGGTAAGGCTCGAGCACCTCGACGAGCAGCCGGACGACGCTGGCGGGGGTGTAGAACTCGCCCCCCCGCTTTCCTTCCGTCCTGGCGAACTTGTCCAGGAAGTACTCGTACACCTCGCCGAGCACGTCGCTGGCCGGCCTGTCGCCATGCCCAGTGAACCTGGCATCGCCGATCAGGTCGACGAGCTCGCCGAGCCGCTGCTGGTCCACGTTGTCCCGGCGGAAAATCTTCGGCAGCACCGCGGTCAGCGACTCGTTCGCCTTCATCAGGGCGTCCATCGCGCCGTCGACAAGCTCGCCGATGCGTGCGCTCCTCGCCTGGCTGGCCAGTGCCTGCCAGCGGGCGCACTCCGGCACCCAGAACACCCCCGCCTGCTCGCAGGCGCCGGAGTCGCCGAGGATCGCGTCCAGCCGCGGCTGCGGTCCGCCGTCGGCGAGTACCTCATCGGCGATCTGCGCCTGGCGCTCCTCGAAGGAGTCGGCGGCGTACTTGAGGAAGACCAGGCCGAGGACGAAGTCCTTGTACTGGGCGGCATCCATCGAGCCGCGCAGCTTGTCGGCAGCCTTCCAGAGCGTCTCCCGCAGGTCTGCCATCGCGTGCATGCCTGGCCTCCTCGGCTGGTCCGCTCGTCGGGCTCGGCGGCGGAATCCCCGCCTCGCCGCAACACCGGGCCCGGAGGATCCGTACCGAATATTAAGGCGACTGGTAACCCGGGTGGGCAGTGTCCCCGCAGGCGCCGGCCGAGACAGCCGCCGGACGCGGTAGCCTTGACCCGTGTCAGCCAGCCGCCGCCTTCTCACCAGGCCGCGCTGACGACGTACGGTCAGCGCGGCAGCCCCTCATGCCGGAGGGGCTTTTTTGTGCCCGAGACTTTCTCCGACCCAGCCAGGAGGACGCCATGAGCCAGGAAGCCACGCCAGGCCGGTCCGCGCTGCCCGGCGCTGGCCTGGACCGCGAGCCGCCGTTCAGGTATGACGCCAGGCTCGCCAACGAGATCGAGCTTGGCTGGCAGGACCGGTGGGAGGCGCAGGGCACGTTCTACGCGCCGAACCCGGTAGGTCCGCTGGCGGACGGCTCCGGCCGGGCGGCTGGCCGGCCGAAGTTCTACGCGCTCGACATGTTCGCCTATCCCAGCGGCAGCGGCCTGCACGTGGGCCACCCGCTCGGCTACATCGCCACCGACGCCTGCGCCCGGTTCCTGCGGATGACCGGGCACACGGTGCTGCATGCCTACGGCTATGACGCGTTCGGGCTGCCCGCCGAGCAGTACGCGATCAGCACCGGCCAGCATCCGGCGGTCACTACCCGGCGCAACATCGAGATAATGCGCGGGCAGATGCGCAGGCTGGGGCTCGGGCACGACACTCGGCGCGAGATCGCCACCACCGATCCGGGTTTCTACCGGTGGACCCAGTGGATGTTCCTGCGGATCTTCGGCAGCTGGTTCGACCAGGAACAGGGCCGGGCGCGGCCGGTCGCCGAGCTGATCGCCGAGTTCGAGGCCGGGAGGCTGGCGCCGGACGGCCCGGCCAACCCCGGCGGCCTGCCCTGGGCGGAGCTTGATCAGCTGACCCGGCGCCGCCTGGTGGACGCCCGCAGGCTGGCCTACCTCTCCGAGGAACTGGTCAACTGGAGCCCTGGCCTCGGCACCGTGCTCGCGAACGAGGAAGTCACCGCCGACGGGCGCAGTGCCGTGGGGAACTATCCCGTATACCGGCGGCCGCTGCGGCAGTGGATGCTGCGGATCACCGCGTACGCCGAGCGGCTGCTTGCCGACCTGGAGCCGCTCGACTGGCCCGAGCCGGTCAAGCAGATGCAGCGGAACTGGATCGGGCCAAGCGACAGCCATCCGGGGCGGCAGCGGACTTACCGGCTGCGGGACTGGCTGTTCTCCCGGCAGCGGTACTGGGGCGAGCCGTTCCCGATCGTCTATGACTCCGCTGGCCTGCCGGTCGCGCTGCCGGACGAGATGCTGCCGGTCACGCTGCCCGAGCTGGCCGACTTTCGCACCGGGCGGCCGGACGACGAGGCCGGCGACCCGGTGCCGGCGCTGGCCAGGGCCGCCGGGTGGGCGGACGTCGAGCTTGACCTCGGCGGCGGCCGCCAGGTGTACCGCCGTGAGCTGAACACGATGCCGCAGTGGGCCGGTTCCTCCTGGTACTACCTGCGCTACCTGGATCCGCAGAACGACGAGGCGTTTGCCGACCCGGCCGTCGAGCGGTACTGGATGGTGCCAGACGGCGCTTCGCCTGGCGACGGCGGCGTCGACCTGTATGTCGGCGGCGCCGAGCATGCGACGGCGCACCTGCTGTACGCCAGGTTCTGGCACAAGGTGCTGTTTGATCTCGGCCTGGTCTCGACCAGGGAGCCGTTCCTGCGGCTGGTCAACCAGGGCTACATCCTGGCTGACGCGTTCACCGACGCGCGCGGGCTGTACGTCCCGGCGGCGGAGGTCGAGCGGCTGGCCGACGGCAGCTGGGCCCGCGACGGCGAGCCGGTGAGCCGCCGCTGCGGGAAGATGGGCAAGAGCCTGAAAAACGGGGTAAGCCCGGACCACATGTATGCCCGGTACGGTGCCGACACGCTGCGGCTCTATGAGATGGCGATGGGCCCGCTGGGTGCCGACCGGCCCTGGCACACCGACGACGTGGCCGGCGTCTACCGGTTCCTGCAGCGGCTGTGGCGCAGCCTGGTCGACGAGCAGACCGGCGACCTGACGGTGGCTGACAGCCCGCTGCACGAGCAGACCGCCCGGCTGCTGAACCGGACCGTGCGCGCGGTGCGGGATGACTTCGCGGCGCTGCGGTTCAACGTCGCGATCGCCCGGCTGCAGGAACTCGTGACACATGCCGGCCGTGTTGCCGTGTCGGGGGAAGCGGCGCCGCGGGCGCTAGCCGAGCCGCTGGTGCTGATGGTGGCGCCGCTTGCCCCGCACATTGCTGAGGAACTCTGGGCCAGGCTCGGCCACCGCGAGTCCGTCAGCCGTGCGCCGTTTCCTGTCGCCGATCCTGCGCTGGCGGCGGAGCCGGTCGTGGTGCTGCCCGTCCAGGTGAACGGGAAGGTGCGGTTCCGGATCGAAGTCCCGGCGGCCGCCAGCGAGGAGCAGGTGCGGCAGATCCTGACCAGCCATCCGGAATTCGCCAGGCAGGTCGGGGATTCGGTGGTCGAGCGGATCATCATCGTCCCCGGCCGCGCGGCCAGCGTGGTTACCCGGTAGCCGGGCAGCCGAGCTGGCCGGGCCGGGGGAGCACGGCCAGGCGGCCTCGGGGTTACCGGCCCGCCGAGGCTCCAGGCTCGCCGTCGATCGTCAGCTCGACCCGCTCGGTGTAGAAGCACATGAGGCCGGCGATTCCCGCGGCCTCGGGGATAGGGGTCTGGTAGCTCCAGACGATGTCGTCATAGACCTCGTCGCCAAGCACGACCGACCAGTACGACGCCTCGCCCTTGAATGGGCAGGTCGTCTGGTGGCTAGTCGGCCGGAGCAATTCGGTGCGCACATCTTCTTGCGGCACGTAGTAGCGGGTCGGCAGGCCGGTCTCGTCGAGCAGGACGGGACGGTCAGACACTGCCAGTTTCTCGCCGCCGAGCATTACTTCGAGGTGGCGCTCGGTGGGCGTGATGGTGATCCGGTGTCCTGATGTCATGCCTTCGTCAACCCGGCGGCGGCTGCGATGATTCCGCCGCATGGCGATCGGCCAAAGCTGACTAACATCCTGCTTAATGTATCCCCATGATTCTGCCGCGCCCGGTGCTGGCCGCGAGCAGCTCGTCAGCTACAGCCGCCGGCTGCTGGATGACGGCCTGGCCATCGGCAGCGCAGGCAACATGAGCATGCGGCTGGACAGCACGGTCATCATCACGCCGTCGGGGGTGCCGTACCGGGAGATGCGGCCAGCGCAGATCTGCGAGATCGGCATGGACGGCACGGCCGTCTCCGGGCCGGCCACGGTGTCCTCCGAGACGCCGATGCACCTGGCGATCTACGCAGCGACCGACGCCCGCGCCGTGGTGCACACGCACTCGCCTGAGGTCATAGCCCTGTCCGCGGTGTTCGATGAGCTGCCGGCCATCCACTACGCGATTCACGCGCTGGGCGGGCCGGTCCGGGTCGCCCCGTACACCCGCTTCGGGTCGGACGGGCTGGCCAGCGCGGCCACGGCGGCGCTGGGCTCGCGCCGGGCGGCGATCCTGCAGAACCACGGCGCGATCTGCTATGGCAGCACGCTGACCGAGGCCTACGAGCGCGCGCTGCTGCTTGAGTGGCTGGCGCACACCTACCGACTGGCCCGCGCGCTCGGCGAACCGAAGATCCTGACCGACGCCCAGCTGGCAGAGGTCGCGGCCGAGGCACGCCGCCGCCGGTATGGCAGCGCGGCCGCGGCCGGCCGGCGGACCGGTCAGTGAGCGCCACGGCGCCGGCCAGCCGCCCGCTGCGCCGGGAGCGCACCGGAGACAAGGGGAGACCTCCCCGGGCCGCGGACATCGCGGGCGGTGGCGGTCAGCTGGTCGGGGCCTGCGCGGGCAGCAGCCGCAGATCCTCGGCGGTGAGTTCGCCGGTGGAGATGAGCAGCAGCGCAAGTTCCTCCAGGGCGCGCGGCCCGCGGAGGCCGGGGACGCCGAGACGGACGTAGCGGTCCCTGATGTTCTCGCACCGCTTGGCAACGGTGTGGGCCTGCCAGCCGATCCGTTCCGCGGTGGCCCTGGCGCTGCGCGGCGCCGGGTCCCCGGCGTGCCGCCAGGCCAGGTAGGCCTCGAACCGGGCGGCCAGCACGAGCCGGTCGCTGTCGGTCAGCGGGGCGCGGTAGCGGGTGCTGGTCACGGAGCGTTCCCCGGTCAGGTAGCTGACCGGCGGGCCGGCCGCCAGGTCGGGCACGTCGTCGAGATCGGGCAGCCGCAGCCGCAGCGTGTAGTTATCCAGCGCGCCGGCCAGGGTCACCTTGGCGTGCCATTGCTGCAGCGGTACCGCCATCCCGGGCGGCAGGTCGACCCGGAAGCCGCGGTCGCCGAGCACGCACAGTACCGAGGACGTGCTGTCGTTATGCAGCCACCAGGACCCGTCGTGGTGGCGGAAGCTCCCGGCGGTCCGTGACACGCCGCGGTCGTTGGCGGGCAACACCGCAGAACAGGTCAGCGCGCGGCCGAAAGTGAACGGCTCACCCGGATGGACGCGCCACGTCCGCGAGTCGTACATCACAATCAGCAGCACCGGCCCGCCTGCCCTTCAACGCGAAGGTAGACGCACCCGAAAGGCACGTCAACGCCCGGCAGCGGCCCGGGCCTGCCAGCCACGACTACCCGGCCAGCATGCACAAGTCCGGACACGGAGCGGCAGTGTTCACCGCAGCGCCAGCGCTTAACCCCGGCTGGTACATGTATATGTTCAACGCCTGCGGCTGACCACGGCCGCACGCACCTGCCGGGCGGGAGCGGCTAGCCGAGGCCGAAGATGCGGGCCGCGTTGCCGCCCCAGGCGGCAGCTACCTCGTCGTCGCTGCAGCCCGCGTCCAGCAGCACCTTCTCCAGGGCACGGGCGTTGCGCTCCACGCCGGGAACGCCCGGCCAGTCCGTGCCGAACACCATCCTGGCAGCCAGCCGCCGCAGTGACCGCCCGTAGTAGTCGGGCAGCCGCTGCGGCGGCAGGCCGGAAACCTCGAGCCAGACGTTCGGCCGCTGCAGCGCGAGGAACGCGGCTGCGTCGTACCACCAGCCGCGGCCGCCGTGCGCAAGCACGACGGTCAGCCCGGGGAAGTCACGCAAGACATCGTCCAGCAGCACCGGATCGGCGCAGGAGTTGACCGACCCGGAAAATGTCGACGTGCCGCTGTGCACGATCACCGGCAGGCCCCGTTCTTCCGCCCAGGCATAAGCCGGATAGAGCATGCGGTCCCTGGCCTCGAAGCCGCCGTGCACCGGATGGATCTTCAGCGCGATCGCGCCGAGTTCCACCTGCCTGGCAAGCTCCCTGGCGACCGGATAGTGCAGGTGCGGGTTGAGGTTGGCGACCGGGCGGAACCGGACCGGGTTGGCGGCGGCGAGCGCAAGCACGTCCTCGATCGGCTGCACCCCGGTTACCTTCGGGCTGTACTCGGTGAACAGCAGCACGTGGTCAGCGCCCTGCCGGGCGAAATGGTCGTCGATCGCGGCCGGGCGCGGCGTTCCTTCGCCGTCGAACAGCTCGTCGATCGGGACTCCGTCGCCGAACGTCCGCACCCACTCCTGCCAGTCCGGGGACAGCGTCGGCAGCCGCGCGACGTGCACGTGCGCGTCGACCAGGAGCTTGCCGTCGATCACGCCGGGCCGCCCTGGCGCACGGCAGGCTCCGCGGCGGGCCGGGCGGTGGCGCCAGCCAGCTGCGCGAGCGCGTGCTCCCTGAGCTTGAAACGCTGCACCTTGCCGGTCGCCGTCAGCGGGAACTCGGGCAGGAAGAAGACTCGCCTTGGCCTTTTGAACGCAGCCAACCCGGCCCGGCAAAACGCGATCAGCTCATCCTCGGCCGGGGCGGCTCCCGCCTTCGCGACCACGCAGGCGACCGGCTTGTCCAGGCCGTCGCTGTCCGGGACGGCGACGACGACGGCCTGCTGCACGCCGGGGTGCGCGCGCAGCCTGGCCTCGACCTCGCCGGGGGAGACCCACTGGCCGCCGGCCTTCATGACATCGTCGATGCGGCCCAGGCAGGTGTAGTAGCCGTCGGCGTCGCGCGCGTAGATGTCGCCGGTGCGCAGCCACTCGCCGCGGAACACCTGGCGGCTGACCGCGCTGCGGCACCAGTAGCCGGTGGCGACCGAGTCGCCCTGCACGTACAGGATGCCCGGTTCCCCGTCCTGGACTGCCCCGCCGTCGGCGTTCTCGATCCGCAGCCGGTAGCCGGCCACGACCTCGCCGGTGCTGCCTGGTCGCACCCGGCCCGGCCGGCTGGACAGGAAGATGTGCAGTGCCTCGGTGGACCCGATTCCGTCGAGCACCTCGATGCCGAACGCGTCGGTGAACCGCTTGTACAGGTCAGCGGGGAACGACTCGCCGGCGCTGACGCCAAGGCGCACGCTGGCAAAGGTGTCGGCGGGCAGGCCGGCCGCCAGCATCGCCGCGTACCCGGTCGGCGCGCCGAAGAACAGCGTGGGCCGCGTGCTCGCGAGCACGCTGG
>Ga0070698_100004131_pt1 | contig 15968 bp, 10 predicted proteins | sample KBSK1502metaG_FD_65477 | JGI IMG/M metagenome (GOLD analysis project Ga0070698, IMG submission 65477) | Corn, switchgrass and miscanthus rhizosphere microbial communities from Kellogg Biological Station, Michigan, USA - KBS K1-50-2 metaG | ecosystem: Host-associated > Plants > Roots >...
TTCTCCGAGGCCAACTACGTCGCCATGACCTCGGGGCAGTTCACCGCGTGCCAGCAGCACGACGGCACTCCTGCGGCGTGCCACCAGGACGTGCCGAACCTGTTCGGCCAGTTTGACTCGGCGGGCTTGTCCTGGAAGGTGTGGGCGGAGTCGATGCCGGGCGGCTGTTTCCTGTCTGGCGCCGGCTCGGACGCCACGCTTAACCCCTATGCGCCCAAGCACAACCCGGCGATCTTCTTCGACAGCATCGAGGGCGTCGGCGGAGTGTGGTCGGCGACCAGCCAGTCCGCCGAGTGCCTGGCCAGCGACACCCCGGCCGGCACGACCGGGCCGGATGACATGAGCATCTTCAACGCGGCCACCGAAGCCGGGACGGTCGCCCGCTACAACATGATCGTCCCGAACCTGTGCGAGGACGCCCATGACAGCTGCAACCAGCCCCCCGGCAACCGCATCATGCAGTTCGACCGGTTCCTGCAGCGCGAGGTGCCGCTGATCGAGGCCTCCCCGGCGTTCGGCGCCGACGGCGTGCTCATCATCACCTTCGATGAGGGCACACTCACCAGCGTTAACAACGCCGACAAGTTCGGAAGCGGCGGCCGTACCGCGTTCGCGGTGGTCAGCCCGCTGGCCGTGCCGGGAACCTACGCACAGACCGCCGACCACTACAGCCTGCTGCGGACGATCGAGGACGGGTTCGGCATCACCAGCTTCCTGGGCAACGCCGCAGCGGTGACCCCGATCAACACCATCTGGAAACCATAACCAGACAAGCGAAAGCTGCCACCCAGCCACCCTCGTGCGGCCAGCCCTTCCCCGGGATGCCGATACTGCCCCACCGGCGCGGCCGGGCTCCCGCCAACCGCGCTGTTAGCCTGCCGGGCCGCGGCAGAAGGCGGGCCCGCCACGCGGCCGGGTGCCGTACGGTGCTGGCGGACCAGGGGTGCTGTGGCTTGTCCCGGGTTGAGGTCAATCATCTGCCTTTGCGATGGATCCGCTCTGTTCACGGGCCGGACACAGGTGCGTCGCTATCAGCGGCGGCACGCTTACGCTGACCGGGGTGGTGCGTGCGCTGGACCGGTCCGGTGTGATCGTCGATGACGTGGCGCTGCGCCGGCCAACGCTGGATGAGGTGTTCCTGCGCCTGACCGGGGCCTGGGCCGGGGGGCGTGTGAACCCGGCAGGCGAGGATGGCCCGGCGCGCCCCGCCCGGTCAAGGAGGTGAGCCAGCGGTGAGCGGCGCGGACGTGCCCCCCATGCCGGCTGGCCTGGCGTCCCGGCTGCGCTGGACCGTGGCCGACGGGTGGGTCCTGGTGCGCCGTGAGTTGTGGCATCTCCGGAACCAGCCCGGCCAGCTTGCGTCCGCGCTGATCTTCCCGGTCGCACTCGTGGTGCTGTTCGGGTACGTCTTCGGCAGCGCGATCGCGGTGCCGGGCGGCGGCGACTACCGCGACTACCTGATGCCTGGGCTGTTCGCCATGACCTCGGCCTTCGCGGTCCTGATCAACGCGATGGCGATCTCGGCCGAGAAGTCCAAGGGAGTCATGGACCGGTTCCGGTCCATGCCGATGGCCCGGCTGGCGGTGCCGTTCGGCCAGACCGGCGCCGACATCATGGTCGGCACCATGGCCACGCTCATCATGGCACTGTGCGGCCTGGCCGTCGGCTGGCGCCCACACGACGGCGCCGCCCGCGCCATCGCGGCGTTCGCGCTGATCCTGATGTTCCGGTACGCGATGAGCTGGGCCGGTGTCTATCTGGGGCTGGCGCTGAAAGACGAGAAGACCATCGACAACCTGGCCCCGCTGATCTTCCCATTCACGATGATCGCCAACACCTTCGTGCCGACCGGCCACATGCCCGCCGACCACGTCAGCCTCGCGGACGAGAGCGGGCAGGACACTGGCCGCGGCCGGGTTGAAGAACGCGCTGAACGCCGACAGCCCGAACGCGGCCGCGTACACCGTCCACAGCTGGCTGTGGAAACCGCGAGGAGGGCGGCGATACCGGCCCGGCCCAGGTCGGCGGTGACCAAGACTCTGCGGCGGGATAGCCGGTCGACGGCCGCTTGCCCGGTCTTCGCCCGAAACCAGTGCCCGGTGGCTGAACCTGTGGCCGCACCGGTGCGTGTATGCGTGCAGGAGAGGTCTGCCTTGCGCGGCCGGCTTAATGCCTGCCGGGTTGGGCTGTTCTCTGGTGGCGCCCGTTTTTGCTGGCGGAGCGGCAGATTGGCGAGGTGCGGCATGAAACGCCTGAAGTTCAGTCACCTTTTGGGCGCGGCTGCTGCGGCGGTGAGCGCGCTCGTGCTTCTCACGCCGGGGGTGGCGGCCGCCCAGGCCTGGACTGTGGTCCCCAGTCCTTCCGGGGGCCAGCTCAACGGGGTGGCCAGCGTGTCGGCCAACGACGTCTGGGCGGTGGGACAGACACTCGCCCCTGGGACACTCGCGGAGCACTGGGACGGCACTGCCTGGAGCATTGTTCCCACCCCCAACCCGGTGCCGGGGAGCGACCGGCTGTCCGCTGTCGCGGCGGTCTCCACCAGCGACGTCTGGGCGGTCGGGATAGTCAGCTTTTCCAGCCCGCCGGTGATATTGCACTGGAGCGGCAAACGGTGGGCAAGCGCCGCCCACCCGAAGCAGACCGGCTTTCTTTCTGGCGTGTCGGCGGTCTCCGCCAATGACGTGTGGGCGGTAGGGGAGTCCCAGGTGCCGGGCGTGGGCCTGCAGACCCTGATCGAGCACTGGAATGGCCGCAAGTGGAGCGTGGTACCTAGCCCCAACATCGGCCCGATGGACCAGCTAAGGGGAGTGACAGCCGTCTCCGCGAACGATGTCTGGGCGGTCGGGTTCGCCGAGCCGACCTCCTTCTCCAACCCGCAGACCCTCATCCTGCACTGGGACGGCACCAGCTGGACCGTTGTGCCCAGCCCCGACCCGGCCGGCGCGCAGGACAACGAGCTGAGCGGCGCCACCGCCGTGTCCGCCAATGACGTGTGGGCCGTGGGAGAAACCGGAAACGGCGCACAGACCCTGACCGAGCACTGGGACGGCGCCAGCTGGGCCGCGGTCTCCAGCCCCTCCGCCGGCCGGCTCGCGGGCGTGGCCGCCGTCTCCGCCAGCGACATCTGGGCGGCGGGTTCGGTCACCGACATCAACGGGATCACCTCAACCGTGATCGAGCAGTGGAACGGAACAAGCTGGAGCGTCGTGCCCAGCCCCAACCCCAGCCCGAACGAAAACACCCTCGCCGCGGCGTCGGCAGACCCTGCTTCCACCCAGTCCTGGGCCGTCGGGGAATTCTTCAACACCACCACCTCCACACGCCAGACACTCACCGAGTTCAACCCGTGACCCTGGCCCGGTGCCCGGGCCCGGCGGGAAACGCATTCCGTGAAAGGCGGAAAGAGGGAATACACGATGACGCAGCACCGCACCATTTCTCCGCCCTGGGAGGAAAAACTGGGTCCGGGAGGCGCCCACAGCTCCCGTGGGCAGGCCGGCCGGCCGCTGCTGGCTCTGGGTCTTGCGCTCCTTGCGGGCCTCGGGCTGAGCATCCGGCCGCCGGACGCCGCTGCGGCTACGTTGACGTTTCAGGTGACCACCACTACCGACGCCCCGGACGCATCGCCGGGTGACGGCATCTGCGCTGACGCGGCCGGGCAGTGCACGCTGCGCGCCGCGGTGCAGGAGGCCGATGCCCAGCCCAGCGGCAGCGCGATCACGATCCTGGTGCCAGCGGGCACCTTCCCCCTGAAACTGGGCGTGCTGTCCCTGACAGCCAACACCATCGCCGTCCAGGGAGCCAGCGGCGGCGCGACCACCGTCAACGGCAGGAACGCCAGCCAGGTGTTCAACGTCTCCCCGGCCGCCAGCGTAACCCTCGGCCAGCTCACGATCATCCACGGCAACGCCTCCCTCGGCGGCGGCATCCAAAACGCTGGCACGCTCATACTCACCAACAGCACGGTTGCTGCCAGCGCCGCCGGCAACGGCGGCGGGATCTACAACGTCCAGGGCGGGATACTCGCGCTCGCGGACACCACCGTCTCCCAGAACGTGGCCGGCCGGGACGGCGGCGGCATCGCGAACAACGGGGGAACCCTCCAGCTGAGCCTGAGCACCGTGTCCGGCAACAAGGCGAGCCAGGCCGGCGGCGGCATCGTCAATTTCTTCGGCACCGTCTCGATCAGCCAGAGCACCATCGCCGGCAACGCGGCATCCGGGCCGAACAGTGAAGGCGGGGGCGGCATCGCCAACGGCGATGGGACGCTGACCGTGGACAAGAGCACCATCAGCGGCAACAGCACCAATTCGGGCACCGGCGGCAGCGCGATCTTCAACATCCTTACGACCTCGGTCTCCAACAGCACCATCAGCGGCAACATGTCCCCGAAAACCAGCGCGTCGGTGCTCAGCTCGGACACCCTGACGCTGTCCTACGTCACCATCGCGGCCAACTCCTCCGGCATCGTCAACACGGCCACCGTGACGGCAACCGGCACCATCATCGCGGGCAGCACCCAGGGACCAAACTGCTTCGGGAACCGGATCCAAGAGCCCTTTGGATTCAACCTGGACAGCGGCACCTCGTGCCGCCTGTCGCAGCCCACTGACCTCACCGGCACCGATCCGCTGCTCGCCCCGCTGGCCAGCAACGGCGGGCCGACCCAGACCCAGGCGCTCGAAGCCGGAAGCCCCGCGATCGACCACGGCGGCACCAGCGCCAACGGCTGCCCGCCAACCGACCAGCGGGGAGTCACCCGGCCGCAGGGACCGGCCTGCGACATCGGAGCATTCGAATTCGTCCAATGAACCCCGTCAGCACACCACGGATCATGAAATAACCTGGTTACCGCTGCCCCTGGCAAAGGCGGCGCAGGAGACGTTCGGGGAACTGAACAGGCTGGCCAGCGACGATCGCCCGGCCTGGTTGTTGCGGCGTCTGGCTGCTGTGTGGCGAGGCCATCGCCTCCCTGCCGGACGACACCGTCAGAGGCCGATGTCTTCAGCGCCGTCTGGTATGCCTGGGCATGTCGCCGCGATCAACACTCGCCCGGCGGTGCCACGGCGGATGGACGCGAGCAGGTCACGCTCGCGCTTGCTCGGCGCAGCCTAGCGGCCGGTGGTGCCGAGTCAGGGGCTGCCCTGGCCGATCCCTACCCCGTGCCGTCGCTGAGAATCGGATGGCTACTGTCGGCCGGCCCGCACTGCGTTGGCGAAGAACGCCAACGCTGCCGATGTTGACCGCATGCAGGGGTGCCGGTGCGGGGCGCGGTGGCATGCCACCCCCCAGATCAGGTTGATCTGCGAGCGCATTCGCCAGGAAGGCCGGGGCCCGGTCGAAGCAGCGACAACCCTGCTCCGGACAACATCGGCCACAGTCAACCTGGCACCGCCCCGGCCCGGCCACCGCGGCACGGCCAAGCCCACGCCCAGCCACTCCTGACAGCCGTCGACTGACTGTGAGAATCTCCGCCCGACCGGTGTGCTTCCAAGTCCAGGTCATCGGGAGGATGTTACCCCCAACCCAGTCCTGTCTCACGAACGTTGTTTCCGGCATCTGGGTTAGTACGTCGGGCCGGTGCGCCCAGCGATCAGGAGGTGATTGTCCAGTGGTCATGACCTGATCGGAAGCTCGTCGTCGCCAGGCTCCGAGCCTCGCACGGCCAGAAGGGTGGCGGCTGCACGAACAACAAGGAGTCGGTGGGGGGAGCAAGGGTAAATACCGCCATAGCCGCGCTCGCTCATAGTTTGTGAAGACCGCCGGACGATGTTAGGCACCGATCGCGCGGGCGAACATGGCGGTGAATGCCACTGCGTCGGCGGCCCGCGGATTCGATGGGCTGCTGGTATTCTGCTCCGCTTTCTGCCCCAGAAGCTCCAGGTCTTCGGCGCGAATGAGCTCCCGCATGGGCGGCACGTCCAGATCGCGGTTGAGCTTACGAATGTATTCAATGGCCCGCAGCGCAAGCTCCGTTTCGCTGGAGCCATCGGGTGCTATGCCGAAGGCGTGTGCCAGCCGTGCGTACTGCTGTGAGCTCACCGGCAGGTTGTAGTCCATGATCGGCGGCATGCTGTCGGCGCAGCAGTAGCCATGCGGATGGCCGTAAAGGCCGCCGATCGCCTCGGCCAGGCAGTGGGCGCCGGCGACGTCGGTGAGGCCGACCGCGATTCCGGCGGTGAGGCTGCCCTGGGCCATGCCGCACCGGGCTTCGATGTCGCCGGGGGATGCGACCGCCTGCCGGATGTAGTGCGCTACCAGCCGGGCGCCTTCCAGTGCCAGTGCATCCGACGCTGGAGTCGCCAGGCGGCAGTGCAGGGAATCGACAGCATGCGAGAGCGCGTCCATCCCGGCCGCCGCCGTCAGCGCTGGCGGGCAGGACAGGGTGAGATCCGGGTCGACAAGCGCGACCTTTGGGCAGTTGCGCATGTCGAAGAGGTTCATCTTCTTCTTGCGGGCGGTATCGGTGATGACCGCTGACGGGCTCACTTCGCTGCCGGTGCCGGCCGTCGTCGGGAGGGCCAGCACCGGCAGTGGGTCATCGCGCAGGGCGCCGAAGTCTTCCCAGTCCCGCGGGTGCCCGCCGTTGGTCCGCAGCAGGGCGATGCACTTGGCCGTGTCGATCGCCGATCCGCCGCCAACGGCGGCAAAGCCATCGGCCGTAAAGTCGGCGGCCAGGTCCGCCCCGGCCAGGCAGTCGACGTCCCGCGGGTTCGGCTCTACCTGCTGGAAGACCAGTACCTCCAGTCCGGCGGCGATGAGGTGGTCGCGGGCGGGATCGGCGAGCCCGGCGGCCTGCACACCCGGGTCGGTGACTAGCATCACCCTGTGCATTCCAAGCCCGGCCGCGTGTGGTCCGGCTTCGCCCGCGACGCCACGGCCGAAGAACACGCGCGTGGGCATGTAGAACTCGCCGTCGGCGGTCACGCCTTGGCCGCGCCGGGTGGTCGCCGGGTGTGCTGGCGGCTGCGGCGATGTCATCGTCGTACCGCCAGGCCTGTGAGCCTCTGATCGGCTCGGATTGCCCGAGCCGCCAGCATGCCCGCGGCGAGGAGGCCAGGGACTCCTGGATGCACGCCGCCGCCGCCAAGGTAAAAGCCCGGCACCGGCGTTCGTGTGCCCGCGCACAGTGGGTGCGGCCTGAGATCCAGCGTTTGCGAAGGCCGCGGGGCACCCTGCCGCACGGTGCCAGCGCTGGTGGTGGCGAACCGCCGCCTGAGGTCGCCGGGCGCGTCGGCGAATTGCGCGATCAGCCGCGCATTGCGCAGCGCCGGGAATTGGTCGCAGAGGAAGCGCCAGCACTCTGCGCGGTAGCCCGGCCGGTTCCTGTCCCACGAGCCGCCCGGGTGCTTCAGCGGTGCGAAGGTGTCGAAGCGCAGTGTGTGCAGCGGCCCGTAGGGGCCCGGCGAGGCCTGGAGCGGGTCGCGCGCGGTGGTGACGCTCAGCACGCCGGCGGGCCGCTCCGGCAGGCGGCCGCCGTGCACTGCGGCCAGGTGATCGTCGAGATCCTGGACACGATTGAAGCCCGCCAGCCGCTGGTATGGCTCATCGTCGTGCCGGGAAACCGGGGGCATCCCGGCGATGCCGAAGTGCGCGGTGAAGCAGGCCAGTTCATCGGAAGCCCAGCCACGGCCCGCCGCGGCGAGCTCGGGTGGTACCAGGGCCGGATCGAGGAGCCCGGTGAACGTGGTGCGCGGGTCCAGCGTGCAGATCACATTCCGCGAGCGGATCCGCTGCCCATCTGCGCAGGACAGCTGGAATCCCGGGCCGGCCTGCCCCACCTGCGTTACCCGGGCGGACACGTTGCAGGCCGCCCCGGAGCTTGCCGCGGCACGGAACAAGGCGTTCGGCAGGTTCTTCGAGCCGCCAGCGACGAGCACCGGACAGAACCATCGAGCGACCATGAAGCCGCCGACGGCGCCCAGGCGCTCATCGGGGTTGGCGAACCCGCTGGCGGCGCAGGCGTACCGCAGGGCGAGCCTGCCGGGCTCGCTATCCGCGAGCGCGGCAAGCGTGGATGGCGTAAGGTTGGCCAGCTCTGCTGCGGCGCCCTCCCCTCGTGACCGCCAGCCGCTGGTCAGTGACGGCTCCGGTTCCGGCGGCCGGTACAGGGCCGGGACGCAGGCCCGGCTGATCGAGGCGAGCATTTCCTGTACGCCACTGCCGAGCCCGGTCCCGCCACGGCCGATGACGTGCTCACCGCGCCGGGTGATCACTTCTGCGGCGACGCTGGGCTCGATGAAGGCCACCCCCCGGTCGGTCAGCCCCAGTTCTGCCACGACGGGATTGTCCGCGCCGAGCGGAAGAGCCGCCTGGGCCTGGTTGTAGGTGAACGGGGTCGAGTAGTCGTCCGACGCCATCGTGCCGCCCCGCTCGAACCGCTGCTCGAACACGACCACATCCGCGCCTGACCGCGCGAGATAGCCGGCCGCGGTCAGGCCGTTCGGCCCGCCGCCGATGATGGCGACCTCATGGTCCCTGGCCACGACGTTCCTCACTCACTCGGCGAAGCTCGCCGGTGTCGCGTGCGAGCAGGCGCGGAAGATTGCGGGAGTACCATTCGCACGGCCGTGACGTCCACCACAGCTGGTCACGGATACCGGCGTCGGCGGCGACGACCTGGGCGGCGTTGTAGCCGGCGGCCATCCAGCTGAGGCCGACCGGCCAGACACCGTTCGACATGTACAGGCCGCCTATGGGCATGCGGTACGGCATGCGGCCGAGGATCCACTGGTCCTCGGTGAAGTCCCCGCCGACCACCTGGCCGAACTTCGCCGACCGGTTGAGCCGCCAGTTGTCCAGCGGAGTCCAGTCGTAGTAATCGAGGACACTGCCGTCCCAGTCCCGCACGAGCTGGCTCATCATTGCGTTCCGGGCGGCGACGAGCTTGTGGCGCAGCGGCCCGTCCCAGGACCGCGGCCCGCCCAGGCCATGCAGCGCGTACGGGAAACACTCCTCAGCGCGGAGCACTGTGTGTCCTTCGGGCGATGCGCTGGTGGGATCGGCCGGGGCGGGATAGGTGAACTCCATAAGCTGGCCGGATGCTTTCCACGTGTCGTTGCCGAGCATGTCGACCATGTACCGCTTGGTGCCTTCCCACGAGTCAAAGGCCCGGTACACCAGGATCGCTTCATCGATCAGTGGGTCGAAGTCGGCTGACTTCCAGGACAGGCGCCGGTCGAGCAGCCACGATGTCACGTGCGATCCCCGCAGGCCCATCTTCCAGTACCGCATTTTCGCGGCCAGGAGCGGGTCAGCGGATTCCATCACCTCGTGCCCCACCAGGCGCAGCGTCTCCGGCACGCCCACGTTGCAGATCACGGCGAGCCGCGCCCTTACTTCCCGGCCCGGATACAGCGAACGCTGCGACAGGCGGACACCAACCGCCCGGTCGCTCTGAACGAGAATTTCTTCGACTGCCGCAGACGTCCACAACTGCCCGCCGTGGTGGAGGAAGCAGCGGGTCAGCGCGTCGACCTGGACCTCGTTGCCGCCGATTCCGACGCCGGTCGTGTAGTAGAGCGCGAACGTCGTGCCGAAGGCACCCTGCCCGCGGGCGAACGGCGCACCGTGCTCCCAGAACGCCACCGGGGTCATCAGGATCTGCCTGCACGCGTCCGACTCGAACGTGCGCTCACACAGCTCGGGCCCGGTCATCTCCATCATCTGCTCGACCGGGAAGTCCATGGCATAGGCGCACAGGTCGAAGACCCGCGGCAGCTTGGCCGGGTCCGGGTGCGGCGAGAACGAGCTCAGCTCGTTGAATTCCACCATCGTCTCGTCGACGCGCGACTGAATCTCCAGCATCCGCTGGCCATCGCGGCTCGAGTGCCGGGCGAAGTTCTCGGCCGTCCGCTCCGGTTCCTGGCAGATCAGGCAGTTGGTGCCATCCCGGTAGGTGGTGGCAAGCACGACCGGCGACGCGGCGAACCTGAACCCGTAGCGTTCCAGTTCCAGGTCGGCGATCACGGGTGAATTACCGGCGAACGAGACCCCCACATGCGGGCTGTCCAGGGTCTGCGGCCACGTCTCATGCGTGCAGCAGAACGGGACCAGCCTGAGCGCCGAGGAGGAAGCCCAGGTCCTGTTCATCGACCGGCTGGGGGAGACCGGAGCGAGCGGGCTCGGCATCGGGCTCGGGATGCCCGGCCCGTCACTGTCCGTCGGGGCCGCCCGGCGCGCCGACGAGCTCGCGCTGCCGTTGCTGGGTGTCCCGTACAGCGTGCCGTTCACCGCGGTGGCCCGTGCCGTCGCCGATGCCAATGACCGGGAGGAGGCCCTTCTCCTGGGGAGGGTGGCCCGGCTCTACGAGCTGTTGCGGACGTCGGTCATTGCTGGGTGCACGGGGCCAGAGATGTTCCGCAAGCTGGGCGAGGAACTGGGCGTGCGGCTCTATCTGGTCGACCCCGAGACGGGGACATCGCTGTTCGGCGACGGAGAGTGCACCTTGTTCGCGCCGGCGCTGATGGCCAGCTACGCCGCGCACGGGAACGCGATCCCGGGGGTGCTGCGGCTGAGCCGGCCGCAGGCCGCACCGGGAGAGCCCGCGGCGCTCGCCGTCGAGGTGCCCGGCGATCAGCCCACCGCACTGGTCGCTGAGCCGATCGGCAGCCAGCTGCCGAGCCTGGTCCTGCTTCATCACATAGCGACCGGAGGCGCGCTCGAGCTTGCCCAGCTCGCTGCGGTGCAGGAGCGGCAATGGCGGCTGGACGCCGACCTGCTCAGCCAGCTCCTTGATCGTCGGATCGATCCACGCGGGGCCGAGCCGCTGATCGCGGACGCCGGGCTGGACCTGGCGGTCAGCGTGCTGGCGGTCACCCGGGCGGCCCATGATCGGGCCGATGCCCACCTCCACCGCAAGCTGGCCCGCGCACACCTACCGCATCTGATGCTGAACCTCGATCGGATAATCCACGTCGTGCTGCCGGAGGCGGCAGTCGACGTCCATCTCGTCTCCAAGCTAGCCGGGCCGACGTGCGCCGCAGGCAGTAGCAACCTCATCGGTACGGCTGGCCGGCTTCCTGACGCGGCCCAGGAGGCGCGGTGGGCGCTGGGCGTCGCCGAGGCGGAGAACCGGATGCTGGTCCGGTACGGCGATCACACGCCCCTACTGTTGCCGCAGAGCGTGACCGAGGCCCAGGCTCTGGTATCGCGTGTGCTCGGCCCCCTGATCGGCCACGACGCCGAGCACGGAACCGCATACGTTGACACGCTCCGGGCCGTGCTGCGCCACAATCGCTCATGGCAGCTGGCCGCCGCGGAACTGCACATCCACAAGCAGACGCTGGGCTATCGCATGCGGAAGATCGAACAGCTCACCGCCCGCGGTCTGACCAGCACCGAGCACCTGGCCGAATGGTGGTTCGCGCTCAGGGCGCATGACCTGCTCGCTGGTCGGGGTCCCGACGGCTGTCGCCGTAAGGAGATCGACGAGGGGGCCTGACCAGAACGCGGGCCGGCACAGGCGCTTTTCGCCCCGGTTGGCGCGCCGCAAAGTCGCTGGTCAGCGCCATTCTGGTCACCTTCGTGCGCAAAAAGCTTGCCACGCAACCATTCCCGCTTGTTGGTCTTGTGGACGTCCGGCTTCACGTCGCAAAGCCCCGCCCGACATCGAGGGGCGCGCTATGGCAGTCATGAGTGCAGGTGTCGTTAAATCGCTTGTCGGCCGCCTTGCGCATCGCCGATGATTGCGGCCATGGCCACGACCCGACGAGCCGACATGTTCATCGATCTCAAAGAGGACCCGCGTGAGAACGGACCAACGTTGGGCGACGAGCGCACCACGCTGGTCGAAGCCCTGCGCTGTTGTCGCGTCACATTGGAGATGAAATGCTCAGGGCTTGATGCGGAGGCTATGGCGCGGCGTTCCGTCGAGCCATCGACGATGTCGCTCCTGGGGCTGGTGCGACACCTGGCCGAGGTGGAGCGTGCGACGTTCCGGGAGATGATGGCGGGACAGGACGTGCCCCGGCTGTTTTGCTCCGGCACCGACCGTGACGGTGATTTCGATGGTGCTGTTCCCGACCCCCAGGTGGTTGCGGAGGCGTGGGATGCATGGCGTGCGGAGGCGGACTTCGCGACGCGGTTCGTGGCCGAGGCACCCAGTCTCGACATCACCGGCGACGATCCCTTGAATCAGCATGGCAGCGGTGGAGGGCCGATGTCGCTGCGCGAGGTGCTGGTCGGAATGATCCACGAGTACGCCCGCCACATCGGTCACGCGGACCTGTTGCGCGAGCGGATCGACGGACGCATAGGCCAGTAACCCAGCCAAATAGCCGACCAGACGTGCGGAAAACCGGTTTGGGCCGGGACGTCCGTTGCCTGTACTCGCTGCGTACGTGCCCGTGCCTGGCCGTGCGGGGACAGCCCGAGGGCGCAGTCAAGATCAGGATGCACGGATCTGCCGCGGACAGGGCCATGGCACCGCAGCTACGGGCCGAGCTATCACTCTGCGTGACGGACCAGATCGAGGAACCCGAACGAGTGTCAACCATCAGGTGAAGCCAATCTGTCAAGCATCAGCTGAACCTAGGCACGTGCTGCGGCCGTGCAGGCTTGATGTCGCGCTCCATACGCTCCTAGGTAGACCGCGCGGAATCGTGAGCCAAGTCAGGTCATAGCCGCATGTCGGTCGTCCTCAGACATGGTCATGGAGAGTTGGCCACTCATCGACGGGCGCACACTGCCGCGGATCTGGTACATACCGGATTGGCTTGGCGGGGCGCGCTACGTGACGCGCTCAAGCCGCACGCCTTAGGGCACGACGGCCGCGCTCACCCTGCGTAGCGACCTGGCGCGTGCGTCCGATGGCCGCCTGCGGGCAGCTCGCGATGGCCGGCAGCACATCTCCTCGGCCGAATCGAGCCTCGCGCAAACGCCACCCGCGGTCCTGCGCCCGGTGCCGGGCATCCGCGGCGGCGGGTGAACCGCGGTTCGTCATCCTGGAAGGCGACATTGCCCCCGGACCGCAGATGACCCCGGTGACATGCCGGGCGCGGCTGCCCGCGACGGTCCCGGCCGGAGCGCGGCGGGCGTCTTCGCCCTCGCTCGCCCCGCCTTGGCCGAGTCGGCGGGCCGTCTCTTCAACCGCTTCCTCGACCTATCGCTTGCCAGCTCCTGACGAGCCGGCCCGCGGCTGAGCTGTGCCCGGGCGAGGCGCCAGCGGCGCCACATCCGCTCAGTCCCGCAGCACCCACAGGCACTGTGCGTCGCTCTCTCCGACGTTGCGCCAGGCGTCGATCCCGCGGCGGGAGGCGAGAAGCGTCTCGCCGCGGCGCAGGACGGGACGACCCGATCCAAGCAGCACCTGGACGAGGCCGCTGACCACCCCGACGAGCTCGGTGCCCTTGTGGGTGAAAGGAGCCTCGACGGTCGCCGATCGCGGCATTGAGACGAGGTAGGCGCGCATGCCCGCCTCGGCGTCGTCGAGCAGCGGGAGGACCGAGCCCGCAGGCGCGTTGCCGGGGCTGCGGCGCCTGCCAATCCGGTAGTCGGGTGTGACCTCACCGCCGAGCAGCTCGTCGAGGGTGATGTTGAGGCGCCCGGCAAGGGCGAGCAGCGTCTCGAGGGAGAGCCCTCTCTCTCCTCGCTCCACCTGCGAGATGGCGCTGGGGGAGACTCCGGCGAGGCGGGCGAGATCGCTCTGGCTCAGCTCTCGGCGCAGGCGGTAAGCGCGCAACGCCATACCGACGCGCGCCACCGCCCGAGCCGGTTGCAGCTGCAGCGTCCCGTCCCGGACGGAGTAGCGAAAGACCTGGCCCTGGGCTCCCGGCGGGCGCCCCTCGGCCTTGCTGATGCGAAGGCGACCCTCGCCGACGACGATGACGCACTGGGTGATCTGCTCGATCTCGCGGTGCAGGGTTCGGTACTGGCTCGCCCCCGGCACCGACCAGTAGGCGATGGCGCCGAGGTCGAGCAGCATCGGGCAGCAGTGTCCGAAGAAGTCGCTCGCGGTACGCATCCCCCAGCGGCCCGACAGCGCCTCCAGCGAGTCGAAGAGCAGGAGAGGGCGGCGCGCCCGGACGCAGAACTGCCGTATCGCCTCGAGCAGGCTGCGCGGGCTCGTGATCGGCGCGCCTTTCCGCGCGTCGAGGATCTCGATCCAGGGCCACCGCGCCTTCACCTCGGCGGGGTCGCTCGAGGCGACGACGTACCCCGTCCTGCCGAAGTCCTCGCGGCGCCGCGCGATGGCGTCGTAGAAGAGCCCCTGGGATGAGAGCTCGCCGCCCTCCCATACCCAGACGACGTTGTCACCCCAGTAGAGGCCGCCGAGCGCGCGGTCGAGCTCGGCAACACCTGTGCCGGCAGACTCATTAGCCATGCTTCAAAGCTTAGGGCAAACAGGAAGCCACAAGCCAGTCGATGGGTAGCCACTGTCGGCACCAAGGCGCAACGCGGCCCATGCCGGCAGCGATGAGAGGTATACAGCAGTGCTATCAAGTAATTCGTAATCTAGCTCTACTGCTTTACCGTTGCTTAGGCCATGAGATGCCGCCTTGGTGCCCTCCAGGGCCGGGGCGGTCGGAGTTAGGAGCTTCTCATGAAGAGTTTCGGCGACAAGGTGCCGGTGGGCGACAGAGTGCCGGCGAGCGACACGGCGACGAGGACGCAGCCGGTATTCAGGCGGGTGCTGGTACCCGTCGAGGATGCAAGCCAGGTGGAACACGTGGTGGAGCTGGCGCGGCGAGCCGGCGTGAGCGAGGCCCGTGTCCTGCACCTCAATCTGCGCGAGAGCATCGGGGGGCGGCGCTTCGCACTCGAGACGGAATCCTCGGCCTCCTACGTCGTCGAGGCAACTGTCTTCGAGCTTGGCATGGCAGGCATCGGAGCCTCGGGACAGGTTCGCCACGCCCTGGTCGACAGGGCTGCCGAGGCGATCGTCGCCGAGGCCATCGAGTGGGGGGCGGATCTGATCGTGCTCGGCTTCCCACGCCGTGGCGAGCTCGCGACCCGGCTATTCGGCAGCGTGACGCTCCGCGTGCTTCAGCACGCGCCGTGCCCGGTCCTCGTGGCCTCCTCAGCGGGCAGAGATCGCCTTCACCGTGTTGAGGAGAGCGTTACGCCGGTCACCGATCCTGATCCCGAAGTCGACGACGATCACCCCGCCCGGGGCCGGAGCGATGACCTCAGCACGACCCCCGTGCGCTGACCGGTACGCTGCCCCGTTGGTTCGCCGGCGTGCGCCTGTCGCGCTGCGCCCGTCGCCAACGTAGTCGGCAATTCGCGCCATGCCGCCGTTGTGGTCTGGGAGGGTCGCCTGGGCGAGGGCAGCGGTGCTGCGCGCGCTGGCCAGGTTTCCGGCGAGTCGGTGTCGTGGGGACCGCCGGTCGCTGTTGCCCGCCACCACGCCGCAGCAAGGTCGGCAGGAACGGTTTCACAAGATCACCCTGGAAGGCTCAGGTCGCTGGCTCAGCCAGTAGGCCAAGCTGGCGGTATCCGGACGCGCGCCGACTCGGGATGATCTTGCTGAAGGGCGTGGGCGGAGATCGTGATGTGGTCACCGAGCGTGGCCGATCCATAGGGATGGCACGCGCGCAGCCGCCGATATGGGCGGCCGTGACATCGAGGTCAGGCACGGCGGCGACCTCCATATCGATCGTTATGGCTCCATGGAGGACTGTGAAATACAGGCTGGCAGGCCTGGCGAAAGTCGACCGCTCGTGCCGATGAGCGTCTACTTCAGGGCAGCCCGATGAAGCCGTTCATCGATCTCGCCGGCAAGGCGATCCAATTGCTGACTACCGCCCTCGGCCGCCTCCTGCTTGGCGAAGAAGAGTCCAAGCCACAGACCCGCCGCCCAGGCATCTCGAACCTCCGAGGCCTCCCACTCTCGGCCTGCGAAGCGCTGGTAACTGGTGATGAAGCCGGCGGTCTGCGCGACCGAGGCGATTGGGTCTGATCCCCCCTCGCGGGGCCACATGGCCGCCGCCAGTCCCACCATCGCCGTCTCGGGCTGGGCGATGACA
>Ga0070698_100004132_pt1 | contig 15967 bp, 11 predicted proteins | sample KBSK1502metaG_FD_65477 | JGI IMG/M metagenome (GOLD analysis project Ga0070698, IMG submission 65477) | Corn, switchgrass and miscanthus rhizosphere microbial communities from Kellogg Biological Station, Michigan, USA - KBS K1-50-2 metaG | ecosystem: Host-associated > Plants > Roots >...
CAGGTCCTTGTCCCACCGCCCGGGCATGAACACGTCGAAGTCCGCCCAGGCCTGCCCAGATGTGGTCACGTACGCGGCGAACACGGTCGTCACGCAGTTCTCCACGTGCCCGGTGCACCCGGCGTGCTGCGGCGCCACGCACGCGGTCGCGTCCCCGTCCTTCAGCTGGGCCGTCTCGTCGAACGCGATCCCCGGCCCGATCAGGTCGTCCTCATCGCACGGCAGCCACTCCCGGGCCAGGGCCGGCAGCTCCGCGCGCAGCTTCTCCCAGTCCCAGCGGTATTCTCCGGGGGTTGCCTGGCCTGATGCATGACGTGGGGAAAGGCGACGCGTGACGGCGTTTCGCCATCGTCCTCCGTGGGTGCGGTGCTCGTGGCTGGTAGTTGTTCTTCACTGGCACAAGAGATCGGGGGATCACGGGGTGCGTGCGTTCATGGTGCGGTTGCCGTCCGGTGCGGGGTACTGGACGGTTCTGGATGAGGATCTGGCGGTCGTCCCGGTCGCGGATGCGTTCTTGCGGCATCTGCGGTTCGGGCGGGACGGCGCGGAGTCGACGACGAAGTCGTATGCGGGGGCGATCGCGTTGTTCTTGCGGTGGTGTTCGCGGACCGGCAGGGACTGGCAGGCGGGGGCGGCGCAGCTGGGGCTGTTCATGACGTGGCTGGCGCACGCGGGCCCGCAGGTGTCGGGCATCGGCGCGGGGCCGGGGGTGGTGGTGCTGGCCGGGCCGGGGGCGGCGCCGGCCCGGGGCGAGCGGCGGATCAACGCGGTCCTTGCGGGGGTGCGCGGGATGATCGTGCACGCGGTGACCGAGGGCACCGCGCCGGGGCAGTTGATGCGGCTGCTGTTCGAGATCGCTGATGACGCGGACCTGCCGGCCGTCGCGCGCGGGGAGGACGGATCGACGGGGTGGCGGGTGCGGGCGCGGCACCGGCTGCACGAGCCGGAACGCCCGGCAGCCCGGGCCGCTGACGCCGACATCGTCGTCCTGCTCGGCGCGTGCTGCTCGGCGCGGGACCGGCTGCTCGTGCTGCTGCTGGCGCGGGCCGGGCTGCGCCGCGGCGAGGCGCTGGGGCTGCGCCGCAGCGATGTGCACCTGCTGGCCGATTCCCGCGAGCTGGGCTGCCAGGTCGCCCGCGCGCACCTGCACGTGGTCCGGCGCCCGGACAACCCGAACGGGGCGATGGCCAAGTCCCGGCGGCAGCGGGTCGTGCCGCTGGACTTCCTGACGGTGCAGGCGTTCGACAGCTACGAGTTCGAGCGGATGACGGTGCCGGCGGCGGCGGGCAGCGACTTCGTGTTCGTGAACCTGTTCCGCGCCCCGCTTGGCGCGCCGATGCGACTGGACGCGGTCAACGACCTGGTGACTGCCGCGGCCCGCCGCGCCGGGATCGAGGAGATGCACCCGCATCAGATGCGGCACGCGTTCGCCTCGAACGTCCTGGACGCCGGCGGCACCATCGAGGAAGCCCAGGATCTGCTCGGCCACGCCAGCATCACCTCGACGCAGGTTTACGCTCATCCGGACCCGGCGCGGCTGCGCGCCGCGATCGATGCGGTGCCCAGCCCGCTGGCGGGAGGCCGGTCATGAGCGGCGCGGCGGCACTACGGCCGCTGTTGCGGGTGAGGAGAGCCCAGCAGGCGTTCGGCCACGTGCTGGCCGGAGTGCTGCTGGACGGCGAGGCCGCCCAGCTGGCCGCTTTCCTGGATCCGGTGTTCCTGGCCGAGGCCGGCTGGGACCCGGCCCGCCGGGTCCTGTCACTGCCGGCCGGGCACGCGTTGCTAGGCTGCGGGCGGTGCAAGGCCGCCGGCTGTCAGACGACGGCATACGCCGGCGGTGTGTGCCGTCGATGCAGGACGCGGCTGACCGCGGCGGGGATGACCGCTGAGCAGATGGCCTCGGCTGAGTACCTCCCGCCCCGCGCCGCCCAGTGCGTGGTTCCCGGGTGCCTGCGTGAGCCTGGCTCATCGCGGACAACTGGCCTGTGCCGGCCGCATAACCGTCAGTACCGCCAGAGGACGGGTAAGCCGGCGCTGGAAGAGTTCCTGGCTGATCCGCGGGTCTGCCCGCTCGGCCCGTCTGCGGATTGCGCGGTCTTCGCCTGCACGCGCCCTGGCGAGGAACACCGCAGCGGCTACTGCCGCTCCCACTACGAGCGGTGGCGGGCGGCCGTCACTGCCGACCCGGGTCTTGACGCTGGGCAGTGGCGGGAAACCGAGCAGCCGGCAACCGAGTCGGGGCTGGTCAGCCTGCGCGGGCTGCCGCCGCTGGTGGTGGTGCAGGTACTGGCCGGGCTGCAGCAGCGGACCCGGGACGGTGCCCGTACCGGTGACTCGGACTTGCGGGTCGTCTGCCGTGCCCTGGCCGGCCAGGGGGCCGTCTCGGTTACCGGATTCGACGCCGGTGCCGTCCCGGGCGCCAAGGCCCGGAAGCTACTGCGCGCGGTGGCCCGCTACGCGCGCCTTGCGGTCTGCGACCCAGGCGCCGAGCAGGCGGCTGACATCTGGGACCTGGCGGTGTTCGGCCATGGTGGCCGGCTCGACTTCACCGGCATCACCCAGCCGTGGCTGCGTGAATCCGCCAAGGAGCGGGCTGCGCTCGACCTTCCCCGTCGCCGCGGCCGCGGGGCGAGTCACGTCGGTGAGGCTGTCATGTCGGCGGCCCGGCTATCGGAGAGCCTGCGCACCCGGCCCGACCACGGTGACGACCCGGCCGCGCTGAGCCGCCGCGACATCGAGAACTTCCTCAGCCGGCTCGCCTGCCTGGAATCAGCGGGAACGATCAGCCGTTACCAGCGCAACCTGATCTGCCGGGGCGCCCGCACCGTGCTGACCGCGATCCGCGAGCAGGGCCTGGCACGCCCCGGGCAGCCCGCCGCCGGGCTGCCCGGCGACGTGACCATCACCCGCGCTGACATCCCGGCCCTGCCCGAACGCGGCGAACCAGGACGCGACCTGCCGCCGGAGATCATGTCCGCGCTGTGCGCGGCCCTGAACACCCTGCGATCAGGGAACCTCAAGATCGCCACGCAGATCGCCGCCGATACCGGACGCCGCCCCGACGAGATCGTGTCCCTGCCGCTGGACTGCCTAGCCCGCGACGCGGGCGGCGCCCCTGTCCTGATCTACAGCAACATCAAAGCGCACCGCGACGGCCGCCGGCTGCCGGTCAGCGAGCACACCGCCGCAGCGATCACCGCGCAGCAGGAACGCGTCACCGCCCGGTACTCCGCCGCCCCGCGCGCCAGCCTGGCACTGCTGCCGTCCCCGCAGCGCAACCCCGACGGCCGCAAGCACATCAGCGTCGCCAGTATCGAAGAACAGCACCGGGCCTGGGTGACCAGCCTCGGCCCGCTGCGCACCCGCGACAGCACGGTGTTCGACTCCGCAAGGATCGTGCTCTACGCCTACCGGCACACCTACGCCCAGCGGCACGCCGACGCCGGCGTCCCGATCGACGTGCTCGCCGAGCTCATGGACCACCGCAACCTCGACGTCACCCGCGGCTACTACCGGGTCGGCGAGGACCGGCGCCGCGACGCGGTCGACAAGGTCACCGCCCTGCAGTTCGACCGGCACGGCAACCGGACCTGGCGCGACGCCCGCGACCTGCTCGACGCCGAGCACGCCCGCTACGCGATCGGGCAGGTCGCCGTCCCCTACGGCACCTGCTCCGAGCCGTCCAACGTCGCCGCGGGCGGCGGCGCCTGCCCCGTCCGGTTCCGCTGCGCCGGCTGCGACCACTTCCGCACCGACGTCTCCCACCTGCCCGATCTCACAGCCCACCTCGATGACCTGCTCCGCACCCGCGAACGCCTCGCCGCGATGACCGGCGTCGATGACTGGGCCCGCGCCGCCGCCATGCCCGCCGAGCAGGAAATCACCCGCATCCGGCGGCTCATCGGCAGGATCGAAGGCGACATCGCCCAGCTCAGCCCCGCCGACCGCGCCGGGATCGACGAGGCTGTCGGCATGCTCCGCAAGCACCGCGCCCTGAACCTCGGCATGCCCGCCATCCGCGCCCGTCCTGCCGCACAGGAGGAAACCGCATGACCACCACCGCACCCGCAGCAGCAGACCCGAAGACGGCCGCGATGCGCAAAGGCCGGCAGGCCGACTCCGCCCGCCGCCGCCAGCGCGTGACCGCCGCCCTCGACCGCGCCGCAGCCGACGGCACCGAGATCAGCATCTCCGGCATCGCCCGCGCCGCCGCCGTCGACCGCACCTTCCTCTACCGGCACCGCGACCTGCTCGAGAAGATCCACGCCCTCGAAGCCGCCCCGCCCGCCGGCCAGGCCCCCGGCCCCGGCGTCACCCGCGCGTCACTGCAAGCAGACCTGCTCGCCGCCCACGAACGCGCCATACGGCTCACCGCCCGCATCCGCCAGCTCGAACAGCGCCTCCCCGAGGCACTCGGCGAGCAAGCCTGGCGCGAATCCGGGCTCGGCGCACCCGCCGACATCGACGCGCTCCAGCAGACAATCACCCATCTCGAACAGCAGGCCGCCGATCTGCGGCTCCAGCTCGGCGAACGCGACCAGGACCTCGCCGCCGCCCGCGCCGCCAACCGCGAGCTCATGACCCAGCTCAACCACGCCAGCGCGACGACACGCCGGCAATAAACTTGCACCACACATGTCGCAGCCGGTAACGTACTCACTACCAGCCGCTGAGCTGCACAAACACGAGAAATGAACCTCCGCCAGGATCGCGGACCCCCGGAGAAGCGGTAGCTGCGCAGCAGCGCCTGCATCCGGTACGGGCTGCGGTGCCCGGCCGCCTCCGCCAGGCCCCAGCAGTCCGCCTTCACCCCCGGCGCCAGCCCCCGGACGTAATCCAGCGCGGTCCCCGCGCTGCGGCGCTGCGCCATCACCCGCCCCAGCACCGCCCTGACCTGCGCATCCGCCCTCGCCGAGCACCCGGACACGTCTTCTATGCTGGCCTGTACGGCCGTGTCGCCGCTGTCTGTGGTCACACATCAAGCAACGCGGCACGGCCGCCCCGGATTTCACCGGCGTAACTCCGCCGCCCGGCCGAAACCAGTCACTCAGCGTCACCGGCGCGCATTCCGGATCAATCCCCACCGCAACATCGCCAGCACTAAGCGTAAAACCGCGACTGTACTACAAGCGGGAGGAGTATCGCCTGTGGTTGCACGGACATCCAAGCCGAAGCGTCGCCGCGAACGCGGTGACGATGGCATCTCCTGGGACAAGGTCAATAAGTGCTACGTCGGCACGATCTCGCTCGACTACGGCGACGCCGGCAAGCGTGTTCGGCGGACCGTGCGCGGCAAGACCAAGCAAGATGTCAAGGACAAGCTCGACGGACTGCACGACGCGATCAAGGCCGGCATCCACACACCAGCCACCTACACCGTCAAGCTGTGTGTCATGGACTGGCTCGACTCGCTCGAGCTCGATCCGCACACTATGGCCACCTATCGCGGCCAGGCCGAGAAGTGGATCTACCCGAAGATCGGCGCTAAGAAGCTGGCGGAGTTCAAGGCCACCGACGCCGACCGGTTCCTGAGGGACGTCGCCAAGGTACTCAGCAAGTCATCGCTGGTGAAGATCAAGAGCACGCTCGTCAGGTCGATCCGCCGAGCGCAGAAGTACGACCTTATCGGCAGGAACGTCGCCGAGCTTGTCGACTTGCCGAAGGGCCAGCCAGGACACCCGTCGCGGGCCATGACCGAGGAGCAGGCAGACAGTGTTCTCAGGGCCGCGGGCGGCCAGCCGGCTGGCTTCGTCAAGGTCATGAAGGTGAGCCAGGGCCGGTACGCGGCGACTCACGCGGCCACCGAAACCGGCGAGCTTGCGTGCGGCACATGGACGCGCCTGGGCGCTCCCACCATGGAGATAGGTACCGACCTAGCCACAACCACTTGCCACTTCTGTCGCGCGGAACTCGGCCTTGACGCCGATGCGAACGCCAACCGGAGGCTCGAAGCGCTGTTCGTGCTGTCGATCACGCTCGGCCTTCGCCCCGGCGAGCTGCGCAAGCTCTCCTGGGATCACGTTGACCTCGACAACGCAGTCGTCCACGTGTGGCGGTCGGCGAGCAGGACCGGGGAGGTCAAGACCCGGAAATCGAAGCGATCGCTCGTGCTCCCCCAGCGCGCGGTGGCCGCACTCCAGGCGCACAAGAAGCGTCAGGCAGCCGAGCGGCTGGCCGCCGGCGCCGCGTGGCAGGACAACAACCTCGTGTTCTGCCATGAGGACGGGCGCATGTACAGCAGCGACGCGCTCGACTGGCGGTTCAGCAAGATGACCAAGCGGGCGGGCATCGGGCACTGGCACGCCCACGAGGGCAGGCACACCGCGGTGTCGATCATGAGCAGCAACGGCGTGCCGCTCCAGGAGATCAGCGACACCGTGGGCCACAAGTCCACCCACGTCACCGAGACCGTCTACAGGCACGTCATCGTGCCGGCCATCCGTGGCGGGGCGAGTGTCATGGACGCCGTGTTCGGCGACGCAGACGATGCAGACAACGGAGACGGCCAGCCGGGTACGACCGCCGCGCCGTAGTCACTTGGTTAGTCACTGGATCATGAAAAACGAGGCCCGAAGGCCTCGTTGAGCTGAACGAGACCGGCGCGGGAAGCGTTCATGGCCCGATTCGAGGCTGAGGTGGATCCGGACGGCGCACTGAGCGCCGAAGAGCGGGCAGTGCGGGCCGAGCACGCCATGAAGGCGCACATGACCCGTATCCGGCTGGCTAGATCTGGTCACCGGAGCTGATCCGCAACGGACTGGACGGCGACATCCAGCCCGCCCCCGCTGAAGCCGCGGCCGCGGCCGCGGCCGCGGGCGAATGCGCCGTCCCCGGCGACAGCACCGACGGCAGCGACGCTGACCTGGCGATTCCCCTCGGCGACGCGCCCGTGCCCGCCTTCGGCGGCCAGCCCTGCCCGCCTGGCATCGCCCCTATCAGGCTGTCAGTGGCCGAGACCGCGCGGCGGACCCGCCTGGCCGCCCTGGCCGCCGCCAGGCTGATCACCCGCGCGCGTCTCGCCTTCGCCCTGCGCTGGTCAGCGCGCCGCCGGCGCCACCAGGCCACCGCCCGCTGGCACCATCACAACAGCCGACTTCTCGCCGCAACCACGTAACCTCCGGCGACAGGACGGAGGTAACACTATGTAACCGGCAGCAGGCAGGCAGCACATCACGCTGAGCGGCAGCGCGACCACGTGTCGAATCGGTGTTGTACACGACTGGCACCTAGAGAAGTGATCGGAGGAGGTGATCTGCCTGCCGGTAGGACTCTTCCTGCGTCGCCACGAGGCGATCAACCTTTCTCAGGAAGGCGACGTACTTCTCCTGCATTGGCGGAGAAGCAGCGATCTCAGCGTACTCGCTATCCTTAAATAGCGCAGATATCTCGATCCCTCGGAGTTCACTAGAACCACCGAGAGGGCGCAGGTCGGCTCAAAGCAGCCATGCCTCCCTGGCGTCACCGCGCAGCTGGGCGATGCGCAGCGCCCGGCGCGCGGACGAGTCTAAATTCGGTTAAGCGCTTTGTCAAGTGCGCAACTAATGCTAGGATCCCGCGTTACAAGATCCACGTAGCAGGTTCACCAATGGTGATCTCCTGGGGCTTACCTGGTACTGCGCCAAGTCGACGTATCTGATCTTGTGTTGCCCAGACAATTTCTGGGTGACCAACCTGCTTGAGTTCCTTAAGAACATCATACTGCTCGGGCGTGGGAAGTAGCTGATGGATATCAGTAATCCTAAGCTCCATTGACTGCGCCTGTACACTGTAGGCAAGGGGACGAATATCCCGGCGAACGAAATCGTGAAAAATATAGGGAAACTGTGCAGCCGAAAGCATCCCGGGCTTAATTAGTTCCTCGCTAAACTCTCGCCACGGTGACGTTTCTCTGGAATGTCCTGATTCAAACCATTTCACAAACGTAATCAATCTCCTGCCGCGAATGCGAATCCTGAGGTCGTGACGACTTACTTCGTCCATTGGGATTAGGCTGTCATCTAGTGCGTGTATCTCGTCTAGAATCGCCTTGGCCCCTGGTGAGACCTTATATACACCACCTACAGGGCCATAAGTTGGTCGCCGGCGTGATCGCACCAGCAGGTATGTGTCATCTACCTTTATACGGAAGAGGTAAGAGACTGATAGCCTAATTGAACGTCTCCAGTATCGAATAGAATACCACCCTAGCCTCAGGTAACGTATATTGGAGGCCATTGCATCCAGCAATGGGATTGTAATTGCTATCATCGCGCCTGTTATAAGAAGAAAAGGCACCGACGAAGAGCTTATGAAAGGCAACACTGCGGCGCCAATCACAAGTACAAGGAGATAGATCAGAGCTCTTGCCAATTCAGCCCACCTTCAGGATGAGTACTCATAGCGCATGGACCCCTCAAGGATGACACGATGCTGGATCATGTGCAGCAGTCGGCGCGGCAACGGGGCCACCTGGTCCCACCGCGTTGGGCTTGTCGGTTGCGCGGGACCGGCCGACGAGCGCGGTCAAGTTGTACCGCGGAGCCTGTGCTGACCGGAAATTCGGTATGTCTTGGGTGGAAGATCGTGACCTGGCGATCATGCTGGGCCGACGTCATGCTTGGCACGGTCAAGCGGCACTGTCCGCGGCGATGGTCAGACCGTCTGCCGGTACTGACGTCCCTCGGGCGCGCGGGTCAAGGCTGGACAGTCGTGATAGACCCGGCACGAGTCGAGGAGATCTCGCTTCTTGGACAGACCCCAGACCCAAGGCCGAGGCCATAGGCCCGCAATGTGGGCCGAGCCTGCAGCGATCTGGCCGGTGGCGCCCTCTTCGGGTATTTTGATTTCCGTGCTTCATCCAGCCCTCGTCACTGCCCACCCCGTGAATCATTAATCGGCAGAAAATCATCAAGTACTCGCAGTAGCCGTGATAGATCCTCATGTATGGAGCTCAACTCGTCGTTAGAAAGCGCTGAGCCAGTGAGGCGGCTAAGTGCGATGGCAGCAGGTCGTGCTGCATTATGGATCCTTTCAAGATTGACCCGCTGCCCTCCTTCGCTTTGCGTTAGATAGGTCCTGTCCAATAGTTTGAACAGAGCGTCCAGCCAGTCGAGCAACAGATCTGCGGCGTCGTCGGAAGGCCGCTGGCGTAGGAAACGATCGACCACAGGCTCAAGACGTGAACGCGTATCAATCAGCTTGACCATGAGCGTTTCGAGGCCCGGATCTGCCGGGATCCCGGAGGGTCTCGGTAGAGCGCCGGGCGAGGCCGTGGCGATCATCTGGTCGTCCGCAGCCAGCAAGACATGGCCCAGACCGCACGCCTCCATCGAGAGGGGGAGGAGTTGAACCATCTGGCGCCAGAAGTCCGCAGCCCAGGCCGCCAGCGCAGTGACATCCTTGATGACCGTCGGGTCGGTGGGCAATCGGTCCACAACCTTCCGGAGGGCTGACTGAGCATCGTCTACCGCCTGCGCGAAGCGGTCAGGGGGATCATTACAGTTCGCATATGTGAAGCTCACGATCTTGGACAGCACCGAATCAGCCCCGTCCGTCCAATAGCCAAGGCTCACCAGCCATCTACCGACACCGCCACCGCGCGATGGCGGTGCAGGCGGCAACCCCACTGCTGCGAGCTTTTCTCGCAGTTGCCCCATCGCGCTTTCCAGGAGTGTCGCGAGCGGGTCGGGCCGATCGTCATAAGCGCCGTTACCTTCCGCTGGAGGTTCCGTGGCAGGCCCCGCACCGGCCTGGCTCATATTTACGGCAGAAGCCACGGTCGGCGGAGCTGGGTTTGCACGGCTGACAGGACCTGTGTGCGGGGTGAGGTCGTACGGAATAACGTGACTCACAGGTTCTGGCGAGGCGCCGCCTGCGAGCGCATAACTGACTAGATGTTCCTTCACGACGACTGCCGCGAGATCAAATAGCCAGTCGTTCACCGCGGCGGACTCCAGGTCAGGTATATCCCTGCCGATAAACGTCAGGGCGGACCCGACTAGAGCAAGGAAACTCTGCGGCAACCAGTGCCTGCCCAACGCCTGCGAGGCCGCCCACTTGCGGCCGGTCTCGAAGATGGTGTTGATCACCTTACGGTAGTCAGCCAGGCCCAGATCAGGGGTTGGCGGTCCGGCGCGCGCAACCTCCCTGGCCAGCGCGCGGCTTCGGCTGGATGGAAGCCTGATGTCCTTGAGCCATTGCGTGGCGAGCGACACCAGGAGGTACATGGGGTCGCGGGCGAGCGGATACTCATAGCTGAAAGTGCCGTAATCAATCAGCAGGAAGCCATCGGCGTTGAATTCGGGCAGCGTAGGCACGAGCACGTTGTGCACGCTTAGATCGCCATGTCCGTACCCAATGATCGCATTAACCTTCATGTCCGCCGTACTGTCGGTCAGGATGAGCGGGTTAAGGAGCCGGTCTGGCTGATCCTCTCTCGTGATCCACCGCTCATCCCAGCGGATCTGGGCTTCGCTCGCGAATGTGGCGAGCTTGCTTGTCGAAGTCAGCCGGTCCGCTCCGATCACCTTCTCGAGGAATCCTCCCACTCCTATATCGTTGTTTCTTCGAACGCTGCCAGCGTTCCATTCGCCAAGCAGCGACGTGATGACCACTGCGCATATGTCGGCGAGCTCCTGCTTGTCGGCGAATTCGGCGACACGCTTATATGACGACAGGTCCCCGCCCGCGATTTCCAGGAAGACTGCTGTCCATTCGTGCAACTGGAAGAAATCGCCGCGTGGTTTGACCATATGCGCCTTGCGGAAGCGCTTGGATGCGTTTCCATATGCTGAGGAGATTCTCTGCCTTTCATTCTCGCCTTCTTTGCAGAACTTGAGAATCTCCTCGGCGGGCGCCCGGCCCGTGCGCTCAACCCGTACCAATGCGACTGGCGAGCCGCTGAAGCCGCCGGTGAGCCAAAGCAGATGCTCGATGCGCATCGGCTCGACATGGAGACGGCGATCGAAGGCAGCGAGCTCCTCCTTTGGGAGTTTCTCCCACGCACGACTATTGCAGCGCGAACCCATCGCCCTCCCCTCCGGCACAGCCTGGCCCCCGGCGTCGAAGGCACCTCCTGCTTGTGAGAGGCACGTGCCTTATGCGGCTATTGAATCAGGTATCGAAAAGAAATCAATCGAGAGCATGTTCGACTAACTGAGGACTTCTGCCGAGATCGTCTCGTTGTCTTCTGGCATATGATTCTTTTTCCCCTAGACCGCCAATGCGTCTTCGTATCCGGGGCTGGCTAGAGCTGGTCGCCGAAGCTGATCTTCTTGTGGGCCCGGCGTGCCCGCTCATCGGCGGCGGAGGCCCCGTAGCGGTCTACCATCTGGTCGGATTTCCAGCCGCCCATGCGCTTGAGGTCGCCGCGGTCGCCGCCCGCGAGCTTGAACTGGTGCGCCCAGGTGTGCCGTAGCTGGTGCGGGTGAATGTGCCCGATGCCCGCCAGCTTGGCGCGGCGGGTGATCATCTGCTCTATGCCCGATGCCACTTAGCTTATTTTTGGTTATGCTGCTGGGCTGATGTTTTCCCTGGTGAGGGTGGGGTTGACGAGTTTGATGGTGGCGGGGGCGGCGTGGCGGATGCCGTGGTCGCCGGGTTTCTTGACGCGGTAGGAGTTATGGCGGGCGCGCTTGACGACGCGGGGGTAGCTGCGCTCGCGCCTGTTGTTCAGGTGCGTCGCGCCGGTGATGCCGGCCATGACCCTGGCGAGGACGCGGTGGCCCTGGTCAGGGGGAAAAAGCCGGGTCTGCGGCCCGGCGGCGGATGATGCGGACGGTGCGCTTGAACTTGACCCGGTCCGGGTCGATGCCGGCGCCGGTGGCTGCAGCGCAGATCAGGGCGCTGATCGCGTAGTGGGTGAGCAGGTAGCCCCAGATCTCCTGCCTGACCATGTCCGGGGACTCCGATCGCAGCACCTTCCCGGGGCCGCGGAGGTAGGTCTTGAGCTGCCTGTTCCCGGTCTCGTGCTCCCAGCGCTCGTGATAGGCCCGCGCGAGGACGGCCGCCGGGGCGTCCAGGAACTCAAGGACGGTGGTGACCAGGGTGATCAGCTCGTCTTTCCCGTCGCCCGCGCGGTCGGGGACCTCGTACTCGACGACCCGGACGTACCGTGCCTTCGTCTCGTCCAGGTCCTCCCCGGCGCGGGCGGCATCCAGGAGCCTGTCCCGGGCCTTGCCCTTGACCTTGGGGTTGACCAGGACTGACCGGTAGGAGCCGTCGGGATAGAACGCCAGCGGCGGCAGCGTCAGGTCCGCTTTCACCCGCCACAGCAGCGCCGCCCCGGTATCCGCAGCGGCGCACCAGTCCTGCCAGTTATAGAAGTTGCGGTCGGCCATGAGCAGCCAGTCCGGCTTCAGCTGCGGGTAGAGCCCGCGGGCCAGGGACTGCTCCCCGCTGCCCTTGGACACCGACGGGCCGATCGCGGCCAGCACGGGCGCGTGCGAGGCGCACTCGCCGACCGTCACCGCCCTCGCCTTCGGGAACGCGGCCGGGGTGCCGTCCTTGCCGGTGCCGGAGAACCCGAACGCCGCGATGTTCGCCCCGGTGGCCGGAACGTCCCATTCCAGCCCGTCCATGCTCATCTTCCGCCACGGCCCCAGGAACGCCCCCTGCGTGTCCTCGGTCGCGGGCGGCACCGCGACCTGCGAGAACACCTCTTTCACCGGCTCATGCCCGAGCCGCTGCCGCGCCTGCGTCAGCCCGCCCGTCGTCACCGTGCCCTGCGAGGAATCCCAGCAGCCCCAGTGCGACAGCGTCTCCGACAGCCGGGTCCAGGTCTCCTCGTAGTCCTCCTCCGCGAAAAGCGCCACCGCCATCGCGAAATACACCATGACGTGCGGCGGGAGCTTCCCGCCCTTCCGCTTCGCCTTCTTGCCCGTGGCCTCGACCGCGTCATCGACCGCGTCCCGCGGCACCCAGGACGCCAGCACGCCCAGCGAGATCCAGTCGCTCAGCCGGCCCTCAGCCACCGCACCAGTCTGCGTCATAAACCGCGATCATGCCGGCAACCAGCCAGAACACCCCGTAGCGACACGCCGGGCAAACCAAGATCAACTTAAGCTAAGTGGCATTGCGTCTTGAGGCCTCGGCGTTGATAGCTAGAGCGCCACGCGAAATCGTGCGGCGCTATGCTTATCTGGCACACGTTGCTCACTTTACTCAACTGGTAAAAGAGAAGGCGGAACCAGGTTACCCGCCGCGCGGCCTGCCTATAGAGCTTGCAATACTAATCGAAATGGTAATCGCGATACTCGTTGAGCATCTTTGGCATCCATTGTCAAGGAGGCGCCGTGTAAGCCGCGGCATCTGGTTTATCGATAGAGCGATTGAGGCTGCCAAAAGAGGAAATCCAGATTATAGCTGGAATGTGCTCCTCTTGACATGGAAGCCCATTACAAAAGAGCCTGGTATAAAAGGATTCACCAGGCGGACGACGGCAAAGGTGAAGAGGGCCATTGAGGTGTCCGGCATGCGGTTGAAGGGCAAAAATATTTGATCGTAACCGTTCACTGTCGTGAGTGTGGCATTCCAATTCTGCTGCCGTGGCCCGGGCTGTATTCAAGCAGCAGGCGGGCGCGGCCCGTCCCAGGCGAACCGCTGCGGTGAGCGGTCTCCGCGCCGCGCGGCCGGGTGAAGAACCAGGTTGGGGAACGCCCGGCGGATCATGGCCCGCATCGCGGCGGTATCGCCGGCCGCCTCGGCCTTGTCCCATTCGGCGGCCGCCTCGCTGGCCGCTGCGCCGGCGTCTTCGGGTTCTTCCAGTGCCGCTAGTTCCCAGCGCAGTCCCTCCAGCCGGGCCAGGATCGGCTTCATGGCCTTGTCCACGCGGTCAACGCCCCAGGTGGCCGTCTTGACGGCCAGGTTGTCCGCCGACGCCTCCAGCGTCGCCATCTCGGCCCGCCTTTCGGCCCGCTGCTCGCGCACCTTGGCCAGCCGCGCCGCGATCCGGCCCGCCCGGCGCGGGTCACCCAGCCGCGCCTTCACCGCCTCGGCCACGATGGCCTCGGCCGCCACGGCGTCGATCACGTTGTGCCCGCACCCGAAATGGCTGGTGTCCTTGCGGCAGCGGTACTCCCGGCGCACCGACCCATCGGGGTACGGCGGGAGCTGCCGGCGCGGCTGGCCATGCAGCGTGTGCCCGCATCGCCCGCAGGCCATCAGCCCCGTCAGCCGATGCACCTCGCCCGGCGGGCGGCCCTTGGGGCGGCCGTCCAGAATCGCGCACAGCCGCTGCCAGTCTGCCTCCGGCACCACCGGATCGATCCCGGCCAGCCGGGAGACCACCGTGCCGTTCAGCGTCACCAGGCCCGCCAGGACCGGCCGGGTCAGCGACTTACCGAGTCCGTCCCGGGTCCACCGCTTCTGGTTGACCGTCGTGATCCCCCGCCCGTTCAGGTCACGTACCACCTTGACCAGCGGTTCCCCGCCCAGGATTCGCTCATAGCACTCAGCGATGATCGCGCGCTCGGCCGCCACCTGCTCCTCGGGCGCCATCGCGCGCGGGTCTCCCGGCTCCCAGTCCGTCGGCCTGGGCGCCAGCCCCGGCATACCGTACGAGCGCGCGCCGCCGGGGGTCCGTCCCTTTCGGGCGCGCCGCACCTTGCCGTGCGCGATCCGCTCGGCCATCTTGTCCGGCTCCCCGGCCGCCGCGACCATCGCCTCGCGGAAATGCCGCCGCCCGTCCGCCGTCGCTGGGTTGTACTCACCGGTCAGCGACCACACCCGTATTCCCAGCTCGGCCGCCTCGACCAGCCCCTCGCCCTCCATGACCTTACGGCTGAACCGGGTCACATCGTAGAAGATCACACCGTCGGCGGCACCCGACTCAAGTCGCGCCATCAGCTTGTCCCAGTCGGGCCGTACCACGTCCCGCTTCCATGCCGACAACGACGGGTCAATGAACACCTAGCCGACCCGCGCGCCGCGCCCGGCCAGCTCGTCGGTGCAGACTTCCACCTGGTAGTCGGTCTTGATCGTCTGCCCGTTTGCGGCCCGGCTGATCCGAGGTCTCCGGCCTAGCCCAGGTCCCCTGGCTCGCCCAGATCCCCGGCCTGGCGCCGGGCGATCTGGCGCTGGGCCTCGGCGAGGATGTGGCCCACGTCACGGCCGAACCGGACGTCGCAGGGATGCTCGGTCCGTCCCGACCGGGCGTTTGCGGCCAGTTCGGCCAGGGCGGTCCGCAGCGGCGGGAGCGGATCGTTCGCCGCCGCTGGCGCAGGCGACCGGCCGGAGCCTCCCCAGACGTACGCCTCGAAGCCCGCGGCCGCCTCGCCACCGCTCTGCGAGACGGTCACCACGCTCGTGGCCCCGCCCTGGTGATGAAGGATCAGGTAACTGACGTCGAGTCCCGGTCCCGCGTCGGCGGTTACCGACGTCACCGGTCCGAGGCTGGCCCACAGCAGCGAGATCACGTGCGGGCCGAGGTCCCACAGCGCGCCCTTGTCGCGTCGCCACGGGGTGTTGAACGGGCTGGACTCGAGTAGGGACGATCCGAACCAGGACGCGACCCCGCCGGTCCAGCCGCCCCGCGCCGTGACGTCGGCCAGCCACGCTCGCATTTTCGCCTGGAACCTGAGGGTGAAGAAGACGACCGAGGCCACCTGGCTCTGGGCGACCGCCTCGACCAGGTCATCCGCTGCGGCCTCGGCCAGCGCGACGGGTTTCTCCAGCAGCAGGTGCTTGCCGGCCCGGGCGGCGGTCGCGGCGATGGGCGCCTGCACGTCCGGCGGGACCGCGAACGCGACGCCGTCGACCGCGGCCAGGAACGCGGCGATGTCCTCGTAGGGGGTGACGTGATGAGCCGTCGCGAGTCCGGCCGCGGCCTGCTGGTCCCGGCCCCAGACTGCGGCGAACGCGATGTCCTCGGTCGAGGCGAGCGCGGGCGCGTGCGCGATGCGGGCCCAGTAGCCGGTGCCCACCAGGCCGAACCTCAGCGGTCGCGATGTCATCCCTGTCCCGTCTCGGTGTCTTACCTGGATGCCAGGCC
>Ga0070698_100004133_pt1 | contig 15962 bp, 8 predicted proteins | sample KBSK1502metaG_FD_65477 | JGI IMG/M metagenome (GOLD analysis project Ga0070698, IMG submission 65477) | Corn, switchgrass and miscanthus rhizosphere microbial communities from Kellogg Biological Station, Michigan, USA - KBS K1-50-2 metaG | ecosystem: Host-associated > Plants > Roots >...
GCCGCGGTCGCCACCTACCGGCGCGTCATCGACCTCGATCACAGCTCGCGGCGCGCGCTCAAGGCGCTCGGCAAGCTGAGCGAGGCGCGCGGCGACTGGGCCGGCATGGCCGACGTCCTCGAGCGCGACCTCGCACTCACCGCCGAGGTCGACGTCAAGGTGCAGCTGCTGCTCCGGCTCGGCGGCCTGCAGGAGAACAACCTCGGACTGCCCGACCGCGCCCTCGACAGCTACAAGAAGGCGCTCACCATGTCGCCGAGCTCGCAGATCCACCGCCTGCTCGAGCGCTTCATGACCGAGTCATGGCCGAGCGAGGTGCGCCGCGACGTCGCCACCCTGCTCCTGCCCGCCTACGAGCAGGCGGACGACGCCGAACGGATGACGCGCGCCATCGAGATCCTGCGCGTCGGCGAGAGCGGCCAGACGCGCCTCGACCGCGACCGCCGCCTCGTCCACCTCTACGGCCAGCGGCTCGACCGCCCGGATCAGGCCTACCAGGCCGCCCTGCGGGTGCTCGAGGCCGACCCCGCCCGCGCCGAGATCCGCGACGAGCTGGCCCGCCTCTCCGAGCTGACCGGGATGACCGGCGACTACGCCGATCACCTCGAGCTCGTCCTCGAGATGGTCCAGGAGAAGGGCGGCGACAGCGAGATCCGCCGCGCGCTGGCCACCGACCTGGCCGAGATCTGCGTCGACCGCCTGGTCGACATGGAGCGCGCCGAGCGTGCCTGGCGCGTCGTGCTGTCGATCGACGAGAGCGACGAGGGGGCGCTGGCCGGCCTCGAGCGCATCTACCGCACCACCGGCCGCTGGGCCGACCTGCGCGCACTGTGCGAGGAGCAGCTCGGCCACACGCTCGACAACACGCGCAGGATCGGCCTGCTCTACGCCATCGCCGACCTCGGCGAGACCATGCTGGGCGACATCGACGGCGCGGTGGCCGCCTACCAGCGGGCGCTCGACGTCGATCCGTCGCTGATGCGGGCCTACAAGTCGCTCGAACGGCTTCACGAGGGGGCCGGCCGCTGGAACGAGCTCGAGGAGCTCCTCACCCGCGAGCAGGAGCACCTCGGCGATCGCGACGCCCAGATCCCGATCATGGTGCGGCGCGCCCGCATCCGGGCCGAGAAGCTCGACAGCCCCGGCGGCGCCCTCGACCTCCTCGAGGAGATCATCGGCCGCCAGCACGGCAACGCCGACGCCCGCGAGCTGGTCGAGGAGCTGCTGGCGAATTCCCGCGAGCGGCTGCGGGTCGCCCGCCTGCTCGAGCCGCTCTACCTGGAGGACGGCCTGTGGCGGGACCTCTGCCTGGTGCTGCGCGCCCAGCGCGAGTTCGCCGCCTCGCGCGAGGAGGCCTCCGAGCTGCTCGCCCGCATCGCCCAGGTCGAGGAGGAGAAGCTCGGCCACGAGCGCGGCGCCTTCGACACCTGGCGCGAGGTGATGGTGCTCTTGCCCGCCGACGAGCGCGCGCGCCAGCACGTCATCCGGCTGGCCGCCGGGCTGCAGGTGTGGGACGAGGCGATCATCGCTCTCGAGAAGGCGCTGTCCGAGATCGGTCCGGACGACGTCGCGGCGAAGACCGCCGTCCTGCGCGACATCGCCAACATCGCCGAGGACGAGCTGCACGACGCGCAGCAGGCGCAGAGCGCGTACCGCCGCCTGCTCGAGGCCGACCCCGGCAACCCGGAGACCGCGCGGCTCGCCGCCCAGGCGCTGGATCGCCTCTACGTCGAGTCCGGCGACTGGCGGGCGCTCATCGACATCGTCAGGCGGCAGGCCGACTGGGCCGATCCCGGCCCCGAGCGGCTCGGCTTCCTGACCCGGCTCGCCGTGCTCGAGGAGGAGCGCGCCCACAACCCGACGGCCGCTATCTCCGCCTGGCGCGAGGTCCTGAGCGAGGACGCGGAGGACCGCCACGCGCTCGACGCCCTCGAGCGCCTGTACCAGCAGGGCGGCGCCACCGCCGAGCTGGCCGACATCGTCCGGCGGCGGGTCGAGCTGGCCAGCGAGCCGGCCGACAAGAAGCTCAACCTGGTCCGACTGGCCCGCCTGCAGGAGCGCGAGCTGGCGAGCCCGCAGGAGGCGATCGGCGCCTGGCTCGAGATCCTCGACTTCTTGCCCGAAGACGTCGAGAGCCTCGACGAGCTGGCCCGCATGTACCGCGCCGGCGCGCGGCACGCCGACCTCCTCGAGATGGTCGAGCGCCGCCTGCTCATCTCGCGCGATCCGCGCGAGCGGCAGGCGCTCACCTTCGAGCTCGGCGAGCTCCTGTCGGTGCACCTGGCGCGCGACGCCGAGGCGCTCGAGCACTACGCGGAGGTTCTGTCGCACGACCCGGGCCACGCCGGCGCGCTCGCGCGCATCGAGGGCATGCTCGAGGACGAGGACCTGCGCCTGCGCGCCGCCGACGTCCTGCTCCCCATGTACGAGAAGCAGGGGGAGTGGGCCAAGCTGGCCGCGCTCCTGGTGCGGGTGGCCGACGCGGTCGGCGATCCGCGCAGCCGCCTGCGCCACCTGAGGCGCGTCGCCGAGATCCGCGAGCACAAGCTCGGCGACCGACCCGGCGCGCTCGCGGCCTACAAGGACGCGTCGCTGGCCGCGGTGTCGGAGCCGGACCTTCGCGACCTCCTGCGCGAGCTCGAGCGGGTGGCGGCCGAGGAGGGACGCCTCGGCGACCTCATCGACGTCTACCAGGAGATCGCGCCGGACGTCTTCGACGGCGAGCTGCAGCGCCGCCTCCACCTCGACATCGCCGACCTGGCGCGCGGCGTGAGGCGCGACGACGCGCTCGCCCGCCGCTACTACCAGATGGTGCTCGAGGCGCAGCCGGACGACCGCCGGGCGCTCGACGCCGTCGAGGGCATCTACCGCGACGCCGGCGATCACGAGGCGCTCTACGAGGCTCTCCTGCGCAAGGCGGAGCTGGCCGGCGACGACCTCGAAGCACGCGCCGAGGCGCTGGCGATGGCAGCCTCGCTGTGCCAGGAGCAGCTCCAGCGCCCGGTCGACGCCATGGTGGTCTGGGAGCAGGTGCTCGAGCTCCTGCCCGACAGCCGCGAGGCGGCCGAGGCCCTCGAGGGCCTCTACCAGCAGTCGGAGCGCTGGCACGACCTGACCGACCTCATCGAGCGGCGGCTCGGCTTCGCCTTCACCGTGGAAGAAGCGGTGCGGCTGCGCTACCGGCTCGGACAGATCTGCGAGATCCACCTGCACGATCCGGACCGCGCGGTCGAGAACTACAGCGCCGCGCTGGGCGGCGACCCCAACCACGCCGACGCCACCCGGGCGCTCGAGCGCTTCCTCGACGATCCCGGCACCCGCGCCGAGGCGGCCGAGGTGCTCGAGCCGATCTACGTCGCCCACCAGAACTGGCCGCGGCTGGTCCGCATCTACGAGATCAAGCTCGAGTCGGCGACCGATCCGGCCGAACGCCACGAGCTCCAGCGCTACATCGCGCGCCTGCACGAGGACCAGCTCGAGGATCTCGACGGCGCATTCCGCTGGTACGGCCGCGTGTTCAAGGAGAACCCGGGCGAGCCCGGCCTGCGCTCGCAGCTGGTCCGCCTGGCCGGCGTGCTCGACGCCTGGCCGGCGCTCGCCCACATCTACCAGGAGTTCCTCGATGACACCCCGGGCGACAGCCCGGAAGCCCAGGAGGTGGCGCTGGCGCTGGCCGAGCTGGCCGACCGCCGCCTCGGCGAGGTCGAGCGCGCGCACGCCGCCTACCGGCGCGTGCTGTCGTCGCAGCCCGACGACGTCGCCACATTCGGACGCCTGGAGACCATGCTCATCCGCTCCCAGCGCTGGATCGAGCTGGTCGATGCCTACCAGGACGCCATCCAGGCCACCCTCGACGACGCCCGCCGCATCGAGCTCTACGGCCGCACGGCCGAGATCTACGAGACGCGGCTCGGTGACGTCGCGCGCGCGGTCGACAGCCACCGGGCGGCGCTCGACATCGATCCGCTGAACGGCGAGTCGCTGGCCGAGCTCGATCGCCTGTACCAGGCGCAGAAGCAGTGGTTCGAGCTGGCCGAGCTCCTGGTCGGCCGCATCGAGCGCGAGGACGACCCGACCGAGGCGAACGTGCTCAGGCTGCGGCTGGCCGAGGTGCTCGAGAACCGGATGAACGACCCGGAGGGGGCCATCGATCAGTACGAGCGCGTCCTCAAGGACGGCGGCGACGCGGTCGCGCTGAACGCGCTCGAGCGGCTGGTGGTGGTGGAGCGCCACCGCCAGCGCATCGCCGGCATCCTGGAGCCGATCTACCGGCAGAACGACTGGTGGCGGAAGCTGGTCGTCATTCTCAGCGCGCAGCTCGACTACATGGACGACCCGCGCGACAAGGTCGCCACCTTGCGCGAGATCGCCGAGATCCACGAGAACCGCGGCGGCGCCTTGAGCCTCGCGCTCGACGCCCTGTCGCGCGCCTGGCTACAGGACACCGGCGACGACGACGTCTACCAGCCGCTCATCGCCCTGACCGCCAAGCTCGGGGCATGGGACGCGCTGGTCGCGACCCTCGAGAAGGGCCTCACCGACCTCTACGACATCGACCGGGTGGTCAGCATCCTCCGGCGGATCGCCGACGTGCACGAGCGCAGCCGGAACGACCGGCCGGCGGCCATCGCCGCCCTGCGCCGGCTGCTCGATCAGCGCGAGGACGATCTCGAGGCGCTGGCCGCGCTCGACCGCCTGCTCGAGGCGGAGGGCCGCCACGCCGAGCTGGTCGAGGTGGTGTCGCGACGAGCCGACCTGGTGGACGACGACCGCGAGCGGCACGACCTGCTCGAGCGGGTCGCCATCCTGCACGAGCAGGCGCTGGCCCAGCCGAAGGAGGCGATCTCCGGCTGGCGCGCGGTGCTGAACGTGGATGACGCCGATCGCCGCGCGCTCGACGCGCTCGAGCGCCTCTACCGGGCGCAGAACGAGCCGCGCGAGCTGACCGGCATCCTCACCCGCAAGATCGAGCTCGCCGACTCGCCGGCCGCCGCCCGCGGCCTCCGCTTCGCCGCCGCCGAGGTGTTCGAGCGCGAGCTCAGCGAGCCGTTCGAGGCGATCTCGCAGATGCGCGCGGTGCTGGAGGCGGATCCGGACGACCGCGAAGCGCTGGCCGCCCTCGATCGCCTCTACCAGCTGGAGGAGACCTGGCCCGACCTGCTCGAGATCCTCGACCGGCGGGCTGCCCTCGAGACCGGCTGGGAGCGGGCCGAGATCATGCACCGGGCCGCCCTCGTGGTGGCTGATCGGCTGCTCGAGTCGGACAACGCCATCGAGCGGCTGCGCGCGCTGCTCGCCGAGGCGCGCGCTCACGAGGGCGCCCGCGCCACCCTCGACGAGATGACGCGCGACGAAGAGACCTTGCTGCCCGCGTCCGACGTGCTCGAGGAGGTCTACCGGGCCGAGCACGCCCACGATCACCTGGCCGAGCTCTACGAGCGACGGCTGGCCTCGAGCGCGCTCGATCCGGACCAGCGGGCCGAGCAGCTGGCCTCACTGGCAGGGCTGCACGAGGTGCAGCGCGGCGATCTCGACGCCGCCTTCGCGGTCTGGGCCCGCGCCCTGCGCGAGAACCCGGAAGAGGAAGAGGTGCAGGGTCACCTCGAGCGCCTCGCCCAGGCGCGCGGCGCCTGGCGCGAGCTGGTCGAGCTCTACGAGGCGATGCTGGCCCAGGCCATGGCGCCGGAGCTCGAGTTCACCTACGCCAGCAAGCTGGCGCGCATCCAGGAGGAGGCGCTGGGCGACCTCGACGCCGCCGCCGAGCGCTACCGGCGCGCCCTCGACGCCGCCAGCGACGAGCGGGCCACGCTCGACGCCCTGGCGCGCATCTACGAGCGCAGTGGCCGGAATTCCGACCTGGCCGAGATCCTGTCCCGGCAGGCCGAGGCGCACCTGGACGAGACCGTGCAGGCCGGCATCCTGTTCCGGCTCGGCGACGTCCGCGAGGAGCGCCTCGGCGACGTCGAGGGTGCGGCGCTCGCCTACCGCGACGTGCTCGAGCGGGATCCCGCCCACGGCGCGGCGCGCGCCGCCCTCGAGCGTCTCATCGCCAACGAGGACGTGCGGGCGCTGGTGGTCGGCATCCTCGAGCCGCTCTACGAGAGCGAGCGGGACGACGAGCGGCTGGCCGACCTCCTGGTCACCAAGCTGTCGGTGACGCCGGAGGCGAGCGATCGGGCCCAGATCTACTCGCGGGTGTGCGAGATCGCAGAGACCCGTCTCGGCGATCCGGTGCGCGCCCTCGACGCCGCCGGCGGCTGGGTCCTCGAGGATCCGGTCTCCGAGCAGGCGCTGTTCGAGCTCGAGCGGCTCGCCGAGGCGACCGGCCGCTGGGGCGAGATGGTGGCGCGCCTGCGCGGCATCGCCTCGGCCAGCACCTCGGAGTCGGTCAAGCTGCCGCTGCTCGGCAAGCTGGGCGCCGTGCAGCTGGAGCGCGAGAGCGACCTGGCCGGCGCCGAGCAGACCTTCCGCCAGGTGCTCGAGCTCGATCCCGAATCGAGCGCCGCGCTGGCCTCGCTCGAGCGCATCTACCGGAGCCGCGGCGACGACCCTCGGCTGTCCGAGATCCTCTGGCGGCGGGCCGAGCTCGCCTTCGACGCCGTCGAGCAGCGAGCGTTCCGCGCCGAGGTCGCCGACCTGCGCGAGCGGTTGGGCGATGCGGCCGGCGCCATCGAGGCATGGAGCGCGGTGCTGGAGCTCGACGAGGGAGACCGCGAGGCGTTGACCCGCGCCGGCTCCATCTACGAGCGCCACCAGCAGTGGCCGCAGCTCATCGAGACGCTCGAGGCGGCCGCCCGCCACGCGCGCGACGTCGACGAGGAGCGGCAGCTGCGCGAGCGGGTCGCCAACCTGTGGGACAGCCAGGTCGGGGATCTCGACCAGGCGGCGACCGCCTGGCAGACCGTGTTCGATCTCGAGCCGGGCTACCCGCGCGCGCTCGACGCGCTCGAGGACGTCCACCGCCGGCGCAAGGACTGGCAGGCGGTGCAGGACGTTCTGACCCGGCGGCTGGACTTCGCCGACCGCGATGAGGACCGCATCGCCGTCTACGGCCGCATGGCACAGGTCGCCGAGGTGGAGCGCGGCAACCTCGACAACGCGATCGCCTACCTGCAGCAGATCCTCGACATCGACCGCGGCAACCTGCGCGCGTTCGGTGAGCTCGAGCGGCTGTTGCGCTCGGCCGAGCGCTGGCACGAGGTGGTCGACCTGTACGAGCGGCGCGCCCAGGTCGAGGCCGACCGCGGCAACACCGACGAGGAGGTGCGCGCGCTGGCCAAGGCGGCCGACGTCTGGGAGGGGCCGCTCGGCGACGCCGACGCGGCCGGCGAGCAGCTGGTCAAGATCCTCGCGCTCAGACCCGACTACGTGCCGGCGCTGACCCGGCTGGCGCGTATCTACGAGGCGCAGGGCGACTGGGATCGCTCGAGCGACATGCTGCAGAAGGCGCTCAAGCTGGGACCGCGCGGCAGCGACGCCGCCGACCTCCACGTCCGGCTCGGCGAGGCCGCGCGCCACCGCGCCGAGGCCGACGGCAGCGGCGACGAGAGCAAGGCGCTCGAGCATTTCCTCGAGGCGCTGCGCAACGACCCGAACCACAAGGAGGCGATCGCCGCCGCCGAGGGCGTGGCCTGGCGGCGCGGCGATTGGTCGACCGTGGCCGACCTCATGGAGCGCCGCCACGCGATGACGAGCGCCTCCGACGAGAAGCTGGCGCTCGCCCTCGAGCTCGGAACCCTGTGGAGCGAGAAGCTCGGACAGCCGGCCCGCGCCCTACCGCTCCTCGAGGAGGCGGTGCGCGCCGCCCCGGGCGATCCGCGCGCGCTGGCGCCGCTGGCCGATCTCTACCTGGCCGCCGGACGCCACAAGGAGGCGGCGCCGCTCTACGAGCGGCTGGCCGAGGAGGCCAAGAAGAGCCGCCAGATGAAGGACGTCGCCCGCTACCGGCAGCGACTCGGCCAGCTCTACCGCTCCTCCGGCGACCAGGCCCGCGCGCTCGCCGCCTACGAGGAGGCCTTCCGCATCGACCCGACCAACGTCGCCACCATGGTCGGGCTCGGCCGCCTCTACGTCGACGCGAAGGAGTGGGAGAAGGCCAAGCGGGTCTACCGCTCCCTCGTGCTGCAGAAGATCGATCCGTCGGTCGGCATCACGATGGGCGAGGCCTACTACCAGCTCGGCACCATCCACGTCCAGACCGGCGAGAAGGACAAGGCCAAGGGCATGTTCCAGCGCGCCGTCGACATGGAGCCGCAGAACCAGGTCTTCCGCCAGGCCCTCACGAACCTCTAGAGGGTCCAGCGGAGGCCGACGGCGACCAGGAAGCCGTTGGCCAGCATCGGGCTGCCGGCGAGCTTGTCGGCGCGCGCGTTGGTGCCGATCCCGCCGAGCTCGGTGTAGTAGCTGACCGGGCCGTCGTGGCCGTCCTGCATGAAGTAGTACTCGAAGCCGAAGCCGCCGACCCCGCCCAGCGACAGGCGGTCGTCCGACAGGCGATCGGGCAACAGGAAGAGCAGGGGGCCGCCGAAGCCGTAGAGCCTGACGGGACTGCCGGGCGCGCGCGCGCCTGCCTCGAGCACCAGGTCGAGCCGACCGTAGCCTGCCCAGTCCTGGTCGCCGTCGGCGGTGACCGCGTGCGGCGACCAGGCGCCGCCGCCGCCGAGCGAGACGCGCAGCCGATCGCCCGCGAAGCGTGGCGTCGCGATCGCGCCGCCCATGCCGAAGTCGTCCTGCGCTCGGTGCAGCGCGTAGCCGATCGCCCAGCCGTCTCTCGCCTCGTGATCGGCCCTCGCGCTGCCTCCGGCCACGGCCGTGAGCGTCACCACCAGCCACATGCATGTCTGTCGTGTCATCGGGTCTCCTTTCGCCCGTTGATACGCCGCCGGCGCGCTGCCATTCGGCCGCGTCCGACGAGCGGTCGGATCCAGCCGACGAGCGGTGGCGGTGGAGCGACCGGCGGCGCAGACAGGCGCGGTTAGCGGCGGCAGCCGGCCGCGCGCCGCTGCTTGTCATATGAATCGGGCCGGCGCGCGACCAAGACCATCTCACGTGCCCCGATCACGGTGAGCCCGGTCACACGACATGCGCTCGAGCAGGAACTCGCCCATCTCCACGCCAGCACCTTCGCGTGGGCGATGGTCGCGTGCGATTACCGCCGCGACGACGCGCTCGACGTCGTGCAGACCGCCTACCTCAAGGTGCTCGACGGCCGCGCTCGCTTCGCCGGGCGCTCGAGCTTCAGGACCTGGCTGTTCGCCGTGGTCAGGCAGACCGCCCTCGACCTGCGCCGACGGCGCCGGCTGCGCGCCGACCTCCTGCGGCGGTGGCTGGTCGATCCCATCGAGGCTCCGCCGCCGGGCGACGACACCGTCGGCCGAGAGGTGCGCCGCGCCCTCGCCGCACTGCCGCGCCGGCAGCGCGAGGTGGCGGAGCTCGTCTTCTACCAGGACCTCACGATCGAGGAGGCAGCGACGGTGATGGCGGTCTCCCTCGGCTCCGCCCGCACCCATTACGACCGCGCCAAGCACGCGCTCGCGCGCGCACTCGCGGAGCTGGAGCCATGACCGACGACCGGCTGCGCGACCTCTTGCGTCGCTCGCACGAGGCGGATGCGCTGCCGCCCGGCTTCGCGGCGACCGTGCGCGCGGCCCGCGCTGCGCAGGCCGCGCCGCCGCGCCGGCGCCTTCTCCCGGCCGCCGCGGCGATGGCGGTGGTCGCCATCGCGGTCGCCGGCTGGCTGGCCTCGCGCGATCGCGACCCGGACGAGCTGGTCGCCCCGAGCTTCGAGCTCGCCGGCCCGTTCGACCAGCTGCCCTCGCCGTTTCCCGGCCTGGCTGTCGCCGATCTCACTCTCGACGGCGCGGGGCAGCCCGCCGTGCCCGAGGGACTGCCCATCGAGGATCCATGGTGAAGCGTTCCGTCCTGTTTCTTCTCTCTCTCGCATTGACCGCCGCCGCCGGCGCGCAGCCGCTCCGCGCCGACCCGACCGCCGAAGGCAAGGCGCATCTGGCCGACTGGCAGCGCGCCTTCTACGGGCCCGAGCTCATCATGAAGCACCAGGCGGCGATCAAGCTCAGCGAGGCGCAGAAGAAGCTCGTCATCAAGGAGGTCAAGGACGCCCAGTCCGACGTCCTCGACATGCAGTTCGCCATGTACGACAAGAGCAGGCGCGCCCTCGCCCTGGCCCAGAAGCCCACGGTCGACGAGGCCGCGGTCCTGGCGCTGGCCGACGAGATCACCGGCCTCGAGGGGAAGATCAAGCGGCGCACGCTGCTCATGAACATCCGCATCAAGAACGCGCTCGGCGCCGAGCAGAAGAAGGCGCTCGATCGCCTGCGCCCGCCGGCCGGAGGCAAGCCATGAGCCGGCGCGCCTGCACCGTCCTGCTCGCCCTGTGCGCCTGCGGTTCGTCGAGCGATCCCGATCCGCGCGAGGACGCCGCGCCTCCCGCCGCCGAGCTGGACGTCACCTGGAGCCCGTGTCCCGTCCTCACCGACGGCACCGGGCTCGGCGCCGAGTGCGCCGAGGTCACCGTGCCGGCCGACTGGAGCCAGCCGGATCGCGAGACCCTCACGCTCTTCCTCAAGCGCGTGGAGAAGCCGGGCGCCAGCAAGCAGGTCTGGATGCTGAACGGCGGCCCGGGCGCCTCCGGCGCCGACTTCGATCCGCTCGCCGAGATGCTGGTCGAGGACCACCCCGATCTGGCCTTCTATCTCCTCGACCACCGCGGCACCGGTCGCTCGACCCGGCTCGGCTGCCCCGATCAGGAAGCGGACGATAGCCCGGACGGCCGCGGCATCAGCGCCGGCGAGCGCGCGGCCTGCGTCGCCGCGGTCGAGGCAGAGGTCGGCGATCGGCTGCCCTTCTTCACCACCAGCAACGCGGCGCAGGACGTCGGCCACCTCATCGACGCGACCCGCGACGGATATGACGAGGTGCACGTCTGGGGCGGCTCCTACGGCACCTTGTGGGGACAGCGCTACCTGCACTTCTTCCCCGACCAGGCCACCGCGATCACCTTGACCGGGATCGCGCCGCCCGACGCCAGCTTCACCCACTACGACGCCGACTACGACCAGGTGGCGCGCGCCTACCTGGCCGCCTGCGACGCCGACCCGACCTGCGCCGGCAAGCTGGGCGGCGAGGCGGCCGCGCGCATCAGCGCGCTCTACGATGATCTCGCGGCCGGCCACTGCCCGGCGGCCGCCGGCCTGTCGGCTGACACGCTGCGCCCGCTCTTCGCCACCTGGCTGCTCTGGGCCTGGTACGAGCGCGCGCTCATCCCGGCCATCGCCTACCGGCTCGAGCGCTGCGAGCCGGACGACATCGCCGCGCTCGCCCACTTCGCCGGCCTCTTCGCCCATCGCGAGGAGAGCGCAGCGGATCGCCTGCACTCGGCCATCCTCGGCCTCCACATCGGCATCTCCGAGCTCTCCACGCCGCCGTACCCGACGGCCGGCGAGGCGCAGGCGGTGGTGGACGCCACGGTGGTCTCGCTCGGCGTTGGCCCGCGCTACGCCGAGCTGTGGCCGACCTGGCCGGCCTATGCGCCGGATCGCTTCGACGACCAGTTCGCCGCCACCGACATCCCGGTCCTGCTGCTCGAGGGCGAGCTCGATCCCGCCACCGTGCTGGCCGGCGCCCAGCGGGTCGCCGACCGGTTCGACGGCCCCGATCAGCACTTCGTCGTCCTGCCGCGCGCAGGCCACTCGTTCAGCACGCCGGCCACCGGCGAGCCGCTCGGCTGCCAGCTGCGCATGTGGATGGACTTCGTCGCCGATCCGCACGCCGCCCCCGGCGACTGCCCGGAGCGCATGCTGCCGCTCGACTTCGGCCGGCAGCCGGCGCTGGCCGGGTTCTACTTCGGGACCCGCGATCTCTGGGAGGGCGGCCCGGAGACGCGCGCGCGGACCGACGCCGCGGTGGAGGCGCGGTTTCGCGAGCTCCGCCGCCACATGCCGCGCACCCTGTTCGCGCGCTGAGTCAGCTTGCGCAGGGTGGGAGCCAGCTTGTTCTTCACGCGCGCCTCCGTGCGATCGGACCAGTCGAGGAACCGGTTCGAGACCCGGGTCAGCTTCGGGTGCGAGATGTAGAAGGAGAACTCGCTGCGCACGATCGGGAAGCCGAGGCCGAAGGGCGAGACCAGCGGCGGGGTGTCGACCGAGAGGCCGAGGCCGCCGGTGCGACTGGCGTAGATCGACATGAGGGGCGGCGAGACGGCGACCCGGTCGCCGAAGATGGGATGGTTTCGCGCAACGGTGAGGCCGGCGGCGGTGAACTTCTTCTCGATGGTCGGCTCGAGCTTGAGCGTGCTCGACACCCCCTTGCGCCCCCAGAACAGGATGCTGCCGCCGCCCGAGCCGTAGAGGATGAGCTTCCGCCGCCCGCTGGCCGGATCGGTGCGCCAGGAGAAGCCGGCCTCGATGCCGAGGTTGGGCCCGGTTCCCGGGATGCCGCCGTGCAGGCCGGTCGACGCGATGATGCCGGTCCTCGCCGGCGCCGGCCCGTAGCGCTCGATCACCTGCGCGTCGATGGCGTCGCGCTCGGCGCGGGGCAGCCGCTGCGAGCCGGAGCGGCCGGCCATGGTGATGCGGAGGACCATGCGGAGGCCGGCCGCGCGCCCGCGCGGCACCTCGAGGAACCCGGGATCGCGCTTGAGCCGGGTGAGCCGGCGAAGGACATGGATGGCGGCGTCGCGCTCGATACCGCTCCGCTCCAGCACGGCGAGCACCTCGGCTGGATCGATCCTGTCGATGAAGGCGCGGGTCTCGGGCAGGAGCGGACCGGTCTGCCCGGCCACCCAGGCGTGCGGCCAGCGGAACCGCGGGATCGGCGCGCGCGGGAAGGAGTTACCGTTGTCGATGGCGACCGGCACGAAGCGCCCGCCTCGCTCCTTCACCATCAGGTTCTTGCCGCTGCGATCCGAGTTGCCGATGAGATAGTCGAAGACCCGCAGCATCTCGGCCGCACCGCGATCGAGCTCGCGGCCGGGCGCAGCGATGTCTTTCGCGCGCTGAGCGTCCTCGACCCAGAGCTGGAGCGAGCCGCGCCGGCCGCCCACCTCGCGCACCACCGTGCGCGGCACGTAGGGGACGCCGAGCGCGATCGCCAGCTCGGAGGCGGCCGCCTCGCGCGCCGCGAACGACCCGCGCTCGAGGTGTGAGAGGAGGTCGAGGAGGGTCGGCCGCTGGCCGTCGACCGGCTTGAAGATGGCGCGCCCCGCCTGGTTCCCGTGCGTGAGGCGCAGGACGAGGGAGGCGTTGACGCCGGCCTTCTGGTTCGCGACTCTCTCGACCACGTCGCCGCGGACGAGGAGGTCCTCGTCGCGATCGGCACGCGCCGCTCCGAGCCCTGCGAGGAGGGTGAGCGGGACCAGCAGGACCGCAGCTCGCGACGAGAAACGCACCGGCGGGCGAGCCAACTTTGCAACGGACGTGCCTTGGGGTCCGTCCCCCAAGTGCCGATTTCTCCTCGGGCTGACCACCTCGGTGGCCGGCCGGCGCAGCTGTTTCAGCCAGATGGCTGGTCGGGGCAGCGCTCGCCGCCGTCTCTGACCTCGGTCTCGGACAGCCCGAGCTCGCCGTCGAGATCGCGGTACGCGTCCTCCAGCCCGACGAAGAAATCGACGTGCATTCCGACGATGGCGCCGCCGGTGTCGGCCGCCACCACGCAGCCGTCGTGGGCGAAGTCGCCCCACGGCGACTCGCCCGGCATGGTGCGTCCGTCGAGCGCCGGCAGGTAGAGGCCGGTGCCGTACTCGATGACATCGCGATCGACCGCGACCGAGCGGAACGGGACCAGCGCCCGGTCCTGCACCCCGACGCCCCACGGATGGTCGGCGTCCGCCTCGGCGAAGCAGGGCGAGCGGTCGCAGCCGCACGCGCCCGCCACGTTGAGCAGGCGACCGTCGAGCAGGCGCCCGGTGCCCTCGAGCGCGATGGCATCGGCGAAGTCCGACGACACCGTGGCGAGGACGGAGCATCCGGGGTCGTAGAGCTCGGTGTCGGCGGGGCCGCCGTAGTCCGCCTCGGAGGCGACCCAGTAATAGGTGAGCTCGAACGAGCCGAGCGATTCGCCCGGCTCGCCGCGCTGCGCGTCGACCGGCGCGCCGTCGGTCCCGCCGGCGTCGGCTCGTGCGGATCCGCCGCCATCGTCGTCGTCGCCGCTGCAGGCGCCCGCGAACAGGAGGAGGATGGCGAGCCAGCGCATGCCCGGCATCCTACGCCCCTGGCGGCGTGATAGCGTGGATCCATGACCGCCGACGCGCCGGGCGGACCGACGGTCCGCGTGTCCCAGGACAGCGGGACGGCCGCGGTCTCGGTGCGCGACGTGGTCCTCGAGGTGGTCGAGGGGCCGGCGGCCGGGACCAGCTACCGCTCGGAGGGGACCTCCTTCACCATCGGCTCGGCCGCCCTGTGCGACCTCGTCATCGACGACCCGACCGTCAGCCGCTTCCACTGCGAGATCCACATCGGCGACGACGGCGCGCGCCTGCGCGACACCGGCAGCCTGAACGGCAGCATCGTCGACGGCGTTCGCGTGATCGAGGCCTTCCTGCGCGGCGGCAGCACGGTTCGCCTGGGCCGCAGCGCCCTCCGCTTCGATTTCGGCACTGATCGCAAGCCGCTCAAGGTCTCGCAGTCGCGCGAGTTCGGGCTCCTGGTCGGCGAGTCGCTCGCCATGCGGCAGGCGTTCGCGGTGCTCGAGCGAGTGGCCGCCACCGAGGCGACCGTCCTGCTGGAAGGCGAGACCGGCACCGGCAAGACCGCCGCCGCCCGCTCCATCCACCTCGAGAGCAAACGGAAAGCCGGCCCCTTCGTGGTGCTCGATTGCGCGGCGGTGCCGGCCAACCTCCTCGAGGCGGAGCTGTTCGGCCACGAGCGCGGCGCCTTCACCGGCGCCGACGCGCGCCGCTCCGGCGTCTTCGAGGAGGCGGACGGCGGCACCCTGTTCATCGACGAGATCGGCGAGCTGCCGGCCGAGCTGCAGCCCAAGCTGCTCGGCGTCCTCGAGGGCCGCGAGGTGCGGCGCATCGGCGCCGCTCGCACCGTGCCGGTGGATGTCCGCCTGATCGCCGCGACCAACCGCGACCTGCGCCGCGAGATCAACCTCGGCGCCTTCCGCCCCGACCTCTACTACCGTCTGGCGGTGGTCCGCCTCGAGCTGCCGGCGCTCCGCCAGCGGGTCGCCGACCTCGCCGCCATTTCCGGCCGCGTGTTGCGCGGCCTCGGCGCCGATGAGCGCGCGGTCGCCCGCTTCACCGCCGACGACTTCGTCGCCTCGCTGGCCCGCCACGCCTGGCCCGGCAACGTGCGCGAGCTCAAGAACTATCTCGAGCGCTGCCTGGTGTTCGAAGAGGCGCTGCCGATCGAGGAAGGCCTGTCGTCAGGCGGCGCCGCGCTGGCGGTCGACGCCTCGGTGCCGTTCTCCGACGCCAAGCGGCACGCCCTCGACCACTTCGAGCGCGAGTACCTGGTCGACTTGCTGCGCCGCCACGGCGGTGTGGTGACCGACGCGGCGGCGGCCGCCGGCCTCGACCGCACCCACGTCTACCGGCTCCTGCGAAAGCACCGGCTCAGCACCAGATGATGCGCGCATCGGCGGGCCGCGCCGCCGGCGCCGCCGCCGCCGACACCGCCACCCGCGCGCGCTCGGCCGCCGGCCAGCTCGCCAGCTGGAACAGGGGGCCGCTCGCCGGCCGTTCGCGGTCGACCGCCGCCGCGTGCAGGCAGATCGAGATGCCCGGCTGGCACAGCTCGAGCGCGAGCCGGACCGCGCGATCGCGCTCCGCCTCCGAATCTCCCGGCAGGACTCCGAGCACAGCGCTCGCCATGTCGAGCGCCAGCGTCATGCCGGACGCCCGCATCCGCTCGGCGGCGCGGTCGAGCAGCTCGTCCGACTCCTCGTCGGCAGAGACCAGCATGCCGACGCAGACCGCCGGCCCGCCGCCCAGCGCGGTCCGT
>Ga0070698_100004134_pt1 | contig 15962 bp, 20 predicted proteins | sample KBSK1502metaG_FD_65477 | JGI IMG/M metagenome (GOLD analysis project Ga0070698, IMG submission 65477) | Corn, switchgrass and miscanthus rhizosphere microbial communities from Kellogg Biological Station, Michigan, USA - KBS K1-50-2 metaG | ecosystem: Host-associated > Plants > Roots >...
GTGCCGGATTGCGGCCACGAGGTGATGGCCCGCCGGCCCGGCCTGTTCAACGAGGCAACGACCGGGTTCTATCGATCAACCGAAGCGGAAGCGCGCCGCCGCGCGTCGCTCGTCGAGCAATCAACGACCGCCATGGCCGGCTCGGGAACAGGAGGAAGCGGATGACCACGCTGCTCGTGCTGTATCGGGCGCCGGAGGGCGGCGCCGACGCCCTGGCAACCTTCGAGTCGCGCTACCGAGACGAGCACATGCCGCTGGTCGCGCAGACACCCGGGCTGCGCGCGACGCGCGCCTGGCGGGTGCGCGAGGCGCTCGGCGCGGAGACCGACATCGCCGTCGCGGCCGCCCTCGACTTCGACGACCGGGCGGCGATGGACGAGGCACTGCGTTCCGAGCCGATGCGCGCGGCGGCCCGGGTCCTGCGCGAGATCGCCCCGGGCCTCGCGACGTTCCTGGTCGCCGACGCTGCGCCCGATCTGGTCGGCGCTGGATAGGAGCGGCGTGGATACTGTCGCCACGCCGTGACCACCGCCCAGTCGTCCGAACATCCGACGCTGCACGTCACGCTGCCGGCCCCGAGCGCCGACGGGCCGGTCGACGGGGTCGCCCTCGTCGTTCTCGATCGACCCGAGGTCCTGAACGCGCTCGACTTCGCCCTGATCGGTGCGCTGACGGACGCCCTGGAGGCGCTCGATCGAGATCCCGGCTGCCGGGCGATCGTCATCACCGGGGCGGGCGACCGCGCCTTCGCGGCCGGTGCCGACGTGCCCGAGCTCGCGCGGCAGTCGCCCACGAGCCTGACCGTCGATGACACGTTCCATCGATGGGAGCGCATCAAGCGGGTGCGCAAGCCGCTGATCGCGGCGGTTCGCGGTTACGCGCTCGGCGGCGGCTGTGAGCTGGCGATGCTGTGCGACATGATCGTGGCCGGCGAGGACGCGCAGTTCGGGCAGCCGGAGATCAAGCTCGGGGTGATGCCCGGCGCCGGGGGGACGCAGCGCCTCACCCGGGCGATCGGCAAGGCCAGGGCCATGGAGCTGGTGCTCACGGGCCGGAACATGAGCGCGCACGAGGCCGAGGCGCACGGGCTGGTCACCTCCGTGGTGCCCTCGGATGCGACGGTTCCCGCTGCGCTGGAGCTTGCCGCGAGGATCGCCGCGATGCCGCCCGTTGCCGTCATCGCCGCCAAGGCGGCCGTGAATCGCGCCGAGGAGCTGTCGCTGGAGGCCGGCCTCGAGTTCGAGCGCCGCAGCTTCTACCTGCTCTTCGACACCGAGGACCAGAAGGAGGGCATGGCCGCCTTCACCGAGAAGCGCAAGCCGACCTGGAGGGGACGCTGATGACCGAGGAGCGGGATTTCGGGCGCGACCTCGGCGACGAGCCGGCACCCGCCTGGCGCGACGCCCCGCCCGACATCCTGTCCCCGATCGACGAGAGCGCGCCGGTGAGCGGCCACCAGGCGCCGCCCGTCATGGATGCGTCGCCGGCCGCGGCGCCGGAGCACGACTGGACCTCCGCGGCGGATCACGTCTACCCGGTCCTGCGGCCGGCCGGAACCCACGGCACCATGCTCGCCGAGATCGACGAGACCGCCCTGGCCCAGGAAGGGCTCAAGAAGCATGCCCTGCCGCTCATCGACCCGGGTCCGGCGGACCTCGCCGTCGCGTACGTGCTCCGCGAGGCCGCATACGACGTGCTCGTGAATGCGGACCACCTGCTCGCCTGGGGCGTGCATGCGGACCAGCTGCGCGAGATGGCGATGGCGAATCTCGCCGCGTGGTCGGCCCGGGCGCCGTGGACCGACGAGCTCTCGGGCGAACGGCGATTGCTGTCCTCGGATACCGGCGAGGGCGGCGATGCCGCGCGGATCCTGCTCGAGGACGTCCGCCAGCATCTCGCCGGCGAGTGTGGCGGGCCAGGCCGCGTCCTCGTCGCGTTGCCCGATCGCGACCTGCTCATCGCCGGCTCGCTCGGCCCCGGCGACAACGACTTCGCGGGTCAATTCGCGACATTCGTCGCGGACCTCGTCGACGATGCCCACGAGCCGATCGACAGCGGCCTGTTCGAGCTGGTCGGCGACGGCCACGAGCTGATCAGGTTCGCGCCCGGGGCGGATGCCTGAGGCCGCCGGCGAAACCGTCCTCGTCGAGCTCGACGCGGAGGCGGGAGTCGCCACCATCACGCTGAACCGCCCGGACGCGCTCAACGCGCTGACCGTGCCGATGAAGCAGGCACTGCTCGCGGCGTTCCGACGCGTCGAGCGCGAGCGGGCGGTCCGCGCCGTGATCCTGACCGGCGCCGGCCGCGCGTTCTGCTCCGGCCAGGACCTTCGCGAGCGGCTCGAGCCGGAAGCAGCACCGCTCGGGGTCGAGGTTCGCGAGCGCTACAACCCGATTGTCCGAGCGATGCGCGGGCTGCCCAAGCCGATCGTCGCTGCGATCAACGGGGTGGCCGCGGGTGCCGGCGCGTCGCTGGCGATGGCGTGTGACATCCGGATCGCCTCGGACGAGGCAAGCTTCGCGCTCGCGTTCGGGCGGGTCGGGCTGGTGCCCGACAGCGGGGCGACCTGGTTCCTGCCCCGCCTCGTCGGCGCCACCCGCGCCGCCGAGCTCGCGCTCCTCAACGATCCCGTCTCGGCTGCTGATGCCGTTCGCCTCGGTCTGATCGGCCGGGTCGTGCCTGCAGCGGAGCTCGCCGCGGAGGCGCGAGCGGTTGCCGCCCGCCTCGCCGCGGGCGCGCCGAGGGCGATCGCCCTGACCAAGCGTGCGCTGGACGCGGCCTGGACACACGATCTCGACGCCGCGCTCGAGTACGAGGCGCGCCTCCAGGACCTCGCCGGCCGGACGAATGACCACGCCGAGGGCATGGCCGCGTTCATGGCCAAGCGTCGGCCGCGGTTCACCGGCGAGTAGGGCTGCAGCTCCGACGGTTGACGTCGCTGACCTCAGAGACCTAAGGTCTCCCTAACGAGCGTTAGTTAGGTAGTTCCCAGGTAGACCGAGGTCGAATGGTCGAGATCAGCCGGCGCCAGGCAATCGAGGATGTCGCCAGCGACCTTTTCCGCGAGCACGGCTATGCGGCGACGAGCATCCGCGACATCGCCCGCGCGCTGTCGGTCCAGGGCGCCAGCCTGTACGCCCACGTCACCTCGAAGGAGGACGTGCTGTGGGCGATCGTCGACCGTGCTGCCTCTCGCTTCGAGGCTGCCGCCGATCGCGCCGAGCGCGACGCGGAGGCCCGCCGGGCCGGTGATCCTGCCGAGGCAGTCGCGGCGCTCGTCCGGGCACACGTCGAGGTGCTGACCGGCGACGTCGATGAAGCAGGGGTCTTCGTCCACGAGTGGCGCGCCCTCGGCGAGGAACGGCGCGCGGCGATACTCGCCCGACGCGACGCCTACGAGACGCGGTTCCGGCGTCGGATTGAGGCCGGCATCGCCGTGGGGGCGTTCGACATGACCGATCCGGCGATCGCCTCGACGGCCCTGCTCAGCGCCCTCAACGGCGTCGCGACGTGGTACGACCCCGACGGCCGGCTCACGGCCGAGCGGATCGCCGACCACCTGGTCGACCTCGCGTTGCGCATGCTCGAGGGCCGCGCATGACGCCGCTCGAGGGCGCCCAGGCCTGGGTCGATGCCTGGAAGGAGGGCTGGGCCCGCCACGACGCCGACGTCATCGCCGCGCGCTACGCAGCGCGGTGCCTCATCGCCGAACATCGCGATACGTGGACCGAGCTCGAGGGCGATCATGGCATCGACCTCGCCAAGGAGGACGCCTGATGACCGACCCGCTCGCGCTTGACCCCGTTCTCCCCGTCCGCCAGCGCAGCGAGCGGCCGTGGAACGAGGAGGACCTGCCCCACGACGAGCGCTTCGCCCATTTCGAGGCCCACGTGACCGCCGGCGGCAAGATCGAGGCGACCGACTGGATGCCCGACGAGTATCGCTCGGCCGTGCTGCGGTTCGTCGAGATGCACGCCAACTCGGAGCTGATGGGCGTGCTGCCGGAGCGCGAGTGGATCATGCGGGCGCCGACCCTGCGCCGGAAGCTGGCCCTGACCGCAAAGGTCCAGGACGAGGTCGGGCACGCGCAGCTGCTGTACCGCGTCGCGGAGGACCTGGGCAAGCCGCGCGAGGCGATGCTCGACGACCTGATCGCCGGCAAGACGAAATTCCACAACGTCTTCCATTACCCGACCAGGTCGTGGGGCGACATCGGGATCATCGCCTGGCTCGTCGACGCCGCGGCGATCGTCGCCCAGCAGGCGCTCCGCGACTCGAGCTACGCCCCGTATGCCCGGACGATGCAGAAGATCTGCTGGGAGGAGTCGGTCCACATCATGCACGGCCGCGATGTCGTGGTGACCCTCATGACCGGGTCCGCGTCCCAGCGGGAGCTGGTCCAGGAAGCCCTGGACCGATGGTGGGGCCCGCTGATGCAGATGCACGGGCCGCGCGGCGATCGGGACAAGGATCGCGATCTCCACTGGCGGATCAAGGCCAAGACGTCCGAGGAGCTGCGCCAGGAGTTCCTCACGATCTATGTGCCACGGCTGTGGGAGCTGGGGCTGAGGATTCCGGACCCGAACCTCCGCCTTGACGAGGCGACGAAGGTCTGGCTGTACACCGAGCCGTCGTGGGATGAGCTGCGCTCTGTCGTCACCGGCCACGGCCCGAAATCGCAGGAGCGGCTCGAATTCCGGCGCCTGAACCGCGAAGAGACCCGCTGGGTCCGGCAGACGGTGTTCGGGCTGCCGGCCGCGCCGGTGCACTGACGATGGCCGCGTCGAAACGGGCGGCGGCGTCGCGAGCCGAGCTGGAACCGTATGAGGTGTTCCAGCAGGCAAAGGACGGCGATCCGATGCGCCACGGCGGCAACGTCCTCGCGCCCGACCCCGAGCTCGCCGTGCACTACGCCCGCGAGCTCTTCGGGCGGCGCAACGAGAGCTCGCGCCTGTGGGTCGTCCGCCGCGCCGACATCACCGTGCTCGAGGATCCCGACCTCCTCGATCCGCCGCTGGATCGCTCGTTCAAGAAGCCCGGCGGCTACGTGATGCGCGACAAGCTCGCGGCCGCTCGCGAGCGCGCCGGCACCTCGAAACCCGCCGCACGAGCGACAGGGCACGACCGCACAGGCGGGCGTCGCGCGAAGGCGACCTCGTGAGCCTTGCGGGACCGCCGCGCACCGGCAGCGCCGCCGCGGACGCCCTCGACACGGGGACGCGGGCCGCGCTCGCAGAGCTCCTGTTCACGGTTGCGGATGACGAGTTCGTGAGCGGCTTCGCCGACTCCGAGTGGACGGGCATCGCGCCGCTGCTCGAGGAGGACGTGGCGATCAGCTCGATCTCGCAGGACGAGCTCGGCCACGCTCGCGCTCTGTACCAGCTGCTCGCCGACGTCACAGCCGACGGCCGCGACGAGGACGCGCTCGCCTATGACCGCGCGCCGGACGAGTACCGCCACTGCCGGCTGCTCGACCACCCACGGGGCGACTGGGCCGACACCATCGCGCGCCGCTTCTTCTACGAGCTTGCCGACGAGGCGCGACTGGCCTCGATCGGGCCGGGCTACCGGCCGCTTGCCGAGCTGGTCGAGAAGCTGCGCCGCGAGGAGCGGTACCACCGGATGCACGTCGTCGCCTGGCTCGATCGACTGGCGAACGGCGGGTCGGAGCCCCGGCGGCGCCTCGAGGCCGCGCTGCTCGGCCACGGCCTTGACGCGCCGACCGTGTTCACGCCGCTCGAAGGCGAGCAGCTGCTCCTGGAGGCCGGCATCCTGACCCGCTCGATGGCCCAGGCGGAGGCGGCGTGGCGAGCGGACCTGACGACGGTCATGGTCCCGCTCAACCTCTCGCTGCCACCGTCGATCGAACCCTCGCCGAATGGCCGACGTGAGCACTCGGCGGCGTTCGACTGGCTGTGGAGCGAGTTCACGATGGTGCGTCGCTCGGAGGACGGGGTGACGTGGTGATGCCCGAGCTCCGTACCGCGCCGCGGCGCCTCGATCCGAGGATGGTCATGGCCGCCCTCGGCGAGATCCCCGACCCGGAGATCCCGGCGGTATCGATCGTCGAGCTCGGGATGGTCCGGGCGGTCGACGTCGAGCCAGGCCGCCTCCGGGTCGAGCTGCTGCCGACGTTCGTCGGCTGTCCGGCGCTCGACCTCATTCGCGCGACCGTCGCGGAGCGGCTGGCGGCCTTCGGCCGGCCGGTGGACGTCGCCACGTCCTTCGCGGAGCCGTGGACGTCGGATCGAATCTCGCCCGAGGGCCGCGAGAAGCTTCGGCGATCCGGCTTCGCGCCGCCACCCCACCTCGCCTCCGATCGCGCACTGCCGATGCTCGGCGGCGCGCCGGTGCGCTGCCCCTACTGCGGCTCGGCGCGCACGACGCTCGAGAACGTGTTCGGGCCGACACAGTGCCGCTCGATCCGGCACTGCGCCGAGTGCCGCCAACCGTTCGAGGCATTCAAGCCCGTCTGAGGCGTCGCCTCAATCGCGCGGCCGCTCGTTGGCGCGCTCATTGCGCGCGGCCCGGACGGCGGTCTCGAGCACACGCGCGGCCCGCGTCTCGGGCTTCTTCGCGTCCGCGACCCAGATGAGCAGCGCTCGCCGCGCCGACCACGGAAAGGCGGCGAAGCGTTCGGCGGACGGCGGGTGGGCGTCGAGGGCCGCGGCAAGGTCCGCCGGCACGATGCCCTGCTCGACCTCATCGAGCGCAACCCACGCGCCATTCGCCTTCGCTCGCTCGATCGCGGCCAGCCCGGCCGGCCGCATCAGGCCCGCGGCGATGAGCCGCTCGACACGCGCCTTGTTCGATGCGGACCAGACGCTGCGCGTCTTCCGCGGCGCGAAATAGAGCTTGGTCCGGCGATCGTCGAGTCGGCCCCCGGTGGAGTCGACCCAGCCGAAGCAGAGCGCCTCCTCGACCGCCTCGCCGTAGTCGAGGACGGGGCCCTGGCCCTTGCGCCAGGTCACCAGCCAGGCCCCGGTCGCCTGCGCGTGATTCGCCTCGAGCCAGGCGCGCCAGGTCGCCCGGTCATCGGCCGGAACAAGCGGCGCGTCGGCGATGCCTGCCATGCGCTGCCAAATCTATGGCATGTCTGTCGCATGGCGCTGCGACGCGGATGCGAGAGGTCTGCGATGGATAGGTGCACATCGCCTTCCCGATTGGCTCGGATACGCTCGGCCGGATGGCCGAGCGAGACACGAACGCACAGCCTCTGGAGGCGGCGCGCGTCGCCGTGATCGGCGCCGGAACCATGGGCGCGGGGATCGCCCAGGTCGCCCTCGAGGGCGGCTGGCGGGTGGCGCTCCATGACCCGCTTCCGGGCGCTACTGACAGGGCGCTGGAAAGGATCCGGCGGGGCCTGACCCGACGGGCCGAGAAGGCGGGTTCGGCCGGTCCCGCGAGATACGCCTCGGATCGCCTCCTCGCCATCGACGTGGTCGGCAGCGCCGCCGCCGCCGTGGCCGATGCGCAGCTCGCGATCGAGGCGGTCGTCGAGGACCTGGACGTCAAGCGCGGGCTCTTCCGCCAGCTCGATGACGCGGCGCCGGCGGATGCCGTGCTGGCCACGAACACGAGCGCCCTCTCGGTCTCGACGATTGCCGAGGCCGCGTCCCGACCGGAGCGCGTGGTTGGGCTGCACTTCTTCAACCCGGCGCCGGTGCTGCCCCTGGTCGAGGTTGTCGCGGGTCGCGCCAGCGCGCCCTGGGCTGTGGAACGCGCCGCGGGAATCGTCGAGGGCTGGGGCAAGACGCCGATCCGAGTCACCGACGCACCCGGATTCATCGTCAACCGGGTGAACCGCCCGTTCACGCTCGAGCCGCTGCGGCTGCTTCGAGCCGGGGCGTCGACGATCGAGGCGATCGATGCGGCGATCGTCGCCGAGGGCTTTCCGATGGGCCCGTTCGCCCTGATGGACCTCATTGGGATCGACGTGAACCTCGCCGCGGCGCGCGGCCTGTTCGAGGCGTCCGGCCGGCCGCCGCGCTTCCGCCCGTCGCCGATCCAGGAGGAGCTGGTGAGCGCCGGCCGCCTCGGGCGCAAGACGGGCGAGGGCTTCTACCGGTACGTCGAGGGGAGGGCCGTCGGGCCGGCGGCGAGATTCATCGATCGCTCAGGCGGCCCTGCCCGTGCGGGCGGCATCGACCCCGGGACGATCGCCGAACGGGTCATCCTCGCGATCGTGAACGAGGCCTACCGCGCGCTCGGCGACGCGGTAGCCGGTGAGGATGACATCGATCAGGCCATGCGCCTCGGGGCGAACCATCCCTTCGGTCCGTTCGAATGGACCCGCCGGACCGGCCTCCACGAGGTCGTGGTCATGCTCGACGCCCTCAGCGACGAGGACGCCGACACGTTCCGGCCGACGCTCCCGCTCCTTCGCTCGGCGAGAGCGGGGATCTGAGGCAACGCGTACGATCCGCTCGGCCGCACATCGGAAACGCACGTCGTTGACTCACGGGGAGGGGCACAGCCCATGACCGCACGCCGAACCGGCGCCGCGCTGACACTGTCCGCCGGGATCGCGCTCGCAATCGCTGCCTGCAGCGGCAATGCCGCGACGTCCGCGCCCACCACCGGGACGGGCGGCGCGCCGGCGACCGAGGTCCCTGGCACCGAGGCTCCGGGTACGTCCGGGCTGCCGGGCTTCAGCTTCGCCCTGCCGTCATTCACCGCCGACACCGAGCTCGAGGCCATGTTCCCCGACGAGATCGGCGGCGAGAAGCTCCAGGTCATCAGCATGACCGGCTCCGACTTCCTCGGCACCGGGACGGCAGGCAACGAGATCGGCCCGATCCTCACCCAGCTCGGCAAGTCGCCGTCCGACCTGAGCGTCGCCTTCGGCGGGACGACGGCCATCAGCGTCATCGCCTTCCGGATCAAGGGCGTGCCCGCCGACCAGTTCCTCAATGCCTACACGCAATCCGCCCCGCAGGGCGCCACGATCACCGACGCGAGCCTGGGCGGCAAGTCGGTCAAGAAGGTCGTCACCCCTGATTCGCCGACGGTGACCTATCTCTACCTCAAGGGCGACGTGATCTGGACCGTCGGCGGCAACGCGCCGACCGATGCCCTGCTGAACGAGGCGTTCTCGAAGCTCCCGTGAGCCATGGCGCGTGATCCCGGCCGGCCCGTCCGGGAGGCGTGGATCGTCGAGGCGGTCCGCACCCCGGTCGGGCGGTACGGCGGTGCGCTGGCGTCGGTCCGACCGGACGATCTCGCCGCCCTGACGATCCGCGCGGTCATTGATCGGGCGGGCGTCGACCCGGCCCTGATCGAGGACGTGATCCTCGGCTGCGCCAACCAGGCCGGCGAGGACAACCGGAACGTCGCGCGCATGGCCGTGCTCCTTGCCGGGCTCCCGGTCGAGGTCGCCGGCCAGACGGTGAACCGCCTGTGTGGCTCGGGTCTGCAGGCGATCAACGCCGCTGCCAATGCCATCGCGGTCGACGACGGCGACGTGTTCATCGCCGGGGGCGTCGAGTCGATGACCCGTGCTCCATACGTGCTGGGCAAGCCCGAGACGGGCTACGAGCGCGGCGCCCACGAGCTGCAGGACACGACGCTGGGCTGGCGATTCATCAACCCGGCCCTCGCTGCGAAGCACTATCCGTACTCGATGGGCGAGACGGCCGAGAACGTCGTCGAGCGCTACGGATCACACCGCGACGTGACGCGGGAGCGCCAGGACGCGTTCGCACTTCGCTCGCACCAGCGGGCCGTCGCGGCCATCGAGGCAGGCCTGTTCGACGACCAGATCGTGCCCGTTCCGGTGCCCCAGAGGAAGGGCGACCCGATCGTCGTCACCCGCGACGAGCACCCCCGCGCCGACACCTCGATGGAGGCGCTGGCGAAGCTCCGCCCGGCCTTCCGCGAGAGCGGATCCGTGACCGCGGGGAACTCTTCGGGCATCAACGACGGGGCCGCCGCGACGCTGGTCGTCGAGGCAGGGCGCGCGCGGGAGCTGGGGCTCAAGCCATTCGCCCGTGTCGTCTCGACCGCCGTCGCAGGCGTGGACCCGGCGATCATGGGCGTCGGGCCGGTGCCCGCCGCCCGCAAGGCGCTGGCTCGCGCCGGGATCGCGGTCGACGACCTCGACCTGGTCGAGCTGAACGAGGCGTTCGCCTCGCAGTCCGTCGTGTGCATCGACGAGCTGGGCCTCGATCCGGAGAAGGTCAACGTCAACGGCGGCGCGATCGCGCTCGGCCATCCCCTCGGGGCTTCCGGCGCGCGCCTCATGACCATGCTCGTCCACGAGCTCCGCCGTCGCGGCCGCCGTTATGGCCTGGCGACGATGTGCATCGGGGTGGGACAGGGGATCGCGACGGTCGTCGAGCGCGTCGACGGCTGAGCGAGGCTACGCGGCCTCGATCGACTGGAGCGCGTGCGCGAGCGCTTCCTCGAGGGAATGGTCCGGGCTCGCGACGGCGACCGTGACACGCACCGCGACGGGTGCGCCCGTGTCGTCGATCGAGGTCTGGCACACGGTCGAGACGCGCTCCGCGAAGCGGCCCGCGCCGGCCTCGGGGGTCTCGGGCAGGAGGACCTGGAATCGGGCATTGGCCATGCGCGCGACAAGATCCGTCGCGCGCGTGCTCTGGCGCAGGGAGCGTGACACCGGACCCGCGAGCGAGCGAAGCCAGATGTCGATCTGCTGGCTTTGGCGCTCGGGCACGAGCTCCACGATGGCGACGCAGGCGGGCCGCCCATACCGAGCCGCACGCAGGCTTTCCCGCTCGAGGGCGGCGCCGAACTCGAGGCGTCCGGGCAGCGTGCGGATGTCGACGGGGGGACGCATCGCGGGCGCCATCCGTCGCGCGTCAGGCTCGGGCGCCGAGACGACGGCGGTTCCAGATGCCGAGGCGGGTCGCGTGCTGCCGGTGTTCGGATAGCCCTTGCGTGCCCGGCGCTTGACCGGCGGGCGATGCCGGCGCACCGCCGGACCCTCGAGGAATGCCTCGATGGCGTCCTTCGCCCGGTCATCGGGGCCATGGTCCTGCGGCAACGCGAAGCGGGTGCGGGTCGACCGGGGCGTGGCCATCGGCCTCCAGGCATGGCGGGGGAATAGCGGCACCACAACCATAGCCGAGCGGGCGCGAGCCGTCAGCCGCGGTCGGAATGGGTGAACGGCAGCGGGCCCGGGCGGCAACGTGGTGACGAATTTCGTACGGGGTGGTTGTCGGAATCGGTTGCGCTGCGTACGATTGCGGCAGTTCAGCGCGCATCGCGAACCCGGCGCGCCGCCAAGGAGCTCGACTCGATGATCGAACAGCAGCCGACGGTCCTCTCCCTCAGCGACGCCGCAGCCCTGAAGCTGCGCGAGCTGACTAAGGAAGAGACCAACCCCAACATCGGGCTGCGGGTATACGTGTACTCCGGCGGCTGCTCGGGCTTCCGCTACGGGATGATGCTCGAGGACCAGCCCACGCCCGAGGACAACATCCTCGACGTCAACGGCACGAAGGTCTACGTCGACGGCCAGAGCATCCCGCTGCTGCAGGGCTCCGAGATCGACTACGTCGACACGCTCATGGGCGCCGGTTTCACCGTCAACAACCCGAACGCGGTCGCGGCCTGTGGCTGTGGCTCGAGCTTCCGAACGGCCGATGACGCCGGGTCGGCTCGCTCCTGCGCGCACTGAGCCAGACACACTTTCTGAGCGTCGAAGCCGCCGGGCCTCCGGCGGCTTCATGATTCCGGGCCGCGCGCCGTGACCATCGCGACGCGCGCTGCGCCGCCCAGTCCCGCATTCGAAGCGGTATTGGCTCGCCTTGACGAGATCGCAGACCGGACCTTCGCCGGCTGGAACGTGCCCGGCCTCGCCTATGGCGTCGTGCGTGACGGCGCGCTGGTCCACAGTCGCGGCATCGGCACGCTGCGCGTCGGCGAGGAGGCGACGCCCACCACCTCGTCGGTCTTCCGCATCGCGTCGATGACGAAGAGCTTCACGGCTGCGAGCGTGCTGCTGCTCCGCGACGAGGGTCGCCTGCGCCTCGACGACGAGGTCGCGCACCACGTGCCGGAGCTGGCCGCCCTCCAGCTCCCCACCCGCGACTCCCCGCCGATCACGATCCGCCACCTGCTGACGATGACCGCAGGCTTCCCCACCGACGATCCGTGGGGCGACCGCCAGCAGGCCCTCGACCTCGGCGAGTTCTCCCGGCTCCTCCAGGGCGGGCTGTCCTTCGCCTGGGCGCCGGGCACGCGCTTCGAGTACTCGAACCTGGGCTACGGGATCCTGGGCCGGCTCATCAGCAATGTCGCCGGCCGCGAGTACCGCGACCTCGTGCGCGAGCGGCTGCTGGGACCCCTGGGCATGACTTCGAGCGGCTACCTCGCCGAGGAGGTCGAGCCGGAACGGCTCGCGCACGGCTACCTGTGGCGTGATGGGCGATTCCTCGAGGAGCCGATGGACGGCTACGGCGCCCTCGCTTCGATGGGCGGGCTGTTCACCACGGTCGACGACCTGTGTCGCTGGGTTGCCGGGTTCCAGGGTGCCTGGCCGCCGCGTGACGATGCCGAGGGCGACCACCCGCTGTCCCGCGCAAGTCGCCGCGAGATGCAGCAGCCAATGGTTCCCGGCGATCTTCGCCTGTCCGCCGTGACAGCCGACGCCATGCCCGATGTCGAGAGCCTGCACTACGGCTTCGGGCTCTTCCAGGTCGACGATGTGCGCTTCGGGCGCATCGTCGGCCACGGCGGCGGGTACCCGGGCTTCGGCTCGCACATGCGCTGGCATCCCGCGTCCGGCCTTGGCCTGATCGCGCTCGCCAATGCGCGCTACGCGCCGGCCAGCCTCCTCGCCAGGGAGCTCCTCGGCGTGCTCTTGCACGCCGATGTCGCACCCCCACGCCGGACCCGCCCGAATGCCCGCACAAGGGCCTCGCGCGAAGCGGTGGAGCGTCTGCTCGAGTCGTGGGACGACGCCCTTGCCGCCGAGCTGTTCGCGATGAACGTGGAGCTCGACGAGCCCTTTGCGTCGCGCAAGGCGGTGCTCGACAAGATCCGCGAGCGCCATGGCCGCCTGACCCCGGATCACGATGTGCCTGGCCAGTCGGTCACCGGTTTCCACCAGGTCTGGTGGCTGACGGGCGAGCGCGGCGGCCGGGTGCGGGTCGAGATCCAGCTCACGCCGGAGGCGGCGCCTCGGGTCCAGACGCTCGCGATCGCGTCCGTACCGGAGCCGCCACATGCCCTGCGCCACGCCGCCGAGGAGCTCGTGGACGCCATCAACGACGGTCACGCGGCGGGGGTGGAGTGGCCCGCTGACCTGGCTGTCGGGCCGGACCTGGACCTTGCCGCCGCGCGCCGCCAGCTACGCGCCGCGGAGGCGAGATTCGGCCCGGTCGAGCTCGGGCCGCCGATCGACGGCGACGGCGAGCGCAAGGCGACCTTCCGCCTCCTCGGCGCTCGCGGCCACCTGGAGCTGGCGCTGACGCACGACCCGGACGCGGGCTGCGTCGCGGCTGTCGCGATCGTGCCGGTGAAGCTGCTTCCGCCCGACCTCGACTGAGCCCCGCACCTGCGGCGTGACGCCGTCGCGGGGATGCCCGATCCTGCAACGATCGACAATCGTCGGGAACCAGGAGGGCACACACCAATGCCGAGCGGCGGGCAGGTCGACACACGCGAGTGGATCGAGGCAGCACTGAAGCCGATCGAGCACATGCCCCGTCTCGTCACGTCACGGGACGTGACCGGCGAAGGCGTGCTGGATCGGATCGCCGACGTCGTCAACCGCCTCATCGGCTCGATGCGGCTCTTCGTCGCGGTCACGACGGGGATCGTCGTCTGGCTCTTCGCCGGCAACATCGTGGGCTTCGATCGGACGCCGTGGCCGCTGCTGCTGACGCTGCTCAACCTGCCCCAGCTGTCGATCATGATCTCGCTGCAGGTCAGCGCCAACCGTGCCCAGGCCGCGAGCGATGCGCGGGCGCGTGCCGATCACGCCACGCTGGTGGCCCTGCACACCCTCAGCAAGCGCCAGATCGAGATCCTGGACGGCCAGAACGAGGTCCTGGCCATCCTTCGCCGGAACTCGGAGGGGGGCGCGGGCGCGCCCTCCGGTGCCTGAGGAGGGCTACTCGGAGTAGCGCTCCTCCTTCCACGGATCGGCGTCGTTGTTGTAGCCGTAGCGCTCCCAGAAGCCGAGCTGGTCGTGGTCGAGGAACTCCAGGCCGCGCAGCCACTTGGCGCTCTTCCAGAAGTAACGCTTCGGCACGAGGAGCCGCAGCGGGTAGCCGTGCTCGAGCTCGAGCGGCTGGCCGTCGAACGTGTCTGCCAGCAGGACGTCGTCGTCGTCGAGCACCGTGAGCGGGAGGTTCGCGGTGTAGCCCTGTTCGGAATGGGCGACGACATGCGACACGGTCGGGCGCAGCTGCGCGAGCTCGAGGACGTGCTGGATCGGGACGCCCTCCCAGGTCGTGTCCAGCTTGGTCCAGCGGGTCACGCAGTGGATGTCCGTCCCGACGGTCTTGCGCGGCAGCGCCTTGAACTGCTCCCACGTGAGCGTGAACGGCGCATCGACCAGGCCGTAGACCTTGAAGTCCCACGTCGCGAGATCGGTCTTCGGGACCGAGCCGTAGTGCAGCACCGGGAACTTCTCGGTCCGGTACTGGCCGGGCGGGATCCGGTCGGCGACGGCCGCGTCCCGCTCCTTGCTGCCGAAGAGTCGCTCGTACAACGCCTGTGCCTCTGGCCTCATGGGGTCGCCCGCATGGTACGGGCGCAGCCTCAGCGAGCGCGGGCGGCCTCGAAGCGGGCCTCGAGCTCGTCGAGCGCCGGCAGCACCCAGCGGGTCGCCAGGATGCTCGAGTACGAGATGCCGACGAGCACGATCGCGCCGAGCAGGACCGTCGAAGCCACGAGAATGGCCACGATCGAGGCCGTCACGAGGAACAGCCGCCCGGGCCGGCCGATGAGGACGAGGCCGGCGAGCTGGACCCGCCGCCGCAGCGGCGCCTCGTCGTGGTTGGGGTCGACGAGCGCTGGCCAGATCGCGACGTTGAACATGGCCAGTGCGACAAGGCCCCACAGCGCCGTCGCGCCCAGGAACCAGCCGAGCGGGTCGCCCGATGCAAAGCCCGTGACGAGATTGGTCACGAGCACGAGGGCAACGACCGCGATCGCCGCCGCCACGCCGATCGCCGGCAGCCCGAACCGCCGCGCGCCGTCGACGAAGTCGCCGATGCTCGCCGCCTCGCCGCGCGCGAGCAGGGCCGCCATCCGGTGGATCCCGGCGAGCGGCGCCGCGAGGAGCACCACGAGCACGATGGCGGGCGCCCACTGGACCGCCGCGAAGAGGACGACCAGCAGCCCGAGCGCCCAGGCGACGTTGGCCGGCACGAATCGGAGCGAGTTGAAGTAGAAGTCGACCGCGGCCTGGCGGGCCGCCGCTCCGATCGAGACAGCCCGGGGGCCCGGCGCCATCGATCAGCCCTTGACGCCGGATGCCGCGATGCCCTCGACGAAGTAGCGCTGGAAGAACATGTACAGGACGAGGATCGGCGCCGTCGCGAGCACGACCGTGGCCATCAGCGGCGGCCAGTTCGTACCGAAGCCGCCGACGAGCCGGAATTCGGTGAGGCCGAGCGGCAGCGTCCACAGGTTCTGGTCCCGAATGAGCACGAATGGCCAAAAGAAGCCGTTCCACGTGCCCTGGAACTGCAGGATCGTCACGGCTGCGATCGCCGGGGTCGCCAGCGGCAGCATGACCCGCAGGAACGTCGTCCAATGTCCGGCGCCGTCCATCCGGGCCGCCTCCTCGAGGTCCTTGGGGATCGTGAGGAAGTACTGGCGCAGCAGGAACACGCTCGTCGCCGAGATCGCCAGGACGAGCACGATGCTCGCCAGCTGAAGCGGGCCCTTCCCGAGGCCAAGCGCGTTCGTGATGATGTAGATCGGCAGCATCCTGAGCTGGTCCGGGATCATCAGCGTGGCCAGGACGAGCAGGAACAGGA
>Ga0070698_100004135_pt1 | contig 15960 bp, 8 predicted proteins | sample KBSK1502metaG_FD_65477 | JGI IMG/M metagenome (GOLD analysis project Ga0070698, IMG submission 65477) | Corn, switchgrass and miscanthus rhizosphere microbial communities from Kellogg Biological Station, Michigan, USA - KBS K1-50-2 metaG | ecosystem: Host-associated > Plants > Roots >...
GTGCTCGCGAGCAAGTTTGCTGCTGCATTCGCGGCTTAGACGTGTCGCAATTCTCCTCGCGGCAGGTTCCAACGGCAAAAGGCGCTACCCTGGCACTGTTAAATATCTTTCGAGTTAACTCGAAAAATAGGTTGACAGGCCTCATAAACTATATTAAATACTTCGTTGGCTTAAACAACAAACTGTCAATAAGCTTTCATGCAGTACTGCAGTCCTAAGCCAAAGCGTCAGCAACAACGCTTTTGGCCCTTTTAACTCAAGCTGGGAAGGCAAGACAAAATCCACCTTTACCTGGGAACAGGTATGAGTGCAGCTTCATCTTTTGACCGCAGAAGAGGACTAAACCATGACAAAGCCACGACACGCGGCGCGATTCGTCTCCCTGGGCCTGATGATTTTAGCGTTCTGTATATCGGCTCTGGCTCAGAGTAATAAAGGCACGGTTGTTGGAACGGTCAAAGATCCCAACGACGCGCTGGTTACCACCGCGAAGGTGACGGTTACAAGTCTTGCAACCAAAGAGAGTCGAGAGACGACTACCGGCAACGACGGTACTTACGTTGTTTCAAATCTTGAGCCGGGTCGATACACAGTGACCGTCGAGGCCGCTGGTTTTCAAAATGTCATCTTTGAAGAGGTCGTCGTTGAAACGAATGGGCGCCTGCCGCTCGACGTGAAATTCACTGCAATCACAGGCGGTGCTGGTTCGGTAACTGTGACGGCAGATGACGTCCCCATCACTGAGAGTGAAACGAGTGTTCGCGGAGATGTGATCACGGGTAAACAAGTAACCGATTTGCCGATAGCGCAACGAAACTTTACGCTGCTGGCTACGCTATCACCGGGAGTGACGCGTCCGATCGTTGGCGTGATCGGTGGCGGCGGCAATTTCGAAGGAGGCGGCGGCAATCCTGTCGGCACCTCGACCGAGTCGACTCGCTTTCGTGAGTCCGGTGGTTCGGTGCTGGTAGTAAATGGCGCTCGACCAACCAATAATAACTTCACGCTTGATGGCGTAGATAACAACGAAGGAAATTTCGGGCAAATCGGAATCTACCCGCCACCAGATACCGTTTCAGAATTCAAGATCGAGACCAGTGTTGCTCCAGCCGAAGGCGGTCGGGCCGGCGGCGGCATAATCAACGTGACAACAAAGTCCGGCGGCAACCAAGTGCACGGCACCTTGTATGAGTTTTATCAAGGTCGTCTCTGGAGCGCGTTAAGCCGAACAGAACGCACCGTTCCGTTACACCTGACTAATCGCAATACCCATCAATATGGCGGCACTGCAGGCGGCCCGGTCTTCCTACCTCGTTTTGGTGAAGGTGGCCCTTCGATTTGGGACGGACGCAACCGTACCTTCTGGTTTGTGTATTACGAAGAACAGCGCAACGCGACACCTTCGACAACCGGCGATTTCGGTTTCGTTAGTATTCCTACGGCAAGGATGCGAGTGGGCGACTTCGGCGAGTTGCTTCAACCCGGCACCACTAACACGTACCACACAATAAACGGAGATGTGATTGCTCCCAAAGGCACTGTTTTTTGCAAAACTGGATTCGCTGCCGCCGGAAACGATATTCGCAACTGCGGGCAGACTCTGTCTCCTGCGGGATTGAATGTTTTGCAGGCGTTCCCGCTGCCGACAGTTACCGGAAGAATCTTTGATAACTTCGCGACCAATCGCAAGGAGAAGTACGGCCGCAAAGCCTACGGATTGCGCTTTGATCATGCTATCAGCACTGCCGACTCTGTCTTCTTCGCTTACAGCAAAGACAATAGTTCTCGAGCTCGAGACAATAACTTTCCTATCGGCTCGTCCCCTACCGGCAAGGATCTACCGTCAGGGTTCGGAGCTGGTGATGAATTCGGCAACTCGCGTGGGGTGCGCCTCGGTGAAACGCATTCCTTCTCGCCCACGGCCATCAATGAATTGCGCATCGGTGCGACGCGCGTTGAGATTGGCATCTTCAACACCGGCGTCGGTGGCGCGCTCGGCTTCGATCCGCAGATTGCGGCTAGTCTTGGCATTCCCAATGCCAACACCTGCGGCGAATGCACCGGCTCAATATTGCTCGGCATCGAGGAGCCGTTCCAGGGTGGCCGCCAGAATCAGCTTGAGTTTATCGGCGATGGTGGCCCTTTCTACTTCAAATCAAATAACTTCAGCTTTGCCGACACTCTGACGTGGTCGCGTGGTAGCAGCACATTCAAGTTTGGTGGTGACTTGCGCGTACGTCAAAACACTAACTTCGATGCCGGGCGTGCCGGCGCTATCAAGGGACAGTATCAATACGGCACCGGGGCCGGTGGTTTCCTGTCCGGTAACTACAGCGGTATCAACAACATCAAGATCGGTCCGCAAGACTCCGGTTCAGGCGCCGCAAACTTCCTGCTTGGCTACACGCCGGCTTTCGTCAGCCGCGGTACACCAGGTACGCCGCCGTTCCTTTCAAATAAAGAAATTTCATTTTTCGGACAAGACGATTGGAAGGTTAACGAGAGTCTGACTTTGAATCTCGGAATGCGCTGGGACCTTTTCACGCAGCCAACTGAACGCTTCGACAGCATGTCAAATTACAATCCTGCTAATGACACGCTGACACGCGCTGGTAAGAATGCGGCGAACGGCCGCGACCTCGTCAACAGCGATTATAATAACTTCGGACCTTCTGCCGGCTTCTCGTGGTCCGGATTTAAGAACGACAAGACGGTGGTCATTCGCGGCGGTTACGCCCTCAAGTATTCAGTGGACACTCCGGGAATTCCGGGCATCCTCCAGGCTAACCCGCCCAGCGGCGCCAGCTATAATTGCAATCTTCAACAGTATGGAACGGCGAATTGTCCACAGCTTCCAGCCAGTTTTAGTCTGGATACTGGCATTCCTTTTCCGTTGGTTACCAACACTATCGCGGCGGGCACTACCTTCCCGGCGCCGGCCGGCGCTGCTCTCGTGTACGTTGTCCCGGACATCAAAAATGAGATGTTCCACCAGTACAATCTAACGGGCCAATGGGAATTCCGTCCGAGTTGGCTGGTCGAGTTAGGCTTCGTCGGTATGCGTGCTCGCAACCTGCTGGTGGTGAAAAATATCGGGAACGCCTCAAACGGCTTTCCAGGTTCGCGTCAGGTGACAACTCACGGTACGGTGCAGACGGTTGAGTACTCCGGCTCGTCGTCGTATGACAGTTTCCAGTCCAAGATCGAGAAGCGTTACAACAAGGGCCTGTCGATCATTTCAAGTTACGTCTGGTCTCACTCCATTGATAATTCACCAGGGAATTTCTGCACTGGAGGCACCGGCCCAAGCACCTGCGGTTTCTCAAATCCGCTGCGACCGGAGCTTGATAAGGCGAGTTCCGACTTCGATGTGCGTCATCGCTTTAGCTTCGGCGCGGTGTGGGACTTACCCTTCGGCAAAGGCCGGACGTATGCCACTGACGCATCGCGCGCTGCAAATCTTTTTATCGGCGGTTGGCAATTGAACACAAAAATTGACATTCAAAGTGGTCCGCCGTTCTCCGTCCTGGCAAATGGTCAACGCGTAGACGTTATCGGCAGCGCCGCTGCTTGTACCACCGGAACTGCCAAGACTTTTCAGGGCCTGGTACTATGTCCAGCCGCGACGCCCGTATTTGCCAGCGATCCCGGTGGGCCGAAGTTTGGCAATCTTGGCCGGAACGTATTCCGTGGCGAACGTCAGGAGTATGTGAACGCTTCGCTCTTCAAGAACATTTACATAACCGAAAGCGTTTACGCCCAATTCCGCCTGCAGGCTTACAACCTGTTTAATCACTTGAACGGTTTCCGGCCGGTGAACGATTTGAACAGCGGCAGTTTCGGACAAGACACGGCCGAGCAGCGCCGTCGGCAACTCGAGTTTGGGTTCAGGTTAATCTTCTAAAGAAGACCGTCCAGTCTCCACTTACTAAACTGTGGCGGGCGTCTCCTTCGGTGACGCTCGCCACTTTGATTATTATTCATCGGTAACCGTCGCCCGCGTGCTTGAACCTGGTGTTGAAAGCAGCTAATTTGGCAACATTGTTGGACGGTTTCACTCCCCCTTCGCAACAGATTCTCGACTGCGCGCAAAAGGGAAATCGCGCAATCCGGCTTGTCGGAACTTAAAGATGAGCGCGAGCGCACGAAAGTTGATCCTGAACAAGATAGTGGTAGCGCTCAGCCTTGCCGGCACACTGTTGGTCTTCGCTTCCGTTAAGGCCGCGGGGATGCAGAACGACTCAGTGACCGCGGCTGATGTGACTGAGATGATTGCGAAGGTGCGGGCGGCCTCGACTGCACAGCCGCCGATGGCTGGCGCATTTCCCCTGGGACAACGACTTCTAATCGAAGCCCGTTATGGGGAAGCCTTCGAATTGTTTGCCGCACTTCTTGAAAAATGGCCAAGAGAACCCGAGGCGCTTTATGGCGCGGCGCTGTCTTCATTCAATCTCGGGCGCCCGGCGGAGGCCGAACCCCTCGCTCGCGCCGCTGTTGAGATTTATCTGGCAGGTCCCGGAGATCAGCCTGTCGCGAAAACAGTGTTGCCGAATCAGATAATTCGGAGCGCCGACGCAATTGTGTTGCTCGCGGTAATTCAGGGAGCCCGCGGTGAAGATACTGAGGCTTTGAAGAGCGCCAGACGCGCTGTCGCCATTGCACCTGATCATTTTGATGCGCAGTTCATTCTCGGCAGGGCTTCATATGGAGTTGGAGATTCTGCGACAGCGGTCGGGGCCTTCCGCGCTGCTTTGAAGCTCAAGCCTAATGATGCGCGCTCGCTATTTTTTTTGGCCACTGCGCTTGAGAGTGCGGGCAATATCGATGCGGCGCTCACCGCGTATCGCGATCTGGTCCGAAGACAACCGCAGGCTGCGGAAGGTCACCTCGGTTTGGGCGTGTTGTTGACTAAGCGTGGTGGGTCAGATGCTGACAAGGGAATTGAGGAATTGCGGACCGCGGTCCGCATTGATCCGAATCAATATGAAGCGCAAGTAACTTTGGGTCGAGCACTGTTAGCTCGGAAACTCGCGGCTGAATCGGTGGAACCTCTCAAACGCGCCGCTGAATTAGCGCCGAATAATCCCGAGCCGCACTATCAACTTGCGCTGGCATATCGGCGGCTAGGCTTAAACGACAAGGCAGTGGCTGAGACGGCTATCGTAAAACGAATTCATGAAACGCGGCGTGGCGACGGCACACAGACCAATACTGCGAGACCGAACCAGTGATGAGAACTTCAGTGGAGCAGAATCACGGTCCAAAGCGCAGGGTTCAAAGGCGCAGCTGCCGCCTGATAGTTCTTGTCCTGATGTTGTTTGCGTCCGTCAACTTCGCCCAATCAAACATCGCTCAACCCGCCCAAAAGCCTAATGCTCAGCCAGGCAATTCGTCTCTGATTCGCGATGCCGCGACACTTCTGGAAGCCGGCCGGCTCGAAGAGGCCGAGGCCGTCGCGCGGCGTGCGGTGGCGGGGCAGCCTCGCAGCACTGCAGCTCGCTCGGTGCTGGGAGCGATCCTTGAACAGCGAGGGCAGGCAAAAGAGGCGGAAGCGGAATTTCGTGAAGCCTTGCGGCTCGATGCAAATTCAACTGTTGCGCTTACCAACCTTGGCGTGCTGCTCGTTCACGCAGGTAGAGCCGATGAAGCGGTTACAACTTTCGAGCGCGTTCTCCGGCTAGCACCCGGTCACCCGCAGGCGACATTTAACCTGGCGGCGCTCTACGTAGCTCGCAAAGATTATGTTCGCGCGATTCCTTTGCTGGAGCGCGCGGCAAGCGTGAATGGCAAGTCCATCCGCCCCAACGATGTCCCGGTTCTCTTGACGCTTGCCAATGCTTATGCACACGCGAATCGTGGCAAAGATGCGGCGAAGCTCTTTGATCAAATTGAACAAAGTGCGGGCGATGATCCACGCATACTGTTTACGCTGGGTCTTAACGTGGCCGATGCCGGTGACTACGAGCGGGCCGCTAAACTATTTGGCCGGACTAATGCTTTGCGGCCGGACACTTATGAGGTGCTCTACAACCTGGGAATAGCTTTCTACAACCTGGATCGTCTGGACGAAGCGCGTGGCGTGCTGCAACGGGCAGCCACGCTCAAGTCTGAACAACCGGAAGTTTTTTACCGGCTTGGTCTAATAGCTTCCGCGAAGAGGGAAAGTGAAAATGCGATCGGCTTGATGCAACGCGCTTTGAAACTCCGGCCAGTTTATCCCGAAGCCCAGTTTATGATAGCTGAGGAACTGGTGAAGAACGACCGAGCTGATCGGGCTATCCCTTTTTACGAGCAGGCGGCACGGGAAGCGCCAGGAGAACCGATCTACCAAATCCGGCTAGGCGTGGCACACTTTCGCGGCCGCGCCTACGCGAAAGCCGATGAGACTTTTCGTGCTGCGCTCGTGCGCTTTCCTGACAGCCCGGTAATCTATTATTTGCTCGGCTACACAGCACGTGCCGAAGGCCTTTATGACGAGGCGGTGAAAGCCTTCACCCGGTCATTGGAGTTGCAGCCAAACAACGGCGCGGCGCTGGCCAACCTCGGATTCATTGCGGCAGAGCGCGGCCAGGATGTGGAAGCGGAAAATCTATTACGTCGCGCGGTAACACTGGAGCCGGATAATTATCCCGCCCATTACGATCTGGGGCGATTGCTGGTGCGCCTCAGGCGTTATGGTGAAGCGCTTCCCATACTTGAACGTGGCGTAACCATGAGCGGCGAAGATCCCGGCGTTCACTACCAACTCTTCATCATCTATTCTCGTTTGAAGCGCAAGGATGATGCGGACCGCGAGCTTAGTAGATTTAAAACACTTGAAGAGGCGCGCAAAAACGGAAGCGGTATGACTCAGAAAGACGAACTGCCGCCGCCTAAAGTGAACAGTCAGTAGCAGTCGGCTCGCGACGGCTTTAAGACTGTGCGGTGAGGTTTGCTGTCGTGGTAATTAAGGTAAACAGTCCTGAAATCAAATTGCCCGCAGATCGACTTCGCAAGTGTCGAAAGTCGGAAAGGAAGAATTAACCCGACGTGCCAAAAGCCAATTCGCAAAGCCTCGCTCAAAGCGAAACCTTTGCGTTCACTCGCCTAACGGTCTTAAGGGTCTTCCGATGTCTTTCCATTCACAAATCGATTCTTCACTCAGCGGCTATTCCATCTTCTATGCGGCAGTGGCTGCCCGCCGCAGTCTTGCTGCTGCTGTGTGCGGGGTTAGGTACGGGTCAAACTCTTGCGCCATCTGTCACGAAAGTTGAACCGCCGTCGTGGTGGGCCGGACATACCATCAACCCGGTTCGATTGCTGGTAAGAGGCCAGAATCTTCATGGCGCGCGTGTTCAGCCCATGAGCCGTTCGCTACAAGTCTCTGACGTTTTGGTTAACCACGCCGGCACTTATCTCTTTGTAAACGTCAGCATCAACTCTAAAGCTCCACCCGGGTCGTATCCACTGAATCTGATCACGCCACAGGGCAGCACGACGATTCGTTTTTCACTTCAGGCCCCACTCGCTACCAGCACACATTTTCAGGGCGTTACCGTTAATGACGTAATCTACTTGATCATGCCCGATCGTTTTGCCGACGGTGACCAGGCTAATAACACTCCGGCAAACGCTCCCGCAGCCGCCAACGATCGAAAAAATCCACGCGCCTATCATGGCGGTGATCTGCGCGGTGTTATCAATCATCTTCCTTATCTGAAAGACCTGGGCGTTACCGCATTGTGGCTCAATCCCTGGTATGACAATTGGAACGGAGTGAATAACTGCGAAAAGCCGTGGTGCCCAAATACCTACTATCACGGCTATCACGCGATCGATTATTACGCCGTTGAGGATCGTTTTGGCGACCTGTCGACGTTGCGTGAGTTGGTTGAGAAAGCGCACGCGCTCGGCTTGAAGATTGTTCAGGATCAGGTAGCCAACCACGTCGGCTCCCGACATCCGTGGGCTACTGATCCGCCGCTCGACAATTGGTTTCACGGTACGCTCGCTCAGCATACAGTCAACCGCTTTAACAACAGTGCTTTGCTTACACCGCATGCGAACCGGGATGAATTTCGCAATACGCTCGACGGCTGGTTCAACGACGATTTGCCCGATATGAACCAGGAGGAGCCCGAAGTTGCGCGCTACGAAATACAAAACGCGCTTTGGTGGATCGGGGCAACCGGAATTGATGGCATTCGCCAGGACACAATTCAGTACATGCCGCGCAGTTTTATTCGCGATCTTTCAAATGCCTTGCACCGGCAATACCCGAAGATGTGGATGGTTGGAGAAGTCTTTGATCGCGACGCTGCCCACACGTCTTATTTCATCGGCGGACACAGGGGCTGGGATGGCATCGACACCAGATTGGATTCCGTATTTGATTTTCCAGTCTGGAATGCTTCGCTGCTTGCGTTCACCGGCAAAGCGCCGCTGCGAACGCTCAGGGAACAGTTGAAATACGATGCGCTCTATCCCGATCCTTCAAAGGTCACAGTGTTCGCAAACAACCATGACACCGCGCGCTTCATGTCGCTTGATGGCGCAACCCTTGAAGGCGCAATGATGCACGTCGCCTTCACCGTCAGCATTCGCGGCATTCCGCAGCTTTACTACGGCGAAGAAATCGCGATGGAAGGGAAGGACGATCCTGACAACCGTCGCGATTTCCCCGGAGGCTTTCCCGGAGATCCTCGTAACGCTTTCGACGCCTCGGGCCGCAAACAGAGAGAGCAAAAGATGTTTGAGTGGACGCGTGCCTGGCTTCGTTTGCGAGCTGAACATCCGGCCTTGAGAAGCGGCAGCTTGGTCGACCTCTTCTATGATAACGACATTTATGTGTTTGCGCGTCGCGATCAGAACGAGACGGTGATAGTCGGCTTCAATCGATCGGAGCAGGAGAGGAAGCTCATTGTGCCTGTCGGTGTAGTTGGTGTGAAGGATGGTGCTGACCTGACTGCTTTGATCGGAACTACTACCGGCGCACAGGCTGTAAAAGGACAGGCGACGCTGACGCTTCCCGAGCGATCAGCAGTGGCTTACAAGCTGCGCTGATCAGCGCGGGTTAAAACTCTAATGAACTTTTCCAGATCCAGTGGAATCTTGCTTCACCCGACGTCCCTGCCGGGGCCCTTCGGCATCGGCGACCTGGGACCGGTGGCTTATGCCTTTGCGGATTTTCTCGAGGCTGCCGGTCAAAGCCTGTGGCAAGGATTGCCCCTGGGTCCGACAGGTTACGGCGACTCGCCCTACGCCTGTTACTCAGCATTTGCCGGCAACACTCTGCTCATCAGTCCTGAATTACTCATTGCCGACGAACTGCTCACCAGGGAGAGCCTCGGCGCCATTCCGAAGGGTGAAGACGAACGAATCGATTTTGAGGCTGTTCACAAATACAAGGATTCAATCCTGCGCAACGCCTTTGCGTCTTTCAAGCAACCGACCGATTCGGAACTCCGCAACGACTTCGCGAAGTTTTGCGCCCAGCATACTTCCTGGCTGAACGATTACGCTTTGTTTCGCGCCTTGAAAGATGAGCATGGCGGCATCGCCTGGAATGAATGGGAGCCGGCGCTGGTCAGGAGAGAAACTAAGGCACTGGAAACGGCCAGGCAGAAACTCAGTGAAGAGATCGAAGCCCAGAAGTTTTATCAGTTCCTTTTCTTCCGGCAATGGTTTGCGCTTAAGGCTGACTGCAATCGACGCGGCATCAAGCTGGTTGGCGATATTCCGATTTTCGTAGCCCATGATTCGGCGGACGTTTGGACAAACCCCGATCAGTTTAAGTTGAATGAAGACGGAACTCCGATCGTGGTAGCGGGAGTGCCTCCTGATTACTTCAGCACCACGGGCCAGCTCTGGGGCAATCCTCTTTACAACTGGGAGCAGATGCAGGCTGATGGCTTCAAATGGTGGATTGATCGCGTCAGCGCGACGTTGGAAACCTTCGACATAGCACGCATCGATCACTTCCGCGGTTTTGCCGCCTGCTGGGAGATACCTGGAGGTGATAAAACTGCGGAACGAGGAAGTTGGGTTACAGCGCCCGGCACAGAATTGTTTACGGCCATCAGGGAAGCGCTTGGCCAGGTGCCGATAATTGCGGAGGACCTGGGCGTGATTACGCCTGACGTTGAAGCACTGCGAGATGGTTTTGGTTTCCCTGGGATGCGCATCCTGCAGTTTGCATTTAGTAGCGATACAAAGAATCTCGATCTGCCGCACAACTATCACAAGAACGTAGTGGTCTACACCGGGACCCATGATAACGATACAGCAGTTGGTTGGTTTAGCAGTGTGGCCGGTGAAGGTTCGACGCGCGATGCGCAACAGATTGAACGTGAAAAAGAGTCTTGCCTGAAATATCTCAACACCGACGGCGCAGAAATCCATTGGGACTTTATTCGCACTGTCCTGGCATCGGTCGCGAACACGGCGATTGTTCCTCTGCAGGATTTGCTTGGATTGGGCACTGAAGCGCGCATGAATCTGCCCAACAGCACCGACGGGAATTGGTCCTGGCGGTTTAAAACGGATGCGCTGACCGAAGGGATTAGCAAACGCTTACGAGGGTTGACTGAATTGTATGGTCGCGTTGGAAATGAATAGAGCCGAAGTACAGCGGATGGATAACCGATCGCGGAGCAGTGCCAGGCAGTCCGCGAAGCGGACGAATGAAAGTAGCCCAGCGATTTATCGCTGGGATCAGGTTCGTGTTCAGAGTCTGAGTCCGCGAGGCGGACGACTGAAGTTTGTGAAGGAAGCACTTGGTGAAGGCGAGAAGCGAGGTTCAGTCGTCCGCTTCACGGACTCACGGGATTTTCTAGCGCATTATCCCAGCACCGAGGTGCTGGGCTACTCTCATCCGTCCGCTTCACGGACTTTTGTCTCGCTCGCCCGTAGGTTATTCGTCCTCGTCGTTGTGCTCGGCAGTGTCATCTCTGTTTTCTCACAAACCACTCCCGAGGCTCTCAAGGTTGAGCCACCAAGCTGGTGGGCCGGAAGTTCGCTCAACCCGGTACGCTTATTGATTCGCGGCAAAAATTTGCAGGGGGCGCGAGTGCAGGCTGTGGGACAGGGCTTCCGCGTAGTCGGCTCGCCAAAAACCAACGAAAGGGGAACGTACTTATTCGTTGATGTAGCGATCGCTCCGAACGCGAAACCGGGTCCGCGTTTGCTACAAATTAATACGAGGGAAAAACCTTCGTCCTTCACTCCAGTCGAGGCTGTTCGGGGGGGAACTCCGGGGCGACGTGTCGCAACGCATCAAGTTGTTTCCAGGACTCGCTTGACTCCCTTCGAGATCCTTCCGCCACTACGGCGTGCCGGCCGGTTCCAGGGATTCTCGGCCGCGGACGTAATGTATCTGATCATGCTGGACCGTTTCAGCGATGGCGATCCGGCAAACAACGATCCGCCACAATCCCGCGGTATCTACGATCGCCAGAACAAGTTTTATTACCACGGTGGCGATCTCCAGGGAGTGATCGATCGTTTGCCATACCTGAAAGACCTTGGTGTGACCGCTATCTGGCTGACACCGTGGTATGACAACTACGATCACCCGAACCAAATTGAACTTAAAGACGGTAAGCCAAGCACCGGGTTCCATGGTTACAACCCGCAGGACTTCTACGGAGTTGAGGAACACTTCGGCACGCTACAGAAGTTGCGCGAGTTGGCTGAGCTCGCGCATCGTTCAGGCATTAAGATCATTCAGGATGAGGTCGTTAACCACACCGGTCCCTATCATCCCTGGGTTGACGATCCGCCCACTCCGACCTGGTTCAACGGCACCAGGGCCAGCCACCTGAAAAACGTTTTTCAAACGTGGGTGCTCCATGATCCGCGTCCGGTTGAAGATCTGAAACGCGCCACGATGGAGGGTTGGTTCCTCGACTTCCTGCCCGACCTCAATCAAAAGGACCCCGAAGTCTCGCGCTATCTGATTCAGAACACGCTGTGGTGGATTGGTAGCACCGGACTTGACGGCATTCGCATGGATACCTGGCAGTATGTGCCTAACAGTTTCTGGCGAGAATGGAACGCGGCTTTGAAGCGGGAGTTCCCGAATTTCAAAGTAGTCGGTGAAGTTAAGGATGGCGATGCGGTCCATACTTCATTTTTTCAGGGCGGGAGAGTGCGCTTCGACGGTGTAGATTCTGGTCTCGATTCGTTGCTGGACTTTCCATTGTTCTATCCAATTCGCCATGCCTTTGCCGAAGGTCACCAGCTTGATGAGATTCCCAAGACGCTTGGCAGGGACTATCTCTACAACAACTCAGAGATTCTAGTGACGCTGCTGGGCGGTCACGACGATGGTCGCTTCATGAGTGAAAAGGGAGCAACTATCGCGGGTCTTAAATTGGCGAACGCATTTCTACTGACGACGCGTGGTGTGCCACAGCTTTACTATGGCGACGAGATTGCGATGACCGGGCCTGATGAACCGACTACTCGAGGCGATTTCCCCGGCGGGTTTCCGGGAGACAAACGGGACGCCTTCCGGAGCTCGGGCCGGAAAAAAGACGAAGAGGATTTGTTTCAGTACATTCGCAAGCTAACCAGTTTGCATCGTGAACTTGAGCCACTGCAGCGCGGGGAGCTGCTCAATTTATACGTTTCCCATCAGCAGTATGCCTATGCGCGTAAGACGAAGACTACGGCGGTCGTAGTTGTGCTTAACAATGAGACCAGGGATGCGGAAATTGAGTTTGATATATCGCCTGCTGGTTTCGCCGACGGTGTCAACCTGATTGACCGTCTGGGCGCGAGCAAAGAAGCGCAGGTCTCGGCCGGCAAGTTGAAAGTGAACTTGCCGGAACGTTCCGCTGTAATTCTTGTGCAGAAATGAAAACCAAAGCGCTGTCCGAACAGGTCGCGATCGTAACCGGAGGTGGCTCCGGGATCGGACGGGCGTTTGCTGAAGCGCTTGCCTCCGCCGGAACCAGGGTTGTGATTGCCTCGCGTCGAACGGATGTCCTGCAGCGCACCGCCGACGAAATCAATGCCGGCCTCGGTTCCGAACTGGTCTTTCCATATGAGTTTGATATTCGCGATCGCGTTCAGACCGAAGGGCTGGTAGCGGACGTTTATGGCAGGTGGCAAGCTATTGACGTGTTAATTAACAACTCCGGCCTTGCCGTTGCCGAGACAGTCGAAGAAATGACTGACGACGGTTGGGAAACTGTTATGGACACCAACCTGCGCGGAGTCATGCAACTGGTCCGCGCCGCCCTGCCGTTCATGCGGAAGAATGAATTCGGCGACATCGTTAACGTTTCCTCGCAGGCAGGCAAACACGGCTACGCTGACGTGCCTTCTTACTGTGCCTCGAAGTTTGGGCTACTTGGGTATGCCGAGGCGCTGCGCGACGATGTCCGTAAGACTGGGGCTAACATTCGCGTCTTCAATTTTTGTCCGGGACTTGTAGATGTGGAGAACTCGAGGATTGATCAAAGCCCGCGCGAGGGTTTTGTTCACGTTGCCAACATGGCGCGCACTCTGATCTATGCGCTCTCGCTCGATCGGAATGTGGTGCTGGAAGATGTCAACCTATACGCGAAGTAGAACAAGTTGTTGCGGCTTTGCCGACTGATGTGCGGAAAGCCTACGGCCTTCCGAAAGCCAGATATGGCTTTTGGGCTGCGCTCTCAGTTGCGGGGCGCAGCCACAAAATAATCAACAGCGCGTGACGGAAGGTCACAGACCTTCCGCACATCGGGCGGCAGAGCCGCAAAGATTGGAGACCACTCAATGCAAAAACCACGCTTGAGCTTCTGGCAAATCTGGAACATGAGTTTCGGCTTCCTCGGTATTCAGTTCGGCTGGGGTTTGCAGCTGGGCAACATGAGCGGCATCTATGAAAAGTTAGGTGCCAATCCCGATCAGTTACCTCTGCTCTGGTTGGCCGCCCCGCTCACAGGCCTGATCGTTCAGCCAATCATCGGCTCTATGAGTGATCGCACCTGGGGACGTCTCGGCCGCCGTCGTCCATACTTCCTGGTGGGTGCCATCCTCGCTAGCGTCGCCTTGTTCTTTATGCCCACGTCTTCCAGCCTGTGGATGGCAGCGGGACTGCTTTGGATTTTGGATGCCAGCATCAACATCACCATGGAGCCGTTTCGTGCCTTCGTGGCGGACAAACTCAACGCTGATCAGCGCACGACCGGGTTTGTCATGCAGTCGTTCTTCATCGGACTGGGAGCGACGTTTGCCGGTTGGCTGCCGCTCGTGTTTCGACGGTTTGGAGTTAGCGGCAACACGGACAGTGGCATCCCGCTGACTTTAAAGTATGCCTTCCAATTGGGCGCCGCAGCGTTTTTGATAGCGGTTCTTTGGACAGTGTTCACAACCAAAGAATATCCCCCGGAAAACATGGAAGAGTTTGAGCGGATGCGTCGGGAGAAAAAAGGTCTGGCGGCCGGCGTCAACGAAATCATGAGCGCCCTGCGCGAAATGCCGAAGACGATGCGCCAACTCGCGCCCGTTCAAATCTTCACCTGGCTGGGCCTCTTTTGTATGTGGCTGTTCTATGTTCCTGCCGTTGCCCGTCACGTTTTCGGCGCGATAGATCCGCAGTCGGAAACATACACTCATGCAGTTGAGTGGGGCGGCTTCGCGATGTCGTTCATGAACATAACCTGCTTCGCGGTGGCGTTTGTCTTACCGAAGCTGGCGAAGGCAACGAGCCGTAAAACCGTGCACGCGCTTTGTCTGATCTGCGGTGCGCTTGGCTTGTTATCAATCTATTTTATTAGTAACCCCTGGATGCTGGTGGTGTCGATGATTGGAGTCGGCATCGCCTGGGCGTCAATTCTGTCGATGCCTTATGCGATTTTGTCGGGTGCGTTACCAGCCGCGCGCATGGGCGTCTACATGGGTGTTTTCAACTTCTTCATCGTTATACCTGAAATCACGCAAGCACTTACGTTTGGACCGCTGATCCGCGGCATCTTCGGCGAGAACAACCCGCGCAGCCCGCTCTACGTTGTGCTGGTCGGTGGCTGCTTCATGATATTGGCAGCGCTGTTGGTAACACGCGTGCGAGATGTCGCCGATGTGCCCGGCGCGGCAGTGATCGATGGAGACAAAGATGAACTGTTTACTGTGCCTGAATCCGTACAGCCGGTGCCGAGCAGTGGGTTGATCGATAAGGATTGAAAAGGCAATAACATACTTTGCTCAGTTGCCGCCTCAGTACGCCGGGCTGTTGGTTTGAAAGCGCCAAAGGCGCGAAATGTAATAGCCTGGGGCAGCGCCCCAAGAAGCGTACCCAGAAACCTCCGAGCGCTGAAGGCGCGAAATGAAACTAGCGAGTTGGCCTTTCGGGAGCCTGAGGCAGCACTTTCATTGCGCGCCTTCAACGCTTCCAATATCAGTACTTCGAGTTCCTGGGGCGTTGCCCCAGGCTGTTACATGTCGCGCCTTTGGCGCTCTAAACCAATCGTTCGCGGAATGTTGAGCCAAGTATGTCACTGCCATTAAAAAGGGCTAAGCCGCAACTCGAGAGCCTGTGGCGTTACCGAGGTTTTTGCGTATGAGAACCATGAAAAACTCTTCAATTACTAAGTTGGCCTTAACGGGGCTATTCCTCATCCTTGCCCAGGCGGTTGGCGCAACGGCTCAACAGCCAGCGCGTGACGTTTCAAAGGAGTCTGCCCGATCCTCGCGCGACTGGGTGCGCGACGGTGTGGTGTATGAAATTTTTCCGCGGGCGTTTTCAGCCGAGGGAAATTTCAATGGCATCACGGCACGTCTCGACAATCTCAAGGACCTGGGTATCGACATTCTCTGGCTGATGCCGATTCATCCCATCGGTCAGGAGAAGAAGAAGGGAAGTATTGGCAGTCCTTACGCCGTGCGTGATTACTACGGGATTAATCCTGACTACGGAACAAAGGAAGACCTCAAGAGACTGATTGCCGAAGCTCATCGCCGTGGCATGAAGGTGATCATCGATATCGTGGCAAA
>Ga0070698_100004136_pt1 | contig 15959 bp, 12 predicted proteins | sample KBSK1502metaG_FD_65477 | JGI IMG/M metagenome (GOLD analysis project Ga0070698, IMG submission 65477) | Corn, switchgrass and miscanthus rhizosphere microbial communities from Kellogg Biological Station, Michigan, USA - KBS K1-50-2 metaG | ecosystem: Host-associated > Plants > Roots >...
CGTTGTGCGGCACACCAAGCGCGCGGTTGATCGCGTAGGCGATGCCGGCATTGAGATAGACCTGAATGATGATCGGCACCGCCAGCAACGCGATGATCAGCGGCTGCCGCACGATCTGTTCGCCCTGGAATCCGAACAGCAGTACGAGGGTCGCCAGCAGCGCGATCAGCGAGATCGGTTGCAAGCTGCGCAGGGTTTGCGCCAGCTTCGCTTCCCCGCCTTGCGCCAACAGGGACCGGCGCCACAGCTGGGCCGCGATCACTGGCACGACGATGTAAAGGACGACCGATAAAAACAACGTCGTCCACGGCACCGTGATCGAGGACAGCCCGAGCAGCAACGCCACGATCGGCGCAAAGGCGAACACCATGATGGTGTCGTTGAGCGCGACCTGCGTCAGGGTGAATTTCGGCTCGCCGTCCGTCAGATTGGACCATACGAACACCATCGCCGTGCAGGGCGCGGCGGCGAGGATGATCAGGCCGGCGATATAGCTATCGATTTGCCCCGCCGGCAGCAGCGGCCGGAATAGCCACCCGATGAACAGCCAGCCGAGCAGCGCCATGCTGAACGGCTTGACCAGCCAGTTGATGCCGACGGTGACGGCAATGCCGCGCCACTGTTCGGCCACCCGGTGCAATGCTCCGAAATCGACCTTCAGCAGCATCGGCACGATCATCAGCCAGATCAGCACGGCAACAGGGATATTGACTTGGGCCAGAGTCATGCGGCCGAGCGCCTGGAACGGGTCCGGCAATACGCGCCCGAGCACGATCCCGGCAATAATGCAGAGCGCGACCCAGACCGTCAGATAACGCTCGAAGTTCCCCAACGCCGGCGCCGCTTGGCGCCGGCCGGCTTCAGTGACCGATGTCATAAGAACTCCTAGCGAACAGCTTTGAGAATGCCTGCTGAACCCGAAGCGAATGCACTGATATTTTCTCGTATTCCCGGCGGAGGCCGGGATCGACCCAGCCCTAGGCGCCGGCCTTCGCCGGTGTGACGAAAATGGGGGCGTCTCCGGCCGAACAGAGAGGCGCTGGCGTAGCTGGGGCCTGATTTCATCGACCCTTCGCTCAGAAGGACCTTGTAGGTTTTGCGGCTCACAAGGCTAGGCGCAGCAGGACAGCGAGCAGCAGGCCTCTTCGGCGGCCGGGCTCGCCGCGAGTTCCGCGAACGGCGGTTCGCAACCGCACGTACCGTGCTCGTTGACTTCTCTGAGCTTCGCCAGCGATCCCTCGCCGTAGACTTCAGCCTCGCCGTAAGTGAGGAAGGTCTCCCACGGCACCCCTTGCGGATCAGCGATCCATTGCTTGTCGGATTGCGCGTAGCAGCAGGTAGTGGTCTTAGCCTCGACGATCGGCCGTTCGGCGCGACTCATCCGGTCATAAACCTCGGTGAGCTCGGCCTCGTCCTCCACCTGGATGCCGAGATGCGAAACGCCGGCAATATTGCCCGCCCGCGTGCTGATCGCGAAATTGGCCCGAGGATCCTCGAGCATCCACTTCGCATAATCGTCCTTTACCACGGTCGGTTCGACGGCGAACAAGGTCGAGTAAAACCGGATCGACTGGGCCAAGTCATCAACATGCACGTGCACGTGGAGGCGCTTCATCACTCTCTCCTCTAGTGAAAGTACTGGCGGGATTGCAGGCCGGTGTGCACACCGCGGCGCCGGCGCAGCAATTCTCGGTCAGGTAAGCCATGAGGCCGTTCATCGTGCCGTAATCGGCGGCATAGATGAGCTGCCTGCTCAAACGCCGCTGCGTGATCAGACCGGCATGGACGAGCTGCTGCAGGTGAAAGGACAGGGAGGACGGCGCGACACCCAGCCGCTCTGCAATGATGCCGGCGGACAACCCCTCCGGACCGCAGGTCACCAGCAGGCGGAACAGCGCCAGGCGGGTCTCCTGGGCGAGGGCGCCGAGCGCAGCGATCGCGTGTTTCTGGTCCATTGACACGGTTTCCATATTTCGACGATCATCGAAATTAATGTTGACAAGCGGTCGCGTCAAGCGATATTTCGAGAAACATCGAATTTTCAGGAGAGCATGATGGACGGGGAACAGATCAAAGACATGGTGCGCAGCCACTATGCTGCTGTTGCTGTCGGCAATGCCGGCTGCTGCGGTCTCGCGGCGACGCCGCAGCAGGCCTCGTGCGAGATGGGCTATTCCGAGGCGGAGCTGGCCTCGGTGCCGGAGGGCGCCGATCTCGGCCTTGGTTGCGGCAATCCGCAGGCGCTCGCAGCGATGCGGCCGGGCGAGGTCATCGTCGATCTCGGCAGCGGGGCCGGGTTCGATTGTTTTCTCGCGGCGCAGCAGGTGGGTCGGCATGGTCGGGTGATCGGTGTCGACATGACCCACGAGATGCTGAGCAAGGCCCGCGACAACGCCGCGCGGGCCGGTTTCGCGAATGTCGAATTCCGCCTCGGCGAGATCGAGCATCTGCCAGTCGGCGACAACACCGCCGATGTCGTTATCTCGAATTGCGTGATCAACCTGGTTCCCGACAAGGAACAGGTCTACCGCGAGGCTTTACGAGTGCTGAAGCCTGGCGGGCGCATCGCGATCTCGGACGTCGTCAATCTCGCTCCGCTGCCGGCCGAGCTGGCCTGCGACGAAGCGCTGCTGTGCGGTTGCGTCGCCGGAGCCGCCACCCCCGGACAGATCGAAAATTGGCTGCGGTCGACAGGCTTTACCGAAGTGCGCATCACCGCCAAGGCGGAGAGCCGGGAGCTGGTAAAAACCTGGGCGCCGGGGCGCAGGATCGAGGACTACGTCGCCTCGGCTTCGATAGAAGCCAGAAAACCAAAGTCGGCCTGACTGTTTCGCCCGCCTTTTTGTGTTGCGGCCCGGAACGAGGCCGCTTGTATGGGAACATATCAGGAACGTGATGAGCCCTCCAAGGACAGGCAACCGTGTCGCAGGCAATCCCGGTTATTTCCCGGTTCCGCCGAATCTTTTCCCGGTTCGACCCGTTTCCGCGGAGTACGGGAATTCGACCGTAAGTGTTTGTCTGATCAGCGCGTTTTCCACAGAAATCCGCTGCGGGACTGGCGCGATTCGATAATTTCCCGGTTATTTTCCCGTCGAACGGGAAATTATGGTCAGGGGTTTGCCGGCGACGCGTCGTCGATTACCAGCTGCACCGCGTCGCCGCCGCGCCAGCTGTCGCGGCGCAGCTGGCCGGTGAGGTGGACCGCAGCACCGCGCGTCTCGGCGAGGAATTGTCCAAGCGGCGTCCCGGCGACGCGAAACGCGATCGCCCGCAGCCGGCCCGTCTCTAACGGATCGGCCAGTGTGCAGCTCAGATGGCCGCTCCCCACGGGCTCGGCATGGACGATCCGAACCCCGGGAAACACAAAACGCGGCTCGGGATTGGCCGCACCAAAGGGCGCCAGCCTCGTGATGTGGTCGATCAGCTCACCCTGTGCCGCGGCGACGGTGAGCGCCCCGTCGACCGCAAGTTCGGGAACCAGCTGCTCGCCACCGAGCCCGTCCCCCAGCCGCTCGACCAGAAACGCCTGCAGGGCGTCGAGCTTCTCGGCCGCGACGGTAAAACCGGCCGCCATCGCGTGGCCGCCGCCGTTAATCAGCAACCCCGCCTGGCGCGCCGCGATCACCGCCGGACCGAACGGCAAACCGGCGACCGAGCGGCCGGAGCCCCTACCCATGCCGTCCGCCAACGCGACGACACAGGCCGGCCGCTCATAGCGCTCCTTGAGCCGCGCCGCGACAATCCCGATCACCCCCGGGTGCCAATTCTCCGCCGCGGCAAAGACGAGGACCGGAGACTGCGGCGTCCTTTCGACCATAGCGATCGCAGCCTCTAAGGTCCGCGCCTCGATGTCGCGGCGTTCTTGGTTGTGGGCGTCGAGACGCGCCGCCAGCTCGACGGCGAGCGCTGTGTCGTCGGTTGCCAGCAGCTTTGCACCGAGATCGGCGGCACCGACCCGACCTCCAGCGTTGACGCGCGGGCCGAGAATAAAGCCGAGATGGTAGGCATCGAGCGGCTCGTTGATACCGGCAACCGCCACCAGCGCCGCGAGGCCGGGGTTGTCTTTGCGCCGCGCGACCTTGATCCCCTGAGCGACCAGGGCGCGGTTCAACCCCGCGAGTGGGACGACGTCGCAGACCGTGCCGAGCGCCACCAGATCGAGCCATTGCAGCAGATCCGGCTCGGCGCGGCCGCCACTGTACCAACCGGCTTGCCGCAGCGCGCGGTTGACCGCGACGACAAGCAGAAAGGCCACACCAACCGCCGCTAAGCCGCCGTGCGGGCTGGTCTCGTCGAGCCGGTTCGGGTTGACGATCGCCGCGGCGCGCGGCAGCAGCGGCTCGGCGACGTGATGATCGATGACGATGACTTCGAGCCCGGCGTCGCCGGCCTCGGCGAGCGGCAAATGCGCATTTGTGCCGCAATCGACCGTGAGCACGACGCGCACCCCATCCTCCTGCAGGCGCAGTAGCGCCGCGGTGTTCGGGCCGTAACCCTCGCGCAGGCGATCGGGTACGTAGATCCGGGTGGGAGCTCCGGCAGCGGCGAAGAACCGCGTCAGCAATGCCGCCGATGTCGCGCCGTCGACGTCGTAATCGCCGAAGATGCCGATCGTCTCACCGCCGCGCACGGCGCTGACGAGCCGCGCCGCAGCCGCCTCCATGTCGCGCAGATGCGAAGGGTCGGGCAGCTGATCGCGCAGCCGGGGGCCTAGAAAACCCGGGGCATGGTCGATATCGATCCCGCGTTGTGCCAACAACCGCCCGACGATCTCGGGCAATGCGAGCCGCTCGGCGATCGTTTGCCCCATTCGGTCGTCCCCTCCGCGCACGCGCCAGCGGCGCCCGCAGACCGACCGCTCGACCCCCAGCATCGCTCCATCAACTATGCCGACGCCCCCTGCACCATCGTACATATCCGTCCTAACCCGAACTCTTCCTTGTTCTTATCGTCACCCCCGCGCAGTCGGGGGTCCAGGGGATCCTCTGCAAGTACTTGACGCTGGTGGATTCCCGCTTTTGCGGGAATGACGAGGTCGGGCGATTTGCGGAGAATCGCGGACAAGCAGGCTCAGCGGGCGAACGGAGCGAAACTCTGTTTGCGCGTGAAGTCGTGGCGCGCTTCGACATAGCGGACCGTACCGGACTTCGATCTCATGACGACCGAATGCGTGGAAGCGCCGCCGGTAAAACGGCGCACGCCTCGCAGCATCGTGCCATTGGTGACGCCGGTGGCCGCAAACATGACATCGCCCGAGGCGAGATCGAGCAGCTTGTATTTGCGATCGAGGTCGGCGATGCCGATGCGACGAGCCCGGCCGCGCTCGTCATCGTTGCGGAACAGCAACCGCGCCTGCATCTGGCCGCCAATGCAGCGCAGCGCCGCCGCGGCCAGCACGCCTTCCGGCGCCCCGCCGGAGCCGACATACATGTCGATCCCGGTCTCCGGATCGGAGGTGGCGATGACACCGCTGACATCGCCATCTGAAATCAAGGCAATCCGCGCGCCCGCTTCGCGGACCTTGGCGATCAGCTCGGCATGACGTGGCCGGTCGAGGATGCACACGACGAGGTCGGCGACCTCGGCCTTCTTGGCCTTCGCCAAATTCTTCAGGTTGACCGCCGGCGGCTCATCGAGATCGACTAGATCGTCGGGCAGCCCGCCGCCCACCGCAATCTTGTCCATGTAGACATCGGGGGCATTCAGAAACCCGCCAGCATCGGCCATTGCGATCACCGCGAGCGCGTTCGCACCGCCCTTCGCGGTGATCGTCGTCCCCTCGAGCGGATCGAGGGCGATGTCGATCGGCGGACCGTTTCCGGTGCCGACCTTCTCGCCGATAAAGAGCATCGGCGCCTCGTCGCGCTCGCCCTCGCCGATAACGACGGTGCCGGCGATCGAGAGGCTGTTCAGCGCCTCCCGCATCGCATCGACGGCGGCCTGGTCGGCGGCTTTCTCGTCACCGCGCCCCATCAGCCGTGAGGCCGAGAGCGCCGCGGCTTCGGTCACCCGGACGGCCTCCAGCGCGAGATTGCGATCCATCTTCGACGTCTCGGGCATGGCTTTTTCCTCCTGCTCGTGCGCGAGTTAAACGCTCAAATCCTCGATGCGGATCATTCGTGGCGGCTCTAACACGGTGTCGAGCGCTTCAATTCTCTTGAGAGCCCGGCGCATCGCCGCCTCGATGGTGACATGCGTTGTCATCACCACCGGCACGGCCTCGCCCGGAGCGCGGCCCCGCTGGATCATCGATTCCATCGACACCTGCTCGTCGCGCAAGGCGGCGGCCACATCCGCGATCACACCGGGCTGATCGACCACCATCAGCCGAATGTAATAGGCGCCGTGGTGCCGCTCGATCGGCACTCCAGGGATCGCCCGCAGATTGGCGGTCGGGACCCCGAAGGGCGGGACGTGGCGCCCTGCGGCGATGTCGACGAGGTCGGCGGCGACCGCCGATGCGGTCGGGAAGGCACCAGCCCCGCGCCCCTCCATTACCACCCGGCCGACAAAATCGCCCTCGGCGACAACCGCGTTGTAGACGCCCTCGACCGCGGCGATCGGGGTCGCCCGCGGCACCATACATGGGTGGACGCGCTGCTCGAGCCCTTCCTCGGTCAGCCGCGCGATGCCGAGCAGCTTGATGCGATAACCGAGTTCTTCGGCGAAATCGATGTCGAGCCGCGACACGTGACGGATCCCCTCGGCATAGACCCCGTCGAGATCGACCGGGCGGCCAAAGCCGACGCTAGCCAGGATCGCCAGCTTGTGGGCCGCATCGATGCCGTCGATGTCGAAACTCGGATCGGCCTCGGCATAGCCGAGCTTTTGCGCTTCGGCCAGCACCTCGGAAAATTCATGTGCGGTCTCCCGCATGGTTGTCAGGATATAGTTCGAAGTTCCGTTCAGAATGCCGTAAACGCGCTGAAGTCGGTTGCCAGCCATGCCCTCCCGCAGGCCTTTGAGGATCGGGATCCCGCCGGCCACCGACGCCTCGAACGAGAGGATGACGTCCTTCTTCTCGGCCTGCGCTGCAAGCCCGGTCCCGTGATGGGCCATCAGCGCCTTGTTGGCCGTGACGACATGTTTGCCGTGCTCCAGCGCGGTTCCGACCACATGCCGGGCGATTCCGTCGGCCCCGCCGATCAATTCGACAACCACGTCGATCTCGGGGTCGGCGGCCATAGTCGCTGCGTCCTCGTACCAGCGCACGGCAGACAAATCGATCCCGCGATCGCGGCGCCGGTCGCGCGCCGAAACGGCGGCGACGACAATCCTTCGGCCGGCGCGTTGGGCCAGTAGCTCTGCCTGACGATCCAGCAATTGTAGGGTGCCGGCACCCACCGTGCCGAGCCCGGCAACGGCGATCTTCAACGGCGGTTTCACGACGGCAACCCGTTTGCGATAGGCGAAACGCAGGCGCGGCCGCAAGGGCGGCTCGACCCGTCCCTTTGTAATGCCCAAGCGTTGATTTTTCGATAGCCTTCCGGAGCTAAAGCGGGGAAACCGCCAAAGAGCGCGAGATTAAGAAAATCCGCGGTTGCGAAATCTCGGCCGAATCGGCCTGCCTCCCCTAATGCTCAAGCAGGACCTCGGCGCGGTTTTCGCCCGAATTCGGGCCTGGTGCTGCTTCCACCTGGATCTTATCGGAGGGTATTCCCGCCTGCCTCAAAGCGGCGGCGACGGCCTGCGCACGGTCGAGCGCGGTGCGATAGCTGTTGAGCTGCTCCACTGCGCCGCCGCCGCCACCTGCATAGCCGACGATGCGGACTTTCCCCGGATTCTGCTGATAGATCGGTAAGACCGTTTCGAGGGTTTGCTTGTCTTTGTCTGTCAGGCTCGTCGAGTCGCCTCCGAATTTGATCTCGGTTACCGGCGTGCTGACCGGAACCTGTGATTTAGGGCTCGCTTTGGCCTCACCGGCCGCCATCGGGCGCGAGGGCGAAGGCGGCGGTAGCTCCGGCACCGGGGGTGGCGGTTGGAACCCGCCAGAACCGCTCGGCCCCGCCAACGGGGTAGGCGCCAGAACCCCTCCTGCAGCCAGCCCCGGGGGCAAAGAGGGCGGAGTGCTCGCAACCCTCGGCGTCGACGGCAGCGAAGGTGGCTGTGGCGCCGGCTGGACCTGTTCGGGTTGCGGGGTCGCTCGCGCTTGTGGCATTGCGAGGCTCGATTCCATCGGCCCGGGCTCGGGCGGCTCTCCCTGTTTGCGTAATCCTTCCCCCGGTTCAGCGGGCTTTTTTTCCCCAGCTCGTGGAGTTGGGGGTGTCGTGCTCGCAGACGCGCCGAGCTTTTCGCTGGCGGGGTTGTTCGAGGCCGACTTGACGGAGGACGTCGCCGATGCCGGGGAAGCCATCGGCGACGATGACGGTTGCGGAGAAGGCGAAGCGACCGCCGGTTGCTTGCCAACGGGGGCGACCGTCGCAGAGGCGGGGAGGAGTGAGGATGGCGTGACCCCAACCGGTTCAGGCTGGGCGCCGCCGGGTTCGTTCGCCGAGGAAGCGGGCGGTGGTAGGGGGGCAGCCGATGCTGATGAGAATCCCGCCCGGAGCTGCTCGTCCGTGTAGCGGGCGTTCGCCCTGTCGGCGATCAGGCTCTGCGTCAGCTTCTCTCGGTCAGCGGCGGTCATCGCCCGAATCGGCGGAGGTGGTACCGTCGCAAGATTAGGGTAATCTGCCGTCTCTCCAGCGGCCAAATTTTTGGTATTCGGCGTCGTGTCCGGATCGGGATCGTTTTGGCTGCGGCCGGTCCAGTCCCGCAACGTCTCGACCGGGTTGCAGGCGCCAAGGCCGAGCAACAGCGCCAAGACCGCGAGCCGACACGCCGACCGGCTTCCTCTTCCTTCAACACCAAACCAAGAGAACAGTGGTTCGCCCATAAACATGACCGCATTCCCGGGCAATTGGCCCCGGTACCCCCGTAAGCGTCCCGTATCCGCGTACGAGCGGCACAGATCGATCCGCGCTGATGTATTAGATCCCGACTGGCACGTCACTACATTTAATAGTGCGATCAGTTGCGGCCCTCCTTCCAGGATCGGGTTGGTGACGGGCGGCATCTTTGAGGGAACGGCGATGAACGACGCAAACCAAAGCAAAACCAGCGCGAAAGCCCCGCCGCCCGTAAGAGCCCAAATGACGAACCCACCTCCCGGCAAGCCCGGTGAGGGAACAGATCTGCCGAGTAAGGGGCGCAGTAAGAGCGCCGGCAAACCCGCCGGGAATGTAGCGCCGCCCGATGACGGCAAAACGGCGGACGCCCTTTCCGACGCCGGCGAGCTGTCGCAGCAAATTTCCGAGATCGCTCAGAAGAGCCAGGAGATCGTCGCCGAGTTCCTGAAGCGGCAAACCGCCGAGGACGGCCTCGGAATGGCCAACCCGCTTGCAATCGGAGCGGCCTTCCTGGAGATGACGACGCGCTTGATGTCGGACCCCTCTCGGCTGGTCCAAGCGCAGCTGTCGCTGTGGAACGACTATCTGACATTGTGGCAGCGCACGACACAGCGCTTTCTCGGCGGCACCACCGAGCCGCTCATCGAGCCGCCCGCCGGTGACCGGCGCTTCCGCGATGTGGCGTGGACCGACAACACACTCTTCGACTTCATCAAGCAGAGCTATCTGCTGACGGCACGCTGGCTGCAGAATGCGGTACGCGATGTCGAAGGCATCGACGAGCGCACTGCACGCAAGGTCGATTTCTATACGCGCCAGTTTGTCGACGCGATCGCGCCCTCGAACTTTCTGATGACGAATCCCGAAGTACTGCGGGCGACCATCGAAAGCCGTGGCGAAAACCTGCTCAACGGGTTGAAAAATTTGCTGGACGACCTCGAGCGGGGCAAGGGGCACCTCGCGATCAAAATGACCGATATGGCGGCGTTTCGGATCGGCGAGAACATTGCAGTTACACCCGGGAAGGTCATCTATCAGAACGATCTGCTGCAACTCATTCAGTACAATCCGACGACAGAGAACGTAAAACGCCGGCCGCTGCTGATTATCCCGCCATGGATCAACAAGTTCTATATCCTTGATCTTCGCCCCAGTAATTCATTCATTCGCTGGGCTGTATCGCAAGGGCATACCGTCTTTGTGGTTTCCTGGGTCAATCCTGACGAGCGGCTCGCCGCCAAAACCTTTAGCGATTACATGCTGGAGGGACCGCTTGCCGCTCTCGATGCAATCGAGCGGGCGACCGGTGAGCGTGAGACCAATGTGATTGGCTATTGTCTGGGCGGCACCTTGCTCGCCAGCGCCCTCGCCTATATGGCGACCAAGCGCGACAACCGGATCAAGAGTGCGACCTATTTTGTAACGATGGTCGATTTTGCCGAAGCCGGCGAACTCTCGGTCTTTATCGACGAAGAGCAGCTGAGCGCCCTCGAAGAGCGGATGAACGCCAAGGGCTATCTCGAAGGCCGCGACATGGCAGCGACCTTCAATATGCTGCGCGCCAATGACCTGATCTGGTCCTTTGTCGTCAACAACTATCTGCTCGGCAGGTCGCCATTCCCGTTCGATCTGTTGTACTGGAATGCCGATTCGACTCGTATGCCGGCAGCCATGCACAGCTTCTACCTGCGCAACATGTATCAGGAGAATTTGCTCACCAAACCGGGCGGGATCACTCTGGACGGCGTACCGATCGATTTACGGAAAATCAAGACGCCAGCCTTTCTATTGTCGACCCGTGAGGATCACATCGCTCCTTGGCGATCGACTTACGCCGCAACCCGGCTCTATCGCGGGCCTGTAAAATTCGTGCTGTCCGCCTCGGGCCACATCGCCGGGGTCGTCAATCCGCCGGGCGGCAAATATGGCCATTGGGAGAACGAGAAGAACCCGCCGACACCTGAGGAGTGGCTGGCGACCGCGACAGCCCACCCCGATTCCTGGTGGCCGACATGGGAGAGTTGGGTCTCGGAATACGCCGGAGGCGAGGTGCCGGCACGTCATCCCGGCGACGGCAAACTCAAACCGATCGAGGATGCTCCCGGCTCCTACGTCAAAATCCGCGCCGCCGACTGACCGGATTCGGCGGGCTGCCACTGGCGCATAGGAAGCCATAGTAAAATCCCATTGCCATCCTCGCATTGGGCACGCGACGATCCTGCAATAAATCTTTTGTGGGAGAAACGCGATGCTGGCTTGGTTCGGTGAATTAAATGCCAAGGAGCGCCAAACGATGGGCGCCTGTTTTGGCGGCTGGGCGCTCGATGCGTTCGACGTGCAGATGTACAGCTTTGTGATCCCGACGGTGATCACGCTTTGGGGGTTGTCGCGCGGCGAAGCCGGGCTGATCGGAACAGTCACCTTATTGATATCGTCACTGGGCGGGTGGTTCTCCGGTACGCTCGCCGACCGGTTCGGCCGGGTGCGCATGCTGCAGATCACGATCCTGTGGTATTCGATATTCACTTTCCTCTGCGCTTTCGCGCAGAACTTCGAGCAGCTGTTTATTTTGCGCGCATTGCACGGGCTCGGCTTTGGCGGCGAGTGGGCGGCCGGGGCGGTGCTGATGGGCGAAGTGATCCGCGATAAATATCGCGGCCGCGGCGTCGGGATCGTGCAGACCGGCTGGGCAGTCGGCTGGGGCGCCTCGGCGCTGGTCTACACCGCGCTCTATGCCTTTCTGCCCGAGACCATCGCCTGGCGCGTCCTGTTCGCGATCGGTCTATTTCCTGCGGCTTTCGTCTTTTGGATCCGCCGCCACATCGACGAGCCCGAGATTTTCCGTGACCGGCAGCGCGAGCGACCCGTGGTCGGCGTCGCGCACCTGTTCTCCGCCTTCCGCGGCCCGCATCTGTGGACGACGGTCAAGGTGTCGCTGATGGTCGCCGGGGCGCAAGGCGGCGGCTACGCTCTAGGAATCTGGATGCCGACCTATTTGCGGAGCGTCCGCGGCTTGTCGGCAACAAGTACCGGCGGCTTTCTGATGGTGCAGATCCTCGGCGCTTTATTTGGCTTCCTTTTGGGCTTGTATTTGAGCGATGCCATCGGCCGCAAACAGACCTTTCTGTGGTCGGCGGTCGGGTCGTTCCTGATGATCCTCGTCTACATGTTCGTGCCGATGGGCAATACGGCGCTGCTGCTGCTCGGCGTACCGCTGTTCACCATTTTCCTCGTGAAATTCCCGCCGATGGGACCGTTCATGACGGAACTCTATCCCACCGAGGTTCGCGGCACCGCCCAGGGATTTTGCTACAATGCCGGGCGAGCGATCGGCTCCTTCTTCCCGACGATGGTGGGCTTTGTGAGCCAGACCCTGCCGCTCGGCGCCACGATCGCGGTGTTCAGCGCTGTCGCCTCGGGGATTATGATCGTGACGCTGTTTCTGCTGCCCGAAACCCGCGGCCGCAGCCTCGCGAGCCTCGAGACGGCGCCGGCCGACTGAGCTCTACCTCAGGGGAGGAGGGCGCGGTGCTCGAGGCCGGTCGTCTCGGGAAGACCGAGCATCAGCTAGGCCCGGAGTCTAGATCCAGCATCAGCCGCAAATTTTGCACCGCTGCGCCCGCCGCTCCTTTGCCGAGATTGTCGAGGCGGGCGATCAGCACGGCGTGGCGGCGCGGCTCGTTGGCGCTGACGTAGAGATCGAGCCGGTCGGTCCCATTGAGCGCCTCTGGTTCGAGCTTGTCCGCCCCGCTGCAGACCGGGACCGTCACGTGCTCCGAACCCTCGTAAAAGGCACGCAGGGCCTCTCGCAGATCGGCGCCAGTGGGTCTCCCGGGTAGGTCGTCGAGGTAGAGCGGTACGGAAACCAGCATGCCCTGGCGGAAATGCCCGACCGAGGGCATGAAGATCGGCCGCCGCGACAGCCCGGCGAAGAACTCGATCTCCGGCACATGCTTGTGCTCGAGACCGAGCGCGTAAAGCTCGAAGGCCGGCCCGCCTACACGATCATGCGCCTCGATCATGGATCTGCCGCCGCCGGAATAGCCGCTGACCGCGCTGATCGTGATCGGGTAGTCGGGCGGGAGGAGCCCCGCTTGGACAAGCGGGCGCAATAGACCGATCGCACCGGTCGGGTAGCAACCGGGATTGGCGACTTTGCGCGACGTCTCGATTTTTCCGGGCTGATCGGGCGCCATTTCTGGAAAGCCGTAGGTCCATTCGGGATCGACCCGGTGCGCGGTGCTGGCGTCGAGCAATTTGGGTGCGTCGCTGCCCAGCGCCTGGGCCAGCGCGACTGCCTCTCGCGCAGCATCATCCGGCAAGCACAGTACGACAAGGTCGCATGCCGCCATCATGTCCTGCCGCGCCGACGGATCCTTGCGTTGCGCCGCGGGTAGGCTGCGCAATGCTATCTCGGGCACCATTTCGAGCCGCTTTCGGATGCCGAGACCAGTCGTGCCGGCCTCGCCGTCGATGAAGACGCTCGGTTGGTTACTCGCCATTGGAGTGTGGCCTGTGATGACAGCAGGGCGCTTACTAGCCTAACTGGCAGCAGCCGCAAAACGGTTTCGATTTCCGTGGAGGGATTTCGTGCGCTATCGTGCGCCGTAGCATTACTTCATAGGACTGAGCAGCGATGGATGAAAAGAGCGCGCCTCTCAATTGTCTTGCCGGGGTTCGGGTGCTCGATTTGACCCAGTTCGAGGCGGGCCCCTCCTGCACCGAGGCGCTCGCTTGGCTCGGCGCCGAGGTCGTCAAGGTGGAGAATCCCGGCGGCGGCGAACCCGGCCGGACCGCCTTCGCCGGGCCTGCCGGCAGCCCCGACTCGTTCTATTTCTTCGAATTCAACGCCAACAAGAAGTCGGTCACCGTCAACCTCAAATCCGAGCGCGGTTTGGCGCTGGTCAAGGACATGGCCAAGAAGGCCGATGTCATGATCGAGAACATGGCGCCCGGTACGATCGAGCGCCTGGGGCTCGGCTACGAGGCGATCCGAGCGCTGAACCCGGGCATCATCTATGCCCAGGTCAAAGGCTTCGGCGAGGGCAGCCCCTACGAGAAGAACCTCGCCTTCGACATGATCGCGCAGGCCTGCGGCGGCACGATGAGCATCACCGGCGAGCCGGACGGGCCACCGATCAAGCCGGGCCCCTCGCTCGGCGATACGGGCACCGGCATGACGATGGCGATCAGCATCCTCGGTGCCCTCTACGAGCGCCGCGCCACCGGCCAGGGACGACGCCTCCAAGTGGCGATGCAGGATGCGATGCTGCATTACATCCGCATCGCGTTTCAGGCTCAGGCGGCGACGGGCCAGGCGGCAAGGCGCAATGGCTCGCGCAGCGCAACGGCCGTCGCCCCGGCCGGCATCTTTCCCTGCGCGCCGGGCGGCCCCAATGACTGGGTCTATGTTTTCGCCCGCCAAGTGGATCATTGGCATCGCCTATTGAAGGTGCTGGGTCGCGAGGATCTGATCGGAAACCCGAGTTATGACACCCCTAAGGCCCGCGGCGAGCGCATCGCGGAGATCAACGAAATGGTCGCCGACTGGACGCGGCGACGCGACAAGCACGAGGCGATGCGCATCATCGGCGGGGCCGGAGTTCCGGCCGGCGCGGTGCTCGACACGATGGAATTGATGAACGAGCCGAGCTTCGAAGAGCGCGGCATCCTGCAGGTCGTGCAGCACCCGACGGGTCCCTTCAAGATGCCGTCCTGGCCGGTGCGCTTTGACGGCCGTCCGCCGAAATTGGCGCCGGCCCCGTTGCTCGGGCAACACTCTGGCGAAGTCTTCGGAGAATGGCTTGGCATGAGTGCCGGGGATGTCGAGGCGCTGCGCAAGGAAGGGGTGATCTGACCCAACCGTCGCCCCCGCGTTCGCGGGGGCCCAGGGCCGACCGCTCAACCCTCGGACCCTGGATTCCCGCTTTCGCGGGAATGACGAGAACCTGAGAGAGGAGATACCGAGATGGCGGAACTGACGGGTAACGACATCCTCGCCCGGTGCGTGAAGGCGCAGGGAGTCAAAGACATCTTCTTCATCATGGGCGGGCCGATGCTCGACGCTGAGACGGCGTGCATCAAGGAAGGCATCCGCCTGATCGACACACGCCACGAGCAGGGCGCCGCCTACATGGCGCAGGGCTATTCGCGGGTGACGCAGGGGCCAGGCGTGTGCATGGCGGCGAGCGGCCCGGCAACGTTGAATTTCAGCACTGGCCTCGCCAACGCGCTGATCGACTGCTGCCCGGTCGTGGCACTCGGCGGCTCGAGCCCGATCAGCCAGTTCGGTCGCCAGGTGTTTCAGGAGATCGACCAGGTCAAGGCGCTCGAGGGCTGCGTCAAATACGCCGACCGCGTCCACAATTTGAAGCGCCTGCCGCAGCAGATCAACTTTGCCTTCCAGAAGGCGCTCAACGGCAAGCCCGGGCCGGTCTATCTCGATTTCCCGGGCGACGTGCTCTACATGACGGCCGACGAGGCACAGGTCGATTGGAGCTATATGGGCCGGCCGATCATCAAGGCGCGCCCCTATGCCGAACCGAAGGCGTTGAACGCGCTCGTCGACGCGATCAACAATGCACGACAGCCGGTCATCGTCTCGGGCAGCGGGGTCCTGTGGTCGCACGCCTGGGACGAGATGAAGGCGTTCGTCGAGAAGGCCGGGATCCCGTTCTACACGACCCCGCAGGGCCGCGGCGTCATTCCCGACGACCACCCCTTTTCCTACCTGACGATGCGCAACGACGCGTTCCGCGAGGCCGACCTCATCCTCATCCTCGGTACGCGCACGAACTACGTGATCGGCCATGCATTGCCCCCGCGCTTCAGCGCCGACGCGACGGTCGCGCGCATCGACATCGATCCCGAGGAGATGGGCTTGTCGGCGCGCAACATCGACATCCCGATCGTCGGCGACTGCAAGTCGGTCTTGCTGCAATTGTGCGAGGCGGTCGACGCGCGCACCGCCGACCGCTTCCAGCCCTGGCGGCAAAAACTGGCCGACGGCGAGGCGCGGAAGCGCATGCGCGCCGGCGGCAACTATCCGACCGACGGCGACATCCATCCGCT
>Ga0070698_100004137_pt1 | contig 15959 bp, 13 predicted proteins | sample KBSK1502metaG_FD_65477 | JGI IMG/M metagenome (GOLD analysis project Ga0070698, IMG submission 65477) | Corn, switchgrass and miscanthus rhizosphere microbial communities from Kellogg Biological Station, Michigan, USA - KBS K1-50-2 metaG | ecosystem: Host-associated > Plants > Roots >...
TGAGATCGCGTGTCGCCCGCGTTCGTTGTGATCACTTCCAGAAGGTTTGCGTTGAAATTTGGCACATAGAGGGTAGAGCCATCTGGTCCGACCGTTACGTCGCGCGGGAAGGCACTGGAATTTGGATTATCTGGATTCGGAATAATTTGTTGCACAGTGGGTGCCGCCGGGTTGCTAACGTCTAAAATCGCCACGCTGGCAGTGCAATCTGCCGGGTTTGCCGAGCAAACGGTCTCATAGTAATACCGGTTGGAATTTGCCACGGCCAGCAGGCTGTCATTGGTACCAAATAACGCCAGACCTACGGGAGCTGTGCCGCCACTGTCCCCATATCCAAGGAACGCGTTGTTCGGCGAATTCGATACCAACGCCTCGGCATCGAAGGCTAAAACTTGATATCCACTGGTACCCAGCGGCGTTGGCAATAGTTTATTTCGACCACGCGCTGCAACGAAAACATATCGACCGTCCGTTGTTTCGACTGCCCGAACTGGCGAACATCCCGAGGCAATTCTGGTCGTGATTGCGTCCGGGTCCCCGGCTATCGCCTTGGCAACATCGATAACCACTAGCAGGCCGTTGTTTTCGCCACCACCGTTTGACTTGTTATCGCACCTTTTGAAACCATACGGAAAAGTCCGGTCAGCCTTGTCGCAACCTGGGCAGAGGACCACGCTGTTTGGGGTGCTTCGGAAGTTAGTTGGATCCCGATACCACTCTCCCATTTCCTCACCTTCTGCGGATCCTTCGCACGTGACATAAACATGCCTTCCGTCATGCGACATGGTTATTCCGGGGATAGTGCTGCCGCCCGGCACGTATATGGTGTTGATTGCCCTTGTGTGACGCGTAAATCTACCAGCGGCGTCGCGTTCAACCCTGATGACGCCTATTGTCCCTTTGCCAAGAAGATCTGGTGGTGTAGGACTGGGCAGCGTTCCATACTCATTTGCAACAAATGCATATTCTCCGTCAGGTGTGACAGCCAGATCAAAAGTTCCGGGTGGGCAAAGACCGCCAGGGCAGTTCGGGACGACAGGTTTTTCTTGAACATGTCGAACGTCGCTCATGCCACAAGGTTCGGTTAGACTAGCCAGACGAAAAAATTCCGTGCCTAGTGCCTCAACGGCGGCCCCAACACTGACTTGGGGCGAGCCCGGAAAAAATTGCATGCCATAAACCGCTTTCACGGGCTCTTCGCGAATCGTCGGTGACGGGAAATTAATAATTTGTCGGCTGTTACACGGATTCGTGTAACAAGGTTTTTCGAAAACCTGAACACCCGTGAAATTCTCAGTGGGAGTTGCCGTCGGAGTGGGACTTCCGGCGCACGGTTTTGGTGTGGGCTGCTGATTTACCGAGACAAGTACATAAGCGTCATCATCAGTAACCAGCGCTTTAGCGGGGTTTCCAACAGTCGGATAGAAATGCGTATCCAGCACCATCACGGTGGGCGAGTTCGAAGACGGTGAATTACCGCGTGAAACGGCGCCCGAATAGCAAAGACAAAGGGCCAAAAAGCCAAGAAAGAAGGCCGTAAATGTTCGAATCGACAACTTCAATATATTCATAATGGTTTTGCTCCTTTTCCCTCTGGATTGAGCCTGGTGGCTGCAGGTCCGAAAGCGAGACGAAGCTCGAGGAAGAAGCGTCCCCTGCCGGATCCAGAACCGTTTAAGGCGTGGAGCCTATGACCAAATAATCAGAGGGTATATAGGACTTTAGCCGTACGCGCCCCGCCAAAACTTTTCCCGTTGACTGCGTTAGGCGCGAAGATTACCGCATCGTCGGCAACAACAGAGATACAGGCTTCGCGAAATCCTTTTTCTCCGGCACGTTTAGCCTTTTCCACAGTGATGAGTGAATCAACGGCTCTGTCGAGATCGACGTCTTCCGCGTGTGCTGCTGCAACGGCCAGCAATGCGATGAACGAGAAAAATTCCGATCGCACAGACAAATTCGTCGGTTGGCGGCGTCTTGGGAATAAAGACCGTGAAAAGGTCATGGACAACATCGCCAGCCATGAGAATTGGAAGAGTTGCTTTTCTGAAATCGGTCCCGGCTTGCTTCTTTTCGCCCGGCAATGGACGCGATCTGCAGCTGATGCCGAAGACATTGTGCAGGAGGCTTTCGTCAAGTTCTGGCGGCGAAACCACCAGATTAACAATCGTGCACTGCTTTACGCCACGGTGCGTTCCATTGCTCTCGACTTCATCCGTCGCGACAAACGCCGCGCTCGACGCGAAGCCACTGTTTTTGCCGACGCCGATCCAACCGTCGAGCCGCAGTTTGAATGGGAAGATGAGGCGCAATCGGCACTCGCCGCGGCAGTCAGCTGTTTGCCGCACGACCAACGCGAGGTGCTCGTCTTGAAAATCTGGAACGAACTCACCTTTAGCGAGATCGCCGGTGCACTCGGCATTTCTCAAAATACTGCGGCGTCGCGATATCGATACGCCCTGGCTAACCTGAAGAAGAGCTTGCAACCCCAATGAACGATTTGTCTGAGCTTGAGAATGACTTGAGAGCGTTGCGACCGGCGCGTCCTTCACCCGTGCTTTTTGAGCGCATCGAGGAAGCGATGGCCGAGAATTACAAGGCGTCCGCGGCTACGGACGCCGGGCCAAAGATCAAATGGTTTTGGCGTTTCGCAGAATGGAACCGCGGGGACGCGAGCGACATGGACGGGCGGCTCGGTAGAGCGAGAAAGCGGGAGCGAACGAGTCAAACACCCTACAGATTTGGTATCGGCCTGGCAGCAGCGGCTGCGGCGGTCGTTCTGTTAATCGCGCGGATCAACACCGATCAAACGCAAAACGAAAAGACAGAAGTCGCGCAAGCTTTACCACCGGCTCAGACAAGATCGGTCCTCCCTTCCTTTTCTGGTAGGAGCGGCGTCAACGGATCGATGTCGTCCAACAAATTCGTTCCCTCTGCCGCGACGCAGGTGGTCTATAACACTCGCGACGAAGGCTTGCAGTTTGCTGACGGATCGAAGCAACCGTTGAGGCGCGTTCGTTATCAAACACAGCAGACGTGGCAATGGCGTAATCCCTCTACTGGCGCATCGCTGCGCGTCTCTTACCCCAGCGAGGAGGTCGTCCTCATTCCCGTTTCCGGCCAATAATTTAACAAAACAAGACCATGAAAATTAAACTCATCACTATCATCGCAACCGTTGCCTTCTTGCCGATCGCAGGATTTGCGCAGACACCACCCGCGCCGCCACAGCCACCTGGTCAGCCGCATCCCCCACCGCCGGGTGGCCATGAAAAAGCGCCCAAAGTTCCGGTAATAGTTCTCGGCGTAGAAACATCACAGGTGCCAACTGTGGTAAGCGAGCAGCTCGGCCTGTCCAAAGGGCTCGGATTAGTCGTCGAGTACGTTGTGCCCGATAGCCCCGCAGCAGTGGCGGGCGTTCAACAGAACGATATTCTCAAAATGCTCAACGACCAGATTCTGATCGAACCGAGCCAATTGCGGAAGCTCCTGCAGACTTTCTCTGACGGCGCGGACGTGACGCTCACGATTTTGCGCAAGGGCCAGGAGCAGAAGGTGACCGTCAAGCTCACAAAGAAAGAACGACCGCAGCGTCATTCCTGGGGGCCCGGGGACAAACACGAAGCGCACTGGGATTTTGATGACACGGGTGATCTCGGTGAGCAGATGCAAGGTTTGAAGGAGCAGTTGCAAGAGCAACTCGGGGAACAACGCGGCATGATCCATGGAGCAGTGATGAAAGCTCACGAGGCGGCAAGACGCGCGCGGGAAGACGCCCGCCGCGCCGCGCGGGAAATTCGCATTCTGAGTAAGGACAACGGCACACTCAAGGCTACGAGAATCGATCTCGGCCAGGCGCAAATCGTTTTCTCGGACGATAAAGGCGAGATGAAGCTGGAAAATGTGGATGGAAAAAAAATACTCACTGCGAAAGATACCCAGGGAAAACTTCTCTTCAGCGGACCAGTCGAGACCAAAGAGGATCGAGATAAAATGCCCGCCGACGTTCGGGAGCGTTATGAAAAGTTGCAGCAAAATGACTTACCCGCGGTCGGGCCCGAAACAGATGCCGATGAAGAGGATGGGGACGACGATGACGATGAGGCAACGCAATCTACCGACACGGTTTGCGCGCCGCAATACCTTCGATGGGACGTCGTCTGCAGTGCAGCAAGGGACTTCAAGACCGAAAGCTTGAAGCACACAAGCTAAACGTTGACGATCTTGAGGCTGAGGAGCAACTCCGTCGAGCGCCTTAACCTGGCCTGGCCGGCCGCTCGGCGGAGTTTTCCTTCTGTCTGAATGTTTTAATAGAACTTGCGCCTTCGGCGGGAACCCATTTGCCATCGGTCCGAGCCGGACTGGCATTCAGGCGAAGCCGATCCACCTGACGTTTGATTCGTGCCGCTCGCACATCGGCATTTTCCTTGCGGCAACACATCCACGCGCCTATAACGAGAACACGTAATGATGCGGCTCTTTTTGCTCACAGCGTTCATTGCGTTTTCGTCTCCGCTGCATGCGCAAACGTCGTCGCCTTCTGCTTCACCTGCCCGCAGTGATGCAGCGTTGCAGGCGGGGCCGACTCTGGAGCAGCGCGTTGCCGACTTGGAAGCTTACGTGAATAATTCGGCGCGCGGCGCTGATTCGGCGAACGCGCCACTAGTATCAAACATTTCCGGTCCCGGCCCTGCCAGCAACGCCTGGATGATGACCTGTGCGGCACTGGTGCTTTTTATGACATTGCCGGGACTCGCGCTTTTTTATGGCGGTCTTGTCCGCGCGAAGAACGTTCTTTCCGTGCTGGCGCAATGTCTCGGCATTGCCGGCCTGGTGACCATCCTTTGGTGGCTGGTGGGTTATTCTCTCGTTTTCTCCCACGGGTCGCCGTTCATAGGAGGATTGAAGTTTGCGTTTCTGCGCGGTGTCGATGGACGACCGAATAGTGATTATTCGTATTGGGTATCGCAGAATGTCTTCGCGATGTATCAACTGATGTTCGCGATCATCACGCCCGCGTTAATCATTGGGGCGGTCGCTGAGCGGATGAAATTCGCGGCCGTGCTTGTTTTCGTCGGAGTCTGGATGTTTGTCGTTTATTTTCCAATCGCGCACATGGTCTGGGGAATCGATGGCTGGATGAATGGAGTTTGGAACCCTTCCGCAAGAATCACCGCCATTGATTTTGCCGGGGGAACAGTCGTTCACATGAGCTCGGGTTGGTCGGCGCTCGTTTTGTGTATTCTTCTCGGGCACCGGCTCGGATTTAAAAAAGAAATCATGGCTCCGCACAGCATGGTGCTTTGCATGGTGGGAACCGGTTTGCTTTGGGTGGGCTGGTACGGTTTCAACGCGGGAAGTGCTCTTGCGCCTGATGGAATTGCCGCGAACGCGTTCATGAGCACAACGCTGGCCACGGCGGTAGCTTCGTTCACTTGGGCCATGCTCGAGTACGCGCTGCGCGGCAAACCGAGTGTCCTCGGATTTTGTTCCGGTGCGGTTGGGGGATTGGTTGTAATCACGCCAGCGTGTGGATATGTCGGGGCAAGCGGCGCAGTGATCATCGGAATAGCGGCGGGAATCGTCCCATTTTTCGCCTGCACTAAATTGAAATCCTGGCTGGGCTACGATGATGCGCTTGATACTTTTGGCATCCACGCAGTGGGTGGAACGCTGGGCGCGTTCCTCACAGGCCTTCTCGCGACCGCCAGTGTGAACCCAAATCTTTTATTGAGCGTTGCAGGATCGCCTAATCCTGCTACCCGAAATGGTCTTGCAAGGATTGTGGGACACACCCTCTGGTTGGAACAATTAAAAGCAATTGGAATCACGATTGTGTTTGCGGTGGTGGGAAGCGCGATTATCGGCGCCATTGTCAGGGGGCTGATTGGACTGCGCACGGCACCGGAGATCGAGCGGCAGGGGCTCGATATAAACGAACACGGCGAAGAAGGCTATATGGCGACAGGTTGATATTTCTTAATGCCAGCGCGCCTTCGCACAAGGCTGCGGCGTGGCAGTCGCTCAACGCTTGATTTGGAAAGGAACAAGGCAATGAAGATTTCGTTAACGATCGCAATTCTTCTAACTGTCAGCGGAATTGCATCGGCTTACACACCGGCAGAAATCGCGGCCGAATCGAAAAAGGCCAACGACTTTTTCGAGAAATGCTGGGACGAGACGCTTTCACGCCATCCGGTGGACGAATCGTTTTATGGAATCAAGACGCATTACGATCAGCTGGAGGACTTGTCTGACGAGAAAGCCACCGCCGATGAGAAGGTCTGGGAGCGTCAGCTGGCGGATTTGAAAAAGAACGTCAAGTTCGAAGCGCTCGATGCGCAAACGCAACTGAGTTACAAACTCTTCGAGCGCGAGGCGGCGCGCGAAGCGGAAGAATTCAAATATCGCTTCGACATTTATCCAGTCAGCCAGATGCGTGGCGTCCATGCGCAGATGCCGACTTTCATGATCAACATTCACAAGATCGACGACGTGAAAGACGCGGAGGCCTACATCGCGCGGCTGCGTGCATTTCCCAGGTTGTTCGATCAGTTGCTCGTCAATTTGAAGGCGCGCGAGGAAAAGGGAGTGGTAGTACCTCGCTTCGTTTTTCCGCTTGTGCTCGACGCCTGCCACAAAGTCATCCAGGGAAAACCGTTCGATTCCGGGCCTAACGACAGTCCGGTGCTGGGAGATTTCGCAAAGAAAGTGACCGCCTTAAGCAAGGCGGACGGCGACACGCGCGAACGACTGGTGGCCGATGCGACCAGGGCGCTGAACGAATCGGTAAAACCTGCCTATGAAAAACTGATCGCTTTCTTGGAGGAGCAAGCCAAGCGCGCCACCGAAGACGACGGCGTCTGGAAGTTCAAGGATGGCGCGGAGTTTTACGAGTCCGCGCTGCGTCGCACGACCACAACAAACATGAGTGCGAAAGAGATTCATGAAACCGGCCTGAAGGAAATGGCGCGCATCCAGGATGAGATGAACAAGATCCGGGAGAAAGTCGGGTTCAAAGGCGATCTCCAGGCCTTTTTCAAGTTCATGCGCGAGGACCAGCAGTTTCGCCTGCCAAGCAACGAACAGGGTCGTGCGAAATATCTGGCCATGGCCACAGACATAATCGAAACGATGAAGAAGCGGCTGGACGAGCTTTTCGTAACCAAGCCGAAGGCAGACATCGTGGTAAAAGCAGTGGAGAGTTTTCGAGAAAAGTCGGCCGGCAAAGCTTTTTATCAGCAACCGGCGCCGGATGGAACGCGGCCGGGAATGTTTTATGTGAATCTGCGCGACATGCAGGACAATCCAACCTACGAACTGGAAGCGCTGGCCCATCATGAAGGCATTCCTGGCCATCACATGCAGATTGCGATTGCGCAGGAGCTGAACGGGATTCCGAAGTTTCGGAAATTTTCGCACGCCTACACCGCCTACACCGAAGGCTGGGGTCTTTACAGCGAGCTGACCCCGAAAGAGATCGGGCTCTATGCGGATCCTTACTCCGATTTCGGCCGCCTTTCCCTTGAGCTGTGGCGGGCCGGGCGTCTCGTGGTGGACACGGGGATCCATTCAAAACGTTGGACACGCGAGCAGGCGATCGATTACCTGATCAAGAACACACCTAATACGGAGGCGGACTGCACCGACTCGATCAATCGTTACATCGTGATGCCGAGCCAGGCGACCGCTTACAAGGTCGGAATGCTGAAGATTCTCGAGCTGCGGGAGAAAGCGAAGAAGGCGTTAGGCGACAAGTTTGATATCCGGGAGTTCCATGAAGTGGTCTTGGACAATGGCAGCGTCCCGCTTGATGTGCTGGAGGAGCTGGTCGATCGCTGGATTAAGTCGAAGCACGCTGGCTAGCGTTAAGGGATATGGATCGCGATACCGAACAGCTTAATCTCCTCGCGATTTTTCACTATGTCGTGGCGGGTTTGGCCGCTCTCTTCTCTTTTTTCCCGCTGCTATACACGACAATCGGCGCCATCTTCATATTTGCCGCGCGGCATGGCACAGCGAAACCAGGGGAAGACTTGCCGCCTGAATTTCTCGGCTGGATTTTTGCTGTGCTCGGTTCGCTGTTGTTCTTGATCGGAATAGCAATGGCAATCTGTATTCTGATTGCCGGCCGATCTCTTGCGCTCCGCAAACGCTACTCGTTCGCTTTCGTAATGGCTTGCATCGAATGTCTCTTCATTCCCTTTGGAACAATTCTCGGTGTGTTTACGATCGTTGTGCTTTCGCGCGAATCAGTGCGGGCATTGTTTGCGGCAACGCGAACGAACGGTTGAAGATCGTGGATCCATCGGTGATTTCATGACATCACAGGTTGATCCGAAATCGTTTGCGGGCTCCAAGGGCGTACTTCGATAATCAACACGCCTGAGGCGTGGAGACGGCCTGCGCTCAGGCCGTTCTCTTGGTTATCACACAGCTGACAAATTCCAAAGAGCAGGGGATCCAGTCGCTTCGTTTCCGGCTTGGACCAAATCGTCAGAACCGTTGAACGCGAGACACTCAGCGCCCCGTCGCACTCGATGTCCCGGGTACGCTCTGCGGTCCCCCCGAATTTTGCATTTGTGCCCGATGCAGGTCCTCGGCGCTACCTTTCTTGACGTTCAAAGCGCCCGTGTCAGCGGTATCAGTCTCGTCAACTTCGACCCAGCGACCGCCGATGTGACTGCCCGTTTGCGACGGCACCCAGACCATGTGTTTTCCCTTTTTTGCAACTGTGCTCGCTTGCGACGCCGACACTGGTTTCAGGTCAAAATTCAGTTGTGTTGGTTGATCCGGGTGGGTTCGCGTGTTCATGATCGATGCCTTGACTGCGCCATTAACGATCAGCGAGACTCGGTAAACACCTGGCGCCAGACCGTCGGAAACGTAGCGACCGCTTCCATCAGTCTTGACGGTTTTGAACACCTTTTTGCCGTCTCTCGATTCGATTCGAACATCTGCACCCTTTATCGCTTGCCCTTTTGCATCCTTGACGACGCCTCGAATTGCTGATAGCCCAGCCCAGGCTGTCGCAGCACAAAGAACAAACCCAATTAAACCGATCCGTAGTGATTTAGTAGACATAGTAAACTCCATTAGTTCCTACAGGATAAAAGACGCGAAGTTCCAAATAATTTGTTTTTAACGACAGCAACAGCTGGGATCGACTGTTGCGCGAGGGGCGCCTCTATGAGGCACGTGTGCAATGGCCCACAGGGCCGTGGTTGCAGATTAGAAGCGTTTTCTCAATGCGACGTCCCAATTAGGACCCTTGATGTTGGTCGTCGCTTCGTCGTAGTCGTTTCAGTATCATCAATGACCAACGTTGTATGTCTGAATGTTGGAATCGAAATGCGGGTTTCCCTCATCGTCGAGTTCGACCCAGTTACCGCCGATGTGGCTCCCGGTGCGAGCTGGCACCCATACCATGTGCTTTCCGCCTTTTGCAATGCTAGCTGCTTGGGATGTTGGCTTGAAATCGAAATTCAGCTGAGTCGGTTGATCCACCTTGGTCCGAGTGTTCAAGATCGACGCCTTAACCGTGCCATTCACAAGCAATCTTATCCGGTACACGCCCGGTTGCAGCCCCTGTGAAATATAGCGGCCCTTTGGATCGGTCGTAGCTGTGCTGAACAACTGTTTGCCGTCTCGCGATTCGATCCGAACGTCTGCGCCCTTAATCGGTTCGCCTTTTGAATCTTTGACAAACCCCTGAAAGGACGCTGGGCCTTCCGCTGTAACTTTGTTCGTTCGCAGACCGGTTTCCGATGCGCGATAACGCACAGTGGTCGCAACTCCCGTCTTTGGAGGGGCAGGCGTCACGTCCGCTGTAATTTTGTTCGTTCGAGGGCCGGCTTCCGTTGTGCGATAGCGTACACTGGAAGCAACTCCCGTCTCTGGAGGCGCAGCGGTCATTCGAGTGTCGGCGCGGTGCGGGTCGAAAACTCCCGGAGATGTGTCATCTGGAACTGTGAATGGATTAGATGGATTCTGTAAGGGCACGCTAATGTCGGTACTGCTTATCGGATGAGTTACATCTGTGAAAAGTCGCTGTAGATAAAAGTCGTACGTGCTATTGCCGGGTTGTTCTTGGGCGGAAGGTCGAACGGCGAGTTTGTATCCCTGATCTTTGGTCTCGCTGGCGTCGCTGACCGGGAAAACTGCAACAGTCTTGTCGGGCGGATTAATCTGCGACGCTCGGAAAAATTCAGCGTGAAACAACGAGACCGCAGCCGCGCCTAAAACGAGACCGGCAGTCGCTGCTCCAACCAAATTGGGATTACGACGCGACCAGCGCCAGATCCGCGCTGGAGGTGACACCGGACGAGCGACGATTGGACGGCCAGCGAGCCAGTGTTCCAGATCGGCTGCGAGATCTCCGGCGGACTGGTAGCGCGCGCTTGGATTACGTTCGAGACAGCGTGAACAAATCGTCTCCAAATCCCGATCGAGCGATGGTGCCAGCGAGCGCAATTTGGGCGCCTCCGTTTCAGACGCTTTGCGAATCACGGAAACCGGATTGGAACCGAGGAATGGTGGACGTCCGGCAAGCAAGTTGAACAGAACTGCGCCGAGACCGTAAACATCGGCAGCCGCCGTGAAATCTGCGGCTGCGCCACCGGCCTGCTCGGGGGCAATAAAACCCGCTGTTCCGAATGTAGTCAGCGACCGTGTCAGATCGTTGTTCGCGTCCAGTAGTTTTGCCAAACCGAAATCGCTCACGAGTGGCTCGCCGCGATCGTCGAGTAGAATGTTTCCTGGTTTGAGATCGCGATGGAGAACTCCACGGCTGTGGGCGTATTCGACCGCGCGCGCGACCTTTGCCATCAGTTGCACACACTTCCCCGGTCCATCGCGGAGAGAAGCAACGTTCTCGCGCAAACTTCCCTTCTCCGCGAACTTCATGCTGAAAAACGGCAGGCCGTCCTCGCTTTCGCTCACTTCATAAATCGGAAGGATGTTCGGGTGATCCAGACTGGCAACCGCCTGTGCTTCTCGTCGGAAACGCTCAAGCGCTCCATGTGAATCAGCGCGATAACTAAGGACGCGCTTTACCGCGACGATGCGCCGGGAATGTCGTTGGCTGGCGCGATAGATCACGCCCATGCCGCCGCAACCGATCTGCTCGAGAATTTCGTAATTTCCCAGGAACCAGGACTTGTGCGGCGCGTCCACCTCGGCGAGGACGCTTTGATAAAACGCCTGAGATACCTCGTCACCGCCTTTCAATCCCTGGCGCAGGAGGCAACTCACGCAAACTCCGGTGTCGAGTCGCATGGTTGCTCCACACTTCTCGCATTTTGCGTGCTCTTTGGTAGCGCTCGGAAGCGGATCGGAGCGTGGATCTGAATCTTTCATCGCAATTACTCGGTTCCTGTTGCAAGGGACGCACACAGATAACGGATCTCGTCGTCCACATCCGCCGGGTTCTCCACGGTTTGCGAGACTTCATCGCGCAGCAAACTGCGGTAACGCTGGCGCATGTTGTGCAGTTGTTTTTTCACGGAAGTGTCTGCCATCCCCAATTCGGCCGATAATTTCGCATAGGACACTTCATCACGCACGTCTGTAAGGTGAGGGCTTAGTGCTTGGAAAAGCCAGAGCTTGCCTTTGCTCTCGCATTCTTCGCGCAGCCGTTGAAGCGCATGTTCTACCACTGTTGTGGCCCAATTAAGATCGAAGAGGCGCTCCGGTGGCAATGATTCGAGCGCTTGCTCCGAAACAGATAATTGCGATGGCGATTCCGCCATCCAATCGTGCCACGAAATGAATTCCACATCACCGCCGCGTTTGCGGGCTTGAGTTTTCTCAGCTGCGTTAATGAGAAAATTTTGAAGCGACCTGAGCAAGAGCGAACGGAACCGGCCACGATTGCGATCTGCATGTTGCAGCCAGTTGTGCTTCAATATTGTGACAAAAAAATCCTGCGTGAGGTCCTGCGCATCCTCAATTGAATAGCCGCGGCCGCGGACAAACAAGAAAATGGGACGCCAATAACTCCGGCAAAGTTCGGCCAGCGCGTCGCGCGCCTGTTGCTGCTCACTCCCCAGGCTTGCGGCCGAAAGAATCAGGCTCCAGCGGGTAGTTACAAACTCGCGAGGTCCATCTTCACCCCGGTCGCCAACCTTCCCGTTCACGAATCAACATTGTGGTTCTCGCTCTTCTATACAAGCAATAAACGGTGAATACACCGTGTCGCCGCAGTTGCTTGCCTTCGCGCCAATGCGAAGTCCGCCCTGCGCGAGAACTCGATTAATTCTCTCTCGTAAGAGATAGGGTTAGACGCACTGCCGGCGGAGGGGCTCGAACCCACACGATCTTGCGATCACTGGATTTTGAGTCCAGCGCGTCTGCCAATTCCGCCACGCCGGCGTTGGGAAGGTTGAAACTACGAATTCGAGAGCGAAGCTCAAGCGCTTCTGACGTGTATCCGCATTGCCGTGCGAACAGCGAGAGCGGTGGGATTGCCAGACCGGGTTCGCGCCGGCCATGGCAATGATGCTACAGCATTGCGTCGATCACGCGCAAACCGCGCGGTGGCCCGAGAATCTCGCGAAGAATAATTGCGTCACGTAAACCAGACGTCGATGCAAGCAACGCGGCGATGTCCACTCTTCGTTCCTCCGTCTTAGCAATTGCGCGCGTCGCAGCTGCGTAAGCTTCCGCAGGCGCTTTGAAGACTGGCGTGGATACAATCGGCGATGGGGCTTCGTGGACCTCGAAAGCCGGAGCAACTGTTATGCTTGGCGGAGCTAGTTTCTCCCCACCTCTGACCAGCCGCGGCGAAGGAATTTCTTTCGGAGTTGCCTCGCGTTTGCGCGGCTTTTCTCGCCTCAGTTGCGAAAACGGTGACATCGGCGGCTGCACCGGAGCAAGTGGACGGGGTGGAATATTTGCACGAGGCACGACTGGCGGCGGCGGTCTTGAGGTTGGCGGCTGGCCAAGCGCTTCCAACAGTTTGCGAATCCGGTCTTCGCCCGACTCCGTCGGCGCGCGCTGCAGTGGCGTAGGCGTTCGCGGAATCGGTGTCGAGGTTTGCTCCGTCTGATCTTTGCTTTTTTTGCCTGCCATCTTCGCCAGGAACTGGAACAAGACAGCGACCACGACAAGCAAAAGGAAAAGGAAATTATCGAAATTGGCTGCAATCATTGGTCACGCCGCGTTGAAACGTTGAAGCGATCAACCAAACACTTCTCACTTCTTGAACAAACAGTCATTGATCACCGATCACGTCCCCTCAGTCCGCGACTTGTCGCTGCCTGCAATTGATTCGCGCATAGACGTATCCGCCTGCACGTTTTTCATCCGGACGTAATCCATTACGCCAAGATTACCCGAGCGAAATGCATCTGCCATCGCCTGGGGAACGAGCGCTTCGGCTTCCACCACTTTGGCGCGCATCTCTTGCGTCCTGGCCCGCATTTCCTGCTCGACTGCTACGGCGGCCGCGCGGCGTACCTCGGCTTTCGCTTGCGCAACGCGCTTGTCGGCCTCGGCCTGTTCGGTCTGCAATTTCGCGCCGATGTTATCGCCGACATCCACGTCGGCGATATCGATCGAGAGGATTTCAAACGCGGTGTTGCTATCGAGACCTTTAGCCAGCACTGTTTTTGAAATGCGGTCGGGATTCTCCAGCACTTCCTTGTAGGAATGAGCTGAGCCGATTGCGCTAACAATGCCTTCGCCCACTCGTGCGATGATTGTTTCTTCAGTCGCGCCGCCCACGAACCGATCGAGATGCGAGCGCACCGTGACCCGTGCTTTGACTTTCACGCCGATACCGTCCTGTGCGACTCCGTCAATCGTCGTGCGGCCCATGTTTGGGCTCGGAGCGTCGATCACCTTTGGATTGATGCTCGTGCGCACTGCTTCCAAAACCGTTTTGCCGGTTCCCTTGGTGGCCAGATCGATGGCGCAAGCTCGGTTGAAATCGAGCGTGATTCCTGCCTTGTCAGCGGCAATCAAGGCAAGGACCACGTGGCTCACATCGCCGCCTGCGAGGTAATGCGCTTCCAACGGATCACTGCGAACATCTAGACCTGCTTTCACTGCCGTGATGCGATTGTCCACGATCAAACCGACAGGCACCTTGCGTAGTCGCATTCCAACCATCTTACCCAGACTCACCGGGGCATTTGCGATTCGTGCCCGGAGCCAGAGACCGAAAAAGTTGAAAAGAACAACCGCCAGCACGAACGCAAACAGCGCCAGCACCGCGATGCCGACAAGATAAAGAGATTCCATATTGCGGCGAAGCCTATCGGAAGCGAAACAACCCGGAAAGTTCTAATTGGTGGGACGCGTCCCCTGGCACGCCGTAGCGAGTCGAAGGCGGCTAGACATTCTGGCAAATCTCATCCGGCTTTCGCGCCTGGCTGATCGTCTCCGGAAGAGCCAATTCACCCGTAGACGGCCTCCCTCAAGAATACCTGAGTCTTTTTGCTAGCGTTACGCGGCGCTTTTCGATAAAAACGTAATTCCCATGATTGCGCTTTTGCGAGGGCCTCGTTAGAGAACTCGAGATTATTCCCAAATGCATACGCTCGAAGAGTGGCAGCAGTGGTATCAGTCAGTTAGCGTAAAAGAGCCACCGCCTCGCGTGCCTTATCGGCCATCCGAAGAACCTTTACTCGAAGCGTGGGACAACCGGTTAGCCGCGCAGAACGTTTACTTTGATATTTGCGTCGCTAAGCACGTCGGCCAGGCGCGTGTTGTTGACGACAAGAGCGTCGCGTCCCTTCGCGTCGATCAAGGATTGGCGAAGCCTGCGATAGAAAAGGCCGTGGGCGCGTTCATTCGCGAAGGTTCCTGGCCCGCTCTCACACATCGCGAGCATTTGCATCTGATCGTCCGCATTCAGCTAGCCCGAAAAGTGGTAGAAGCTATCCGGCAGGGGACGCCTCAGGGCATGGTTGTTAAGAGCCAAATGCCTGACCTTTCAAATCGTGAGTACGCGATCCGGTGGTTTCTTGTCGATCTTTGGAACATGGCAGGCAAAGCCTTCCTTGCTGCGATAGCTCGTGATTTTTCAGAAAAGCGAACGGAATCTGAAAGCGATAGAAGCCAGGTCGAACAACTGGCTGGCGAACGAACAAATTGACCCGAAATTTGGTGCTCGGGGCGGGACTTGAACCCGCATGCCTTTCGGCATACGCCCCTCAAACGTACGTGTCTGCCATTCCACCACCCGAGCTTTTGAATTTGGAATGCGCCGAAAATCTTCCGTCAATCTGCGCCCGTTGGCAACTCCCTCTTGCCCTTACTTATGCTCGTCCTCTTGCTCATGATCGTAATCGAACGGAACCAGCACGACTGACGAACGCGGGTGCCCCGACATGAAATCAACTGATCAGTGGTTAGGTTTTCGGAAGCGAGCATGAGCACGAGCACGAGTAAGGACGAAGAATGGATCAAAATCGACCTGCACATTCATACGCTCGATGACCCCAAAGACGCGGTGGATTACTCCGCGCATCAATTGCTCGAACGCGCGCGTGCACTTGGCTTTCGCGTCCTTGCGATCACCTTGCACGACGCTGTCTTTAATCGACCGGAGGTATTCGCCGATGCGGCGGCCATGGGTATTCTGCTTATCCCTGCCGCGGAGATGCGTCTGCACGGCGCGGACGTCATCGTGCTAAATGTGAGCGCCGAAGAAATGGCGGAACTGAAAAGCTTTGATGATCTACGGCGCCTGCGGGCGCGGCGCGGCGACTCGGTTTTTACAATTGCGCCACACCCGTTTTATAAGTTTGGGGGTTCGATCGGATCGCGTTTATTTCAAGAGATAAATTGCTTCGACGCCATCGAGTTCTGCCATTTTCACATAGGACTCTTTAATCCGAATCGCCGCGCGAAAAGAGCGGCATCGCGTTTTGGCAAACCATTGATCGCCACCTCCGACGCGCATCGGTTGCACGCGTTCGGCCGTCACTACACGAGCATCCCCATGCCCACCG
>Ga0070698_100004138_pt1 | contig 15956 bp, 12 predicted proteins | sample KBSK1502metaG_FD_65477 | JGI IMG/M metagenome (GOLD analysis project Ga0070698, IMG submission 65477) | Corn, switchgrass and miscanthus rhizosphere microbial communities from Kellogg Biological Station, Michigan, USA - KBS K1-50-2 metaG | ecosystem: Host-associated > Plants > Roots >...
CAGGGCGGTAAAGGCGAGGCGCTTCCCGTCCGGAGAAGGAACCGCGTCACGGATCTGCCGCACCGTGAAGGTGGCGGCATCGCCGATGGGGTATTCGAAGCGCACTTCGGGCCCCACGGCAACCTGGGCATCGACGCTGAACGGGATTTTGGCCTGGGGCGTGCCGTCGACCGGGACCCGCCAGATCTCACCGCCGAAGCTCGCGATGATCGCTTTCGAGTCGGGGGTGAACGAGTAGCCCGGAATCACGTCCAGATCGGGAACCGCTTCCATATTGTCGCGCTGGATCGGGTAGGCCAGCCAGCGCTCTACTCCGCTGTCGATTTCCCGGATGCGGAGGCCGGTGTTCTGATCGATGCGGCTGCCGTAAACCAGCCACTTTCCGTCTGGGGAGACCGCCGGCCGGAATCCGGAGCCATAGCGCGCCGAGGCACCGCTCACCGCACCGGTCTCCCGGTCATAAACTCCGATCTGGAACTGCGGCATCTGGGCGTTGTACTGCCACCAGCCCTGGCGGGTGCCGTAGTAGATGTAGCGCTCGTTGGGCCCAAAGGCGGCGCCGAGAAAGCTCTGCCCACCGGGTTGCCGGGTGAGCAGCATCCCGGTTCCGCCCTCGACGTCGTACATCCAGAGCTTGATCGCGCCCAGCCCGTTAGGCGACCGGGAAACGATGATGTACTTGCCGTCGGGGGTCCATTCGGGCGAGATGGTATAGTCCTCGTGCCCGCGGGAAACCTGCTTCGGGTTGGAGGCGTCGGCGTTCATGATCCACACCCCGTCTCCACCGCTCCGGTCGCTGATGAAGGCGATCCGGCGCCCGTCCGGGCTCCAGCGCGGCTGAGCGTCGAAGGCGAGCCCGCTGGTGAGACGGGTGGCCTTCCCGCCGGCGACCGGGAGGGTGTAGAGATCGCCGAGCAGGTCGAAGACGATGGTCTGCCCGTCCGGGCTCACGTCGAGCGAGATCCAGGTGCCCTTGCTCGTCGTAAAGGTCGCGGAGCGTTCGGCGGTGAGGGGCAAGCCCGGTTTGGGAGCCTGGGCGGCGGCCGGATCGGACAGGGCGGAAGCGGCGATGAAGACGGCGAGCGCGCGTAGCGCGCCGGCACGGTGACGCATGGGACAACTCCGCGGAAATGTGGGAAGTCGAGACGACACCGGTACAGGTTTCGGCCAGCAGTGAGCCGTACGGAGGCGGCCGAAGTGAAGATTCCGCCGGCCGCCTGAGAGTCTACATTTGAGCAAAGATACGCCGCCGCCGCCCCCAGCGCATTGAAGGAGCGAATACATGCAACTGCCCCGCCCCTGCTCGATGGTGGCGCTTGCCTGTCTGCTGGTCCCGGCCGTCCTGGAGGGACAGGAACCGCTCCCTCCCGGCGCCGAGGCCCGTTCCCTTCTTGGACAACCGCTGGTGCCTCCACCGTTGGCTCCGGCGGCGCGCGAAGCCAGCGAACGGCAGCTCGCCGAGGCCCGGCGGGCCTACACGAACACCCCTGACAACGCCGACAGCATCATCTGGCTGGGACGGCGCACTGCCTATCTCGGCCGCTACCGGGAGGCGATCTCCATCTTCACGGAAGGCATCCGGAAGCATCCCGGAGACGCCCGGATGTATCGTCATCGAGGCCATCGATATATCTCCATCCGCGAGCTCGACCAGGCGATCGTGGACCTCAACCGGGCAGTAGAGCTGAGCGAGGACGAAATCGATCAGATCGAGCCGGACGGGCTTCCGAACGCGCGGAACATCCCGACCAGCACGCTGCATTTCAACATCCGTTACCACCTGGGGCTTGCCCACTACTTGAAGGGTGAATTCGATCAAGCGGCGAAGGTTTTCCGGGAGGACGTAGCGGCGGACCTCGCCAACAGCTACTCCGACATGCTGGTCGCCTCGAGCCACTGGCTCTACATGTCGCTCCGCCGCGCGGGGAAGGCCAATGAGGCCGCCCGGGTGCTCGAGCCGATCCGCCGGAACCTCGACGTGATCGAGAACGGGGTCTACCATCGCCTTCTGCTGCTCTATAAGGGAGAGCTGCCGCCCGACTCGCTGCTGCCGAGACAGCGGGCCGACACCGCCACCTTCGAGGACGCCGCCACCGGGTACGGCGTCGCCAATTGGCATTTCTACAATGGCCGGCGGGCGGAAGCCGAGCGGCTGTTCCGGCAGATCGTGACTTCACCGCAGTGGGCCGCTTTCGGCTACATCGCGGCGGAGGCGGAGCTGGCGCGACTGCGATGAGAAGGCTTTCGGGGGTGCTCCTGGTTCTCGCCACCGCCTCGCAGGCCGCGGCCCAGAGACGGATCCCCGAGGTCAAGACCAGCGCTCGCACGCCGTGCGAAGTCCACCCCGAAACCGCGGCAGAAACGGCGGATCTCTGGCTCATTGCCCGCACGGCCCTGGAGAGCTCCGTCGCCACCGATTCCCACCCTCCGCTGTTGCTGATCCGAAAGTGGCGCCGCTCGCTCACCCGGTCGCTGGGTCTCATCTCCGAGCACCTGGACACCCTGCAGGTGGTGACGCGGCAGCCATTCGGCGTCAAGCCGCCGAGCAATCTCGAGCGGGTAGGCTATATCCAACGGATGCCCCGCAGCGTGATTTTCTACGGCCCCGACCCCGATGAGATCGTCACCGAGCGGTTTCTCCGGCAGCACTGCTTCCGCCGGATCCAAGGGAGCGGCGCCACCCAGGGGCTGGCCGGCCTGGTGTTCGATCCGATTCCGCGGCAGCAGAACCCGGATGTGTCCGGCACACTCTGGGTCGAGCCGGTCAGCGGGGCGCTCCGATATGTCGAGTACGTCTGGACCAATACGCCGGGCTGGGCCGGCGACGGGATGGCTCACGGCCGAACCGATTTCGCTCGCCTGGCCACCGGCGGATGGGTGATCCAGCGGTGGTATATCCGGCTGCCCAAGATGGAGCACGGCTTCACCGATCCGTTTGACGGGTTCACCGATGAGGGAGGCGAGCTGCTCGCGGTGGGGCCGCCTTCGCCCAAGAAAAAGAAGCCATAGATGCGATTGCCTTCGGTCGCGGAGGCCCTCTCCGGAGCGGGAGCTACCTTCCGCCGGTTCCCGCTTTCGCTCCTGTCCGGGCTCCTGGCATGTTGGGTGGCCATCCAGATATTCGACGGCCCGTCGAAAGACTGGATGCCGAGGCTCCTGGCCACGGCGGTGATGGGACTCGCGCTCTTCACCGCAGTGGGCACCGGCGCCGAGCGGCGCCGGCTTGCAGCGAGCCGCCGCTGGCTGATCGACCTGCTGGTCGCGGCGGGACTGGCGGCGGTCTATCTCGCATCGCTCGGCTGGACCGAGGAGCTGGCCACGCTCCGATTCGTCCAGCTCCTGGTGCTGGCGCACCTGTGCGTGGCGGTGGCACCGTATGTGGCGCGCGAGGGGGGTGCGAGCGGGTTCTGGCAGTACAACCGGTTCCTGCTGCTGCGCTTCATCACGGCGTATTTCTTCGCCGGGGTTTTGTTCGCGGGCCTGTCGGTCGCGCTGGCGGCGCTGGACAAGCTGTTCGGGGTCAAGGTCGAAAGCGAGTGGTACGGGTACCTCTGGTCGGTGCTCGCCTTCGTCTTCCACCCCTGGTTCTTTCTGGCCGGCGTGCCGAACGATTTTGAAGAGCTGGATGCCCGGGACGACTATCCGCGGGTTCTCAAGGTGTTCAGCCAGTTTGTCCTGATCCCGCTGGTCACGGTATACCTCATCATCCTCACGGCATACCTCGGCAAGGTCCTGGTCACCCGCACGTGGCCCAGCGGCTGGATCGGGTACCTGGTGTCGAGCGTGTCCGCCGCGGGTGTGCTGGCCCTTCTCCTGGTCCACCCGATCCGGAACCGCACCGACAGTCGATGGGTCGGCACGTTTTCGCGCTGGTGGTTCGTGGTGCTCCTGCCGTCGCTGGTGATGTTGCTCCTGGCGGTGGCCAAGCGGATCGGCCAGTATGGCGTCACCGAAGAGCGCTACTTCCTCCTGGCACTCACCCTCTGGATGCTGGGCATCTCGCTCTACTACGGGCTCACCGGCTCGGCCAACATCAAACGCATTCCCGAAACGCTGCTGCTGGTGGTGGTGCTGACCGCGGTCGGTCCATGGGGGGCGTACGCCGTGTCGGTGCGGAGCCAGACGGGGCGGCTTTCAAAGATTCTGGCCGACCACGGCATGGGTCGTCCCGGTGCCATCACTCCGGCCCAGTCGCCAGTTCCGCTCAAGGACCGGATTCAGATCAGCGCCGTCGTCCGCTATCTCGGCCGGATCCACGGACCGGAGACGCTGGCGCGGACGCTGGGAGTTCCGCCCGATACGGCCAAGGCATGGGCGAGCCGGCCCAATTTCGATGAGCCTCTGGTGCAATCGGCGATGCGCTGGATGGGTGTGGAGTACGTCGATCAACGGGCTCGTCCGGAAGGAGACCAGCAGTTCTGGGCCAACCTCGCGGCCCCGCGCAGTACGGAGGTCGCCGAATTCGAGCTGATCCGGGGCGTGAGGTTCCCCGCCCTGGGCTCGATCGGCACGGCCGAGGACTCGCTCGATTTCGTGGTCGACACCGCCAGCAGCAGGGTGACGGTGCAGCACGCCGGCGTCCCGATCATGACCCTTGATGTCGCAGCCGCGGTGAGCGAGGTGCTGACTGCAGATTCTCTCGCCACGGGGCATAATCTGATGTTGTCGCGACCCATTCTGGTCGAAGGCGCCGCTGCAGGATACCGGGTCCGGCTGGTGCTGGAGTCGGTGTACGGTCAGCTCACCGGCGAAACGTTGAAGTTGCGCTCGGGGAACGGCTTCCTCCTCGTGGCGGGGATCCGGTGATCTGGGAGTCAGGGGGCCAGGGAGCCAGGGAGCCAAAGACCGGCCATTCCTTGCTGGCGATCTTGCTCGCCGCCGGAGCGGCGCAGGCCCAGTCGGTTCCGGTGTGGAAGTACACCGAGGAGCTCCGGATCGGGAGCGAGGCCGACGACGCCACCGGGTTCAGCGACGTGCGCGGGCTGCTGGTTGACCGGAAGGGCAATATCTGGGTCATCGAGCGCTCGCTGCAGGAAATCCGGGTATTCGACCCCGCCGGGAAGCACCTGCGCACGGTTGGCCGGAAGGGAAAAGGACCCGGCGAATTCACCTACGCCGACGGGATGGCCGTCGCGCCGGACGGGTTGATCTGGGTCCACGATCCGCAGAATGTCCGGTTTTCGATCTTCGATCAGGACGGCAAGTACGTACGCCAGCAGCTGGCGCCGGCCAGCGGCTACGGGTTTACCTGGCGCGGCGGCATCGACCGACAAGGGAGAATCTGGGATCAGCTCTTCCATCTCGATCCCAAGAACCCGGACCTGGCCCTGGTTCGTCGCGCCTCTCCCGATTGGACAGCGGTGGACACGCTTGCGCTGCCGCTGTGCAAAGCGCCGGGGCAAGGCCAGGAGGCTGCCTATTTCAAGGTGGGCGGCAAGTCAGGCAGCAGTTTCGCGGCGGTCCCGTATTTCCCCGGTCCCGTGGTTGCGGTCGACTACGACGGCGCCTCGCTCTGGTGCGCTCCGACCGGGACAGAGTACAAAGCGGTCCGGCTCGGCATCGAGCGAAAAGATACGCTGGCTCGGCTGAGCAGCCGGGCAGATCGTGTCCCGGTGACACGCGAAGAGCGAGAGGCCGCTATCACCAAACTCAAGAAGTTTCTGAAGGACGCCGGCGGGGTCACACTCGATTGGTCCCGGATCCCTAAGTTCAAACCCCTCCTGGAGTCCGCCTTCGTCGACGACGAGGGTCGGATCTGGATGCGTCGACCGACCACGGCCGGCAGCGCTTCCTTCGATCTCTTTTCGCGGGAAGGCCGCGCCATCGCCACGGTGACGATCCCGCATCCGGTCAACGTCTACATTCGGCCGGTGATCCGGGGCGAGCTCGGCTACTTCGTGGCATATGACGCGGACGAGATTCCCTACGTCATTCGGGCCCGGATCGGTCCTGCCCGGTAAACCCTATCACCGCCATGCGCGTCTCAGGGAAACACTGCTCCATTCCTAAGGAATGTCCGATGCGCCAGAGATTCGCGTTCACGACCCCCATCCTTATGTCTGCCTTGGTGGCGTCCTGCGGCGGTGCGGCCGCGTCCAACCTGGCCCGCGCGGTCATGGATACCTTGCCGGGCGGCATTCTCCGCGTCACCAGCAGCGGACCCACCGCGTGGACCGATTCCTCCGGGGCAATGCTCGTGGAGGAGGCCCGCTTCAACGGCGAGGACGGGACCCCATCCGAGCTGGGGGAGCCGCGCAGCATGGCCGTGGACGAAGACGGGCGGGTCTACATCGTGGACAGCAAACCGGCCACCATCAGGGTCTTTACACCCGAGGGCGAGCTGGTGCGCACCTTCGGCCGGGAGGGCGAAGGCCCCGGCGAGTTCCGGGTCGGATTCATCGCGGTCCGGGGCGGCCATGTCGCCCTCCACGACCCCCAGCTTTCCCGCACCAGCGTCTGGGACACCGCAGGAACTTTCCTCCGAAGCTGGCATTCCTCCTGTTGCTGGTGGAGCGACATCCAGATCGACCGGAAGAATCGCATTTACGTGCCCACCAGTGTGGCGACCAAGACGGGCGAGTCGCCCCGAGGCGCACCGTACGTGCGCTGGTCGCTCGAGGGCACGGCACTCGACACGGTGTGGGCGCCTCGCCGGGATGAAGAGAAGGTATGGAGTATCTCCATGAAGCGAGGCGGCAAGGATGTGATGTCGATGAGCACCTCGGTGCCGTTCATGCCGGGACAGACCCAGGCGCTTCATCCCGACGGCGGCGTGGTCCACGGCTGGACGGGGGCCTACTCCATGGTCCGAAGCGCCATCGGAACCGACTCGGTGATGGTCTTCGGGCGAGCCTGGACGCCGGATCCGATTTCCGACGCGCGCAAGCGCGGCGAGCTGGAATCACAGGTCAAATGGGCCAAGGAAACCTACGGAGAGGCGACGGTCCGCGCGGCCTTCAAGCTCTCCGACATCCCGTCCACCCTGCCTGCCTTCGCGAACCTTCAGGTTGACGAAGCGGGCAGAGTCTGGGTGCGGCGGTACGCGGTGGCCGACACCACCCAAACCACCTTCGATCTGTTCGATTCCACCGGTGCCTATCTCGGGCCGGTCAAAGCGGCGAGGACCTTGCACGCCTGGGGCCAGCAAGCCTGGACCAGGGATGGCCTGGTTACCGTGGTGGAAGACCAGGATGGCCGCCCAACCGTCGTTCGACTCCGACTGACGATCCCGACCCGCAAGGACTAGCCCAAAAGAGCCATTGCGTCAGCTTCTGGTTAGCATTATCTAATACTGGGACGAAAAAATAGGGCGCGCCTCTGGGCACGCCTGCCTATCGCCGGAGGCTTCGGGCCTCCGGAAGATGAAGGCGCGATCGACGGGCCATCAGCCCCCCGCTCGCGCCTTCGTTGCGTTCAGGGGTCCAACGCTTGGAGTGGGACCCCAAACAATCCGGCTCCGGCCGGTGCTTCTATAGGCAGGGGTTAGGGAGCTAGGGAGCTGGGGAGCTAGGAGGCACGCTGGGGAGTTCCAAACCCTAGCACTCTAACTCTCTAGTTCCCTACCTCCCTGCCTCGGGCCAATGCTCATAACTAGGGAGGGCGGTGCATGCTCGGACTGTCGCTGGACTTTTTGATCGGTGCCGTGGTGGCCGCCACGCTGGGATTCGGCGGCATCATCACATCGTCGCCGGGAGCGGGACTCGCCATCGCCGTGGTGCTCTTCTGCGCGATCCTTGCCTTGCTGCTCCCGAGTCACCTGCGAGCACTGAAGGGCAAACGGCCTCATCGCTCCAGGAGAAAAAATCCAGACATTCCGCTCATTCGCGTCCGTGGAACCAGACATGACAACCGACGTGCAAAAATTGGCGCTTGAGGAATCGCTGACGACTCAAGCTCGCTTGCGAGCGGATGCGCTTCGTATCATCTTGGGAATACAGAACTGGAGATCGGGAAATAGTCCGATCTGCCTTGTCGATGGAGCGCAGTGGCTCCGCGAGACGAAGGCGTGATCACTCGCCCTGACCGGCGGGACGATTGCGCCTTTTTTGGCGTCATGTACTCTGCTGAAAGGAGATCTTCCGGCGAGTGGTGCCGGAAGACGCAAACGCAATATGATCGGCACGACGAAGGCGATTGTAATGCCCGGGTGGGTTCCCTGGGTGGCGTCGAAGGCAAAGCAGGCCGTCGAGTTGCTGGTAGAGCGCAGGCGCTGGGTAGCGACGGGCCGCTATTTCCCGGGTGGACTGCCGACGCTGAGCACGAGAATGGTCGAAGGGATTCTCGCGGCCATTCTGGCGCTGGTGATCAAATCGGCACCGGTACGCACCACCGCCGAGCTGGGGATGATTCTCTTCACCATTTCCCTCGGCGTGCTGCTGGTTCTGGGAATCGCGGAGTATCGGACGTGGCGGCGATGGAGTAGGGGTTAGGGAGCCGGGGAGCTAGGGAGTTAGGGACGGAGGACAAGCGAAGCGGAGCACGACGAGCCGGGCCGGGGATGCCAATGGTTTCCCCGGCCCGATTCGTTATGCCCGGTGCTCGACCGCGAGGCTTCCCAGCAGAGGACCCTGCGAAGGCACGGGACGGTGCATGGGCGCCTCCAGCTCCCACACCCTGGCCAGATCCCGGTTGGCCGGACCGTTGATCACGCTGCCGTAGCAATCGAACCGGGAGCCGAAACAGGGACAGTCGAAGGTCCGGTCGGCCTGGTTCCAGCGCACGATGGCTCCGAGGTGCGGACACACCGCGGAGCGCTGGTGAAGATTCCCCCGGGCGTCCCGGTACACCGCGATCTTGGTGAAGCCCCTCCGGATCACCGCGCCGGTGTCGGGCGCCAGGTCCTCCGGCGAGGTCACGTCTCCCGGAGTGAGCCAGGCGCCGTACTGGCGGAGGACGCCGAGATTGTTCCGGACGAACGTACCCGTCGCCCTGAGCGACTTGCGGGCCGGGTCGTACAGCGACTCCCAGGGGTTGCTCCGACCCATGATGACATCGGTCAGGATCATCCCCGCGAGAGTGCCATGGGTCATCCCGTTGCCTGAGTCGCCGGTGGCGACATACACGTTGGGAGCGTCCAGCGGATTGCGGCCGATGTAGCCCAGGCCGTCGACCGGCCTCATGATCTGGCCGCACCAGCGGAACCGGACCGATTCGATCATGGGGAACCGTTCGCGGGCCCACGCCTCGAGGTGCTCGTACCGTTCCGCCTGATCGTTCACCTGACCGGTCTTATGATCCTCGCCGCCGACCAGAAGCACCTCGTGGCTGCCAGGTCCATGGTCGCCGGCCCACACGTGTGACGGGGAGAGCTGCTGCACCCGGACGTAGTGATAGGGATCCTCGGTGTCCCAGAAGAGCGCCTTGGGAACCGAGCCGCGGGGAATCAGCGCTCCGATCACGTAGGAGAGGTAAGGCGCCTGCTTGGTGTGAATCACCAACCGGTCGTCCACGGGCGTGTTGGTGGCGACCACGACCTCGTCGGCGGTTACCACCGGCCCCGCGCCGGTGTAGACGTGGGCGGGATTGCCGCCCTCGATGGATGATGCGTGTGTTTCGGTGAAGATCCGTCCGCCGTCACGCAGGATGGCGCGCACCAGGCCGGCGGCATAGCGCACCGGGTGGAACTGGGCCTGACCGGGGAACCGGAGACAGGGGCCGGTATCGAAGCTGCCCATGGGAGCGCGGGCCACCTTCTCCACTCCCCAGACCCGGGCCCGCTTGGCCGCGGCCAGCTCCTCATCCAGGAAGTCGGACGTCTCTTCCGGCGGGTTGAACAGGTAGCCGTCGACTCGGGTGAAATCGCAGTGAATGCTCTCCAGGCGGATGATGCTCGCGATCCGGTCGATGGCTGCGGCGTGACTGGCCGCGGCACCGCGGGCGCCCTTGGGCCCGTGCAACCGCTCGAGACGGGTGTAGCCGTCATCGAACACGTTGGAGAGGTGGGCGGTGCTGAACTGGGTATTGCCGGAAGCCACGGGGCCGTCATCCAGCAAGGCGACCAGCTTGCCTTCACGGGCCAGCAGATGCGCGGTGGTGAGTCCGGCGATGCCGGCCCCGATGACGCATACGTCCACTTGAATATCGGAGGTCAACGGCCCGGGCTGCGGCACCACACCTGTGGCCATCCAGAGGGATGTACGCCGGGCTGTCTGGGTCAGCATATCGGTCAGCCTTCTGGGAGCGTGGCAAAAACAAAAAGGGCGGGAAGCGCGGCCTTTGCCGCTGCCCCACGCCCGCATCCCACGGGACTACTCCCCCGGTTGATCGGTTTCCGATGGCCTTATTAGTGGCCACGGATCTGCGAGGACCTACATTAGCATATGTCGAGAAATCGCGCAAGAAGGGGTGGGGTCATCGGCACTGGTACCGCACGTTGACGACCTGCTTGAGGTTGCGGGAGACCGCGTTGGCCTCCTCTCGGCCCTCCTGGAGGACGTAGACCTCGGTCGAGCCGGCCGGGACCGGGAACTCTGCCCGGAGTCCCGCCGGCACGGTGCCGAGGGCCTTGGGTTCCCCGCCCGGGACTCTGGCAAAGACGTCGACCCCGGCGGTCCAGTCGTTGGTGACGATCGCGACCCGCTGGCCGGGGCAGCTGTTCGGGGCGGCGGACACATTCGTGCTCCCGCCGGCACCACCCCCGCACGCGACGAGTGCCACCAGGCAGAGGGCTCCGATCGATCGGGTCATGGCGCTCTCCATTTCAGTCGTCTTCCTAGTGACGACTCGATGGCCCGAGCCAACACTAGTGACGGAGAAGGTAGAGTCGCACCTGATCGGCTTCGCTGGGCTCCCTCCGACCGGCACTCCGCTCGGTGCTCATGCGGACACGATCAGCACGATGGCCGCCGCGGCGCATGCGACACCGCCGAGCTGAATCGGGCGCAGGCGTTCGTGCAGAACGACGCGGGCCAGGATCACCGTGCTGGCGGGATAGAGCGAGGTAAGCGTGGCCACGATGCCCAGCGGTCCTTCCCGGACCGCCAGCAGGTAAAGAATGTTGGCCACCATATCCAGCGCGCCGCACGCAATCAGGATGGTCAACGATCCCCGCTGCGGACGGAGCGCGGCCCCGCGCACCAGCGCGACGCCGGACAGGAACCCGACGGACACGATTCGCGCGGCCGCAAGGGGCCAGAGCCCTGCAGCCGGTCCGGTGCGCTCGAGGCAGACCAGGAAGATTCCGATGGCGATCCCGGACGCGATGGCGATCGACACTCCGCTGGTGGTGCGCTTCCCTGCTTCGGTGACGCCGGTCCGGCTCACCAGCACGATGGCGATGAGGGCCAGCACCACACCCAGGAGGGCGAGCCCGGCCGGCCGTTCCCCCAGGCCTGCTCCGACGGCCAGCGGGATGAGCACCGCGCAGACGGCGGTGACCGGAGCAACGACGCTCATCACCCCGACGGCCAGTCCGCGGTACAGGAGTGCGACGCCGATTCCACCGGCAAGTCCGCTGGCCGCACCCCAGGCGAAGTCGCTCGCGGTTGGCGAAGCGGAGGGGAGGGCCGGCAGCGCAAGCAGCACCAGGATGAGGCCGGTCAGCTGGGAGAGCACCACGACCGAGTACATCGCCCCGCGCTTGGTGGCGATGCCGCCGAGAAAATCGGCAGCGCCGTATGAGACTGCTGAGAATACGGCGAGGGTGTAGCTCAACCCGATCATTCCTGCTCCCGCGGGTGACGGCCGGCAAACCTACCGGTGGACCGGCATGATCGGTAGGACGCGAGCCCCGCCTCAACGCGCGGCCGGATTGAATGGAGCAATCCAGCAAGAGCCTCTCTCGGTTGTCGACCCGTGCTCCGGGAACCTTCTTTAGCAACTCACCGGTGGGTGTCAGGGGAACTTGTAGCGCGATAACATCCGCTCTGCTCCGATGGGAGGGCAGGCCTCGACCTTTCCAACTTACAGCATGCCTGCGAGACTGTCTCGGGACTGCATGCGTCCCTTCTCAGCCTCCACGCATCTATAGCCTCGTTCGCCCCCGGGAAGGGCCAGGGCCGCAAACCACATCTCGGGCGGTATCTTCAAGCGCAGATCGACCCCGATCCGAGGACTCCGTGCGACGATTGACGCTCGTCCTGGCCTGCTGCGCTTTCCCCGCCGCCTCGGAGGCCCTCGCCCAGCGGCGTGAGCTGACCCTGGCAGAAGCCCTCACCCTCGCCGAACAGAACGCCCCCGCCGTGGTGACGGCGCGGGGGAACGTACGCTCGACCGGAGCCGGTGTCCGCGCCGCCTGGGGGCAGTTCCTTCCGACGGTGTCCACCAGCGCGGGCTACGGCGCCAGCGCATCCGACGGGCCATCCCGCACCGATCCCATCACCGGCGAAATCATCAGCGGCGATCAGAGCAGCAAGTCGCTCAGCCTGGGCGGATCCGCCTCGATCGACCTGTTCACCGGCTTCAGCCGGGGCGCGAACCTCTCCTCGGCCCGGGCCGGCCGAACCGAAGCGGAAGCGGCGCTGGTGTTCGAGCAATCGCTGTCGGCCCGCAACACCACCAATCAGTTCCTCCAGGCGCTCCAGGGCGCGGACCTGGTCCGGGTACGCAACGAGGCGATCCGCCGAGCCCAGGAAAAACTGGCGATTGCCAACGCCAAGCTGGCCACCCGGGCCACCACGATCGCCGATTCGCTCCAGGCGGTGGTGGACCTCACCCGTTCCCAGCTCCAGCTGCTGGCGGACGAGCGCAATCTGGCCGACGCCGAGGCGAATCTCGCCCGCCTGGTCGGGATGGATGGCCGGGTGACCGCGGTTTCGGATTCGTCGCTCTTCCGCATCGCGTCGGTCGGCGACACGGCGGCGCTGATGACCGAAGCCCAGGAGCGGGCCCCGTCGGTCATCCGGTCGCAAGCGCAGGTCCGTACCGCGCGAGCCAACGTGTCGATCACTCGCGCGACCTACCTGCCCAGGATCTCGCTGTCGTCCCGGACATCCTGGAGCGGGTCCGACCGCAACGATTTCACCCTGTTCAACAATCGCAGCGTCGATCTCTCATTCTCCTGGTCGCTGTTCAACGGGTTCGGCCGCGAGCGCGACATGGTCACCCGCCAGGTGGCCCTCGATGCCGCGCTGGCGCGGGAGGCCGATGAACGGCACCGGGTCGGCGCGGCGCTCACCTCGCAGCTCGCGGCGTTGTCCGCCGCCGAGCAGCGGGCCCGGCTCACTTCTCAGAACCTGGAGACCGCTCGAGCCAGCGCGCGGGTGCAGACCGAGCGCTACCGCCTGGGCTCCATCAATATCGAGCAGCTCAATCAGGCGCAGGACGCCCTGAGCAACGCCGAAACCGACGCCGTCTCGGCGCGGTACGACTACCTCCGCGCCAAGGCGGAGATCGAAGCGATCCTGGGGAGGACGATTTGAAAAAGACGGACGGGCGGTCGGACGGTCGGGCGGTCGGGATCGTGCTCCTTCTGGCCGTGGCGCTGGGGTGCAAGGGCAAGGCGGCGGACGGCGCCGCCGGCACTGCCGACAGCACCGCCGCGGACAGCGCGCAGGCGGGCAGCGGCTCGACCCTCGCCCTCCCAGTGGTCGGCCAGGAGGTGCGCAAGGGCGACCTGATCCTCTCGGTGGTCACGACCGGCCAGATCCGCTCCGAAGCGCTGAGCGTGCTCCGAAGCGAAACCCAGGGCACCATCATCGCCGTGGAAGTGCGGCCGGGACAGCGGGTGAAGAAGGGTCAGGTGCTGGTCCGCGTGGATCCGCGCCCGCTCGATCTCGCGGTGCAGGAGGCGCAGGCACGGCTCGCCGAGGCCGAGTTGCGGTTGCTCGACAACACGATCCCCGATTCCATCGTCACCGGGAAAGCGCTCACGGGCGAGCGGCTCAAGAACGCGCAGATCCGCGCCGGCCTGGAGGGCGCGCGGGTGACGGTGGAGCAGCGCAAGTACGAACGGGAGCGGGCCACGATTACTGCGCCGTTCGACGGCGTGATGGATGAGGTCAAGGTGGCGGTGGGCGAGCGGCTCAGCAACAACCAGGAGATCGGCAAGGTGGTGGATCTGGACCACCTGCGGATCGAAGCCGCGGTGCTGGAGCACGACCTCCCGCTGATCCGGGTGGGCGGGCAGGCCACGGTCACCGCCGCGGCCGCGCCGGACCGTCCGGTGTACGGCACCATCGCCGCGATCCTGCCGATCGTGGACAGCGCCACGCGCGCCGGCCGAGCGGTGATCCGGGCCGGTGGCGGCGGCGTGCTCCGGCCCGGCATGTACGCAGACGTGCGCCTCGAGGCGACTCGGCTCCCCGATCGCATCATCGTGCCCGCCAGCGCGGTGATCGAGCGGGACGGGCGGCCGCTGGTGTTCGTGGTGAAGGACGGCCGGGCTCAGTGGGTCTACATCTTCCCGGGCCGGAGCAACGGCCAGGAGACCGAGGTGCTGCCCGACAGCTCGACCGGACAGATCCCGCTGAACCCGGGCGACATGGTGCTGGTGGAAGGCCACCTCACTCTGACCCACGATGCGCCGGTGCGGGTGACGCCCAAGGTCGAGCGGGGCGCGAGGCCGTAGTGTCCCTCGCCTCCGCGGCGCTCAAGCGACCGGTCACCACTGTCGCGATCACGCTGGGCTTCGTGCTGCTCGGCGCGGTATCGCTGGGGCGGCTTCCGGTCTCACTGCTGCCGGACGTCTCGCTCCCGGTGCTCACCATCCGCACCGCCTACACCGGTGCCGCGGCCACGGAAGTCAGTCGCTTCATCGCCGAACCGATCGAGGAGGCGGTCGCGGCCACCCCGGGCCTGGTGGATCTGCGCTCGGTGAGCCGGAACGGTGAGGCGGTGACCACGCTGAGCTTTGCGTGGGGCACCAACATGGCCACGACGGTGCTTCAGGTACGGGAGCGGCTCGACAACGCCCGGGCCCAGCTCCCCGACCGCGCCGACCGCCCTACCCTGCTGACCAGCGACCCCGGCGAGCGGCCCATTGCGGTGCTCGGCCTGACCGGACCGGGCGACCTTCGCTCCATCGCACGCACCGCTTCGGACGTGCATGCGCGGCGGCTCGAGCAGCTGGTCGGCGTCGCGAGCGTGGCGGTGGTGGGCGACCCCAAGGACGACATCCGGGTGGACGTGAACCCGGAGAAGGCGCGCGCGCTGGGCATCACCCCCGACGATGTGTCGCGCGCCGTGCGCGCGGCGAATTCCGGCGCGCCCGGCGGCACGGTCCGCCGCGGGCAATTCCGCTTCGCGCTGCGGGCCCTGACCGAGTTCCAGGATGTGGCCGAGGTGGCCCGCACGCCGGTGGGGCCGTCGCGGAGCGGGATCACTCTCGCGGACATCGCGACGGTGTCGCTGGGGAGCGCCGATCCCACGACGATGACCCGGCTGGACGGGGCGCCGGCGGTGGGGCTCGTGGTATACAAGGACGCCGGCGCCAACACCGTGGTGGTGACCCAGTCGATCTATGACATCATCGAGCGGCTCGGCACGGAGTTCCCCGACATCAAGATCAGGGTCGTCGCGGCCCAGGCGCAGTTCGTGACCGATGCACTGTCCAATCTGGGCCAGGAGATCGTGATCGGCGGGATTCTCTCGTTGCTGGTGATCGTGCTGTTCCTCCAGGATCTCCGCGGGTCGGTTGCCATCGCGCTGATCATCCCGCTCTCGGTCCTCACGTCGCTCACCATCCTGCAGTTCCTCGACGTGACCATCAACATCCTGTCGCTGGGCGGACTGGCCCTGGGCATCGGTCTGCTGGTGGACAACGCGATCGTGGTGGCGGAGGCCACCGGCCGGTACAAGGAGCAGGGTCTGCCCGATATGGCGGCCGCGCAGAAAGCCACCGCCGAGGTCGCGGCGCCACTCATTGCCGGAACGCTCACGACCGTGCTGGTCTTCGGGCCGATCGTCTTCGTGCGCGGCCTTGCGGCGGCGCTGTTCCGCGACCTGTCGCTCAGCGTAGTGGTGACGCTGACCACCTCGCTGGTGCTGGCGTTGACCTTGATGCCCGTCATGATGGTGCG
>Ga0070698_100004139_pt1 | contig 15956 bp, 16 predicted proteins | sample KBSK1502metaG_FD_65477 | JGI IMG/M metagenome (GOLD analysis project Ga0070698, IMG submission 65477) | Corn, switchgrass and miscanthus rhizosphere microbial communities from Kellogg Biological Station, Michigan, USA - KBS K1-50-2 metaG | ecosystem: Host-associated > Plants > Roots >...
GGCGGCGCGTCGCTGTGTATCGGCGGCGGTGAAGGCATCGCGCTGTTGGTGGAGCGCCCGTAATGGACGTAAAAAAGCTCGGCGTCGTCGGCGCCGGCCAGATGGGGCAGGGCATCGCACAGGTCGCGGCGCAGGCGGGGCTCGACGTCATGATCGTCGATGCCGCGCCGGACTTCGCCCAGATGGGCGTGGCCAAGATCAAGAAAACACTCGATCGGCTCGTCGAGCGCGGCAAGCTGGAGGCGGCGACCCGCGATGGCGTGATGTCGCACCTGAAAGTTGGCCAGGCCCACCGCGATCTACTCGAGTGTGACGTCGTGATCGAGGCCGCACCGGAGAAAGAGGAGCTCAAGCTCGGCATCTTCAAGAGCCTGGGCGAGGTCTGCAAAGACGAAGCGATCATCGCGTCGAACACGTCGTCGATCTCGATCACGAAGCTCGCGACCGCATCCGGCCGGCCCGATCGCGTCATCGGCATGCACTTCATGAATCCGGTGCCGCTGATGAAGCTCGTCGAGATCGTGCGCGGCTTGCCGACCTCCGACGAGACGACGCAGACGGTGACCGAGCTCGCGAAGCGCTTCGGCAAGACGACGATCGGCGCGCGCGACATTCCAGGCTTCATCGTCAACCGCATGCTGATCCCGCTGCTCAACGAGGCCTGCTACGGGCTCTACGAGGGCCTCGGCACGGCGAGCGATATCGATACCGGCGTCAAGCTTGGCCTCAACCACCCGATGGGGCCGCTCGAGCTCGCCGATCTGATCGGGCTCGATACCTGCCTCGCGATCGCCGAGGTGCTGCATCGCGAGCTCGGCGATGACAAATACCGGCCATGCCCGCTGCTGCGCCAATACGTTGCAGCAGGGTGGCTTGGTCGCAAAACGCTGCGCGGCTTCTACGAGTACGATGCGCAGGGGCAAAAGAAATGAGCGAGCCGGTCCGGAGAAGCGCAGCGGCGCCCGACAGGGGAATCGGCGGGTCCGCTTGTCGGACCCGCCAACGCCGCGAGCGAGGACCGGCGAGCGGGAGACAACAATGACCTACCCAGCGTTCAACACGCTCAAGATCACCGTCGATGGTCCGCTCGCGATCGTCACGATCAATCGCGAAGACAAGCTCAACGCGCTGTCGAGCGAAGTCATCCGCGAGCTCACGCAGGCCGTCGCGACGATCGAAGTCTCCGATGAAGTGCGCGTCGTCGCGCTGACAGGCGCGGGCGAAAAAGCATTCGTCGCCGGCGCCGATATCAGCGAGATGGTCGACATGACGCCGGTGCAAGCGCAGGCATTCGCCGAAATGGGCGGCGTGCTCGGCAACGCGATCGAGACCTCGGAGAAACCGTGGATCGCGCAGGTCAACGGCTTCGCGCTCGGCGGCGGCTGCGAGCTCGCGCTCGCGTGCGATTTCATCTACGCCGCCGACAGCGCGAAGTTTGGCCAGCCCGAGGTCAAGCTCGGCGTGATTCCGGGGTTTGGCGGCACGCAGCGGCTCGCGAGGCGCGTCGGCGTCGCGAAGGCGAAAGAGCTGTGCATGACCGGCGATCAGATCAACGCCGCCGAAGCGCTGCGCATCGGCCTCGTCGATACCGTGCTGCCGCTCGCCGAGCTCGCCGGCAAGGTCAAAGACCTCGCGGGCCGCATCGCCGCGAATGGACCGCTTGCGGTCGCGGAGGTCAAACGGCTGATCCACCAAGGCCAATCGACATCGCTCGAGCACGCACTCGCGCTCGAGCAGCGCAGCTTCGGCCTTTTGTTCGCGACCGCCGATCAACGCGAGGGGATGTCGGCGTTCATCGCCAAGCCAAAACGCCCCGCACAGTTCAAAGGCCAATGAATTTTTCACTCACCGAAGATCAACTCGCGGTGCAGCGGACGGCACGCGAGTTCGCGCACGACGAAGTGCTGCCGAAAGCACCGGAGATCGATCGCGAGCATCGCCATCCGGCCGAGCTCGTCAAGCGCATGGCCGAGCTTGGCTTCCTCGGAATGGCCGTGCCCGAGCAGTACGGTGGCGCCGGGCTCGATCACGTCTCGTACGCGATCTCGATGGAAGAAATCTCGCGCGCGTGTGCGTCGACGGGCGTGATCATGAGCGTCAACAACTCGCTCGTGTGCGATCCGATCTTGCGGTTCGGCACGGAGGCGCAAAAGCAGCAATGGCTCGTGCCGCTCGCGAGCGGCAAGCTGCTCGGCTGCTTCGCGCTGTCGGAGCCCGAGGCCGGCTCCGATGCCGCCGCGCAAAAGACGACGGCGGAGAAGCAGCCCGATGGCTCGTGGATCCTGAGCGGCACGAAGAACTGGATCACGAACGGCCCCGTCGCCGACGTGTGCGTGCTGTTCGCGATGAACGACAAGGCGCTCGGCCACAAAGGCATCACGGCGTTCATCGTGCCGATGAAGGCCAAGGGCGTGCGCTGCGGCCCGCCCGACGACAAACTCGGCATTCGCGGCAGCAAGTCCTCGCAGATCTTCCTCGATGACGCGCGCCTGCCCGCCGATGCATTGCTCGGCGAAGTCGGCGGCGGCTTCCGCGTTGCGATGTCGACGCTCGACGGCGGCCGCATCGGCATCGCGGCACAGGCGCTCGGCATCGCGCGCGCCGCGCTCGAAGACTCGCTCGCGTACGCGCAGCAGCGCCGCACGATGGGCAAGCCGATCGTTCAGCACCAAGCGATCGCGTTCAAGCTCGCCGACATGGCGACGGAGATCGACGCCGCACGCTTGCTCACGCTCCGCGCCGCGTGGCTTAAAGACAACAAGCTGCCGTACGGCAAAGAAGCGTCGATGGCAAAGCTCTATGCGAGCGATGTCGCAAACCGCGTCGCGCGCGAAGCGATCCAGATTTTTGGCGGTAACGGCTACGTGACCGAATTTCCGGTCGAACGGCACTTCCGTGATGCAAAGATCACGGAGATCTATGAAGGCACGAGCGAGATCCAACGTCTGGTGATCGCCGGCTATCTCGCAAAAGGTGGATGACGATGACGAACAAACTGCTCCTTCTCGTGGTCCTGGCCGTCGCGTGCGGCGGCAAGAACAAGAACAACGCGGACGAGGGCGGAACGATCGACCCGAACGCGACGAGCGGCGATACGACCGATCGCTCCGGCAACATGGTGCCTCCCGAGAAGATGGACGAGGTCAACCAGCTCTTGTCGCGCAAGCAGATGATCGTGTCGCACTGCCTGGCGAATGCCGTCGAGGCCGGTGAGGCGCCGAAGGGCACGCACGGCAAGATCACGTACGAGATCAGCATCTCGCCGGGGGGTCGCACGACGAAGGTCGAGGTCATCAAGAGCTCGATCGAGTCCAAGTCGGTGCAGGGCTGCGTCAAGCGCCACATCGAGGAGATCCAATTCCCGACGCTGCCAAAGCAGTACGACACGTCGTGGACGTACGCGATGGAAGCGAACTGATGCGCTGGGCTGTACTTCTCTGCTTGCTCGGCTGCGGAGGCAGCAAGCCACCGCCGGAGAAGCCGGAAGAGAAGAAGGTCTCGCTGCCTCCTCCGCAACCGGAAGAGGACGAGCCCGAAGATGGCGTGACGTTCAAAAAGCAGAAGGGCCAGATCAGCCAGGAGGCGATCGAAGCCGGGCTCGCGCCGATCAAAGAGGCGATGACCGACTGCTACAACTCGCGCGTCGGCAAGCGCAAGTGGCTCGGCGGCGAGGTCAACCTCAAGTGGGAGCTCAAGGCCGACGGCAGCGTGAAGTCGGTGAAGATCACGGCGAGCAACGTCGGCGATTGGGCGGTCGAGAAGTGCTTGCTCGATCTCGCGTGGAACGCGACGTTCGAGAAGCCATCCGGCGGCGACGCGGATTTTGATCTGCCGCTGACGTTCACGCCGACCCGGATCACGCAAGACTGGGACGACGACAAGTCGCTCAAGGCGATCGGCGGTCAGCTCGCGCAGCTCGACGATTGCCCCGAAGGCCCCAAGCCCAAGGGCCCCGTGAAAAAGGCGAAGAAGCCGAAGAAGAAGCCGCCGCCAAAGAAGGTCGCCGACAAGAAGGACGAGAAGCCCGAGCGGCCGGAGCCAAAGGCACCGTCGAACGTGCTCGTCACGGTCTACGTCGGGCCGCAGGGCAAAACGCAGGCGATCGGGTTTTCTTCGCCGACGTCAGAGATCGGCAACAAGTGGGCGATGTGCGCGGAGAAGATTGCAGCGGCGTGGCGGCTGCCCGATCCGAAGGGCGCGATCGCGAAGCTCAAGATCACGTACAAGGCGCAGTGATGCATTTCGCGCCGACGGAAGAGCAACAGCTAGTCCAACGCACGGCGCGCGATTTCGCCGAACGCGTGCTGTTGCCAAATGCCGCCGCGCGCGACGCATCGGGTGAATTTCCCGTCGACGAATTGCGCGAGCTCGGCAAGCTCGGCCTGCTCGGTATCGCGATCCCTGACGAGCTCGGCGGCGCCGGTGCCGGCACTGTCGCGTACTCGCTCGCGCTGCAAGAGCTCGCGCGCGGTGATGCGTCGGTTGCCGTCGCGGTGTCGGTCACGAACATGGTCGGCGAGCTGATCTGGCGCAACGGCTCGCCCGAGCAGCAGAAATGCTGGAACGAGCCGCTCGCGTCGGGCGCGCTCGTCGCCGGCGCGTTCGCGCTATCGGAGCCCGAGGCCGGATCGGATCCGGCTGCGATGCGCACGACGGCGACGAAGACGGCACACGGATGGCGCATCAGCGGCACGAAGCAATGGATCACGACCGGCGATCATGCCGGCGTGATGATCGTGTGGGCGGTGACCGATCCCACTGCGGGGCACAAAGGCATCACCGCGTTCATCGTGCCGGGCAACGCGCAAGGGCTCAGCGTCACGCGCCTTGAGGATAAGCTCGGATTGCGCGCGTCGAGCACCGCGCAGATCGTGCTCGATAACGTCGAGGTCGGCGACGATGCCGTGCTCGGCATGCCGGGTCGCGGCTTCGCGCTCGCGCTGATGGCACTCGATGGCGGGCGCATCGGCATCGCCTCGCAGGCGATCGGCATCGCGCGCGGCGCGCTCGAGGCGGCGGTGCGCTATGCCGGCGAACGCCAGACGTTTGGCCAACCGATCATCAAGCACCAGGCCGTCGGCAACATGCTCGCCGATGCCGCAACGTGGCTCGAGGCCGCACAGCTGATGACGCTGCGCGCGGCGTACTTGAAAGAGTCCGGTCAGCCGTTTTCGCAACAGGCGGCGATGGCGAAGCTGTTCGCCAGCGAGCACGCCTGGAAGATTTGCGACATCGCACTGCAAGTGCACGGCGGCTACGGCTACGTGCGTGATTTCCCCGTCGAGCGCGCGCTGCGCGACGTTCGCGTCACTCGGATCTACGAGGGCACGAGCGAGATCCAGCGCATCGTCATCGCTCGCAATTTGATAAGAGGCCAATCATGAGCGATCGCAAGCTTCGGATCCTAGTCGCCAAGCCCGGGCTCGATGGTCACGACCGCGGCGCGAAGGTCGTCGCGCGTGCGCTTGCCGACGCGGGCTACGAGGTCGTCTACACCGGGCTGCATCAAACGCCGGAGATGATCGCCGCGGCCGCCGTGCAAGAAGCGGTCGATGCGGTCGGGCTGTCGATCATGTCGGGCGCGCACATGACGCTATTTCCGGCGGTGATCGATGCGCTCAAGGCGCGCAACGCCGGCGACGTCGTCGTGTTCGGCGGCGGCATCGTGCCCAAAGATGATCTGCCGAAGCTCGAGCAGATCGGCGTCGCGAAGATCTTCACGCCCGGCGCGAGCACGAACGAGATCATCGACTGGGTCGAATCATATTTGCGGCCGAAAGTGGCGTGATGCGAGCGCTCGCCTTCGTCGCGCTCGTCGCGTGCAGCCAGCCCGCGGCGAAGCCAGCTGCTCCAGAGCAGGGCATGGCGGAGCGGGGCGCGCAGCAGCCGACGGCACCGCCGGCCGCCGCGCCCGTCGACGCGCGCGAACCCGACGAGCAAGAGCGCCTCGCGGCGATCCAGAAGGCGATGAACGAGCTCGACGAGGCGGCGCAGGGCTGCTGGGCCGCGGCGGCAACCGAGCGCTTCGACATCGAGGGCGAGCTCACGGTGCGCGTCGACATCACTGCGAGCGCGGCGAAGGCCGTGGTCGTCGGCGATACCGCGAAGAACACGAAGCTCGCCGGCTGTCTCGCGCAGGTGCTGTCGGCGTATCGCTGGGCGCCGCCACTGCACGGCCAGACGATTCAGCTGCCGTTCAAGTTCAAAGCGCCCGACGGACAGAGCGTGATCGATCGCCGCCTCGTCGAGAGCAAAGAGCAAGGCGGCGTGGCGGTGTCGGTGCTGCTCGACGAGAACAATACCGGCAACGCCGCGGCGTCGATGTTGGAGGTGCGCATCGCGGCGACGAAGAGCACCGAGCTCAGGCTCGCCGAGCGCGCCGAGCTCTGGTACTTCCTCACCGAGGGCGATTTTCAGGGGATCGAGTGGGAAACGATGAACACGCCGAACACGGCGCGGCTTGGCCACGCAGGCGTCGGCTCGATCGTCTACGTCCCGAAGGGTTCGCTGCGCGCGATCAGCGCGACCAAGCGCGAGCTGCGCGCCGTTGTGGTGATGGTGCCGGGTGGCCGCGAAGGCGCCGCGCGCGCCGGCGCATTGCCGACGCCAACGGCGAAGCGCGGCAAGGGCTTTCCCAAAATGCTCGATGGTAAGAAGTACGGTCCGGCGACGATCTTTCTCGAGCCCAGCGTCGTCAAGGGCACGCCGCTCGCGGCATCGGTCCTCGAGCTCGCCGCCGGTGCGAAGGTCGCCGAGCACGTGCACGCGAACGAGACCGAGATGCTGTACGTGCTCGAGGGTAGTGGCACGATGACGATCGCCGGCACCGAAGTCGCGATCACGCCGACGTCGGTGATTCAGATCCCGAAGAACACGAAGCACGCGTTTGCCGCGACGACCGCGGTCCGCGCACTTCAGATCTACACGCCGCCCGGTCCCGAGCAGCGCTTCAAGAAGCCTCCCAAATGATCGATATCCAGCCGATCCTCACCGGTGAAGTTCGCGCCGCGGCGCGCCTGATGCGCGATCTCGATGACCGTCGACCCGATGCGCTCTCCGCGCTCAAGGCCCTGTTCACGCACACGGGCAAAGGATACGTCGTCGGCATCACCGGCAATCCGGGCGCCGGCAAGTCGACCGTCGTCGACGCGCTGATCGCGCATTACCGATCGCTGGGCGAGCGCATCGGTGTCGTGTGCGTCGATCCGACATCGCCGTTCTCCGGCGGCGCGATCCTCGGCGATCGCATTCGCATGCAGCGTCATGCGCTCGATCCGAACGTGTTCATCCGCAGCCTCGCAACCCGCGGTCACCTCGGCGGGCTCTCGCGCTCGACGTTCGACGTCGCCCACGTGCTCGATGCGATGGGCTTTGGTCGCATCTTGATCGAGACCGTCGGCGTCGGCCAAGACGAGGTCGAGGTCATGCGCGCCGCTCACACGACGGTCGTCGTGACGGTGCCCGGCCTCGGCGATGACATCCAGGCCCTCAAGGCGGGCCTGCTCGAAGTCGCCGATGTGCTCGTCGTCAACAAGGCCGATCGTGAAGGCGCCGACCGCACGGAACGCGATCTAATGCACATGCTCGACCTCCGAACCGGCGACCGCAAAGACGTCGAGATCGTGCGCACGATCGCAACGCGTGGCACTGCCGAGGGCTCGGGAATCGCCGAGCTCGCCGCCGCGATCGAGACGCACCGCACACGCGCGTGGACCGGCGACGCCGGCAAGGAGCGCGCAACGGCGCGAGCCACCGCTCAGATCGCCGAGCTCGTACGAGCGCTTCTGGCTGACCGCGCATCACGCGCGGTGGCGGCGCGCGGTGGACTGAGTGAAATTGCGCAAGCCGTTGTCGAGAGACGACAAGATCCGTGGACCATTGCAGAAGAGCTCGTGGTCACATTGTAGGTAGCTGTAGCGTCAATCACGCCGAAGGCGAGAATCTGGGTTCACTGCGAGCGTGGGTGCTAGACTGATTTCGCCTCGCGATTTCGAGGTACTTATGACCTATCTTCGTCTGTGCCTTGTGGGGGCACTGCTCGCAACGAGTGGTTGCGGCCTGATCGATTCGAGCGTCACCAACATCGATCTCACCCTCAAAGACAAAACATTTTCCGTCGACGCGTCGGGCTGGAACGTCACGCAAACCCAGGCCGACACCTACCTCAACATGAGCTGCTCGTCGGATTCGATCTGTACATCCGCGGCAACGCTCGCGTGCCCGATGAACTGCTCGGGGCGCTGCGGCAGCGGGAGCAAGTGCGAGCTCAAGCTTGCCGTGAACGTCTATAAGTCGATCGATCTGTTGTCGGAGCAACCCGAGCTCAAGACGATCAACGACAAGCCGGTCATCGAAGTCACGATCGACAGCGTTACGTACGCGGTCACCGCGAACACGCTCAACGTTCCGACGCCGGAGCTCGGCGTTTACGTCGCGCCGATCAACGTGATGGATCCGCTCAATTCGTTGGCGAAGAAGATCGGAACGGTTCAGGCCGTGCCGGCGGGCGCGACCGTCGCGACGCGTGACATGACGTACACCAGCGGCGGCAAGGAAGCGCTCGTCGACTTCATGAGCACGTACAAGACGCCGTTCAACATCATCGTCGGCACCGGTGACATGCCGATCGTGCTCACGGCCGGCAACATGGTGCCGATGGGCAAACTCGACGCGGTTATTCAGATCAAGGCCCACGCCGGTATCTGACGCGCCGTAAAACGCGCTGCCGCACGCTTTCATTTCACGCGTGCGCCCGACGACGAACGTCGTGTCTGCGTGCACACATCGTCGCACAACGTGGCGTCGCGCCTGATCGCTCTTGCTGGCACAGCGGCTGCTGAAGAGCAGGGCGAAAGGGTTAGTGCAATGAAGGCTCAGTTTCGATCCATCCTGTTTGCTCTCGTTCTTCCGGCGGTGGCGTGCGGCGGTGGTCGCGAGACACCAACGAAAACCGACGACGCGTCGTGGACCGCCGTCCACAAACCGAGCGTCGCCGATGCGCCGGTCGCAAAGCCCGCAGTCGTGAAACCCGAAGAGATCGCCGTTCCGACGACGTACGACGAATCTGTCGCGCTCGGGCGCGAGCTTGTCGGCAAGGGCGACTTCGGCAAGGCGAAGGAGATGTTCGAGGCCGCGATCAAGCTCGACAAGAAGAAGGCCGACGCTCACATCGAGATCGCGCGCATGTACATCGCGATGAACGAGAAGGGCAAGGCGATCGCCGCGGCGAACAAAGCGGTCAAGCTCGCGCCGCTCTCGAGCCCAGCGTGGAACACGAAGGGTCGCGCCGAGCTCACGGCGCACAACTACGACAATGCGATCGAAGCGTTCACGAAGTCCGTCGAGCTCAACCAGGACAACGTGTTCGCGTGGAACAACCTCGGCTACACCGAGCTGCTGCTCAAGAAGTACGAAGACGCGGCCGAGCACCTGCTCGAGGCGACGAGCAAGAAGGGCGCGACCGCGTACATGTTCAACAACCTCGGCACCGCGCTCGAGCACCTCGATCGCCTCGACGATGCCCGCACCGCGTACGAGACCGGCGGCAAGATGGGCTCGAACGAAGCGGTCGCGAGCCGCAAGCGCCTCGAAGGTGTAAAGACCGTCGTCGTGATCAAGGAAGACGGCGAGGTCCACGAACAGGTGGAAGCGCCGAAGGTCATGGAGTACGAGCACGCGGAAGAGACCGACGACACCGAAGAGAAGGTGGACGTGTCGGAAGAGGCCGAGGCGAGCGAAGGCAACGGCGACGTCGAGCTCGATGGCGAGTCACCGACCGAGTGATTACTTCGCCGGCTGGTACTCGCCGAAACGCTTGCGCAGCACGTCTGCGATCTCGCCGACGGTCGCGAGCGCCTTCACCGCGCCGAGGATCGGCGGCAGCAGATTTGCGCTGCCGGCAGCGGCGTCATCGAGCGCTTTGAGGGCGGCTGCATGCGTCGCGGCGTTGCGACGCGTGCGTAGCGCGGCGAGCCGTTCGCACTGCTCGCGCTCGAGTGCGGGATCGATCTTCGCGACGGGCACGGGCTCTTCTTCGTCGACGATGAAATCGTTAACGCCGACGACGATGCGCTGCTTCGCCTCGACCGCGCGCTGGTGCTCGTAGGCGCGGCGCTCGATCTCGCGCTGCGGATAGCCGCGCTCGATCGCCGGCACCATGCCGCCGAGCTTGTCGATTTCATCGAGGTACGCCTGGGCGCGGCGCTCGATCTCATCGGTCATCGACTCGACCGCCCAGCTGCCTCCGAACGGATCGATGAAATCGGTGACGCCACTCTCGTGCGCGATCACCTGCTGCGTGCGCAGCGCGATCCGCGCGGCCTCCTCGGTCGGCAGGCCAAGTGCCTCGTCGTAACTGTTTGTGTGTAACGACTGCGTGCCGCCGAGCACGGCGGCGAGCGCCTGCATGGTCACGCGCACGACATTGACGAGCGGCTGCTGCGCCATCAGTGTGACACCCGCGGTTTGCGTGTGGAAGCGCAGCATCTGGCTCTTCGGGTTCTTCGCTCCGAAGCGCTCGCGCATGATCTTCGCCCACATGCGTCGCGCGGCGCGAAACTTCGCGACCTCCTCGAGAAAATTGTTGTGCACGTTGAAGAAGAACGAGAGGCGCGGCGCAAATTCGTCGACGGCGAGGCCGGCCTCGAGCGCAGCTGCGACGTACGCGATGCCATCGGCGAGCGTGAACGCGACCTCTTGCACCGCGTCGGCGCCGGCTTCGCGAATGTGATAGCCGCTGATCGAGACGGTGTTCCACTGCGGCACCTCGCTGCTGCAGTACGTGAACGTATCGGTGATCAGGCGCATCGAGCCGGCGGGCGGATAGATGTACGTGCCGCGCGCGATGTACTCCTTGAGGATGTCGTTCTGCACGGTGCCGCGCAGCGCCGACGCGGGCGCTCCTTGCTCTTCGCCGACCGCGATGTAGAGCGCAAGCAGCGTCGCCGCGGTCGCATTGATCGTCATCGACGTCGAGACGTCACCGAGCGGAATGCCATCGAAGAGCACGCGCATGTCGTCGAGCGAATCGATCGCGACCCCGACGCGCCCGACCTCGCCGCGCGACATCGGATGGTCGGAGTCGCGGCCCATCTGCGTCGGCAGATCGAACGCGACCGATAGGCCCTTGCCGCCGTGCGCGAGCAGATATTTGTACCGGCGGTTCGATTCGGCGGCCGTGCCGAAGCCCGCGTACTGCCGCATCGTCCACAGCTGCCCGCGATACATCGTCGGCTGAACGCCGCGCGTGAATGGGAACTCGCCGGGGGCCGTCGCGTCGCCGCGGGCGTCATCGGGCCCGTAGGCACCTTTGATCTCGATCTCGGCATCCGTGGCGAACTTCGATTTGCGCAGTTTGCTCACCGGCCGTGTGTAGCAGAGATCGGCTATGATGAGCCCATGCGGTCGCTCGGGGTCGTCGTGTTCATCGGTCTCATCGCAGGTGTCGCGATCTACTTCGCGCAGAAGCCGACGGTGGCGCGGGGCGACGTGTTGGCGGCCCAACTCTTGGAAGCGAACAAGAAATCGTATCCGCCGATCCTGGCCCTCGACTGCGACCGCACCGTGCCGATCGGCCTTCAGGGCGCCGATTTCTCGTGCATGGTCGAGTTCAAGAACGGCGACAAGGTGCCCTACAAGTTCCGCATCGACCGCGAGGGCCGCATCCTGACGATGAACCACGGCGAGACCCAGCGCGCGCCGCAGATCAAGAAGACGTCCGACCCGTGGGGCGACTGAAACGTGTTATTAGAGCGCTGCGATGCCGAACTACGCCAAGCTGCATGACCTGATCAGCCATCGCGTGAAGATCGAGTACGACACCGGTGCCCGCGTCACGGGGTATCTCTCGTCCTGCCAACCCGCCTCGGGGGCCGTCGAGTTCATCGTGCTGTCGGAAGCCAAGCTCATCGATTCGCGCGGCCGCGTCGTCCGCGAAGTCGGCGAGCTGACGATGTGCCCGAACGCGCTCGTCGGAATCGCGATCGACGAAGGTCCGCGCGGTCGGGATATCCCCGCCGCTCGTATCGGAACCTAACGCTCGCCCATCGTGCCGCCGAAGCGCGCGACGAGCACATCGTCGTGATCGTCGGCATACGTCGTCACGCGCACGATGAGATCGCTGATCTCGCTGCGGTCGAGATCGAGTGTCGAGCGCTCGGTGACCACGAGCACGCGATCGCCCTCGGTCGCGAATGCCGCTCCGCACAAGCCCGCGTTCTGCTCGAGCAAGTGCGCGTAGAGCGCGGCGCGATCGACCTTGTCGTCGAGCGTCATCACGATCGCGGATACGCGCAGGTGCGTAAACTCGGTGCGGCTGACGAGCACGACCCGCGCGTTCGCCGAGCCCTTCGCGATGTGCCATTCGTGTAGCGCGGTCGTGTCGGCGACGCGACTTGCAGCAGGATCGTGGCCGAGCGACGCGAGCACTTCTTCGACGAGCGCGACCGTCGACGCCAGATTCGTCTCTCGCTGGTTGGCAAAGAGTGCCTGCGCCATGGCGGCAGACTAACATCGTTGCTGCACGATGAGTGAGGAGCCGACCGACGACGCGAAAGAAGCCGCTCGCCGCACGCGCGTGGTTCGGTTCGGGATCGCCGCGTTTGTTGCCGTGCTGCTGACAACGAGCGTCGTGATCTGGATCGTGCGCAGGACGCATCCTCGCATCACGCCGGTGACCGCAAAGAAAGATGGCGGTGCGGCCGTTTCGGCGCCCGCGCCACCGCGGCTTCCCGGATCGGGCCCGCATCTAGCGGGTGTCGTTGTTGATGGCGCCGGCATTCCGGTCGCCGGCGTCGACGTCAGCGCGGAGGTCGAGCAAGGCATCGTCGATCGCGCGCTCACCGGATCCGGTTCTGGCTCTGCGATAGGTTCTGGCTCCGCGACAACACACGGCTCGGGCGCGGGCTCGAGCTCCGCCGGCACGACCGCCTCGCTACCGACCGGCGTCGACGGCCGGTTCTTGATCGATCCGCTCGCGCCCGGCCGCTATCGCTTGCGCGTGAGCGGCACGGGCCTACTCGCCGCCGAGCTCCGCATGGTGCCGGTGCCATCGGACGAGCTGCGTATCGTCGTCGCGCGTCGCGTATCGATCGAAGGCTTCGTTACCGATGGTGGTAAGCCCGTCCCGATGGCGATGGTCGGCATTCGAGGCGACGCACTCGGTGGCACGCTCGAAGTGAAGACAGACACCAAGGGCGCCTTCGCGGTGCCGAACTTGCCGGAAGGCCGCTATCAGGTGTTTGCGTGGCAGGCGGCGCTCGCAGCGCGCGCGGTCCGCGTGTCGAGACTCGGCGCAGGGCCGTTCACGCCCGTCGAGCTGCGGCTCGAAGCGGCATCGATCGTCGTCGGCCGCGTGATCGATCGCGATGAAGGAACGGGGCTTGTTGCTGCTGTCGAGCTACGTCCCGTCGGCGACGATCAAGCGCCGCGCTATGCGCGCAGCGGCGAAGACGGCGTGTTTCGCATCGAAGGCGTACCGAACGGGCACTGGATCGCAGATGCGTTTTCACCCGGCTACATCTCGCCGGGTGGCGTCGAGGTCGAGACAGGTCACGGTGTGCCCGAGCTCGCGCTGTTGCGCGGCGCAACCATCGAGGGCCGCGTCGTCGATGGCGATGGCAAACCGATCAGCGGCGCGGCGGTGCGCGCGCTCACGAGCGGACCAAATCCCGTCGAGATTTCCGCCCAGGTCGATCGCGATCATCTGCGTCGGCTGTCCGGACGCACCGCGGCGCCGGTGCAGGAGTCATCGACCTCGTTTTCCGCAGATCCGCAGTTTCTGCCGCGCGGTGAGCTCGGCGTGATGCTCGGGCCGATTCCACCGATTCCACCGCCCGGCACCGTCGCGGCGAAGCCCGCATCGATCGTCGATCCGAATAGTGCGGCGGCAGCGCTCGTCGCCGATCCGCCGCCGCTGCCGGTCGATACCGCGCGCGCGTCGATCTGGGTGACAGGTGCCGATGGCCGCTATCGCATTCGCGGCCTCGCGAAGGGCAAGCTCAACGTGCTCGCGCTCGCGCCGGGTTTCGCCGAGGCGCGATCGAAAGAGGTCGCGCTAAAAGGCAGCGAGACGGTATCGGGCGTCGACATCGTGCTCACCGCCGGAACGTTCGTGTTCGGCCGCGTCAGCGATGCGCGCGGCGCACCCGTCGTCGGCGCGCAGGTCAGTGCAAAACCCGAGGTCGGCTTGCCGATCGATGGTTTTGCCGATGCCGATGGCATGTATCGGATCGGCCCGCTCGCCGGCAAGGTCGAGCTCGCGGCGATCGCGCACGGTCACGTCACCGTCAAACGCACGATCGATCTCGCGCCTTCGAAAGGCAGAAGCGCAGGGGAGCGCCGCGAGGATCTCGTGATGGATGCCGCCGATGGCATCCTCGCCGGCACGCTCGACGACACGACGGGCGCGATGATCGCGAACGCGACGTTGGAGATCGTCGACGGGCCAGGGCAGGGCAGGACCGGCAACGTCGGTCCCGACGGCACGTTCGTGATCGACGGTCTGCCGCGCGGCAAGCTGCGCGTGCGCGTCTCGCACCCGGATTATCCGACGGAGGAGCTCGATGCGGTCGCATCGAATACCGGGCAGCGCTCGCGATTGCGGCTACCACTCGGCGGTCAGATCGAAGGCGTGCTGCTCGATGCAAGCAGCGGAACGCCGATCGGCGGCATGACGGTCGACGGCAAAGGTCCCGGCGGCGCGAACGCCGAAGCGACGAGCGATGCGCGCGGGCTGTGGAAGCTCGGCCCGCTCAAGCCCGGCAAGTGGCGACTCGAGATCAAGATTCCCGGCTTCATCCCGCTGACGCGCGACCTCGACGTGCCGGTATCACGCGCGCCCGGCGCGACATCGGTGCGTGACGTACGGATCGATCTCGAACGCGGCGCGCTCGTCGGCGGCACGGTCCGCAATTCGCGCGGCCAACGCGCCGGCGGTGCGCACATCACCGTGCGACGCGCCGACGGCAGCGGCACGCCGATCGAAGCCGACGCCGACGCGCAAGGCGAGTTTCGCATCCACGACTCTCCGGCCGGCGAGCTCATCATCAGCGCCGATTTCGGCGACGCCTCCGGCTCGACCCGTGCGCACGTACGGCCCGGCGCCGAAGTCATCGGACTCGCAATCGAAGTTCGCTGACGAATTGTGCGGCCGAAACGCCGGCGGCGCCCGTAGGAGCGGGTGTGAAGAAGCTGCTTGACCTCATCGCCTGGTTGACGCTACGGCACCGTCCGATGCGCGTCGCCATCTTCCTTCTCCTCGCACTTCTCGTCGCCTGCGGCGGCGACGACCAAGGCACCTGCGCCGTCGGCGCGCTCGGCTGCGCCTGCACCAGCGGCGGAGCGTGCGATCAAGGTCTCGAATGTGATCCCGTCGACCAGCGGTGCGAGACGATCGGCGGTTGCGCGTGCGATTCGAGCTCGAGTTGCGAGAGCAGCTGCAGCTGCGACCCCGACTGCGCGGCAAGCTGCTCGTGTGACACGTCGAGCAGCTGCAACGCCGGCTGCACGTGCGATCCAGATTGCTCGAGCGGCTGCACGTGCGACACATCGACTAGCTGCGAGGCCGGCTGCTCGTGCGATCAAGATTGTTCGGGCTCGTGCTCGTGCAACACGACAAGCGGCTGCGAATCGAGCTGCTCGTGCGACGCCGATTGCGGCAATCGCACGATCTGCACCGCCGGCACCTCCGGCTCGTGCACCGACACGCAGGAATCGTGGACCGGCTCGCAATGCTGCGTGATGGGCGTCAGCGCGTGCACCGATGGGACATCGGGCTCGTGCACCGATACCTACGAACATTGGACCGGCAGCGAATGCTGCGTCGAATCCGTCGGCGCGTGCACCGAGGGCACGTCGGGTTCGTGCACCGACACGAAGGAACATTGGACGGGATCGAAGTGTTGCGTCGAAGCGGTGAGCGTATGCGCCGCCGGCACATCGGGCTCGTGCACCGATAC
>Ga0070698_100004141_pt1 | contig 15949 bp, 19 predicted proteins | sample KBSK1502metaG_FD_65477 | JGI IMG/M metagenome (GOLD analysis project Ga0070698, IMG submission 65477) | Corn, switchgrass and miscanthus rhizosphere microbial communities from Kellogg Biological Station, Michigan, USA - KBS K1-50-2 metaG | ecosystem: Host-associated > Plants > Roots >...
AGCGGAACGCCGAAGCGGCGGAAGAATTCGTACAGCGGGTTCGATTCGTCGATCCCGCCGGACGCTGTGCGCCCGGCGTTCTTCGTCGAGGTGATGTTGACGACCGCCTTGCCGTTCGCTTCCACGATCGTCGCGAAGTCGGGCAGCAGCTGGCCCGCCGGCAGCGGGGTCTGCACCGTCGCGGTCGTGGCGGCCGGCGTCTGTGCCTGTGCCGGTGGCTGCGCCTGTGCTTCTGTTTGTGATTGCGACTGTGTCGGGGCCTTCGCTAACGGCCAGGACGGAGTCGAAGTCTGTTGGTCGCAGCCGAGCGGCAGCAACGCTGCCGCGAGTAGGGAAAATAGAACCTTCGCATTCATGGGCGTCTCCATGCACGAATTCAAGCAGCGGTCCGGCGCCGTTGCGGCGCCGCTGATAGCTGAGACACAATGCGCGCGCGGAAGTTTCGCGCGGACGAGCGTCCGCGCAGGGGTCGGAGCGCTGCGCCGCTGCTGATATAATTATGATATCTACACCCTGGCCAATTCCTCATGCCCGCAAAGCGCTCCGCAACCCGCCGCAAGCCTTCCGCCGCTGAAGGCATCCTGCTGCGCTATCGCGACAAGGACACCGCGTACGGCGTAACGCGCAAGACGACCACGAAGCTGGCGGAGGCTCTCGGTTTGTCCGAAACCCAGGTCGTGCACGTCGCGCTCGCGAACCTCGCGCGCCAGACGCTGCCTCGGTACGAAGCGGACAACGGGCCGCTGACCAAAGAGCAGCTCGAGGCGATCGACAAACTGGTCCCGCAAAGAGGTTTCAAGGGTTCGAAAAGCCTGTTCTAGGCCGGCCGTTGACCTTCTTCGCACTGCCGGAGCCAGGCGACATCGTCTACTGCCGCTTTCCCGAAAAGGGAATACCCGGGCCGGGGCCGAAACCGCGCCCGGCGCTGGTACTCGCCATCGGCGAGGTTGACGGCAAGCCCAGCGTCAGGATCGCGTACGGCACCTCGCAGAACACCGGGCGGCTGCACTCCGGAGAATTCCTGATCAGCACCGCTGACGGCGAGGCGTACACGCTTGCGGGTCTCAGCGACCCTACCAAGTTCGACCTGCGTAACACCAAGGAATTGCCTTACGACGAGCAGTGGTTCCGCGTGCCGCCGCAGGCCCCGCACGGCCAGACCCCGAAGCTCGGCATCCTGCACCCGAGCCTCGTGCGCCGCGCGAAGGCGGCGTACGACGCCGGTCGCTGACACCAACCGAGGGGAGACCCGTGACCCGATGCCGCTCTTCACGCTGATCGACGCCGAGCTCGCATACGGTGACCTGCCGCTGCTCGATCGCGCATCGTTCGCGATCGACGCGGGCGAGCGCATCGGCCTGATCGGCAGGAACGGCACGGGTAAGTCCTCGCTTCTCGGCGTGATCGCGGGCGCCGTGCAGCTCGACCAGGGCGAGCGCCAGAACGTGCAGAACCTGCGCGTCGCGCTCGTGCCGCAGGAGCCTCAGCTGCTCGCAAGAGACACCGTCATCGAAGCGCTACAAGCAAAGGCTGCCGTGCCGCGACACCGGCTCGAAGCGTTCCTTCACCGCCTTGAGTTGGACCCGCAAGCGAAAGTCGCGAACCTCTCGGGCGGCGAAACGAAGCGCGCGGCGCTCGCGCTTGCGTTCGCGACCGAGCCGGACCTGCTGCTCTTGGACGAGCCGACGAACCACCTCGATATCGACGGCATCGTGCGGCTGGAGAGCCTGCTCGCGCGCCAGCCTTCGGCGATCGTCGTCACGCACGACCGCGCGTTTCTCGATCGCTTCGCGACGCGCATCGTCGAGCTCGATCGCGGCCAGCTTTATTCCTTCCCGGGCAACTTCACGTCCTGGGAACGCGCGAAGGCGGGCCAGCTCGCCGCGGAAGCGATTGCGCAGCGCAAGTTCGACAGGTTCTGGGCCGAGGAAGAAGCGTGGATCCGCAAAGGCATCGAAGCGCGGCGCACGAGAAACGAAGGCCGCGTGACGCGCCTCGAGCGGCTGCGCGAGGAGCGCGCCGCGCGCCGCGAGCGAATGGGAACCGTAAAGCTGACGCTCGGCGCCGGCGAGCGCTCGGGAAAGCTCGTCGCCGAGCTGAAGAACGTCAGCAAGTCATTCGCGGATCCGATCGTCCGCAACCTGGATCTCATCGTCACGCGCGGCGACCGCCTCGGCTTCATCGGTCCCAACGGCTCGGGCAAGACCACACTGCTCAACCTGATCCTCGGCACGCTCGCGCCCGACACAGGAACCGTGCGCCTCGGCACCAACGTGCGGCCCGCGTACTTCGACCAGATGCGCGAAACGCTCGACCCGGAGAAGAGCGTCGCCGAGACCATCAGCCCCGGCTCCGACTGGGTCGAGCTCGAGAGCGGCCGCAAGCACGTGCTCTCCTACCTCGGCGATTTCCTCTTTCCGCCGCGCCGCGCGAACGCAAAAGTGCGCATGCTCTCCGGCGGCGAGCGCAATCGCCTGCTCCTGGCGCGGCTCTTCGCGAAGCCCGCGAACGTGCTCGTGCTCGATGAGCCGACGAACGACCTCGACCTCGAGTCGCTCGAGCTGCTCGAAGCCGCGCTGCAGGGCTACGCAGGCACGATCCTGCTCGTCAGCCACGACCGCGCGTTCCTCGACAACGTCGTCACGCAGACGCTCGCAGCAGAAGGCGGCGGTGCGTGGAAGGAATACGCCGGCGGCTACAGCGACTGGCTGCGCCAGCGGCCGCAGGTGAAGGAGGAAGCAGCGACGAAGAAAGCGGCTCCCGCGCGCGAGAAGCAGCGCGCCAAGCTCACGTACAAGGAGACGCGCGAGCTCGAAGCGCTGCCCGGCGAGATCCACGCGCTTGAAGAAGAGCAGAACAGCCTGGTCGAGCGCATGCACGCACCGGACTACTACCGCCAATCGCCGGAAACGCTAAAGGCCGATCGCGAGCGGAACCAGGAGATCGATCGGTTGCTGCACGAGAAGCTCGAGCGCTGGGAGGCGCTGGAAGCGAAGAACAAGGCAGCAGCTACGTGAGAGCGGCTGCTCCGGTCGCCTCAAGCCGCCTTCTTGATGACCAGCGTCACTCTTAACCCCGCGTGGTTCGCAATGTTCACGAGCGCATCGAGGCTGAATTGGTCGATCCGTCCCTTCAGAAGGGCGTTGAGTCGGGGCTGAGTCAGGCCCAGGGTCTTGGCAGCGTCGGTCTGAGTCATGCCGCTGCCCGCGTAGTACTGCGAGATACGCATCATCAGCTCGGAACGCAGCTTCAGGTTCTCCGCTTCGGCCTTGTCAAATCCTAGGTCGCGGAAAACGTTGCCGCTGCCTCGGATCGCCTGCTCGAGACCCCGCTTGATGCTGGCAAACGCCTTGCTCATTTTCATCGCCTCTTCATCATTCCAGCCTCTCACGCCAGTACCCCGGACGGCGAGCTGTATGCGCGAATGCAATGACAACAATCTCGCCAGCACTCTCGCGCACGATGACCGCGTACGGAAAGCGCCTGAGAAGCAGGCGCTTCACGCCGCGCGTCCCTGCTGTGCCCGCGATTGAAACGAGGGGAACGATCTCTTCCTCCAGCAGATCGAGCGCCGCGTCCACCGCGCGCTCGAAATCCGCGCCGAGACCCGGGCGTTCCTTCTCGTACCACGCCGCTGCTTCCACTACCTCTTGGGCCGCCGAAGCATGGATGCGCACCTGGCGCATCAGGCACGGCTCATGCGCGCCTTCATTCGCCTGCGCAATTCATCCCGGTCGATGAGCTCGGCCGTCCCTGACTCGATCTCCGCCAGCCTGCGCAGGATCTCCGCATCCCACGCCGCTTCGGCATCCTTGTCCGCCGGTCCGTCGAGGCTGACCACCAGACTGTGCGCGAGGTCCGCGCGTTCAGCTTCGGTAAGGCGCAGCGCGTCGGAACGAACCTTCTCCAGTGTCGAGCCAGCCATGCGTACCTCCTGCTAGCGTTTCATGTGCCATTTTACGCCCCGAGCGCCGCGAGCCGCAGGAGTCTCGCCTCGACCAGCGGAATGCGCGCCTGGCTCGCGTCGTCGCCCGTCAGATGTCCGGGAAGATAATTCCGGAACCTCGGCGTTGCGATCAGTCGGGCGAACGATTCCCCGACGAAGCGTGTCAATTCCCGGTCCAGACCTGCGAATTCCGCGAGCAGCTCCTCCCGTCCGTCCACTACGGTGAGGACGTCGCCGAGGTCATGGCTCATCAGATCGTCGCCCGCGCCCTTGTCGAGAAACGCGTGGAGCTTCGTGGCGACGAAGACCGGCGCATGAATGAGATGAATCTCGGTTCCGCTTGGCATTGCGGCGCGGCCGGCGGTCCTGACCGCCAGCGGATACCAGCGATTGGCAAATCCGAGGATTTCGCGTTCGGACGGCATCAGGTCGAGCACTGCTTCGCCCAGCCGCCAGCGCCAGATCGGGGCGCCTTCGCGCGCATCGCGTTGGAATCCAGCGTCTGCCATCTGGATCTGCAAGCGCTGGTAGTCGGCGAGCGTCGCGACTTCGACGACCACGTCGACATCTGCGGTGGCGTGGATCGCCGGCGGCGCGGGAGCGGTAATCAGTAGCGCCGCGGCGCACCCGCCGACGAACACCACCTTCTCGCCAAGCATCCTGAGCCGCGCGGCAACGATATCCACCATCGCGACATTCGGATCGTTCGGTTTCATGGGTGCGCAGACTGAACTGCAATACATAGTCTTGTACAGACATATATATTTCCAGCGACCCCGCAGGCGCGTCACCCCCGCACCCGCAGCCTCCGCGCCTGCCATCCCGCGGCGCCGGCCACGACACCGCAACCCGCAGCCACCGCGAACGCGAGCATGTAGGTGCCGCTGAGATCGAAGAGGTACCCGGCCATCCACGGGCCCACTGCACTGCCCGCGGCGCTCCCCATCAGGCCGACGCCGACGATCGTGCCGAAGTGCCGGCCGCCGAAGCGATCGCTCACCATCGCCGGGATCAGCGACGCGGTGGCCGAGTAGCCGACGCCGAGCAGCACCGCGTAGCCGTAGATCGCCCACGGCACGGGCGCTGCGGCGAGGGCAGCGAGCGCCGCCATCGCGGCCACCATGATCGTGATGCCGCCGACGTAGACGAGCTCGCGCTCGAAGCGATCCGAGAGCCAGCCGCCGCCGATCTTGCCGGCGATGCTCGAGAGGCCGACCACGCCGACGACCGACGCGGCGACGATCGCGCTGACGCCCAGGTCGACGAGGTAGGCCACCTGGTGCACGTGCATCGTCTGCGAGCAGATGTTGCCGAAGAAGAACGCGGCGAGCATCAGCCAGAACGGCGCGCCGCGTACCGCTTCGCCGAGCGTCGCCGTGGACTGCGGAGAAATCTTCGCCCCGACAGCAAGCTGCGGCGCGCGCCTCGGCGTCGGCGGCCGGCGCAGGATGAAGAGCGACGAGGGCACGATCCACAGCACGCAGACCGCGGCCAGCACGCGGAACGCCGTGCGCCAGCCGTAGGCGTCGATCAAAAGCTGCGTCAGCGGCACCACCAGCAGCATGCCAACGCCCACGCCCGAGCTGACGATGCCGATCGCGAGGCCGAGCTTGTCCTGGAAGTCGCGCTGCACCTGCACGATCGCCGGGATCCAGCCCGCGGCGGCCACCGCCATCGCGGTGAACACGCCGAAGAAGAGATAGAGCTGCCAGGGCGCGGCGATGAAGCTGTCGGCCCAGAGGGCGAGGCCGAGCACCACGCCGCCCGCCGCCATCAGCCCGAGCGGGCGCAGGCGATCGCACAGCGTGCCGATGACGGGATTGACCGCCCCGTGCACCAGCGTGAAGACCGAGAACGCGCCGGCGAGCACCGAGCGGCTCCAGCCGTATTCGTGCAGCAGCGCGACCAGGACGACGCTGTAGGCGTACCAGACGCCGTACGCGAGCGCGAGGGTGAGCGCGATGACGCCCAGGCTGAGCGCGCGGGTGGAGGGCAAGGAGCGTAGGGCTACGCGGGGGTTTGCGGATTCTTCAGTCGGGTGAGCAGCCGGTCGAGCTGGTCGGCAAAGCGCTTGCGGTCCGTGTTGTCGAGCGGCGCCGGGCCGCCCGTCTGCACCCCGGTCTCGCGCAGCTTCTCCAGGAAATCGCGCGTCGCCAGGCGCTCGCGGATGTTCTCCGCCGTATAGAGCTCGCCGCGCGGATTGATCGCGTGGCCGCCGCGCGCCACCACGTCGGCGGCGAGCGGGATGTCGGCAGTGATCACCAGGTCGCCCGGCTGCAGGCGCTTGGCGATCTCGTTGTCGGCGACATCGAAGCCGCGCGCAACCTGCAGCGAGCGGATCCACGGCGAGCGCGGCGTGCCGAGCAGCTTGTTCGCCACCAGCGTCATCGGCAGCTGCGCGCGCTCCGCGGCGCGGTACAGGATCTCCTTGATAGCGAGCGGGCAGGCGTCGGCGTCGACCCAGATGTGCATTGGGGGATTCTAGGGTAGTGTCCCAGTAGGGAATAAATGGGGTTGGCAGGCGAACACGCGTGGTCTCGACGAACTGCATCTTTTGTGAACCGCAGCGGGAGATCATTGCGCAGAATTCGCTGACCATTGCCGTCTTCGACACGTATCCGGTTGCGCCTGGCCATGCGCTGGTGCTGCCGCGAAGGCATGTGGTGACGATCTGGGACTTAAGCGACAAAGAGTACGACGCCTGCTTCCGACTTGTGCGCGAGCTTCGCACGATCCTAGAAGCGCACTTTCACCCTGGCGGTTTCAACGTCGGTGCCAACTGCGGCGAAGTCGCAGGCCAATCAGTCTGGCATGCGCATGTTCATGTGATCCCGCGATACAAGGGAGATACGCCAAATCCTCGTGGCGGCGTTCGGCACGTGATTCCTCTCAAGGCTAATTACTAGAACAATGCCGATCCCCCAGCCGCAGGAGCAGTTGGTGTTCCTTCGCGACTTGCAGCGGCTGCTTGACGAAGGGCAGTTCACCGCCACGTACAAATTCGCACTGCTGCTTGGGCTGGCGGACTTGGCGGTCGAGCGCGGTGACGATTCAGGTGCCCCGTTGCAAGTGCCCGTATCTCTGATTGCCGAGAGGTTCGTAGCCCTTTACTGGGGCCACGCGCGCCCGTTCCCTGGATCTTCCGGTGGCTCGGCCGCGGCCACGCTATCCCAGAACCTCGGCCAGAACATTGCCATTCTTCGAGCGCTCAACGAAGTGCAGCGGCAATATCCAACGCTGTCCGAAGCGCGCCGGCAACCGCACTGGGCTCGTTTGCTCACTCAAGCGGCACAGGTAGTCGTTGAGATGCCGCTTTTTCGGCTTCAAACGCTCAGAGGAGAAATCAAAGAATTCCTGTATGAAAATAAAATTCATGAAGGTGCCATTACGCTGAAGCCTGGGATCGCCTTCAATCTACGGCGTTTCCACATCCTGATACAGCATTTAGTGCGTGGAGCTTGGGTTAGGCATATCCGATCCAATCCGAGAAACGTCCCTCTGCTCGGATCGATTCTTGATCTCGAAGAGTTCTTGTTTGAAATCCGACGTGCGCAGTACCCTCGCATCAAAGAAACCTTGCGTGACCTGCAGAAAGGCCGTTGTTTTTACTGCCAGCAGCCGATTCGGACGGAAGACGCGCTGGATCATTTCATTCCCTGGGCTAAGTATCCGTCGGACCTAGGCCACAACTTCGTGCTGGCAGATCGAGGGTGTAATGCAGACAAGAGCGATCTGCTGGCGGACCTCCGATTTCGCGACCGCTGGGAAGAGAGAAACGGGAGCGAGAACACGATACTGACCGAAGCGTTTCGGGCGGACGCAGTTCCCTCGGACCTAGCCGCGAGTCGAAGCATCGCCGAATGGGCGTATGCCCTCAGCGAAGAGTCGCGCACAGCCTTGTGGGCACCTACGACCTTCCCGTGACATCACTCGAGCAGCTGGCGCGAGAATTCGGCACCCGCGGCCTCGGGACTACCGACCCCGCGCGAGCAAGCAAGGGGCACCGCTCTGTCTAGAGCCTACTACGACGATTCCATCGAGGACTTCCTTCGCCGCTCTAACGATGAAGTTCTTGGTCGGCTAACGCGGTCGTGGCTACTGAGTTTCAGGTGCAGGGGTTAGAACTGGATTGGGCGTGTGTTGTCTGGGACGCCGACTTTCGTTTTGCTACCGATTGCTGGAAGCATCATTCGTTCGTCGGAAACGGGTGGAATCGAATCAACAGCTCTTCAAGGCAACCTGCGGTTGAAGTGCTTGCTCTGCCGGCTGCTCGAACCTTGTCGGTTCGTCGAGCTGACGCCTAACGTAGTTCTCGGTGCTCTTGTCCATGAAATATACGTAGACACCTTTGTGAGCGCGGGACAACAGCACCCGATAGACGCTAGCAAGATGTTCCAGAAGCTTGGGGTTGTTGCGCTTGACTTGGCTGTCGCTCGATCGCTCTCGCACAGCCTTCCAAACCCCGGCTCCAGAGTCATATACCAAGTCATGACCGAAGATGACCGCGATATAGTCGAACTCGAAGCCCTGTGCTGTGTAGACAGTTCCCACCTGCTCCATTCCGGAATCATCGGTAGCCCATTTCCAGAACGCATCCTTCTTCTCCCAAGGCATCTGGAAATCGCCGATAACAACGTCATTTACGAGCGTTCCGTCCGGATTAGGCTTGCTCCATGGCCAGCAGAATCCAGCGACGATTCTCGCTGAGTTCTTCTTTTCTGCATTCCTGGCTCTGATCTCCTCCATCATCGAGCCCGGGTTGTCGAAGATGCGAAACTCCATCTTCCTGTCGAAGCGCGGCAATTCCGCTGGCCTGATTCCAAGTGCATTGTCCAACCACTGAAGATACGCGTCGGAGCCGGAACAACGAAACTGTGTCTGAAGCTCAAACTCCGCTATGTCCTTCTCTTCGATGCCGAATCTCTTTGCGCCGTCCTTTATGAGTTGGATACTCCCAACTTCGTTAGGCCGAACAATCTGTTTCTCGTCGATAAGGAACACACTAAGGCGAGCCACCCTCAAAAGCTCGTCAATTTGCGGGGCCTTGGCCTTCTTTGCCCGCGGCGTATACATGTTGTTGCTGGTCTCTCGAATGCGATGTGCTTCATCGGCCACGAGCACATCGAACGCATTTTCTTCTGCATCTGTAAAGCTGTTGAAGAACTTGAACAATCCCTTGGCGCGCGTCCCAACGATCTTCCGCAGAGTGTTGGTAAACGCTGAAGAGCCAGTCGCATGGATGACTGTCTTCTTCATCCTGAGAAGCCCGCCCATGACTTCCAAGGCAATTACCGATTTTCCGGTTCCTGGACCGCCTCTGACGATCACTACAGATTTTTGCTTCGCCTTCGCTAACTGTCTTGCGCGGTGCATGATCGCGTTGAATGCAGCTATCTGGTCATCGATCAGAGTAAAGATCTGCCGTTGATTGATCATCTCGCCGGTGTGCTCGAGGAGCTTTCTTGATGGACGCACAGTGCTGGTGAGAAACCGATTGAAAACCTCCAAACCAGCTCCGGCGGAGAGGCGCGCTTGGAGATATTTGCCAAGCGCCTCCACGTCCTCCGTGGCGAAGATCGGAAAACTGTCCAGGCCCTTTCGAAACTTCGGGGCAAAAAGAACGTGCGGCTCTTTAAGACGCGCGTAGTTGTGACAGTACGCGCATGAACTGAGTACAGGCGCCGGGTTATCCTGAAAGACATGCAGGAAATCCTGCAGATCAAAGTGGTAGCCCTCCACTTGCCAGGAAGGATGGGCCACCTCCTTGATACCGGAGCCAAATCGAACATTTACGTTCCCGTCGGCTTCCGAGTCAGAGACGCCGTCGTTTCCCCACTGCTTGAGCTCTATCAGGACAATGCCGTCTTCTCCGGTCCCATTGCGTCCGAAAAGAAGCACATCAATCCGGCGGTGCGAATAAGGCAACTCATATTCGATGATGATTTTGTTGTCCTCAAGCGCTGCAACGTCGAACGAATTCTTGAGGTAGTTAAACGACTGTTGCCAGGCACCAATCTCACCCTTCGATGCGGAATGCCGGTAGTGATCCGCGAAGGCGCCGGAGAGCTTGTCCGCGAGCACGTTGTATGTAACGTCGTCCCGGAACTCGGCGACCGAGCCTTCGTAGAGCCGCATGCTTAGAAATCGGTATATTTCGTGGCGACGCCCTTAGCCTTCTCCACAGGATATTTCTGGGCGTTCTTGTCGAGCTTCGCGTGAATTGCCTTGCGCAGATCGATGCCTAGATTGTCGGCAAGCTCGAGCAGGTAGATCGCTACGTCCGCGACTTCCTCTGAAATCCTCTCTCTGTGTTCGATGACATGCAGGGCAACTTGCTCTTTATTCTTCCATTGAAACTGTTCGAGGAGTTCAGCCGCTTCGATGACAATCGAAACTGCCAGGTTCTTCGGATCATGGAACTGCATCCAGTCGCGCTCGTCGCGGAATCTACGAATGCGCGCAAGAACATCTTCCATGACTAACCTCCCCTCAATTGCAACCCCAAATACAACGAGTAATGCCTGCTCTGCATCAGATTCCCCCCGTGAAACCACAGCCCCTGCTGCCGCGTCGGCTTCCACATGTTACGCAGCTCGCCCTCCCACGGGCCGGGGTCGTACTTGGTGTCTGAGCCGAGGCCCCACACCCGGCCGACATTCTCCGCTACTTCGGGCGAGATAAGCTGCGCGGCCCACTGGTTCATGTCGCCGTAGCCGGTGGCGAAGACGATGAGGTCGGCGGGAAGCTCGGTGCCGTTGACAAGGGTCAACGAACTCTCGTTGATGCGCTCGATGCCGGCGCCGGCGGCGAGCTGGATGCGGCCGTCGATGATCATGCGTGACGCGCCGGTCTCGATGTAGTAGCCCGCGCCGCGGCGCAAGTAGCACGTGTGGATGCCCGAGCCGTCCGGGCCGAAGTCGTGCAGGAACCCCGCGCGCGCGAGTCCGTCGTAGAGCCAAGCGTCGCGCTTCGCGATCGTCTCGTAGAGGGAGGTCTGCAGCGAAGGCAGGACCTTGTGCGGCACCGAGGCGACGGTCAGGTCGGCGAGGTCGGTCGTGATGCCGCGCGCGAGCGCGGCTTCGGAATAGAGCCGCCCCCAGGCGTATTCGAGCAGCGCTTCGGACGTCGCGACGATCACGCTCGAGCGCTGCACCATCGTCGCCTGCGCGCCGTGCTCGACCAGGTTCTGGCAGATGTCGTGCGCCGACGTGCTCGCGCCGACGACGACGCATTTCCTGCCGCGCCAGCGCGCGCCGTCCTCGAACGCGCTCGAGTGGACGATCGTGCCGCGGAAGTCCCCGGCGCCGGGGATCTGCGGGATCTGCGGGAAGCCGGACATGCCGGTCGCGAGCACGAGGTGCTTCGGCTGCAGCGTGAGCGGCTGGCCGTTGCGGAGCGTCTGCACGTTCCAGACTCCGCGCTTTTCGTCCCGCGACGCGGCGAGGCATGGCGAGCCGCCCCAGTAGTCGAGCTGCTCTTCGTCAACGTACGCTTCGAGCCAGTCGGCGAGCCTGTCCTTCGGCGTGAACACGGGCCAGCCCTGCGGGAAGGGCTTGTACGGCATGTGGTCGTACCAAACCGGGTCGTGCAGCACGAGCGAGGCGTAGCGCTTGCGCCACGAGTCGCCGGCGCGCGCGTTCTTTTCCAGGATGACCGCGGGAACGCCGAGGCGCTTCAGACGCGCACCGAGCGCGATGCCGCCCTGCCCGCCGCCGACGATGACGACGTCGGGCTGGCGCGTGACACCGAGGTCGGGCTCGCGAGGGCGGCCGGGTTTTTCCGGGTGCGCGTGCAGCGTTCGGAGCGCGGTGAGGAGCGTGTAGGCGCGGCCTTCTCTCAGGCGCAGATGGCCGACTGCTTTGCCGGCAGTCGTTTCAAAGCTGAACCAGGATTCGTCGGGGTTGGCGGGGTGGTTCGTCCTGCGCCAGTTCGCCGGCTTCGTTTGCGCGAGCGTTTGCTCGAGTGCGCGGCGGATCGCGTCGCGTCCTTCGTGCGTGCGGATGTCCCACGTGAACGCGACGAGATCGCGCCAGTAGCACTCGGGCGCGAAGAGATCGGTCGCGGCGCGGAGGTCGCCTTGCGAGAGCGCCTGTCCGAAGGCTTCGAGCCAGCGGGTGGACTGGTGGGAGGCGGGGGCGTTCACGACAACCCTTCGCGCGTCCACCAAAACTATCGCGCGGACTTCTTCGTGGGGCGTAGCGCCTTATCGAGCTCCGCCTCCGCGAGAGCCCGACGCACGTCCTTCGGGAGGGTGATCTGACCCCTGCTATTCACTGTGGCTGAGGGCATGAAGCTACTTGATCAACTTCGCGAGCTCGCCGCTCGCAATGAGCTTCTCCAGATCGTCCGCGCCGCCGACCAGCACGCCCTTGACAAACACCATGGGGAACGTAGGCCAGCCGGTCCACATCTTGAGCGCGTTGCGGCGGCGCCATTCGGACAGATAGCTGCCGTACTCGAGGTACTTGTACTGGATCTTCGCGGCGTCGAGCACGCGGCGCGCGCGCCTCGGTGCTGGGTTCTGGCGCATGCCGACGACGACGACCGCGTTCGCGGCGATCGCGGCCTCCACTTCGCGCACGATGTCGATGCGATTCGTCGCGATCTTGTCGCGGACGGCGGGATGGATGCGGGATTCGTCGAGGATCGGGCGCGGCATGGCGCATGATGGCACGGCCGGAAGGGCGGCGAAAAATGGGATACGTCCCTATTTTTCGAGCGTGGAAATGAAAGGCCCCGCACGAAGCGGGGCCTGGGTGCCCGTGTGTACGGGCGGCGCTTTTGTGGGCGCCTTTCTGATCCGCGACGATCGCCGCGGCCGAGCCTGCTGCGTGGCTGCCGCCCCCCATTCGGGGCCACGGCACCGGGGGCACGGTATCCCGGCATGTCGTCGGAAATCCCGCTACTCCAGACCCTCTTCGGGTCGCCCTCGCAGGCTCGATTCCACGTTACTCCTGCGGCACGCACAGTCAACCGCAATTCAGGCGCCGCTTGATTCAAGTCAGATGCGCTCAGGGCTCAATCGCGGGCTCCTACTTCCCGATCAGCGACAGGATTCCGAGCGCGATGAGCGGCGAAAGCGCGATGAGCAAGTCGAGCGGCAAGGCGGTCATCAGAGTGCTCCTTGGGGGCAGTCTGACGAGTGGGAGGCTCAAGGCGTGAGCTCATGGAATTGTGTGTTTATGACCATCATTAACGATTTGCAATTGATGTTTATATACAACATAATGCGGCGGATAGATTGCCATACAGGGACGTGCCGATGCGTACTCGATTGCGGTTCTATAGTCAGCACTCAGAACACCTAGACCGCTCATTGAACAGTTTTAAGGAGAGCATGCGCTCACTCCCTCCGGATGGGGGTTGGGTGCGGTCGGTGCGCCTGGCGCTCGGCATGAGCGCCGGGCAGCTCGCGCGGCGCGTCGGCGTAAGTCGAGCGACGATCGCGACGCTCGAGCGGAGCGAGGCACGCGGTCGCATCACGCTCGCGAGCCTGGAGAAACTCGCGCGCGGCCTGGGTTGCCGCGTCGTCTATGCGCTGATCCCGGAAGTGAGCACTTCCGTCAGCGGGGTGCGGCGGGCTCGGGCGCGAAAGCTCGCGCATGGGCTGCTTTCCGGCACAGCGGGGACCGCGGGCGCCGGGCTCGATGCCGAACACCGGCGTTGGCGGCTCGAGCAACTTACGGACGAGCTCCTCGCCGGGAGTCCGCGGAAGCTCTGGGAATAGCGTCGGCGATTCCGGCCTACGCCTCGAGCGCCTCCGCACTCTGCAGCATCGCGATCCCTTCGAGCGCCGGCAGCGTCTCCTGCCCGATTCCCTGCAGGTCGCCAATGATGCCAAGCAAGCCGTCTGACATCCGCGCGAGCTGCGCGTCGCGCTTCTTCCAGATGCGCGTCATCGCGCTCTTCTCGGCTTCGAGCTCCAGGCGCATCGTCGCGAAGCCGTCGACCGCCGATTTCAGGCGCTGCGCGAACTGCGGGCTGCAGAGGTAGCTGTAGAGCAGCTCAGCCTTCTCGCTGCGGCCGACATTCGCCTGGCGCAGCCGCTGCATCTCGATCAACCCGTTGCGCAGCGACTCGGCAAGCGGCCGAGCGGCATCGAAGCGCGCGACCCAGACGTCGGAATCGCGCAGGAACGGCTCGCGCGCTTCCTTCGGCATCGCCGCGGTAACGAGGATCGAGAACTCGGCGCCGATCTCCTGCTGCTGGTGGCGGAGCTTGGGAAGCCATGCCTGCTGCCACGCCTTCGTCTGCTTCGCCTCCCAGAGGATTGCGCCGCAACGCAATCCGGAAGGCGAGCGCACGTGCTGCACGAGATCCGCGCCATTGACGCCCTTCGCCACCGGCAGGATTTCATCGAGCGGGAACGCGCCCTTCAGCAGCGCTTCGAGCGACAGCTCGAGCGCCTCTCCCTGCAGCTGCTGTGAGCCCTGCTCGAGCTTGCGCTTGAGGTCCGCGGCCTCGCGCTGGGCAGATGCGAGCTGCGCCTTCCACTGCGCTTCGCGACGGGTTATTTCTTCGAGCGCAGCGGCGCCTGCGCGCTCCTCGATTTTCTTTCGCTCGGCGTCGAGCCTGCGCTGGTAGTCGAGCTCCTGGCTCTTCTTTGCCTCTTCGAGCTCGCGCATCTGGCGCCGCAGCTGGAGCTCCTCGGTGCGCGACTTCGCGAGCTGGCTCTCCTTCGCCGCGATCGCTTCTTCCAACGACCGGCGGCGCACCTCGTACTCGGCCTCGGCGCGGCGCTTCGCGGTGGCCGCGGCCTCGGCTTCAAGTGTGCGCTTTTGCTTTTCGAGGCTGAGCGCAAGCGTCTCGGCGTGGCGCTCGATCGCGTGGCGCGAGATGCCTTCGGAGAGCGCAAAGCGGCGGTTGCACTTCGGGCAGGCGACCTGCTCCTCGGCATCGACGATGATCGGGCGGGTCATGGGCAGCCTCCGTGCTGGTTTGGAGCGGCCAGTATGGGGAGGCGCAGGCTCAAGCCATGAGCCCAAGGCAAAGAATGGGGACGTACCCTTTATTCCGCAGAGCGAAAAATGGGGTCCGTCCCTATTTTTCGTACGCGCGACGCGCAGCGTCGAGCTGCGCCCTCACCTTCTCCCGCAGCGCCTTTGGCCCGAGCACCTCGACGTCCGGCCCGAACTTGAGCACCTCCATCAGGAGCTCGCGGTCGTCGGCGTAGGGGATCTCGAGCACGTAGCTGCCGTCCTTTTCGAAGCGGGCACGCTGACTAGAGTGCCAGCTCTGCGTAGCGACCCAGCGCGCGGCCTGCGCAGTAAACCGTAGCGAAGCCCATTCGACTTCGCGGCCGGCGAAGATGCCGTAGCCGCTCTTCAGGTATTCGTCGAGCTCGCCCTTCGCAACTTCGCGCGCCCGGGCATCGAGCAGACTCGCTTCGCGGATCGCGTCGACGGCGAAGCTCCTCAGGTCCTCGCGCAAGTGGCAGTAGGCGTCGAGTTACCAGTTGTCGCGGTAGTGCACGAGGCGCTGCGGCGAGACGTCGCGCTCGGTCTCGCGGTCCTTCTCGCGGTTGTAGTGGCGGATATGCAGGCGCTGGCGCTTCAAGAGTGCGGCGGCGAGCGTGCCGAAGTGCTCCGCCTTCGATTCGCGCCGCCCCGGCTGCAGGATGCGGATGCGTCTTTCGACTTCGTGCCAGGAGTGATCGCCTCGGCCCAAGATCGCGCGCAGGCGCTCGGCGAGCGGCTCGATGCGGCCGCCTAGCAGTCCCGGCTGCAGGCCGGTGAGGAGCTGCAGCGCGGTGAGGAGCGCATGGATCTCGGATGCGCTGAACCATAATCCCGGCAGCTCGTAGCGCGGCCCCGCGCGCGGCTTGCCGAAGCGATAGCCCCCTTGCTCGCGGTCGAACTCGATCGGCGCGTGAAAGCGATCGCGCATGTAGACGAGATCGCGCTTCAGCGTTGCGCGAGATACGCCAAGCGCATCCTGCAGCGTGCCGAACGCGATGATCCTGCGCTCCTTCAGCAGCTGGTCGATCTTGTAGAAGCGCTCGAG
>Ga0070698_100004142_pt1 | contig 15948 bp, 21 predicted proteins | sample KBSK1502metaG_FD_65477 | JGI IMG/M metagenome (GOLD analysis project Ga0070698, IMG submission 65477) | Corn, switchgrass and miscanthus rhizosphere microbial communities from Kellogg Biological Station, Michigan, USA - KBS K1-50-2 metaG | ecosystem: Host-associated > Plants > Roots >...
CCGCACCGCGGAGAGGTACCGAAGTGGTCGTAACGGGGGCGCCTCGAAAGCGTCTTGTCGCGTAAGCGGCACGTGGGTTCGAATCCCACCCTCTCCGCCAAAATTAACTTGTTGTAAACAAAATACTTACAACAATAAACATTTTACGCAATTCCAGTTTTAATCCAGTTCAGAGCGCCGGCAATCGCTACTTGACAGCGCGATGAAAGCTCAGCGGCGCACTGACATCACGCTGGCTCCACGTCCCGGCCAGCTCGGTTCCAGCGGCATTCAACTCGCCAGCGAATGAGCTGCGGACGCCTCGCGACTCGTAGGTTACGTGCGAGGCCTGCTGCATGACGACAACCGGGATGACAAGGCCGCCTTCATCGAGATCAACGATGCGGGCCATCGCCGTGCCGTCGGGCTGATTCGCGAGCGTGAGGACGAAATGAAACTGCGTCCCAGCGATTTCGAGTGTCGCATTCCAGTCGCCCTCCAACTCCTTGCCGACGGCCGCGCTCATTGGGGCCGGTGCGAGTTGCGCGTCTCCCGTTCGCCGCATGTCGAAGGGCAGCTCATAGCCGCTCAGCGCCGTCGTTCCGCTCATTATCGCGCCGTCGATCGAGAGGACGCCGTGAAATGCTTGATCCGAACGCGCGTAGAACATGATCGACGTGCCGTCGATGGCGATCCGGTTCAGTGCAAACGGAAAACCGTCTCCGTCGTCCGACCGTACGGTGATCGCTCCCACCAGCTCGCCGGAGTTGTTCTTCGCGAAGTCGGCCTGGAAATCGATGGTACGGTCGGGGATGTCGATGGACCCTACCCAATGCCCCGAGGGATCTGCGGCCGTCTGGGCGCGAAGCCCAGAGGCGGTGAACACGAGCAAACCGATAGCGAGGGTGGCCGTTCGATGCAGAGACTTCATGAACAATCTCCTCGGCTGAAAATAAGGTTACCGACTTAGAAATCCCGACGCGCGACATTGAGAGAGGCACCGTAGAGCATTGCGGCAGACATCACGGTGCTGATGAGCAAGCCAATCCATGGAATTGAGCCCGCCGCGAAATACGTTGATGCGCTCATCACGCGGAAGAGGCCGTTCAGATCGAACCTCGATTCGCAAAGTGAGAGCACGACGGCCACGCCGCACGCGATGAGCAGCGGTCGCCAGGTGTCGGTGAACACGGTCGAGAGTAGGAACGCGAGGCTGAAGAACACCGAGCCGACCGCGAAGAAACAAGTAGCGTGAACGACAGCATCGGCAATCCCGTACTGCTGGCCGATTAGGGGAGACACGAGAGAGATCCCGAGCGACGGAATCAAGGCGAGCACCAGTGACTCGCCGAGGCCGACGGCCACGCGAGCGCCCAGCCACTGGTTGCGCGACGCGGGCAGCGAGAGGGTGAACATCGTCCCGGCGCCGGACGATCCGGAGAGGAGACTTCCGCTTCCAAGCAGCACGGCGAAGAGCGTGCCCATCTGCGACAGGTTCTGTCTGAACCACTGGAACCAGATGTACCCGCGGTACGTGCGCTCGGCGGCCACCGACTCTACGATCGCCCGACCGAGAACGCCGCTTTCGCTCAGCGCGTCGGGCTCAAGATGTACAGTTCGAAGCAGGGTCGCCACGTGCGGATACTCAAAGATCAAGCCCCAGATATTCAGGACGAGGATCGCCAGCGGAATCAGAAACCGCCAGCGCGTGTCGAGCCAGGACTTGTACCAGAGCATGTCAGTTCTCTCCGTTGACCGTTTCGAGGAAGATCTCTTTGAGCGTGACGCGCATCACGTCCACTGATACCGCATTGAGCGCGCGGACCTCGTCAAGGAGCTGCTTGACGTCCCTACTGCAGAGCACGCTGAGGACACGGCCCCGACGCTCGGCGTGGACGACCCCTGGCGCCCGAAATGACGGCTCCGGCGCGTCGCCGTCGAACACCAGCTGGACGCGCCGGTAGGCTTCGCGCAGATCATCGAGCGCGCCGGAGACGACGGCGCGGCCGCGATCGAGGATGGCGATGCGATCGGCAACCTGGTCGACGTCGCTGAGACGATGAGACGACAGAAACACCGTCATCTCCTGACTCGCGACATGCGCGATCAGCGCATGCAGGACCTCTTCGGTCGCTGCGGGATCGAGGCCAGACGTGGGCTCGTCGAGCACAAGCAGCTCGGCGCCGCAGCTGAATGCGAGCAGCAGCGCGAGCTTCGTGCGCATGCCGCGCGACAGGTCCTTGACCCTCCGGCCCCGCGGCAGGCCGAACGAGCGGAAATAGCCTTGTTCCAGGTCGTTGCGCCACTTGGGATAGAAGGTGGCGGTGAAGCGGATGATCTGCTCCACCGTCATCGAGTCGTAGAGATCCTTCTCTTCGCTGACAAAACCTGTGCGCCGTCGAATCGCCACGCTGGCGTCCGGGGAGTCGGCGGCAAGGCCAAAAACGCTGACATGTCCGCTCGTGGGTCGCGACATGCCGAGCAGGATCTTGATCGTGCTGGTCTTGCCGGCGCCGTTTCGTCCGAGAAGGGCAAAGATAGATGCCGCGGGGACCTGCAGGTTCAGTCCGCGAACGGCTTCCACGCCACCGTAGACCTTTCGCAGATTCGCTGTTTCGATGACGAGCGCCTCAGCCACGATGTCCTCCCGCCTTGGCCAACCCGGCCAGCTCCGCCTCGAACAGGCGCCGGATCTCTTCGTCGCTCAACCCGCGCTCGCGCAGTTTCACAACGGTACCCGCGACGATCGGCTGTGCGGCACGGACTTTGTCGGCCGCCTTCCGGCCCTTTGTGGCTGCGGAGACAAACGCGCCGGCGCCGTGCCGTAGCTCGATCACGCCTTCGTGTTCGAGCTCGCGATACGCCTTGGCGACCGTGTTGACGTTCATGACCAGCTCCTCCGCCAACGGCCGGATGCCCGGCAACTGTTCGCCCGGCCGGAACGCGCCGGTTTCGATTGCGTGCTTCACTTGCTCCATGAGCTGGAGATAGATGGGCACGCCGAGCGAAGGGTTCGTCCTAAAGATCACGATTGATAAGTGTGATAGTGAACTATCACAGTATTACTATTCTTTAAGACACAGCTACTTGTCAAGGGCCGGTTAGCAGCCGGCGTGAGGCTTCAACTATCCGAGGGGACGTCTTCGAGTCTCGAACGTTTCTAGGCGCGATTGTGAGGAAGTCGACGGAGTACGTGTCCTGGGCTTTGAACTCGTGAGTGTTGAGTCAGAGCCGGAAGGCGATGTTTACGTCGACGTGGTGGCTCGGACGGCGAAGATTACTGTAGAGGGATGAGCAATACGAGAATGTGCGGCCACTCGACGCTGCGCTCGGGCGGTTGATAGCGTGCCGAGACGGCCTCGACGCGAAACGTATTGGTGCCAACAGAACGGTGGCTCGTCGGTTCGATCAACGGAGATGAAGTGCAGAAGTTGGAGGACGTGATGCTTTTAGACACGTCGAACCGCAAGCATCGGCTCGGGCGCATCGCCGCCAGGCGGGCGCGCAAGGTCGCCGTGGAACGGCTCGCTGGGAAACTTCCTGCTGGTCACTGACAGTGGAAGGCCAATGACAACGACGGATGACGGCGCACAAAAAGTGTGGCGTTACATGAACTTCGCGCGGTTCGTGTGGCTTCTGCAGCGCAAACAACTCTGGATGTCTCGGATCGACCTCCTGGGTGATCCGTGGGAGCTGGCGCTCGCAGGAAAACAGCTCGGTCACGTGATCCGTATGGCGCCCATCACCCCGGTTGGCGAATCGCCTCGCGAGGATGCCAAGGAGCGAGCGGAACGAATCATCAGGGATTGGCGCCGTAGGACATTCGTTAGTTGCCGGAGCGCATCGGATCACGAATCCCACGCCCTATGGCGGATCTACTGCCGATCCGCGGAAGGCGTCGCACTTCAAACGACGATGGGCCGCCTGCGGCAATCCCTGAAGGGTCTATCAATTCACCACGTCACGTATTGTGAGCCAGGTTCAAACAGTCAAACCCCGACGCTGACGCAACTCGCGACCGAGAAGCGGCCGATGTTTTGGTATGAGCAAGAAGTGCGTGTGTTGCTGCCGGTCGACGAGCGCAAGGTGCTTGATGCGACGAAGGACACGATTGGCCAGGGTCTCGAATGGGATCCGGAAGTCGCGCTGGAAAATATCTGGGTCCACCCGGACGCGGACTACTCGTTCATGCAAACCGTCACGGACGTCGTTGAGCACTACGCCCCCGCGTTGAAGTCAAATATTTGGTGGTCGGCGATGCAGGGGCGGCCGCCGTTCTGATCTTAGGGGTAGTTGACGACGGTTCTGGAACCCCAGGGCCGGCGGCCTGCAGGGCTTCCACGTGCGCGCCGATCGCCTCGCGGATCAGGGTGCGGGCTTCCTCCTCCGTCCGCCCCACCACGGCGCAACCCGGAAGATCCGGAACATGAGCACCCCAGCTGGTGGGGCCGTGCTCGATCACGATGGCGTAGCGCATGCCGGCGGGAATACCGCACAATCTGATCAATCCGCCTGATGCTGCCGAGAAGCGCAGAACCGCTCGCCACGAGGCCGCGCACGTGGTGGCGGCGCTGCACTACGACTGTGGAATTGAGTTCGTGTCCATTGAGCCAGGCGATGGGATTCTAGGAACAAGCCGGCTCGGGGTGTGTCGGGTCTACCACGCGATTCCGTTGTTGTGCGGGCCACTCGCCGAACGAGAGTGGCCGGAATTCGCGCTCCACGAGCCGGAGTATTACCCGGACATAACCCTTGTCGGAAGGGATCATCCTCGCGTGCGTCGACGCGCATAACGAGCGCGACAAGCCCTTTCGATGGACCAAGACCGCCGACGAGATCCTCGACAAAGATGCGGCGCTTTGGCCTCGGCACGCAGCAGGTACATGGATCATGGACGGCCTTTTGTTAAGAATCACCGATCCAGGGACTAGGGATGCCCTTGGCCTGTTCCCGTGGGCGGCAGGAAACTTGGGAAATTCCCCGCCAGAATTCGCACGGGTCCAGAGCACGAACGGGTGGACCCAGCCGCGCGCTGCGGTAAATGGGGGCATTGGTCACGAATCCGGCTCGGCCGGGGGAGTTGGGGCGGTCCAACCGTTGCGACCGAGCCGCACTGCTGTGGTGCTGTGACGCCACCTCGCTTTTGACGCAGGACACGCCAGAGTTGCGTCACGCCCATTTTTCTTTCGATGAGAGTTGGCGTAGTTCCTGCGTGCGGTCGAGATTTCCCGCACCGTCCAAGAATGGGACAAGGATTGAATTGTCGCCGCGACGTCGGAAGCGCAACGGTTCTGGTGGTGTGCGCGCTGGTGATCGCCTGTGGCTCTGATAGCCCCTCGCCGACGGTGCCGTCTCCGACACCAACACCTACGCCATCTCCCGCACCCGGTAATGGAACACTCTTCGCCGCAGTCCGTGATGACGGTGGAACTCCTGTTGCGAATGGCAACGTGACAGCGTTAGTGGGAAGAGCACCATTCGCGCGAGTGACAACGGCGGCTGACGGGTCTTTTCAACTCGACAATCTGACTCTCGGCGTGACGGTGACCCTCCGCGTTGCGAAGGTGCCCTACCAAGACTACGAGACGGAGTTTGTGGTCAAGGAGTCGAATGCAATCACGATCACTCTGCACGTCCTTCAAAAGACGACGGTGAGTGGAATCGTTCATGACGTAGACACTGGAGCGCCAATTTCAGGTGCGAAGTTGGTGTTTGAGAACAGTCCTGGGGCGTTTGTCAACGCGGGCATTCAGGCGGTATCAGGCTCGGATGGTCGATATCGCTTCGATGACATCTACGTGGGCAATGCGAACATCAAGACCGGTGCTTCCGGTTACAACGAGTGGGTCAGAGGGCTGAATATCAGCGGACCGACAACACTTGACTTCGACCTCCGCAGGATTCAGCAGCCGGTCATCTACACCGAGAAAGTAGGCGGTCCTCGCGAGAGTTGGACGTGCGCCGTCCCCGCACTGTCTGCGCCGAAGTTTGTCATTCCTGAAAAGCCGTGCGCATTATTTCCGTTGAACATGCGCCGGCCAAGCCCAGCGACGTTCAATGCGACGCTGACATGGGGGGCAACCGAAGACCCAATGACGTTTCAACTGTTCTGTCCCCCGAACCCGAACGGAGGAGAGGCAACCTCTGTAACGAGCGTTTCGGGTGGTGAGCGACGGTTGACCCTGAGCGGCTACGCGCTTTGCAGCACGCTCCGAGTGGTGAAGGAGAACAACCCCAACGTGCCGGTGGACATCCTCGTGTCGTTGGTTCGGGCAGACTGACAACTGAGATGCGTAGGAACATTCGGCCGCGTCGGTCTCCTCCCATAACATTGGACCGGCCCGGCTACGTCACATCTATGGAACCCCCTGACCATACCTGCTCGAACCCCTAGAGCGGCAGGAACCCGGCGCGCGTCGGAGCGGTTGGCGGATCGTGGATGATGAGAGCGGCCGACGGGATGGCGACGACAGACGATGTGCCAGTTACGGTGTTCCAGGGCGAACTGCAAGACGCCACGTTCTTGGTGTCCCTGCTCGAATCCGGCGGCATCGTCGCCAAGGTGGTCAGCGGTGTCCGCTTCGGCGTAGGCGTTGCGCGAATCTTCGTTCTCAAGCCAGACGAAGCGGCGGCGCGGGATCTCGTCGCGGACTTCGAGTTACGCCGAGACAGGACCGGTCGGAGTTAGCGCGTGGGAGCAGTGGCGGATCGGGGAACACCGGGCGGAGCGCCCGCCGAAGCGTCTCGCAAAGGTGTTCTTTGATGGGACGCGGGACGGCCGATCCGACCGCCCGGAATCCCGAATGTTTTAGCGGTGCTGAGGGGCAGCGTGGGGCGAGGTTTTCTGGGACAGCCAGCGGTGAGCCGTAGCGCGCGAGACACCGAGACGCCGTGTAGCTTCGCGGATGGGAAGGCCCCTCACAGGCGCTAGAAAGGCTTCAGGAACGACTTTCTCAGGTCGCCCGAGGCGTTGCCCCTTGGACCGAACGCGCGCTAGGCCGGCGACGACGCGCTCACGGATTGGCCGGGCTTTCGGTACTGTCTGACTGTCTGTGAGACAGGCCTGTCTGTGGATTGGTCCTCACCGTCGTTAGGCGGATTAGCATCGTGACAGTCACGAACCAAGCCGCGACATGCATCGACATTAACGCGAGTGCTTCAGGCCAGCCTCCGCCTAGCGGGTGCCGGATGCCTATAAACACATCGGGGACAAACGAGAGCAACAGTGCAGAGGCTGCGACTATTCGGAAGGTGCGAGTTGGATTCGACGACATCATCGACACGGCGTTAAAAACCAAGACGGCACCCGTGACAAGAACGACCGTGTCGATAATCGGAGGAAGCCATTGGAGCGGTTGAAACCTTGGAGCAGGGTGCAAGATGCCAACGGCCACAATTCGCACGCATACCACGGCCGCCACTGACGCGAAAACCGTCAGCGGGCCAACCCAGAGAAGCCGACTTAGGATGACGTTGTACGAATTGTGGACCTCAGGGGGCAAAACGAGTGGATTATGAACCCGTTCGGTCTGATGTCAATACTGATCGCAGTGCGGCGGATGTCACTGAATCCCAAACGCCTACGCAGTCGTCGGGACGGTGGCAGTTTCCTCGGTGATCCGGGGGTTCGCTCGGGACCATTTCCAAACACCCGCAGACGCTCGCTGTGGACGCGTGAGCGGCACTCGCTTAGAGCTGACGGTATCGACCTTCCGCCGTCGAGCATCGGTCATGAGTGCATCGAGCGCGGGCGGCGGAGCGTCTCAGCGCGCATGATTGTTCATGGTCCGGGACAGGCTGGTGACGCGACTTCGCCGATTTTCTGAGGTGTCCTTCCTGAGACCATTGTGAAGTTGGTGCGCCCTGCAGGACTCGACAAAGGCTGCACCGTTAAATTCAACGGGACCGCCGCATAGAATCCGGTGACGAGAATGCGCACGCGGAAAGCGCGAAGAAGCGATGACGCCTGAGCAAGTGAAGGCGGTCCTCTTTGCCAATGAAGGCAAGCGCGTCCAGATTACGTACCTTGACGGTGTGATCGAGGCGGTAGACGTGCACTCGGTTGATGATGAGGGGTGCACGCACAGCGGGCCAGACGGAGTCGAACCAGCAAGTTGGTGGACTAGGTTCGATGCGATTACGCATGTTCGGCCAGTGGGTTCATGAAACGCAGATTTCGAATTCTGCGTGTCCTTCCTGAGAGATAGGCTTGTTTTTTGGCGCGCACTGCAGGACTCGAACCTGCGACCTCCTGGTTCGCAGGGTGATTTCACGGACCGACCCTAGACCACCGCAGGCGATTTCCGCTGATTTTTCGGCCTGTTTTTGAAGGGTGAGGCAACTGGTTGCCACCCCTCACCGTGACGGCATGTCACACCTGTGTCACACCGCAGCCGTTGCGTCTACGCTGCCAGCGCCAGCCGCAATTCGACCTTCTCGAAGGTCACAACTGGCCTGAGCTTCCGGCCCTCGCCCTTTTCCAGCCGCACTAAGCCGTAGCGCGCCATGGTCTGGAGGGTGCGCGAGAGATTGCTCTTCGCCCGGCCGCTCGCTGCGGCCAGCGAGTCGAGAGAATCAGGCTGCCGTTCGGCGATGAGCGCGAGCAGCTCGCGATTGCGTTCCGACAGAACCTTGGCGAAACTCTCGACGGACGTGAACCAGATGTCAGGATCGTCCGCTGTGCGCCGCCTGCGGCCGGCGACGACGTCGCGCGTGTAGCGGGCGATGACCTCGCGTGGCGCAATCCCGACCTTCAGAGTCTTCTTCATTCAACGCCCTCCCTCTTCAGGACCGCCTCGACCTCGCGCCAGAAGTCGTCGATCAACGTGTCAGCATCGCGATAGACGTACGGCCGCACCGACTCGCCCCGATGCAGATGATCGCGCGTCGTTGACGAACGGCCGGCCGGTCCACGCGCCAGCCGGACGGCATGTGCATTGTCAATCCCGAAGACGCGTTGACCAGCGGAATCGTGTAACGTGAGCGTGTAACTAACGCCATACGGATGATGCTCGTCGGGCGGCACACGCCGCGCCACGAACTTCACCCAAAAGCCCCCACCGACCTCGGCGAGGAGGCCGTCGAGATCGAGGAGCCTCTCGAGACCCTCGTCGCGCCGGCTCATCTCGTTAATATATCATATAGTGATAACATCGCCTATGAACCAGTGCTTCTTCTGTGGAGACACTGAGCGTCCGCTCACTGAAGAACACGTCTGGCCGGTCTGGGTTTCGAAACTCCTCCGCGGCAAGTACGGGTCTGACCATTTCGTGCACATCCGGTCAACCGGCAACGAGACGACCGGCCTCTGGAGAGCCCCGGTCCTTAAGGTCACGACCAAGCGGGTCTGCGATGAGTGCAATAACGACTGGCTGAGCGCGTTCGAGAATGACGTCATCAAGCCAATCGCCGGCCCACTGATTCTCGGGGACCCGATCGACATCATCAAGCCCGCGGACCAGGAGAAGCTCGCCGCCTGGGGCGTACAAGATGGCGCTGCTCCTTGAGATCGCAATGCCGCAGATGGAGCGGGCGCCGGAGTTCTTTACGGCAGCTGAGCGCCTGGACTTCCGGAAGACGACGTTCCCCAACGAACACGTTCGAGTATTTCTGGCCAACTTCAAGTACGGCCAAGAGCCCGCCCACGCGCATCAGCACCAACACACGTTGACCCGCCGCGACGACCAGGTCACGTTTACACGCAGGATCACCACCATCACGGCCGGTTGCCTCGCGATGCAGGTATTCGCCGTTCGTCTGGTCGCAACGGGCCAACTGGCGTATGCGACAAGCGAGATGGAGGTTGAGTTTCTTGGCAGGGCCAAGACTGCCATCGCACCGATTTGGCCGCCGTCCTCGAATGCCGTCCGCTGGTCGGACCTCGACGTGATGAGCAAAGGAGACATCGAGGAGTTCACCGAAATGTGGAGCAAGGCCGAAGGCCTGTTCTGGCCGGGAGGTCCGGGCGGTATTGCGCGTTCTTTGTCAGGCAGCTAGATCTTACGGCGAACATCTGCATGGAACTGCGCCTCCGGCCGGCTTCTGAAGAAGGTCGCGAATTCCTGTACGCGCTTCATTGCCACACCATGCGCGAGGTTATCGAAAAGACATGGGGTTGGGACGAGACTTGGCAATTGCGGGATTTCGATCGCCGCTTTCGTGAGTACGTCGTGTCGGTCAGTGTTCCCGCCGTCAGCAGCTTTTCGACCTGGTCGAGCACGTTAGTCACAGTGCCGCCGACGATCGGGAGCTTCTGATTGACGTCATCAAGTGCGCCAGCACGACGCGCGTGCGCCGTTTGTCCCCGCCGATTTTCCCGATGGCGTCCTTGACCAATCGGAAGTGCGACGAAAGGCTCTTGGTACTCTCCGCGACGATGCGCGCCCGGTTCCGGCGGAACTCGTCGAGCACCAGCCTGGGCACAATCAAGGAAACCAGCTTCCGCTTGATCATTTCCTCGACAACGCCGATGACTGGTGCCTGTCGGGTGTCCTTGGCAAGGTCGAGCCACACGCACGTATCGATGAGAACGTCGAACACGGATCACCTGCCAGCTGTCGGTTTGGAAATGCCGGCGATCCGAGTTTATGCCGGACGGCGTGTCACACCTGTGTCACACCGCCGATCAAAAAGTGGCGCGCCCTACAGGACTCGAACGTGCGACCTCCTGGTTCGTAGGGTAATGCGGGTACAGCATCTTGTTCGTTCTTCAGTGCGTTAGCCGCCAGTTGGACCACGCTGTTATCCGGTGTTCGGGAGGAAATTGATGTTTACTGATTGTTCACGCGATATCGTTGCGGTCACAACGCAACCGTAGTCCGACGCCACTATCGGACGACCGGTCATTCCGAACGCAATGTCTTGAGAGGATCGATTCGGCTCGCCCGCCATGCGGGAACCGACACCGCACCAAGCGCAACCAGTCCGAGGAGCAGCGGAATCGAGATGAACACAGTGGGGTCCCGGGGCGGCACACCGAATAGCAAGCTTCGGATCAACTGCACGAGACCGAGCGCAGCAATTGTTCCGATACCGACGCCAACCGCCACCAGGCGCATCCCCTGCCGCACGACCGTCATCGCAACGCTGGCCGGCTCCGCGCCGAGCGCAAGGCGAACGCCGATCTCTCGCGAGCGCTGCTGAACCCAGTAGGCTACGAGCCCGTAGACGCCAATTGCGGCCAAGGCGAGGGCACAGAACCCGAATGCGGTCATGAGCGATGTATTGAAGCGGGTGCGAGCAGTCGATTCTGAAACAACGTCGGTGAGTGCGCGAATACGCGTCACCGGCAGCCGCCCCGGGCTCGACTCGAGTGCCTTCTTGATCTGTCCACCGAGCGCGTACGGTGGCGTCGCCGTGCGAACGATCCACACCACCGGCAGCAGTTTGACGTTCACCACGGTGACGCCATCGGGTTCCTGCGCTACCGGAACGTACATTGCGGGCCTGGCCTCGTCTCTCAAACCAGTATCGCGAACGTTTCCGACTATGCCGATGATCTGCCGGACCGGCTCTTCATCGTATGCCACCCGCATCCCACGACCGATTAACAACCGATCGTTAAGCGGGTCACCGTTCGGCCAATACCGGCGGGCCATTGCTTCGTTGATGATCACGACACCTGGTGCCTTTGCGTTGTCCGCGAATGTGAAATCGCGGCCCTTCAGGATTGGAATGCGAAACACGTCGAAATACCCTGGCGAGACGAACGTCCAGCCGGCGAATCCATGGAATCGCATCGATCCCAACTGCGTCAGGCCTTGGCCCGCACGGCTCGTCATGACGAACGGCAGCTGCCAGACCGTTTCGAGCGGCATGCAGCATGTGGTGCTTGCACGGACGACGCCGGGAATCGCCTGCACTCTCTCTACTCCAGCCCTCGTCAGATCACTGATACCGTCGCGCGTGTCGAAGCCGGTACCGCTCACTGCCATCCGCATCGTCAGCACCTGTTCGGAGGCGAAGCCGGGATTGACCTCTCGCAGTGCGATCGACGTACGAATGAGCAGCGCCGCGCCGACAACGAGGACGACGGCAAGCGCTACCTCCGCGATCACGAGTATCGCGGGGGCACTCATTCGACGGCCATAGCTCCCTGCCGCGTTTGTCTGGACCAGCGATGCCTGCAGGGTCAAGCGGCGGCTAAATCGGCGCGACGGTACGAGGCCGAAGGCCAGACCGGTACCTAAGGAAACGAGCATCGCGAACGTCAACACACGCCAGTCGACGCTTACCGCGGCGCCCGAGTCTCCGATTCGCGGAAGCACGGCGAGAGCACCCAGCATGAACGGGTTGCTGCCGGGAGCGAGACGCAGGATCAAGCGCGTGGCCAGCACGGCAAACGCCAGACCGACGACGCCTCCCATCAACGACAACATGAGCGCCTCGACGAGGAGTTGCCGCACGATTCGGTGAGGACCTGCGCCGATAGCGGCGCGAATGGCCATCTCGCGACGGCGGACGTCCGCACGCACGAGCATGAGATTGGCCACGTTGGCGCACGCGATGAGCAGAAGGAACGCCACGGCGCCGAGTAGCAGGGTGAGCGAGGACGGAGCGTCGCCGGCCATTGCGGTCTGCAGTGGCTCGGCAATCCAGGCGCCTGAGCGACGCGACTGATCCGACGCACTCCTGGTGGAATTGAACTTGGCGTACTCGACGGCAAGCGCTGCGTTCGCGGCGGCATGCGTTTCGCCAGGCTGAAGCCTCGCTGTGATTTGATAGATACTCCCGCCGTCGACGTGTTCCGGATCTGTTTGGAGAGGAACCCATACGTCCGGAAGGGGCTCGAACTGCTCGGTGTCGAAATCCCGGTCGATGATGCCAACAATGAGATGGGGCACTCTGCCGAGTGCAATCGTCCGTCCGACAACATCCGAATCACCGCCGAATCGACGCATCCATAGCGCGTGGCTGAGAATGGCCACCGCTGGTCCATTCGGGCGGTCCTCGTCCGCGGTGAACACCCTGCCGGCGATTACGCGGGCACTGAACAAGCGAAAGAACGGCTCTGATATACGTCCAACTGAGAGCTGCTCCGGTTCAGAAGTATCAATCACGCTCACGGAATCGAGCCGATGCGCGGATACGTCTTCGAAAACGCGGGTCAAGTCCTGCCAGACCTTCAGCGTGTTGGCGTCCGAAAATACGCTCTTTCGGCCGTTATTGACAACCAGCGACCGCACGAGCCTATCAGCGCCTGGTGTGTTGAGAGGACGCAACACGACTGCATTGACAACGGAGAACACTGCGGTGGCCGCGCCGATACCGAGGCCGAGCGTGATGACCACCACCGCGGCGAAGCCGCGGGCGCGAGCGAGAGAGCGGAGGGTGTAGCGACAGTCGCGCTGCGCGTCTTCGAGCCACCGCCACCCGCGATCGTCCCGATACGCCTCTTTCATCTGCTCGACACCGCCGAACTCGCGACGCGCCGCGGCCCGCGCCGCAGCGGTCGATAAGCCGTCCCGCACGTATTTGGCCTCCAGCAATTCGAGATGCGTTCGGATCTCCGCATCGAGGTCGTCGTCGCGGTGCCGATGGCCGGTTAGCCCGAGCACTCGCGACCATACGACGCGTAGGACCGTCACGGCTGGCTCCTGAGCAGGCGCTCCAGAATGGAAACGGTCCGTGTCCAGTTCTCAGTCGCGGTGGTCAGCTGCTTCCGGCCGGAACGGGTGATCGTGTAGAAGCGTGCGCGACGATTGTTCTCGCTCAGCCCCCACTCGCTGCTGATCCAACCGTTCTGCTCGAGACGCAGCAACGCTGGATAAATGGTGCCCTGGTTGAGTGCAAGCGCCCCTTCCGCGATCTGCTCGATCCGGCGAGCGATCCCGTATCCGTGTGAGCTCCCGAGCACGTCGAGAGTCTTCAGCACCATGAGGTCGAGCGTTCCGTAGGGAATTTCCGATGAGGCCATGCGCCCCCTGATCTGAATCGACAGGAACCATCGCACAGGCTCCTGTTGACTGTCAACAGATACCTCGTCTATCGTTGCAGCGATGTCGAGGACACGGTTCGTTTCTGTGATTTGCGCGAGCAGTTGGTTGGCGGCAATAGTCAAGATCGGCGCGGCGGTTCAACTACCAGACACCTATTTCGATGAGAGCAGCGTTCCCGCAGTCGCCTATGCACAGCAACCGCCGCGAGATCCAGTAGCTGAACTGAATGAAAGGCTCGCTGATGGATCGGTCACCCTTGCATCAGAAGCCAATTCCGGTTACCTCCGGTCTGTATTGAAAGCGTTACGCATTCCTGTCGAGTCGCAACTTGCCGTCTTCTCGAAAACCAGTGTCCAGGCAAATATCATCGACCCCGTCAATCCGCGAGCGTTGTTCTTCAACGATGCGGTGGTCGTAGGATGGCCTCACGGAGGATTTATTGAGGCGGCATCGGTTGATCCTCGCTTGGGCGTTATCTTCTACACGCTTGATCAGCGACCGTCTGAAGCTCCGCGCTTTGAGCGCCGCCGAGAGTGCATTAGTTGTCACGTGTCGCTCGAAGCGACGCTGTTTGTTCCTGGGATGTTGCTACGCAGCGTGCCAACGTCCACCAATGGACGCACGATGCTGCAGCTTGGCAGCAATGTCGTTGATCATCGACTTCCAATCGAGCAGCGGTGGGGCGGTTGGTATGTCACAGGTCGCAACGTCGGTGTTGCCAGTCTTGGCAACGTGATGCTCCCTGAGTCTGTTGACACAGACAGGCCGCTTCGTCCCGACACGATTCGACGCTCGATACTTCCCGAAAGCCTTGAAACGGCAGGATACCTATCTCGATATAGCGACGTAGCCGCCTTGATGGTGTTCGACCATCAGATGCACATGACGAATCTGCTGACGCGGATGGCGTGGGAGGCGCGTGCGGCCGAGGGGCACCCCGACGCGGACGTGCTCGTCAGCGCGGTTGCCCGCGAAGTGGTCGATTACATGCTGTTCGTTGATGAATCGCCGCTGTCTGGGCCAGTCGAAGGCAACTCCGGTTTCGCGGAATGGTTCTCAGCCCAAGGTCCGCGCGATAGTCGAGGCAGATCGTTCCGCCAACTGGACTTGAACCAACGGTTACTGCGCTACCCCTGCAGCTACATGATCTTCACCGACGCCTTTGATGGCTTGCCAGCCGCTGCGCGAGCTGCGATTTACAACCGTCTGTGGGCGATCCTATCGGGTCAGGATCGAAGTCCCCGATACGCTCGCATGGCGGCGGATGATCGTCGCGACATCATTCAAATCCTTCGCGAAACGAAGAGAGGGTTGCCAGCCTTCTTTCGGTAGAGTGCTCAGGGTGAAGCCCGGGCGCAGCACGCCCTCGGCGGATGCGCCGAGGGTCGACGGTGCAGCAGCCCAGCGTTTCCGGTCACGCGTGACGCCTGCGGCGCCGTCCGCCAACCAAGTCCCGAACGCCAATGCCTGCGCGCTGTCGATTCGATCCGGATCGGAGCGGATCCACTTGTCAAAGTGACGGATGAGGTGCCGCCCGAACGAGGTGTAGCGACGTTTGTACTGCGGCGATCCTGTCCGTTCCCGAACAGTCGGCGTCCCGTGCCCGAACACTTCGGGCCGTTGTGGCTTCCGACAGACCCCACAACGTTTTCAAACAATGACAAAAAGACCGCGACGAAGGTGGCACACGCCTTGACCTATCGGTCGCGAGCCATTCAATGGGTTACCGCCCCGCCCCGCGCGTTCTAATCGCTGACGATCAACCTGACGTCCTCACTGCCTTACGTCTTCTCCTCAGGGAGGGTGATTTCGACTCCGACAGTGCCGGTTCCCCTGAAGCCGTGCGCGAACGACTCCGGACCCGCCAATACGACCTATTGCTCATGGATCTCAACTACGCGCGCGATACGACCTCGGGTCGCGAGGGCCTGGACCTACTAAGGGAGGTGCACGAACGAGATCGCGGCCTGCCAATCATCGTCATGACTGGGTGGGGCAGCATCGATACCGCCGTTGAAGCCATGCGGCTTGG